>WUUC01207688.1_pt1 | contig 11286 bp, 12 predicted proteins | sample 6278441 | NCBI WGS metagenome assembly WUUC01 (sample SAMN13675441, study PRJNA597444) | soil metagenome | isolation source: soil | place: USA: Washington | collected 2017-10 | reverse complement strand
GGCGGCGGAGAGGTATGCGCCCACCGACATGAAGCCGGCGTGACCGAGCGAGAACTGGCCGGTGTAGCCAGTCACGAGATTGAGGCTGACCGCGAGGACGACGTTAATGCCGACGCCCATGAGCACATCGAGGTAGTACGAGTCGAGATGGCCGGAGAATCGCGAGATGCCAAAGGCGACCAGCAAGGAAGCGAGGAGAGCGAGCGCGGCTGAGCCGCGCGGTTGAGAGTTGAGAGTTGAGGGTTGAGGGCCCGGAGAACTGGGGGAGGAGGGGGCGCTCATGTGTTTAACGCGGGGGAGGCGGAAGAGAAGGTTGAGAGTTGATGGATGGAAAAGGCGGCGGGCTTTGTTTTGGCTTAGTCTCCCAGCGCTCCACTCTCATCTCTTAACTCTTCTGCTCACACCTTTTCCACGGCGGATTTGCCAAGGATGCCGGAGGGGCGCAATAGCAGGATCAGGATCAGCACGGCGAACGCGATGGCGTCTTTGTAGGTCGAATACTCGCTGCCGCTCACAAAGGTTTCGATGATGCCAAGGACGAGTCCCCCAAGCGCGGCGCCGGGGACGCTGCCGATGCCGCCGAGGATCGCGGCGACGAAGGCTTTGAGTCCAGGCATGACGCCCATAAGGGGATCGATCGCGGGATAATTGAGGGCGTAGAGAATGCCGCCGGCGGCGGCGAGAGCGGAACCAAGGCCGAAGGTGAACGAAATGATTTTGTCGTGATTGATGCCGACGAGTTGGGCGGCCTGCGGGTTCGCTGACACGGCGCGCATCGCGGCACCGAGGCGCGTGCGAAAGAGGATGAATTGGAGTCCAATAATGAGGGCGGTGGAACCGACGAGAATGACCAGTTGGTTGCTGGACACGGAGAGCGGGCCGAGTTGGAACTGAGCCGCAGGAAAAATCATCGGGAAAGTCCGCGGAGTGGCACCGAGCAACACTTGGCCGCCGGATTCGAGCAGGAGCGAGACGCCGATCGCGGTAATGAGGACGTTGAGCTTGGGGGCGTTGCGAAGCGGTCGGTAGGCGAAGCGTTCGATGAGGATGCCGAGGAACGCGCAGGCGATCATCGCGGCGAAGAGCGCGATAAGCCCGCCGGTGAGCGTGCCCGCCGGGACGTGTTGTCCGACGAAATAACCGACGAAGGCGCCGACCATGAAGACATCGGCATGCGCGAAGTTGATGAAGCGCAGGACGCCGTAGACCATGGTATAGCCGAGCGCGAGGAGCGCGTAGACAGCGCCGAGCGAGACGCCGTTGAAGAGCTGTTGGAAAAATTCGCTCACGCGGGCGTGAGGGCGGTTGAAGGTTGAGCGTTGAAAGTTGAAGGGATCACGAGTCGACAGATGTGCAGTCCGCTGAGCATGCGAACGATAGTAAGAGCCTCTTCATAGAGGCGTTGATGGCTGGGCTCGGGGAGCCAGCCTTGGCGATGAGCGAGACGGGCTTGTGAGACGACCTCGAAGGTCGATCCCGTGGCGATTTCGACGAAACGGCGATAGTCCTGTCGCGAGCTACGAGAACTGCCTTCGGCGATATTAGATGAGATCGAGACTGCTGCCCGCCGCATTTGGCTGGGGAGGCCGAAGCGTTCGCCGTCCGGGAATCGGCCGGTTTCCGTGTAGATAAGATCAGCGAAGGCGACGCTTTTTTGCCAGACGTCCAGTTTCTCGAAGTTAAACATACGGAGTGAAGTTTCCCTCAACTTTCATCTTTCAACATTCAACCTAACGAGGCGCCGCGACTCTTTTACGGTGCGGCCGACTGGACGAAGTGGAATTTGCCGTCTTTTACCGTGAAGAGGGCGGTGGGCTTGGAGGCGTTGCGTTCGGAGTCCAAGGTCGTGGCACCGGTGGCGCCCATGACTCCTTTCGTGGCGGCGATGGCGTCGCGAAGTTTCGCGGGCTCGGTGGTGCCGGCGCGTTTGATGGCGTCGACAAGCACGAGAACGGAATCGTAGCCGAGGGCTGCGAGGCCGTCGGGAGTTTCACCGTTGTAGCGTTCGCGATAGGCTTTCACGAAGGCTTGGGTGGCGGGCGCGGGATTTTCCGAGGAGTAGTGCGTCGAAAAATAAACGCCTTCGACGGCTTTTCCGCCGATCGCGATCAGTTGAGGAGATTCCCAGCCGTCGCCGCCGAAGAGCGGGATGTGGAGGCCGAGGGCGCGGGCCTGGATCGAGATGAGTGCGCATTCGGTGTAGTAGGCGGGGACGAGGATGCCGCCTACGCCGGCGGCTTTGATCGCGGTGAGCTGGGCTTTGAAGTCTTTGTCGCCCTCCGCGAACTTCTGCTCGATGGCGATAGAGCCGCCTTCGGAGAGGAATTGGTTTTTGAAGGCGGCGGCGAGACCGACGCTGTAGGCGGAGGAGACCGACGAGAGGATGGCGACTTTTTTTACGTGCAGCGTGCTGTGCGCGAATTTGGCCATGACCTGGCCTTGAAAGGCGTCGACGAAGCAGACGCGGAAAATGTAGGAGCCGACTTGGGTGACCGCTGGATTAGTGGACGATGGCGAGATCATGGGAATGCCCGCGGCCTGAGCGACGGGGGCCATCTCGAGGGAGCGGCTGGAAGCGACTTCGCCGAGGAGGGCAACGACCTTATCGCGGGAAATGAGTTTCTTGGCGGTGGTGGCGGACTCGCCGATTTTGCACTGGTTGTTCTCGGTGATGAGTTCGAGTTTTTTGCCGAGGACGCCGCCGGCTGCGTTGATCTCGTCGATCGCGAGGGCTGTGGCTTTATGCGAGGACTGACCGAAGGAAGCATCTTTGCCGGTGAGGGCGGCAACCTCGCCGATCTTGATCGTATCGTTGGAGCGTTTGCAGGCGGCCGCCAAGGTCAGTGCGAGCAACAGCGTGGCGGTAGGTCGAAGCGTTTTGAGCATGGTTGAAAAGCGGATGGGGCGGGAAGTGCGCGCGCAGGCAAGGTAGGTCGGCGCATGGGTTCAAAGGAAATTGTACAGTGCGAGCGGACCCTAACAGCAAGGTTTGTTCCTGCGCGCTTCTCGGAACTTCGGATCGAGCTCGTGCGAAGAGACGCCGGCCGATTCGCTTGTTGCCAGTGGAGCGCGATGGAGGGCGAACGAGAGCCAGGTTTTGCGACGTCGACCGTTTCCGTTTCCATCGCAAGAAAGAGGACGCGGAGAGAGGGCGAAGGAGGGAAGACGCGTTAAGAAACGGCTGTTGCCACGCGGCGGAGGGCTGCTGAATTTCGCGCACGTTGAACCTCATTGACCGGCATATCCTTCGCGAATGGTTCGGCATCCTTGGGCTCGTGCTGATGGCAACCATCGGACTGCTGCTGATCCAGACGATGTATGACGATTTCGAGGACCTGATGAGGTATCAGGCGAGCGTGGCGGACATGGTGATGTATTTCGCGATCAAGATACCGAGCTTGCTGGCGGTTATTTTGCCGGTGATCCTACTGGTGTCGTTACTTTATGCGCTCGGGCAACTGCACCGCAGTAACGAGATCACGGCATTGCGGGCGGCGGGGTTGGGGATCTTTCGCATCACGCGCTCGGTGTGGCTGGCGGGCTTCGGGCTGTGCGGCGTGATGTGGGCGCTGAACGCGAGTGTGGTGCCGAAGTCGGTGGAAGAATCCGCGTCGTTGCTCGAGCACTTGAAGTTCCGGCACGAATCGCAGACGGCCGCCGGGAGCCGGGTCGGGGGGCTGACGCGCGTGGTGACTTTCGACAATCAGCGGCAGGGGCGGATGTGGTTTATCAACCGTGTCAGCCGGTACCCGAGTTGGCGCGCGTATGGCGTGACGGTGTCTGAGCTGGATGTTCGGCGGCGTGAAAAAATCCGCCTGTACGCGGTTGAAGCGAAGTTTGACCGGGAGCGGGGCAGCTGGATTTTTTATCGAGGACGGGAAACGTGGTTCGATCCTGCGACGGGCGATGCGATCACGAGCCGGCCGTTCGAGCAAAAGGCGGTTCCGTATTATACCGAGGATCCTGAATTGATGCTGGTTTTCGACGTGAAGCCGGGAGACCTGTCGTTTTTCCAGCTGCGACGGATCATCGACTATTTCACCGTGGAGGAGAACCCGAAGGTCACGATCTATGCGGTACGCTATTTCGGCCTGATCGCCGACACGCTGGCGCCGTTGATCGTGATCGCGCTAGCGATCCCGTTCGCGGTGAGTGGCGTGCGGGTGAATCCGGCGGTGGGCGTGTCAAAATCTCTCGGACTTTTCCTGCTCTACTTCGTATTGTTGAAGGTGGCGAATGCCCTGGGGGTGCGCGGGACGCTCGATCCCTTGATGGCGGCTTGTCTGCCGAGCGCGGCAATGCTGGTGCTCGGCGGATGGTTTTCTGTGCGGATGCGCTGACGCAGAACGGGCGAACGGAAGGCGCGTCCGGTTATTTTTGTTTCCACATCTCTTCGCTGCGCACGAGGACGGTGTAGGCGGAAAGCTCGCCGTCGGGCGACACGAAGAAAACGTCCCGGTACGCGCCGGAGGGGACCTCGAGCTGATAAAAGTAGGGACTGTTGGGTGTGCTTTCGCCGCGCATGCGGAAGGAGCACGCGATCTCTGCGGGGAGTGGGCGCTCGCTGATGTTACGCACGCGAGCCCAGATGCGCAGACGCCCATCGTGGAGCGGGTGGGCCTCGACTTTGAGCAGACGGACCTGCGTCGTGTAGGCCTTGGCGAGCGCGGCGTTGACGGGAACGAGAACAAGTCCGGTCCAGTCGCGCTCCACGAGCTCGGTGGAGTTGCCGTCGGCAGTGAGGCCTTTCGGGGGAGGGAGGTTAACGCCACCGAGGTTCTCGATTTTCGGTTTTGGCGCGCCGGTTTGCAGGGAGGCTAGTGCAGACGGGAACCCGGTGATATCGGCGAGTTCGTGCGCGGTGCTGCCACTCACGGCGTGCGTTAACCGGTAGATAACAGCCTCGGCCTCGGGGGTGAGCTTGAGCGGTGGCAGAGTGGGGGCGGAGACTGTTGTTTCGACTGGCGGCGTAGCGGCGAGGGCGGAGGCAGTCTTCTCAGGTGCGGTGGGTTTCGCGACGGCGGGTGCCGACGCCGCGGCGGGTGCGGTGGCGGCAGCCCGGTTGGGCTGCGTGGATTTTGTGGCCGGCGGCGTCGGTGCCGAAGTACAGCCAACGAGAAACACGAGCACCGGAAAAAAGAAAAAGAAGAGGAAACGTTTCATGGTGACAGCGAGGAAGGTACTGAGGGAGGCGGTGGTAAGAGAGAGTTGTAGGAGAAATGGGGCGGCGACGAGAAGTACGGAGTAGGAGGAACGTGTGAGAAAAAAATCAAAGAGCGTTCAGGGAGAGAGAAACTGTTGTGCGAGGCGTTTCCACACGCCGGTGCCCGGCCACAAGAGAATCGCCCAGACCGCGAGGCAGTTGAGGTAGCTCAGAAAAACGGCGGCGCTCGCCATGTCCTTGATCCTCTTGGCGAGCGGGTGATATTCCGGACGAAGGTAATCGATGGTCCACTCGATGGCTGAGTTCAGGAGCTCGACGATGATGATCAGAAAAAGCGATGCGATCATCAGCGCCGTGGATACGGCGTTTACCGGAAGAATGATGGCGAATGGAACGAGCGCCACGGCGAAGAGGATATCTTCACGGAAAGACGGCTCGTGACGGAGCGCTTCGCGAAATCCGTCGATCGAGTAGCGGATGGACGCGAGGAAGTTTCGGAAATTGCGGCGCTTCGGTGGAGGCTCGCCGACGGGCGTGGGCGCGTCAGGCGTCGGATGCATCGGCGTTGGTGAGCGGATATCCACGGCGGCCAGCTAGCGCAGGGAGTCTTGGCGGGAACCAAGTTCGAAGCCGGTGAAATCGTTTAGCACGTCGGGATAGCGACGGTCCTGTTTGTAGATTTGAAGGATGCGGGCGTGTTCACGATCGCTTGTTGGAAAGATCCGGGCGGGCTCTCCGGGCAGGAAGATCCCGGTGAAGGCACGTTCGCGGTCGAGGAGACGGCGGATGACAATCATGCGCGTGGGACTAAACACGTAACGGTGCACGGCGCGAGCGCTCGTGCGGGAAACGGTGCGCGCTCCGCATCGCCTTGGCGAAATGACGGAGTTAGCGTGCGCGCGTTTTATCGACCGCGAAGCGTCGGGTTACGGATTCGCGGCGGGCGAAGATTCCGGGCCGCGTTTCACTGCCACCAGAACGAGGGTGTGTGTGTCGCGTTTGTCGCCGAGGAGAAGAGTGACAGTGACGGGGATTTCTTTACCGCTGACGCCCAGGAGCGAAACCATCGGGTCGGGTTGTCCGGATTCGCCAGGGGCGATGGTGATCCGTTCCGGGCGTACCGCGAAATTGCCGAGGTAGGATTTACACTCGATGAACTCGATCTGAAGCGGCGCCGCAGTGAGATTGCTGACGCGGAGGCGGAGCGCCACGGGTGGCAGGGTGCTGTTTCGCATGCGCGGGATGAAAACGCTCTCCTCTTCCTCTTCGGCGATCTCGCGAGCGGCTTCATCGGTGTAGAAAGGGGAGCTAAAGGTATTATCGTTGTTACGGGACTTCCAGCCTGGCCGTACCATCCGAGGACGAAAGCCGCGGCCAAGATTCGCTTCGACGAGAAGTTTGCCCTCAAAGAAGCCCGCCTCGGCCACCATCGAAGGTGGGATCACTTTTTTCGCGTCGGCGATGCTTGCCTCGTCAGCGACGCGCTGAGTGGTACAGGCAGCGGTGAACAGGGCGGAGGCGATCAACGCGAAAATGAAAACTGGGCGAAGACGGAAGCGGGCGGTCATGAACGATGGAGTAAAAGTTGGGGACAGGGCGGTCTGGGGGAGGGGAGCGATGAGCTCAAGCCCAGTTGTAATTAAAGCTGATACTGATGCGCTCCTCGTCCACTCGATTCGCGGCGACTTCGTGACGAAGCCAGCTTTCGAAAAGGATCAGATTGCCTTCCTCCGCAGGGTAGGTGGTGTGCGTGCGGTTTTCGTCACGGGCACCGGAGATTTTTGGAGGGGCGGCCATGAAACGGTCGAGACGGGGATCTTCGAATTTCAGGCCGGAGCAGCCTTTGGGGGTGCGCACGTAATAGGTGCCGCTGATAAACGCCAAGGGATGAAGATGCAGGCCGTGCGCGGTCGTGGGCGGCATGATGTTGGCCCAGCAATCGGTCATGTGGATTTCCCGACCACGCAGATCCATATCGAGGGCTTTGGCGAATATGCGGACGTGGCGCGCGATTTTTTTCTCCAAGTCTGTAAAGGTGGAGGAGAAGCGGTGCAGCTTATTGAGCGTGGCGTAGCTAGTGTATCCGCCCGGGTAGTTCGCCGTGCACCACTTTCTCCCTGCGTCGTCGTAGTCGCGAAGCCGGGCGCATTCGTCGGCGAGGTCGTCGTTAAGACGATCGAGGGCGGTTTTCTGGAGTTTCTCGCAGTAAATTTGAGTGGGGAACCAGGCGCGGATGGGCATGCCGGCGAGGATGGGTGGGGATCGCAGCGCGGGGGAAGCGGAAAATCAAAGCTCCGGCGCCGAGCTGCTCGGAACGGCTTCGCGCAATCCCCGGACTTCTGCGCCCGACTGGCCGCCACTAGGCTGACGAGCGAAAGCGAGCAGTTGACCAGAGTAGCGGCCGAAGCCGAGGCGGCCTGAGATAAAGACGTGCCCAATGCGCCACCAATCGCTGCCGAACAGCAGGCGCGGTCCGAGCGCCTTCCAAAAGCTGTGCCAGCCGCGGAGACGGGACTTGGGAAAATCGAAGTCGGGGTAGTTCGTCCTGATTTCTGCGCGAGCCTTTTCCAACGCTCGCCAGTAGGGGCCGTAGATGGCCTGTCTCATGCGCCAAGGCATCACGCCGTATTCGAGTTGTCCTGACTGAAAGAGAAGCGAGCGGGCGGTGGGGCGGAAACGGGCAAAGTGAAAAATCTCAAGCGGCAGCCCGTCCACGTGAACAGCGGGGCCGACGATCTTAATTTCGTGCCCCGCCCAGTTCCACGGCGCCAAGTTTACTCCGGAGCGTGCGGAGATGCAAAGATCGTCGCCGAACAGCGCGGGCCACTCGTTGAGATAGCCTTGGTCCGCGTACCTGCCATCGGCCACATGGTCGTGGCACCAGTCGAGACATTGCTCGCGCCAGCGATCGAGGCAGCGAAGTCCGCGGGCGTTGTTGCGAAATGAAAGAATCGCTACGTTAAAACGTCCGCAGCGCTGGTGGTGGGAAAGGTGCTCGGGGTAGCGGTGCTCGGTGATGAAAACGCTTTTGCCCTCCATCTCGTCGAAGATCGGCTGCGGGCTAGCGAAAAAGAACAGGTCGGCGTCGAGATAAGTGATGCGCTCAAGGGCGGGCTGGGTTTGCAGCAAGAAACGCGGCCAGCACGGCGAAAGGGTGAAATAGTATTCGACGAGGCTGCGATTTTTTTTCGCAGCGAGGAGAGCGGGGTCAGCGCTTTCGAGAGTGGCGAGCGCAACAGGCCGGAGTTGTTGGTCGTTTAATTCGCTAAAATAACGATGGGTGAAATCGTCGAGACAGAGAATCCAGAGGACGCCGTTTTTGTCGTGGGTTTGAAGCGAACGAGCCAAGGCGAGACCTTGGATCAAAAAATTGCGGTCGAAGTACGTGCAATAATGATTCACAAGGCGCTGACCTGGCGGTTAGGAATCGGTTGCGTTTCGCAGGCGAAAAAAACGTGTGGCGTTGGGAACGGCCTCGCCATCGATCTCCCACGCTTCGGTATCCGGTGCGCACCAGATGAGTTCATAGTCCCGCAAGATCGAGTTCATGATGCGCTCGCGGGCGAGGAACCACGACGGGTAGGTCGCCTCGTAAATTTCCGGTGGCACGTGCTGAATTGTGAGACGATGATGCGTGTGATCCCAGAGCGGTTCGCGGTCGAGAATGAGGTGAGGGATTTTCCACGAACGCATTTCCTCCAGGAACGCCTCGGGATCGGGAAGGAAGTGCAACACTCCGGAAATCAACAGAACATCGGGCCGGGCTTTTTGAAGCGCTTCGGGAACGGTCAACGCGAAGCTAAGTTCTTCATTTTCAAAATCGGCTTTGCCGACGGCCACGTGGCCGGGTTGCTCGACCACAGTCCATTTGAGGGCTACGGCGGGCGATATAAACGGACGGCACCAATAGTAGGTTGATCCCAGCGAGCCGCCGAAATCGAGAACGTGCAGGGATCGGCGGCCGAGATCGGCGGCGATGCGCATAAGACACGCAAGCAATGTCCAGGGCAGTTCGTCGGAGTCGGAGACCATCGCGTCGCGTTCCCAGCGGTGCTGGCCGTTTTTTACCTTTAGGATTGCGGCGCGCGTGGACGCGAGGATCGCCGGGGCATCGTAACCTGTGGCGGCGCGTCGGGCCTCATCGAAGGTTTTATAGTCTCCAGTGAAACGGATATGGGTATAGTGACCGCCTAACGCGCGGACTAAACGCGGCAAACGACGCTTTACCAAGTTCCAGACGGCGGGTGGAGTGAGCTCGCGAACGAGTTGGGCGCGGCCGAGGGGCATCACGGCGAGGATTGGTGAACGCGAGCGCCTGGGAAGCGGAAAAATAGCTTTGTTTGTCGGGGATGCACTGGTTGATGGATGGGGAAACCGGGAAATGCATCTTTGGATGCATGTCTTGTGCAAGTGTTGCGGCTCTTAGCGGCTTGGGAGAACAGAACTAATTCAGGTTTGCGAACGTGCGCTGACGATGGACTGACGCGAGTAACCTGCGGCCATAGACTCCCGGTCCATGCTCTTTCGCCCGAGACATCCATACGTGACACGCAAAAAAGCCGCGCTCGGTGAGGAGCGCGGCGAAGCGTTTGACAGAAAAGAGATAAACTTAGGCTGCTTTGGTCGCCTTCTTTGCCTTGTGACGGCGATGTGCGACCAAGCCCAGGAGGGCAGCGGCGCCCATCAGGCCGTAAGTGGAGGGCTCAGGAGTCGCGGGGAGTTCGCCATCGGAGAAGGGCAAGAGATTGATGCCGCCTTTATCGCTACCTTCCGCGCATTCGCCGTGCAGACCGTAGTCGGATTTCTTGCCCACTTCCTGCCAGCGAACGGTGAAATCAAAGTCGTTCGTGGTGGCGGCGCTATTGTTAAAGAAACCGGCGAAATTTCCCGCCGTGATATCCATCGTGTTGTTGAACTTAAATACGAAGGTCGCTTTTTCGCCGTATTCGATACCGATATTGGGCGTCTGCGCTTTTACGCCGTAGTCGTTGTCGTAGGCTGGCTCGAGATCGAAGGGCACCTCCTCGCGCCAGAAGTCATCAGTGGTGTTGGTGGGTCCGCCAACAGGGATGGTGGTGGGCAGGCCAGTATGACCAGCGTTGATTGCGGTCCATTTCGACGCGTAAAGGACTGCCGAATCACTCGCGCCTAAGAGAGCGGAGCTAAACGGTGTGTTAAACCCGAAGCCAGTCACGGTGCCGACCCGCGTGTTCTGACCGTTTAGCAGCGGACGCGCGTTATCGACGTCGATGACGACAGTGTTGGCGTTGGCGTTGATCCAAATGGTGAAGCGCGTCACAACGCTGTTGGAAACCCCGGACACGTCGAATGTGCGCGAAATTAGTTGGGCTTGAGCGGTCGAGGCTGCGGCGAGGAGTGCTAAACCTAGGAGCACTGCGTTACGTGAAAAGTTCATAGATTGCTTCGTGATTTAGGCACTTTAGGCCACTGATTTGTTTTACGGTATCAGGGTCTCCCCTAACGGCTTCCCCGGTTTTCCCGAGAATTCGTGTGCAGCCAACGAAATCAGGACTGCGGATTATTTACCCAAAAAACCTCCATCTCGCTTATCGAGCGCAACATGCAGGGTAGGTCTCAGGCGGTATTATACCTGATGGAGACTAGGGAAAGTCCCTCTAGGGTATCGGGAAAAAAATGCGGTTCGAGCGACGTCTATTGGGGTAGAGCCAAGAGAGCGCGGACTTAACGACGAGTGTATCACCTGGTCCTGGGTGTATAACTGATTTAAAGACGAAACTTTTTTGGCTCCCGGCTTTTAAGGGAGAGCCAAAAAGCTCAGTCAGTCCATGTGAGGTGGACCCCGTCGGTTGGACAGCCGGGCTGTAGTTTTTAGTTAGGGTTCGGTTTGTCTGACGGGAAGTAAATTTAAGGGAGGGGTGCAGGGGAGGGAGCCTTTGCTCCCTCCCCTGCACTACCCGGGCGCGGTCAGGCGGCCTGTTGGGTTTGGGCTTGGCGGTAGACTTCGGCAGGTGTCTGGCGTCCGTGCGCCGAGTGAGGACGGCGTTCGTTGTAGAAGCGCAGGTACTCGCCTATCTGGCGGTGCGCATCGGCGACCGACTCGTAGCGTTTGAGGGTAAACCTCTTCGTACTTGAGGCTGCGC
>WUUC01188484.1_pt1 | contig 11287 bp, 8 predicted proteins | sample 6278441 | NCBI WGS metagenome assembly WUUC01 (sample SAMN13675441, study PRJNA597444) | soil metagenome | isolation source: soil | place: USA: Washington | collected 2017-10 | reverse complement strand
TCACGGGCTCCCGGACGCTGACGCTCGACATCGAGCAAGACTGAAGAAGTCTTCGTTACACTACCGTTATGGCCCACAGGCGTATTGCCGTTGTGGCCGGGGCGCTGCTCGTGGCTGGCGCTGCGGCCTTGTCCGCTGCTGTGCCGACGTTCTGGCAGGTCGCAACGCAGGCAGACTTCCTCAAGGGGGAGGTCGAGAACCTGTCAATAGACAGCCACGGGCGTCTGATGCTCGGCCCATCCTCCACCACACTCTATGAGTCGAGCGCGCCGTTCCTCTGGACCGTCGTTCAGGGCCCGGACGGTGCCATGTACGTAGGGAGCGGGAACGAAGGGCAGGTCTACCGGCTCGACGCCGACGGCAAGGGATCGGTGTTCTTCGACGCGGAGGAGCTCGAGGTCCACGCTCTTGCCCAGGCGCCGAACGGAGCACTGTATGTCGGCACCTCACCCGACGGAAAAATCTACAGAGTGGACGCCAAAGGGATCGGCACCACGTTCTTCGATCCCGAGGACAAGTACATCTGGAGCCTTGCCGTGGACAAGGCCGGCAACGTCTTTGCGGCCACCGGGGACAAGGGAGTGGTCTACAAGATCACGCCGGATGGCAAGGCCGCTCCCTTCTACGCCACGCGCGCCACGCACGCGATTTCGCTTGCGTTCGACCGTGAGGGCCGCCTGCTCGTCGGCACAGAATCGCCAGGCCGCGTATTCCAGATCGATGCGAGCGGCAAGCCATTCGTGCTCCTCGATTCACCGTTCAACGAGATCCACTCACTGCGCGTCGACCCCAATGGTGTCATCTACGCCGCTGCGTTGAGCGGTCGCACAGGCGGCGAGGATCGGCAACCCGCTCGCATCACACCGGAACCGACACCCCCGCCACCTCTCCCGTCGGTCTCCACCGAGATCACCGCGATTGCAATTGCCGACGTCTCGGTGGCCGCCAGTGCCTCCGCCACGTCCCAGCCGAGGCCCGCGCCAGGCACCGGGGCGGGAGCGATTTATCGCATCCTGCCGGACGGCGCGTCCGACCAGGTCTGGGAGTCGCGCGAGGACGCGCCCTACGACATCGGCTTCGAGGCTGATGGCAGCCTCCTCGTCGCAACCGGGAACAAGGGAAAGATCTACCGTCTCGCCGGCGACCCGCTGCAGGCCACACTGATCACGCGCGCGACCGCGCAGCAGGTGACGACCGTGCTGCGGGACCGGAGCGGCGCCATGACGTACGCCACCGCGAACCCCGGCAAGGTGTTCCGCCTTGCGGCGGCGCGCGCGGACCGCGGCAGCTACGAGTCGGAGGTGCGCGACGCGCAGACAGTGGCGACCTGGGGGGCGATCAAATGGCACGCGTCCACACCGGGAGGCGGCAAGGTCGAAGTATTCACGCGATCGGGGAACACGCGGAACCCTGACGACACGTGGAGCAACTGGAGTCCCGCGTACGGCAACGCCGAGGGAAGTCCGATTACGAGTCCCCGTGCGCGTTACCTTCAGTGGCGAGCCGTCCTTACGGCGGCGAAGGGCGAGTCTCCCCTGCTCACATCGGTGACCGCGGCGTACCTGCAGCGCAACCTGCGGCCGCGGGTCACCTCGATCACGATTCATCCTCCCGGGACGGTTTTCCAGAAGCCGTTCTCAACCGGTGAACTGGAGATCGCCGGCTACGACGGCGAGCTGCCGGACCGGCGGCTCACGGCGCAGGCATCGGCACCTCCGGGAACGAGCGCCCCACTGCAGGCGCCTTCGCTCGGGCGCCGCGTATACCAGAAGGGGTTGATGACGTTCGTCTGGCGCGCGGAGGACGAGAACAACGACGACCTGCAGTTCGACGTGCTCTACCGCCGTGAGGGTGAGACCGCGTGGAAGACGCTGAAGAGGAGCCTCACGGATCCGATCCTCGTCTGGGACACCACCTCCGTACCGAACGGCACGTACCTGCTGCGCGTCATGGCCAGCGACACGACCGCGAACCCTCCGGGGAACGCGCTCGCCGGCCACATGGACAGCACATCGTTCGACATCGACAACGGTCCGCCGACCATCGGGATCTCCGGCGTGCGGCGGGAGGGAAACCGGACGGTGATCGCCTTCGAGGTGCGGGACGAGCACTCGGCGGTGCAGAAGGTCGAGTACTCGCTCGACGGGGACCGCTGGCGGACGATCTACCCGAAGGACGGCATCTCGGATTCACGCTCCGAGCAGTTCGAGCTGGTGCTGGACGGGGATGCGGGCCGCGGCGTCGTCATCAGGGCGACCGATGCACTCAACAATGTCTCGAGCGCGCGAGGCGAAGGTCCGCCAGCACGCACGCAACCCTGAGGATACAAGGCGATCGGGAGTCGTTTTCGCGTTCCACGTGAAAACGACCGCCACTCCCTGTTGCGGGGACGCTAGACGGTAGACGGACGACGGTCCCGCGGTGCGAACGCCTGGTCGTCCAGGCCGCTCGAGGCCGGCTTCACGGCCGGGGTGAGGGGGGGCGGCAGCGGATCGGTAGGCACCTCGAAATCAAGCGCCCGCGGTGACGCCTTCACCGTGGTACGCGCCAGCAGCCACACCATGTTCACGGCCACCGGCGCACGGGCCACCCCACGCTCGGCTGGCGAAAACCTTGAGCGCGCAACCCTGTCGAGCAACCGCGTGACGTCAACGGCTCCGGGCCGATTGTCACGTTCCGACACCAGCACCTCATAGTTCGCGACGCGGCCCTCGCGCGTGACGACCGCGGCCAGCGCAAACACAGCTTCGTCCTCGCCCGCGACGAGCGCCGGCGAGTCGTCAAGCGCGCGGGGCACCTGGATCATGCGGCCGTCGAGCAGCATCGGGTTCCGGTCGGAGCCGGGGTCGGCCAACGACTGCAGAACACCTTTGAGTGAGTCGGGCCGCTCGTCGTTTGCCGCATGCAGCACACCCATGGTCCCGAAGAGGCAGACGATCACGGCAGCCGTCGCCCCCACACCGGCCCAGAGCAGGTGGCGATCGTCGAACAGCGCGCGCACCTGGAACGCGAACGACTGTTCGTGCTCCGCGCGCACACGGCTCAGGACTGCCGTCTGCAGCGCGGCGAGCTCCCGGCTGTCGTCCTCGGAATGGCCATTCACGCCGCCCTGACGCAACGACTCTCCGATGAGACGAAGGTCCTCCACATGCGCGGCGCACGTGCGGCACCACCGCAGGTGGGACTCGACGGCCACCTGATCTTCGATGCCGAGTTCTCCATCGACGAAGCACGGCAGCATCTGCCGAACGATCTCGCAACCCAGATACGGCACCATTAGCGCAGCCCCAGCAGCTCGTCGCGCAGCGCCTGGCGGGCGCGCGTGAGCCGCGATTTGACCGTGCCGACCGCGATGCCGAGGGAGTAGGCGATCTCGTCGTAGCGGAGTCCGTCGATTTCGCGCAGGATGAGGGCGGTGCGCTGGTCAAACGGCAGGTGATCGAGGGCGGTCCAGATGCGCGCCGACGTTTCCTTCCGCGCCAGCATCCGGTCCGGTGTTTCAGGGTCGTTCTTCGATTCGAGGTCGCCGAACTGCTGCAGATGCTCGTCGAGCGAGACCTGTTCGGCGCGGTGCCGGCGACGCCACCAGCGCTGGCGGTTTCGGGCCTGATTCACGACGATGCGGTAGATCCACGTGCGGAGCGCTGACTGGCCGCGGAAGCCGGCCAACGTCCGGAAGACGCGCAGGAAGACCTCCTGCGACAGGTCGAGAGCCTCGTCGCGATCGCCCAGGAGGTGCAGCGCCAGGTTGTAGACCATGCGCTGGTGGGCGGCCACGAGTTCGGCGCACGCTGCCTCGTCGCCCGCGGCGCAGCGCTCGATCAGCGCGGCCTCGCGGCTGTCGACTTCAGACCAGCTGATAGCGCCAGCGTTTTTCACCAGTTCTCCGGGTAAGGGTGTATGCATGGAGTCTACCGCGAGAGGTCCTCGAAGCGTTAGACCCCGTCGGGGGCGGGGAGTTCCGTCTGCTACTATGGGAAGACCTCAGCCATGAAGCGCACTCTTGTGCTGGCGTTGCTCGTGTCCGTCGCGGTCGCCGGCGTCGTCCTGACCTGGTATTCAGCACGCCAGGAACGCGAATACCGCCGCCTCATTGCGGCGGGAGATGCGGCCCTCGGCCGGGACCAGACGTTCGTGGCCATCGAAGCCTACAGCGGCGCTGCGGCGATCCAGCCCGGGTCCATGCTCGCCTACCTCAAACGGGGTGAGACCTATCGCCGACAAGGCGAGTTGGCGGCAGCCCTCCGTGACTTGCGCCACGCCGCCACCCTCGACCCGACGTCGACGCGCGTTCTCGAGATGCTCGGGGACGTCAACGTTGCCATGGGCCGCTACGACCGGGCCGCGGAGCACTACACCCGCTTCGTCGGGCTGGACGACCGGTCCCCGCGCGTTCTGTACAAGCTTGCGCTCACCCGCTACAAGGGCCGGCAACCGGGCGCCGCACTCGAACCGTTGCGGCAGGCGGTCGCAATCGACGACCGCTTCAGCGAAGCCCATCACCTGCTCGGTCTCTGCCTGCGCGAAGGAAAGCGCAACGACGACGCCCTGAGGGCGCTGCGTCGCGCCGTGGAGATCAATCCCGCCTTTGTGGCGGCGCGGGCCGACCTCGCCCGCGTGTACGCGGATCTGGGCCGCACGCGCGACGGGATCGAACAGCTCGAGGCGCTCGCCGCCATCGAACCGGGCCGGTCGGAGCGACTCATCGCCGTCGCGCTCGCCTATGCGCGGCTCGGCCGCATCGAGGCCGCGATCACCACGCTCGGGCGGGCCGCCGAACGCTACCCGAACGCTCCGGCGGTTTACGTGGCTCTGGGCCGTGTCTGGCTGGAGGCGGCCGAAGCCCGCGTGGATCGCATCGCATTGATCAAAGCCCTCGAGGCATTGGAGATTGCGGCGTCTCGAGGCGACCGGTCGAGTGAGGCGCGGGCGCTCCACGGCCGGGCATTGTTCCTGTCCGGGGATACCGAGGCGGCGGTCGGCGCGCTCGAGGAAGCGACCGCGAACCTGCCGGTGGAACCGGAGGCGTTCCTTTGGTTGTCTGCGGCCGCGCATCGCGGTGGCGATGCGAACGTCGCAGACATGGCCCTTGCCAGCTATGCGAATCTCGTCCCCGACGAAGGCGATGAGGCGGCGACGCGGCGCGTCGCCGAGTCGCTCCGCCTGCAGCAGCGCCTTCGGTTCACTGGCGCTCGTTCGTCGCGGGGTCCAAGGCGTCCCGCAGCGCGTCTCCCAGGAAACTGAACCCGAGCACCAGGACCGCGATCGCCACCCAGGGGTCGCCGGGAATCAAGTGGATGCGCGGCCGGTGAAGGTTGGCAAGCACATGAGCTTGAACTGCTCAGCGCGAAACACGTAACGTGTCGCAGCCTCCCCGAGCGCGAGAGATGGTAATCCGCATGCGGCTCGAGAAATGGACGCGCGCAGATTGGCAGGGGCCGGCACGGCTCGCGCTCGATGCCGGAGCCATTGCCGCTTGCGTGGCGGTATTGGGCCTGCCGCTCTTCGAATGGCCGGCGGCGGTAGGCATCGCGTGCTTTACCGGTGCCGCCTACCAGGCGCGGCTGGCTATCGCCGAGTACCGGGAGCGCCGGCAGTCCCGTTGATCGCTGCCTCCAGGTGGTTCCGATACGTGGCGTTGTCGGGACGTGCTTCTACTGCCTGTCTCAGCACCCGTATCGCGTCCTTCTTCCTTCCCGCCAGGTGGTAGGTCCATCCAAGCGTATCTAACGCTTCGGGGGCTCCATTCAGGAGACGACGGGCGCGTTCGGCAAGGACGGCCGCCTCCGCAAGCCTGCCGCTCCCTGCGTAGATCCAGGCCAGGTTGTTTGCGGCGACACCGTTGTTCGGGTCGAGCTTGAGTGCGCGTTCGTACGCGGCACGGGCGCCGTCGGCGTCACCGCGCTCGTCTTTCAGCATCCCGGTACTCGTGAAGAAGCCACCCGACATCTGTGCCGCGGCGTCCGCGGGCACCGAGGTGGTCGCCCGGTTGAACCACTCCTCGGCTTCGCCGAAATTGCCGCGCGCCATCTCGATACGCGCCGCCATCACGTTCGCGTCCGCGCGCCGGGGCTGGGCTTCGGCCACTTGCCGCGCCTGCTGCAGCGCCTCATCGAGCCGGCTATCGGCGGCGAGAAGACGCGCCTCGAGCAGGCGCGCTTCATCTTCCACGGCGCGGTCTGTCTTCGCGAGCGCCAGTTCAGCGAATGCGTCCTTGCGGCGACCCTGCGCCTCGCGAATGCGCGCACGCCGGAGGTGCGCCGCACCGGCAACGGGCTTGTGCTTGAGGACGGCCTCGACCTCGCGATCTCCCTCGTCCAGCTTTCCTGACGCGATGTAGAAGTCGGCGAGCTGGAGCCGATCGCGCGGGCTCGTCTCGGCGGCGGCGCGCAGGTGTTCTTCGGCCTGCGCCGCGCGCGTCGTCTGGAGGTAGAAGGCGGCCAGCGTGCGATGAACCGGCGCTTTGTTGGTGGTCAGTTCGAGCGCCTTCTGGAGCGAGCGCTCCGCGTCGGCGGCGGCGCGCGTCTGCCACTGGAGCGTGCCGAGTGCAACCCACGCCGCGGGTGAGTTCGGGTGATCGTCGACCACCTTTCGCAGGGTCTTCAACCCCTCCACGATCTTGCGGTTGCGCACATGCCAGTTCGCCTGGGTCAACTGGGCCACGAGCGAATGCGGGTCTGCTGCAAGTGCTTCCTGCAGCTTTTCTTCCGCCGCCTTGGCAAATCCTCCAGCCGCCAGTGTCTCGGCAACGATCGTCAAGGCCTCTACGTGCTTCGGGTCCGTCCGGAGAACCCGGTCCGCAAGCTGCCGCGCATCCTCGGGCCTGCGCGATGCCAGCAGGGCACGCGCAACGGTCAGGTTGGCGTGCACATTCCGTTCGTCCAGCCGTGTAACCGCCACCAGGGACGAGAGGGCCTTCTCCGCGTCGCCTGATTTCTCGTAGGCGTCGGCCAGCTTTGCGTGCGTCTCGGCGACGTCGGGCTGGTGCGTGAGGGCATTGCGGTACTCGAGGATGGCTTCCTTGAAGCGGCCGTCCTTCGCGTACCGATCCCCGCTCGCGACGAATCCTGCGGCGGTTGCCACAGGATCTTGCCGACACGCTGCGCTGCCCCCGCACAGGAGCGCCAGGAAGACGACGACTGCTGCATCCGTATATCTACGTCGCGTCATGGAAGCCACCGTGTGAGTTGAGGGTGAAGGACCCCGATGAATGCCCCGGCGTTGAGGTCCGCAAGACGTTCATCGTCGGCGACCGGCGCAATCACGCGAACAAGCGCGCCGTCGGTCCTGCGCATGCGCAGCGCGTCTACGAGGAGATAAGCTTTGTTTGCGTACTCGTTCGCGATCGTGCGGCCACGGCCCTGGAACCAGTACATGACCACCTGCCGGTCGCCCCGCTTCTCGACCACATACCGGTTCACCGGAAAGATTTGTCCGCCGGCGCGCACGAGGGGTCTGCTGTGTGCGATGGGCGTCCAGCCTGTGCCAGGCAGGCAGTTCATTGGCGAATGAATGGCGTCGCCCTGGCGCTGGGCGCCATAGTAGGCGACCCAGAGACCGACCGCCGCGCCTTCCGGCTGGCGATAGATACGATTCAGGTAGTCGTCTGCGCCAAGCACGGCGGCGACCTCGGGTTCGACATCCGGGCCGTCTACTCCACGCCAGGAATCGAGCCTCGCCGGGAGCGCTGATAGCGGCGCCCGGAGCGGCACGGGCGCAGGATCGGTAGCGCGCACGAATGGCGCGGCGGCGAGCACGAGCACGATGAGCACGAGGCCTCGCGCCGTCATGGTCATGTCGTCCTAGGTAGACGAGGTGTGACGCGTGACATTGCCCGGTCGAACAGCAGGAGCGTGAAGACCGCGACACCGAATACGAGGAGCCCTGAAGTCGTATGCAAGAAGCCTTCAGCAGCGGCGCGCCCGTAGGAATGCGCTGCAAGGCCGGTCGCGGCCACCCGCGTGGCATTCGCCGCTACGGCGATGGGTATCGTGGAGAGTGCCAACATCCAGAGGCGCCGCGTCGAGCAGCCGCCGAACTGCCCCAGCATCAACGAGAACGCCAGCAGCGACACGATGGAGCGGATTCCGCTGCACGCTTCCGCCACCTCGAGGCGCATCGAGGCCAGTTCCAGTACGTTGCCGTCGCGCAACACGGGGACGCCAAACGTGCGCAGGGTCAGCTCGCCGGCCTGCGACGCAAAGAGCTGCAGTGGCAGCGCGACCTGGTTGAAGAGGATCTCGGGCGGCGGGATCATGAGGAACAGGAACGCGATTGGAAACGCGAGCACGCGCAGGTGCTGCCAGCCACACAGGAACAGCACCGAACCCGCAAGCACGCCCACGAAGGAGGCTCGGGCCACGAACAGCTCCGCGGCGGCCACACCGGCGGCCAGCATGATCAGGCTGAGCGCGACAATCGTCACGCCCCACGCGGAAGGCGCACACGAAAGCTCCTGAAGCCGAGCGCGCCGCTTCCACGCGAAGTAGGCGGCGACCGGCGGGATCAGAAAGCCGTGCGAGTAGTTCTCGTCCGCGACCCACTGCCCGACGAGCGCGCCGCCGACCTCCCAGTACGTAACGACAACCGCCGCAAGCAGCGTGGAAAGGACGATGAGCGAAGGCGACGACAGGCTGGACCTCCTGCGCGCGCAGGCCCTGCAACTGCCGGGCCCGCCCGGTGAGAGGCGTGGCCGTCTACAGCCGAGCTGGGTTGGACGGGAGTTGCCATTTGTGTGTCGCGCGTCGGGCACAAAGAGCACGACACGACAGTCACGCGCTCTCCTCACCGTCTTTGCAGAGTCCGAGGCGAACCATCAGCTTCAGAAGACCCTGCCGCGAGATTCCGAGCTGCCGTGCCGCGCGCGACCGGCTGCCGCCGGCGCGTGCCAGCGCCACCTCGATGAACCGCCGTTCGAACTGGCGCCGCGCGTCCTGCAGGCGAGCGGACGAGACGCTGACGGCGCCAGTAATGGCTGGAGGCAGCAGCGTGGGCCGCACGGTGCCGCGTGACGGAGCCGCGACGGCAAGGGCGGAAATGACGTTCTGGAGCTCACGCACGTTCCCCGGCCAGTGATAGCGCGCGAGCTCGCCCAGCAGGGCATGCGACAGAACAGCGCGGGTGCCCGCACGTTCGGCGGCAACCGTCCAGAAGTGACGCGCGAGCACGGGTACATCCTCCGGCCGCTCCCGGAGCGGCGGGATGCGGATGCGGATCACGTCAACTCGGTACAGCAAGTCCTGCCGAAACCGGCCCTCCGCCACCTCCTGCGCCATGGCGCGGTTCGTGGCTGTCACCAGCCGCGCGTCGACGCGCCGGGAGAAGGTCTCACCCACGCGGCGGATCTCGCCCTGCTGCAGGACGCGCAACAGCTTCGCCTGCGCACGAAGGGACAGGTCCGGCAGCTCGTCGAGAAACAGCGTGCCCCCGTGGGCCTCCTCGAACAACCCGGCGCGCTCGACGAGCGCCCCGGTGAACGCGCCTTTGGCGTGACCGAACAACTCGGATTCGACAAGTTCGTCAGGCAACGCCGCGCAGTTCACGTCGCAGAACCGGCGGTCGCGCCGCGCGCTCAGGTGATGGATGGCGCGCGCGACCAGTTCCTTCCCCGCGCCGCTCTCCCCCTCCACGAGTACCGCGAACGGGGCGCTCGCCGCGCGCGCGATCGCGCGCCGCACGTCCGTCATCCCCGCGCCCATGCCGATCAGTTCAGGAATCTCCACGGCGGCCCGCGCCGCATCGCTCCGTTCTGCCAGGAGCAGCTCGACGCGCGGCGCGAGGATTGCCGAGGTGAGCTCGAGCCATTCCGCCGCCCGAGGGTGGGCATCGCGACCGAGTGGCCATCGACACGCAACGGCCCCGAGCAGCCGGAGCCCGCTGCGAACGGGCGCTGCAATCTCCCAGGCGCCCTCCACGCGCTCCGGTCCGATGATGATCCCCGCTTCGATGGCGCGCGCGCCGAGCGTTGGCGGCAATCCTGAACCGGACGCCACGAGCGCTGCGAGTGCGCCGCCTGCGGTCGACTGGAGCTCGACGCGCGACGCGCGGCACGCGCCGGCGACGCGATCGAGTACGCCGCGCGCCGCCGCGCGATCGTCGTCCTCATCCTGCGTGGCCCGAAGCAGCGCCGTTATGAGGGGCACACCGTCGCCGGGGCCGGGTATCGACGCGATTGCAGCGCGCCGTGGCGCGCCGAGCTCCTCCACGCTTCTTCGCAGCAACCGCGGTGCGGCTGTCGACGCGCGCTGAATGCGGCGAAGCTCCTGTCCCGCCTCGCGCGTGCGGCCACTGCGAAGAAGCAGGTCGGCCCAGATCACGCGTATCCGCAACGCGCGTAGCGGGACGTGAAGAGCCTTTGCCAGTGCCAGGATCCGCGCTTTCCGCTCCGCCACGAGATCCGCATCCCCGAGCATCGCCAGCACACGCACGTGGGCCGTATGGGCCACGACCTGCAGCAGGCGGTCCTGCGACCGCTCGGCCCACTCCACGCCAGCCCGTGCCCGCTGCCCCGCATCGAACGTGCGTCCGGCGGCAAGCAGGACCCGCGCGTGCGTCGCGAGCACATGGACAACGAGGAACGGATCGGCGTCCTGGGGGTAGGCATGATGTGCGTCGCACAACTCCATCGCCTCGCCGGCTCGGTTCTGCCACAGCAAGCACCGGGCGAGCGCCGCGTCCACCCACGCAGACGCAACCCCGTCTTCGAGCACCGCCGCGACCTTGATGGCGCGGAGCACGCCTTCGGCGTCGGTAAGACATCCCGCGTCGGTCCGCGCCAGCGCGAGCCAGACGCGCAATCGTGCAGCATCGCCGGGAACAGCACGCCCGGCCGCCTCGGCGGCCTCCGCGAACGCGCGTTCGGCGCTCTCCGCCCGGCCACGCTCGAGGAGGACGCGCCCGAGAAGCATGCCGACGCGCGCAGCGGCAGGCCCGTCGTGGCGGCGAAGCAATGCCGCGAACGCTTCCCGGGCGATCCGCACCGCGCGCTCATGGCGGCCTCCGCGCGCAACGTCAACGGCGGCCTCGGCGCGCGCGATGTGGCGGAGACTGTCGGCATGCACGGGCGATGGGGCCGGGCGCCTGGGTGGGAGGTACATAGTCCGCGCTTCACGCACCATGAGCGCCACAGCGTCATTCCGAGATCCGCTCCTTCCACTCGAGCCCGATGCTGCCGGAGTCGGAGTCACGGTGACCGTCACCAGCACGTGCGGACGCGGGTTAATCGTCGCGGCGGTGACGAGGATCGCCGGGTCGGGAACCGCCGGAGCCCGGCAGGTCTGCAGCAGCG
>WUUC01061521.1_pt1 | contig 11287 bp, 7 predicted proteins | sample 6278441 | NCBI WGS metagenome assembly WUUC01 (sample SAMN13675441, study PRJNA597444) | soil metagenome | isolation source: soil | place: USA: Washington | collected 2017-10 | reverse complement strand
TCACCGCCGCGAGCATCATCTTGCTCGCACATCTACTGGAAGATTCAACGAGGCAGTTCTACATCCTTGACACACCGCTAACCCGGACTTACCTGCGTTCACTGGCGGCCGCAGCCGGTAACGCCCAACTGATGTCGGCCGCACAGGCGCTCCAGCACAATCGCACACGCGGCGGGGCCGGGGCCGCCACCTACGTCACGTTCCCGGATCACCAAACAACCAACCCGGACACCATGTGGCCGGTGCCGTTCTGCGGCGAGAAACACTTGATGCCGGTGGTAGAGCCGGTGTTGTTATTCAGAGATGTCGGACCACTCGTAACCCTGGACGCAAGCTCATACGGCAAGACCGGTCGCTTCGGCCTATGCATGTACCGGGCGAATGAATCGGGCGGGCGGGCTAGTGAGGCCGACGCGCGCGCCGTGCTTGAATGGTTGGCGGCTCAAGTCGAAAACGTGTTTCGGGCCGCCCCCGCCGAAGTCCTCTCATGGGAGATGTCGTACGCGCGGTCGTCCAACAGAAGGGGGCTTAACGCATTAATAAAGCTCAAAGCGGTGGAAGGCTTTTTGCGCGCCTGGCACTCGGACGGGGAGGGTTTTAATCCTGAAGTTTATGACTGGGCGATGGTCGAGTTGCAGGGGGCGCAGACGCTACTCCATCACACTCTTGAGCCGGCGCGCGAAGCGGGCCTGCCGACGCAAAAAGTCAGCACAGCAAACAACGAGACTGACGGAGAACTTCATCCTTCACCGCTGCTGCGTCAATTAATTTTGCGCGCGCCTTCCGCCTGCGCCCGGGTGTTCAAGCTTCTAGCCGATGCCGACTACTATTTGCACTCAAACGTGAATAACCAGCTGAAGCAGAACCTAGCCTTAGCTTTTCCCGACAGGAGCGACTCAAATTTAAGAGGGGTCATCAAGAGACATTACCGTTCGAGTTACCAGCGCGTGGTCGGAACCGTACACATCAGCAACACCTCACCGGAACAGCTCAAACGTTACCTCGAAACGCAGGTGGAACTTCGGGGGGCCGATCAGTTTCGAGCGTCATGCGCGAGTTCGGAGTCGTTGATAATTTTCACCCCTCACTACGGCGACTACGTCATCGGGTGCCTGCGCGGAATGATGGAGGTGACCCGCTTTAAAAGGCTCAGTATCTTTTATGACCCCCCGGAGAAAAATCCTGCGACTCTCATGTACAAGCGTCTCATCGAGAGTCTGGGTTGCGACACGAACGTTCTGTACAACGACAAGAGCGCCGTCCTGAAGGGACTCAGGGCGTTAAGGAACGGCGGCGCGCTCGCAATCATGCCTGACGTTTACGAGGTAAATCGCAGCTTGATGTGCGTGCCTTTCTTCGGCCGGTTCATGGTGGCAATGGGCGGCACCGCGTTCTTTGCTTTAAAAGGCGGTGCCAGGCTGGTCCCGGCCTTCTGCTACCGGCGGAGCGCGTCGCGCTATGTCTTACAGCTGAACGATCCGATAGAGGTATCGCGTACCGGGAATTTTCAGGAAGACCTGTACCGCACCACCGTCAACATCTTCAAGAGTATTGAACAGCAACTCAGCGTGTTACCGGAGCACTGGGTGTACTGGAACTCTGTCCAGGATAGGTTCCGACTCGCCTCGGACATCGAGTTGCCGCGCAACCCGGGGTCGTGGGCAGTTCAGTTCGCAGCTTTACGCGAGCGGTTTGCCAACGACCAGACGGAACTCAGGCACTTTCTCGACTCCTTCGGTGAGAGACTCGACCCGGCCCGCCCTGAACCGCACCCGGCGCAAATTGTGGCGTGAGCCGGCAGCGTCGAAGACCGTCTGACAAACCCCCGACCGGGGCCGTCAGCCTACTGCTCCGTCCGGCGCGGCCGAAATACGTCCTCGCCGAGTTGAGAGCAGCCGGCGTCGACTGTTGAGCCGCTAAAGAGGGACGACGTGTCGGGAGAGAGTTGGAGCATGTGAGGATTATCTGCACACATCATTTGCCGGATGATTTAAACGGGCCACCCGCCGAGATTCGTAGGGCGGAGACTCAATCCTTGGGAAGAATCGTAATGCACGGAAGGGTTCCGCTGAAAAGTCACGGGATGACTCGGGGACCGGCCCTGTGGCTGGCGCTGCTCCTGCTTCTGCCCCTTTACGCACACGCGCAACCGGCGCGCGGGGCCAGAGACGTCGCGACGGCGGAGCTAAGGACTGTTCAATATTTCGAGTCGGTCCGGGCCGAGCCTTCCCTGCTGTGGGGGTTCCTGCGAAAGATGCCGAAGGGTGGCGACCTGCACAGCCATCTCTCGGGCGCGGTCTACGCCGAGACTTACGTGCAGTGGGCCGCAGACGACGGGCTCTGCGTCGAGCAGAAGACGATGGCGCTGAGCGCCGCGCCGTGCGACGCCGCGGCGGGGCGCCCGCCTGCGAGCGCGGCCCTCAGTGACTCTCAGTTGTACGGGCGGATGATAGACGCCTGGTCGATACGCAACCTGGAGTTATCAGGGCGGAGCGGTCACGACCACTTCTTTGAGGCGTTCGGCAAGTTCGGCGCCATCTCCCGCGGGCGTACCGGCGAGATGCTCGCGGAAGTAGCCTCCCGCGCCGCGGCGGAGCGCGTGAGCTACCTCGAAGTGATGCTCACAACCGACGGCGGACGGGCGAGCATGCTCGGCGCGTTGGGGGGCTGGGACGACGACCTAAAGAAGCTGCGGGAGAGGCTTCTGGCCGGGGGGCTGCGCGAAGCCATCGCCGCCGGGCGGGAGTCGCTGAACGAGGCGGAGGCCAAACAGCGTGCCACCTTGCGCTGCGGCACGCCGCAGGCCGACGCGGGTTGCCGCGTGACCGTCCGCTACATCTCCCAGGTGGGACGCGCCGCGCCGCGACAGCAGGTCTTCGCGCAGATGCTCGCCGCCTTCGAGATGGCGAGCGCCGACCGGCGCGTGGTCGGGCTCAACCTCGTGCAACCCGAGGATGGGTACGTCGCGATGCGCGACTTCTCTCTGCACATGCGCATGCTCGACTTCCTGCACAGGTTATACCCCGGGGTGCACATCACGCTGCACGCCGGCGAGCTGGCCCCGGGGCTGGTGCCGCCCGAGGGGCTGCGGTCGCACGTCCGCGAGTCGGTCGCGCGTGGGCACGCGGAGCGCATCGGGCACGCCGTCAGTGTGATGTATGAAGACGACCCGCTCGGCATGCTGCGCGAACTGTCCCGGCGTAACGTCATGGTCGAGGTCTGTCTGACGAGCAACGACGTGATTCTAGGCGTGCGCGGCAAATACCACCCGCTCTCGATGTTCCTGAAATACGGCGTCCCCGTGGCGCTGGCCACGGACGACCCCGGCGTCGCCCGCTCCGAGATGTGGCGCGAGTACCTGAAGGCCGTGGACGAGCACGCTCTGGGTTACACGCAGCTGAAGACGATGGCGCGCACCAGCCTCGAACACGCCTTCCTTACGGGGGCGAGCCTCTGGGCCGACGCGCGTAAGTTCACCACGGTTCCGCAGTGTGTCGGCGACCGACCAGGCGGGCGGGCAATGTCGGCGGCTTGCCGGAGATTTATCTCGGGCAGCGACCGGGCCAAGGTTCAGTGGGAACTGGAAGAAGCCATTTCAGGCTTCGAGTCGGAGTATGGTCGCTGACGCCCCATGCCGACATCGCCGCCGCCCCGATGTCGATGCATTCGGAAGTCAACATCTATTGTGTGCCGGCGATCTAACTTGGAGATACAAAGGAAGTCCCTGGAGGTAGTAGCTCATGTCCTCGCATCCCATCAATGATCGGTGGCTGAAGCTCCGGGGTCTGACGTGCTCGCCAGACGCGGAGGGGGCACCCGCCGACAACCAGCGGCTCCTCATCTCAGACGTGCGTGAGGCGCTCGGATTGGGTGACCTGCCCCACCGGCGATTCCTCAACAGCGAGTGCTGGCTCGCCGGCGGCAGCATCCTGAGGTGGCTGTCGGGCGAATTGGATACCGGTGGCGCCGGCGGGTGGGACTTCGACTTCTTCTTCCCTTCCCGTGATTCGCTTATCCGAAGCGCCCTCAGCTTCTTGTCCGCCGGCTACACTTTCAGCCGGTATTCCATTAAAGGAACCCCCTGGGACAAAATCACTAAGCGGCTGTGGCCCCCCGTGCCCCCCTTCGAGCGGTGGGATGAAGGGGAAGGCTACAAATGTTTTAGCGGCATCTGCTCCCGCGCCGACTTGCTGGTGGTCGAGCTCATCAGCCCCGACGGCGCCCTGCTCCAGCTGGCCGGCGTGCAAACCTATCCGACTATTGATGAGCTGCTCGCAAAATTCGATTTCTCCGTTTGCCAATTTGGCATTGACGACCAATACGTCTATGCGGGCCCACACGCGTGGGACGATCTGATGACCAAACGGCTGCGTCTGCATCGTATGGGGTATCCCCCTCTCGCGTTCAAGCGTCTCTTGAAATTTAGCTTGCGTGGCTATCATCCCGACTTTCATACAATCTCAAGTGTCACGAACGCATTCGTACGCGGTAGATGGCGGTGGCCGACCGATTGAGTAGCAATTCATAAATGCCGCCCCGTGCCATGGTGGCCTTGCGCCGGTAGACATTTGGGTAAACCGCACGGAGTTTATCTGACACATCAGTAGCTGACCGATCCGGAGTAAAAAAATGTCTGAATACGACTTTGATGTGGGAATCATCGGGGGGGGGCCTGCCGGTTCGTCGATGGGCGCCTACCTCGCCAAGGCGGGACTGAAATGCGTGGTCTTCGAGGGCGCGCTGTTTCCCCGCCCGCACGTGGGGGAGTCGCTGGTCCCGTCCTCGACGCGCGTCTTCAAAGAACTCGGGTTTCTCGAACAGATGGAGGAAGCCGGCTTTCCGCGAAAGTACGGCGCCGCATGGACGTCGACCTCGGCGAGCAGGGTTTACAAGCATGACTGGCAGGGACTGGAAACCCGGGGCAACGCCGACATACTTTTCGCGGAGCGCGATCAGGCCGGGGTCGGTATGGAGTACACCTACCACGTAGACCGTGGCATCTTCGACCTGCTCCTGCTGCAACACGCGCGGCGGCTGGGCGCCACCGTTTATGACGAGGTGAGCGTGAAGAGTGTGGACTTCTCGGACCCGCTCCTGCCGCAAATCAAGTACAAAGCCGGCGCGGCGGAATGCTCGACGCGCGTGCGGATGGTCGTGGACGCGAGCGGGCGCAGGACACTCCTCGGGAACCAACTCAAGTTGAAAATCAAGGACCCCGTGTTTGACCAGTACGCGCTGCACACCTGGTTTCAGGATTACGACCGCGACACCCTGGCGAACAATGGATCGCAGAAGAATTATATCTTCGTGCATTTCCTGCCGATCACGAATAGCTGGGTGTGGCAGATACCGATCACCGAATCGATTACCAGCATCGGCGTCGTGACGCAGAAGAAGAACTTCGCGAAGGCCAAAGAAGAGCGGGAGGAGTTTTTCTGGAATTGTATCGGCAGCAGGCCGAACCTGCTCAAAGCCCTGAAGGAGGCCAAACAGTTACGCCCCCTGAAGGACGAGGGCGATTACAGCTACGCGATGAAGGAGATTTGCGGCGACGGCTTCGTCCTAGTGGGAGACGCGGGCAGGTTCGTCGACCCGATATTTTCCACGGGGGTCAGCATCGCCCTGAATAGCGCCAGGTTCGCCTCCGCGGATATTGTCCGGGCCGCGGAGGCCGGCGACTTCAGGAAGGCGAGCTTCAAAACTTTTGAGACGACCATCCGGAGAGGGACGCGTAACTGGCACGAGTTTATTTCGCTCTACTACCGCTTAAACATCCTGTTCACGGCCTTCGTTCAGGACCCGAGGTACCGGCTCGACGTTCTCAAGCTTCTCCAGGGTGACGTCTACGACGAAGATCATCCCGAAGTGTTGACGGTCATGGAAAAACTTGTCAACGAAGTCGAGCAGAACAAAAACCACCCGTGGCATAACTCTCTCGGTGACTTGACCGCCAACGCCTTCAAATCGGCCTTCTGAAGGGGCGGTCTGACTTTCCCGCACGCGGCGCGATGCCCACTCCCTGGCGAGAAGCCGGAGGCCATGCCTGACCGGCGTATACGCCTCCGGCTTCCGCCGCCGAGCTCCACCCCCCGCGCGGGTTTCATTCCCGTTTACCGGCGGACCGAGAACTCTCGGAGCCCGCCGGCGGGCGCCGGCAATCACCTCTAGCCATGCCCGACATTAAAATATTACTGGCCCAGATCTGCGTGATTCTCATAGCCTCCTATGCGGTCGGGCGGCTGCTGGGCAAGGTTCGTCAGCCGCAGGTGGTCGGTGAGATGGTCGCCGGCATCCTTCTCGGCCCCTCGCTGCTCGGCTGGCTCGCGCCGCAACTGTCGGCCGCGCTCTTCCCGCCTGAGAGCCTCGGCCTCCTGTATTCGCTCAGTCAGGTCGGCCTCCTGCTCTTCATGTTCATGGTGGGTCTGGAACTCGACACCCAGAAGCTTCGTCAGCTGGGACGCTCCGCCGTCGCCATCAGTCATACCAGCATCGTCGTGCCGTTCGTGCTGGGTTCTTTGCTCGCCATCTACCTTTACCCGAGAATGGCGAACGAGGGTGTGCCTTTCACCGGGTTCGTCCTGTTCATGGGAGCGGCCATGAGCGTCACCGCTTTCCCGGTGCTGGCCCGTATCTTAAGCGAGCGGAATCTGCTGGGCACAAGACTCGGGGTCCTCACCATTACCTGTGCGGCGGTGGACGACGTGACCGCGTGGTGTATGTTGGCGGCCATTCTCGGCATAGTCAGGGCGGAATTAAATCAATTAGCTTTATGGATGGTGCTGGCCGGGCTGGCCGCCTATTTCGGCTTCATGCTGTTGGTGCTCAGGCCCGCGGTCAGAAGCTTCGCCGCTAGATATGAGGCCGCGTGTGCGAGCGACAACGGGCTCGCGGCCCTACTCCTGTGCATGCTCGCGTCGAGCTGGGCCACCGAGTGGCTCGGCCTCCACGCGCTCTTTGGGGCTTTCTTCGCCGGCGTCATGATGCCGAAGGAGAAGGGGTTTGCCGATAACGTGCGGGAGAAACTACATCCGCTGGTCGTCGTCCTGCTCCTCCCTTTGTTCTTCGCCTTTACGGGGCTGCGGACCAGTATCGGTCTGATCTTCGGGCCGGGAATGTTGCTCTACTGTGGTTTAGTTTTTCTGGTCGCGGTAGCCGGCAAATTCGGGGGGTCGATGGTCGCGGCGAGGGTGATGGGAACGCCGTGGCGTGAGGCGGCGTCAATCGGGATTCTCATGAATACGCGCGGGTTGATCGAGCTGGTGATTCTAAATATTGGTCTGGATATCGGGGTCCTCACGCCCCCCTTATTCTCGATGATGGTAGTGATGGCGGTCGGCACCACCCTGATGACGACGCCGCTCCTGTCGTGGACGTACCGGCCATCGAGTTCTGTCGCCAAAGTTGCCCGGGTGCGGGTGATGGAGACGGCCGCGGGGGATGAGCGTTGACGAGGCGCCCGAAGACTACGCCTCGGCGGCGCGTGCGCCGGCGGTGCCGATGGGCTTCAGTTTCCCGCCCGTCCGGGGCAGGCTGGCGACGACGAGGACTCGAATGGGCGGCGGCTCGACCCCCTGCCCGGTGAGCGCGGCGCGGATTAGTTGAACCACTTCATCAGCCAAACCGTCCTTCCGCGCTTCCGCCGGAGGCACGATGAGCACTTCCAGACTGTCATTGACGAGGGTTAACTGGTACTCGGCCACGCCGGCCATCCGTCCCAGGGTTTCACGGAATGTGGCCGGGTCGACAGAGACCGGGCGGCCATCGAAAGCCGACAATTGCAGGAGTTCTTCGGCCCGCCCGCCCACCGACAGGACTTTCGTCCAGGGGCGGCCGCAGGGGTTCCCCCCGTGGGCGAGCGTCACCATGTCGCTCACCTCGTAACGGATGATGGGTAAAGTAAGATTGTAGAGGTTAGTCACCAACATCCGGCGCCCCGTCTCGCCGGGGCGGATGGGGCGGCCCTCATCGTCGAGCATCTCAAAGATGGCCAGGTCATCGAAGAGGTGCATGGCGCGACACTTCCGGCACGAGCCGCCGGCGAATCCCACCTCGGTGAGGGCGTAATGCTCGACGAGCGGCACCCCCGGCCACGCGCCCTCCACCTCGTCGGCCAGCGTGGGAGGTCGCACCTCGCCGCCGCCGCCGAGCGCCCGCGGTGATATGCGCAGATGCCCTTTTGACTGTTCGCGCGCGAGTTGCAGCAACAGGCTGGGGTAGCCGATGATGCCGTGCGGTTGGATGCCGTTGAGGGCTCCGACGAGATCAGGCAGGGGCGTATCCCCGGACAGGGTGTGAGTCTGGAAGATCCAGTTTTTCGCGCCGCCCATCATCCGATTGGTGCCGCGAGTTGTCGCCGCGCCGGCCAGAATAACCAGCTTCCAGGGCAACGTCAGCCTCACCCCGTTCATGGCGATGAGCCGCTGCACCGCCGCGAACAGCGTCGCGTGTGCTTCGGCTGAATAGACGAATATTCCCGGCACACCGGTCGAGCCGGAGGTCGGCTTGACCACGTAGCGGTCGAGGTAGAGTTTTCGCTTGCCGGCCGTCTCCAGAAAGCGCTGCAACCCCTCGAACCGCAACTCCGGGTCGGTGACGGCCGCGTCAAAGTTCGCCATCAACATCTTCTTGTTGACGGTCGGCACTTCGCTCAGGGGCACACGTCCCAAGTCGAGCCCGTGATATAACTCCCGGTAAAAGGAGGAGTGAGCTGACGCGTGGAGCAGAAGCCGCCGCAAGGCTTTCGACTGGAACTGCTCAAGCTGCCGCGCGTCCCAACGCTCGCGCGGAGCGAGCCGCGTGCGCGCGAGCCAGAATGAATACAGAAGAGGTGACATCACCGATAACCCCCCAACTTAAGCGACAGACCTTTCTATGATTGTCCGGTCAGATGACGGGAGTCACTTTGTGATGACGGTGAGGCTGTGTGGACGACGGGTCTTAGCGAACGTCTTCGGCCGTGGGAGGATTCTACCACGAGAAGAGGTCCGGCGCTGGATTCCGGCGAGCATCGCGAATCAGCAGGGGCCGAGCTTCGGCCGGGAGGCGACAGTCCTTTCTCCCATTGACGGGGCGCAAGATGACCGAGTTATCGAACCGACAAAATTGGCTTGAGTTTCTCTGCCCCCGCCCGCAGGGCGAGATGCGCCTGTTCTGCTTCCCCTACGCGGGCGGCGGCGCGCGACTCTTCCACGAGTGGCCCGGCGCGCTTCCGGCGAACGTCGAGGTGTGTTCAATCCACTTACCCGGGCGCGGGAGGCGGCTGCTGGAATCGCCCTTTACCGACATGCGGCCCTTAACTCAAGCTATTGGTCGGGCACTGCTTCCGTACCTGGACAAGCCGTTCGCGTTCTTCGGCCACAGCATGGGCGCCCTCATCAGCTTCGAGGTCATTCGTCATCTGCGAAAGAAGGGTGGGGCCCAACCGGAGTGCTACTTCGCCTCCGGGCATGCCGCGCCCCAAATATCCGGGCTTCACCCGCCTGCAAATGCCTTGCAGGATTCCGACCTCATTAACAGGCTCGAACGTCTCAACGGCACGCCCGTGGAGCTGCTGCGCAATCCGGTCTTGATGAAGTTGCTGCTCCCCACTTTACGCGCGGATTTCGCGCTGTGCGAGACTTACACCTACGTGGATGAGCCTCCGCTCGGCTGCCCCATCACCTCGTTCGGCGGCCTGCAAGACCCCGTGGTACTGCCTGAACATCTCCGCGCATGGCGCGAGCAGAGTGTAGGGACATTCTCATTGAGAATGCTTCCCGGCGACCATTTCTTTATGCACACTTCTCAACCGCTTCTCCTCCAGTTGATTAGTCAGGCGCTGGAGAAATGTGCCCGGCGCTCATAACGGAGAGCTGGCCAGCGACTCCCTTACCGCTGCGCCTCCCGCCACCGTCACGGTGGGAACTTCGTCCGGAATCTCGTCCGGCAATTGGCTCTCCATGAGCCTCAGAGGGGAATACATGTAACCGACGATCACCGAAACCACGGTGAAGATTCCCGCCACGATGAACAGCAGACCAATGCCGCGGCCCGCCCCCACGCCGATGACTTGCCCGACGCTACCGGCCAGCGGACCGCCCGGCACCAGCAGCGGCTCGAACACCTTCTCGGCCGACACGCCCGCGACCAGAAAGCCCAGCGGCGCGGACGACAGGGAGAGCATGTTCCTCAGCGCGAAGGCCCGCCCCTGGATGTCGGGCCGAACCTTATTCTGCCAGATGGCGTGGATGCAACCGTTGATGATCGGGAAACTGAACATGTATGTGAAGCACGCCACCGACGCCAGCACTATGCTCGGCTGCAAGCCGCCCATGCAGAGCACGAGACCTTGCAGCAACACGAAGGCGAGGACGACCCGCACGCGATACTGTGACCCCCCCCAGACGCTGATCAGGATGCTGCCGAGCAGCATGCCGGCGCCGCCGGTCGACATGACGAAGCCGAGCACCTGCGGCGTGCTGAAGCTCAACACCAGCGGGGGGAAGAGCACGAGTATCAGCCCTTTGATGAAATTGACGCTAACCGTGAAGACGAGCAGCGCGACCAACCCCAGCCTCTCGCGGATGTACTTCCAGCCGTAGAGGGCCTCGCGCAGTAAAGATTTTTTTTCCCCGGCCACTTCCACCGCCTTCGGCACGGCCGGGATGCGCGTCGGTATCACGATGGCGAGCGATATGACGAACGCCGCGATGTTGACGTTCAGCATCTCCCTGACGTTGATAAAGGACATCAGCACCCCGGCCAACATCGGCGAGGCGATGCGGCCGACGGCGTTGCTCGCCTGCAACATGCCGCTGGCGCGGCCGAGGTGCTCTTTCCGAACCAGCGAGGTGACCGAGGCCAGGAAGGCCAGCCACGCCGTGGCGGTGAAGATCGTACTCACCGCCACCGCCACGTAGACCTGCCAGACCTCGACTCGCTCGGCGGTAAAGAGCAAGGCGAGAATCAGGATGCTGAGGCCCCCGCCAGCCTTGCTCAGGATCAGCGTCCAACGCTTGTCCCAACGATCAACCAGCGCCCCCGCGAATGGCGAGATGGCGATGGTCGGAATCATCACCATCAGGATGATGATCGAGAACTGTGTGGCCGACCCCGTGCGCTGGTAGACCCACACGCCCAGCGCAAAATGAGCCAGGCCCGTGCCGACGTTCTCGATGAGTTCTGAGAGCCAGATGAGGATGAACTTCATTCACATCACCTCGACCGCATACACCAACCCTCCGCGAATACACGACGGCGCGGCGACCGCGGTAGTGCCTGCCGTTTTGTTAGCCGATAATGTGAGCCT
>WUUC01103028.1_pt1 | contig 11288 bp, 12 predicted proteins | sample 6278441 | NCBI WGS metagenome assembly WUUC01 (sample SAMN13675441, study PRJNA597444) | soil metagenome | isolation source: soil | place: USA: Washington | collected 2017-10 | reverse complement strand
GGGAGAGAAATGGGGCTATTGCAGGAGCCGCTGCGATGGCGACACGAGTTGCCGAAGCGTTGCGCTCGAGAACGCGCTGGGACCGACGGTTTCGGACGACCAGCATGTCTGCTTCGGCACCTTGCCCAGCGTCGGAGCCCAGGGTGTCCCCAACGAGGATGCCTCGCTTTACGTTTGGGACCTAGAGCACGAGCCCGTCGTCCTTGCGTCGGCGCTCCCATCCGCCCGAGCACTCTTCATCACGGACGACCTTTGTTACTTCGCGACCGACAGCGGATTGATGCGTGTTCCGCTGACCGGCGAGAGCGCTCCCGAACTGATCGGCTCCGCGCGTGGCGATAAGCTCAAGGCCTGGCCGACCGCCGAGCACATTTGGTGGAATCATCCCGTACAGGGCATTTACGAGCTCTGGCGCATCGAGCGCACCACGGACGCCACGCCGGAACGTTTCGCAAAGCCCACCGCCGACTGGGAAACAGGAAGCTCGAAGCTCGTGGTGCGCTTCTCTGAGACTCAGAACCAAATCATCGCCGCACCGCTCGCCAATCTGGCCATGGAGAGCGAGATAGCTCTCTCGCAAGCCATGCAGGTTCACTACGGCTATACGCGACTCGTGATCCACGAAGATGCCCTCTACTACGATTGGATCGAGTTCGAGGGCAACCTCATCCACCGCGTGGACCTCGAGGATCCCGCCGCACCACTGCAGGTCATGGACGTGGGTTACCCATCGCCGCACGATCACCTGCACGAGTTCTTCTTCGCCGATACGTTCTTCATCTGGGCGGTACCGGATGCTTCGAAGACTTACTATCGAGTGCTTCGTGAGCCTCTCGATCTGAGCGAGCCTGCGGTGGTCATTGCCAAGATCCCCAATCATTCTTCGCTCTCGTTGGTGTCCAATATTGCCGTGTACCGTAGCCAGGGAGACCTCCGTGGTCTGACCGCGCGTCCGTTGTTCGCAGTACCGGACGTCCCAGCGCCGTAGCTCCCGAGGGCAGAAACTTCGTCACATCGAGATCTGCCAGCGTCTGAGTGTGACGCGTCGCGCTCGTACGTTCGAAGACGGGTTGCGCGTGCTTCTGGCGTATGGGGGCTGGGCCGGGATCGTCATCGAATCCGGCTTGCTCGCGATCGCGGAGCGCAGCAGCCGCGTGGACCTGCTCTGCACCCACTTGAACCTGACGTCACGCGAAGTACAGCTGCTCGCTTACGCTCTAGGTCGAGAGCCGCGACGTCTAGTGCTAAAGCGCCTGGGCATCACCGTGAACACCCTCAAGTCGCAAGTACGCACGTTGCTTCGTAAGTGCGGAGGGCGCTCGTTGGCCGAGCTGACCTATCGCATCGCCCACGACTCAAATCTTTTCAACGCAAACGGTTCCAGGCACTGCTGGGGACCGCCGGCGTGAGCCGGGAAGGAGAATCGGCCGCGATGATCTTGAGGCGCATTCCCGGACCCGCGCTGCGCCCATTTGTCAAATTGCTTTGGGCTTCCGCCGAACCGTCCGCTGGGCCGATAAGCTCTGCGCAGCGCGTACGCGAGCTGGTGCTGCCGACGGGCACGACCCACATCGCGCTACGTCTTTCAGACACGCCGCTACGGGTCTTCGATAGCCTCGAGGCGGAACAATCGCGTACGGTAGCGACCGCGGTCGTCGGCGGCGCGCGCGCAACGTTCTATATCCGCGACGTCTCGCGCTCGGTAGAAACGGTCGGCGCTCAACTCGAGCCAGGTACCGCATCCTCGCTGCTCGGAGCACCCGCCGACGAGCTCGCAGGTAAGCACACGCCACTCGACGCGATTTGGGGCAACGGGGTCGACGCAATGCGCGCGCAGCTCGCAGAAACTTCTTCGCTCGAAGCTCGCCTTCTGCTCTTCGAGCGCCTGTTGCTTGCGCGTCTGCCTCGCATGCGCGGGCTGCATCCGGCGGTCGCGGAAGGCCTTTTGCGTCTGGCGCGGGAGGCGGACGTCGCGCAGGCAGTCGCCGCGAGTGGTTACAGTCACCGACGTTTCACGAGCTTGTTTCGCGCTGCGGTAGGCGTTCCACCCAAACTGTTCTGTCGCTTGCAACGGTTCGAGCAGGTGCTGAGCAAAGCAAATCTCGCGACCCAACCATCATGGAGCGCACTCGCGCTCGCCACGGGCTACAGCGATCAGGCCCATTTCAATCGCGAATTCCGCGAGTTCACGGGCCTCACTCCCGGCCGCTATCGCGCGCTCGCGCCAACGTTTGCGCGTCACGTATCGCTTCCCGAGGAAGAGACCTGAGCGAGGCCAGACGCGACCTGGGCCTCATGCGCAAGCGCATCCCGTGCCTTTCCGCTTGTCGGCTGCAGTGATTTCCAATTCGTTCAAGACGGCGCGTGCCCAGACAGCCATCGTCTAGCAACCAACCCGAGGAGGTCCCCATGTCAGCGATTCACGAAGTCTTTCCGTATCTGCGCGTAAAACGCGCGAGCGAAGCCATTGCGTTTTACAAAACCGTGTTCGGCGCGACGGAAAAGTTCCGCCTCACGGAGCCGAGCGGGCGCGTGGGCCACGCTGAGCTCGATTTTGCGGGCACCGTGCTGATGCTCTCGGATGAGTACCCGGAACTCGGCTTCTGCGGACCGGAAACGGTGGGCTCGGTCACGTCTTCGATTCACCTGCACGTCGACAACGCGGACGCTCTCATCCAGAAGGCGGTTGAAGCGGGCGCCACCCTGGTGCGACCGCCGACGGATTCCTTCTATGGCGAACGTTCAGGCACGATCCGTGACCCCTTCGGGCACGAATGGATGATTGGTCACAACATCGAACAGGTCTCGCCCGAAGAAATGCAGCGGCGCTATGACGAGATGTTCGCCAAAGGTCAGACAATCTGTTGAGGAGCGCCGATTAGGCCCAGACCAAGCGCCCTTTTTGGTGCGCCGAGGGATGCTCGCTCAAGCCGACGCCGCGTCTGACTGGCACCGCATCGCGGTGGTCGGCACCTCCCTCTACTTGGACTGGGGCCCTTCGTGGAGCTCGATACGATTGCCATCAGGATCTTCGATTTGCACCTGCTTGCCGCCCGGGCCCACTTCGGGGTCGTTTCGAAATCGCACCCCGGACACCTTCAGAGCAGACATCGTGTCCTCAAGGTTTTGAACATAAAGCACGATGCGATTCGACCCGCCCGGTTGCTGCAGGCTTCCATCAGAAAGAGGCCGAGAGCCGGAGCTCTGTGGACCGCTCAACAGAAGACGTAGGTCACCGCGCGCCACAGTCGCGAAGACCGAGCCTGCCTGCTGAAGGAGCTGAAAGCCAAGACGCTGCGTGTAGAACGCGATCGCGCGCTCCACATCCAGGACCTGATAACGAACGACGGCCGTCGTCTCGGTGGCCGTAAAGAGTGCTGAATTAGACTTGTTTGCGTCGCTCATGGCGTCCTCCGTGTGGCCTGCTGCCTGCCAGCTCAAGGTGGAGCGATGGCTCCAGCCGCTCAACTCGCGCGATCATTGCTCCATTGCGCCGTTTCTCATTGCCGCCCGCAAGGCCAGATAGCCACGCACGCACTATACTCGAGCTCCGATTTCCACCTAGCGAGTGCCCGGCATGAGTTTTTTCTCGAAATTACTTGGCATCGTGCCCAAGCAGCAACCTGTGCATCTGGATGATGCCAACTTCGAAGTAGAGGTCCTGCAGGCCAAGCAGCCCGTGCTCCTCGATGTGTGGGGTACACGCTGCGCACCGTGCAAGAAGCTGGAACCGATCCTGATGGAGCTCGCGGCCCAATACGAGGGGCGAGTCAAGGTCTGCGAGATTGCGGCGGAAGGCGCACCACGCACGATGGCGCGTCTGCAGGTCCAAGGCACACCGACGGTGCTGTACTTCAAAGATGGTAAGGAGCTCGAGCGGGTCTCCGGCTTTCGCAGCAGCTTGTACCACCAGCAGAGCATCGAAGAGCTGTTCGGAATCGAAGGGTAGGTTCCGGGGCGACCTCTCGTCGCACGGAAAGCCTGTCCCGCTCAGCACGTCGCAGGTCTTGACGGAGTTGAGCGCTGGCTCATCGCTTGACGCGAAGCTTGGTCAGCTCGGAGCGTACCAGTGCACGACGTTCCCGTTGCTGAATGCGCGTGTGTTGACAAGGCGCAGCCCGAGCCTCGTTTCGAGTCCCTCGAACATGGTACGGCTCCGTTTGAAGTAGGGTCGTATGTTCCAAGCTCGGGGCTCGACCAAAATCTCGCCATCATCTCGTACCCGCGTTGATAATCTCTGATTATGAAGCGAACAGAAAAAGAACAATTCAACGCTCGGGGCAATTTTTGAACGTTGGTGCAGAACGAGCGCCAGCAGCACTGAAAATGCAGCATTGCCGTGCCACTGCGCGCTGAAGGTCACCAAACGGACCCTTAAGAGGCAGCGGGTTAAGCGGACAGGCTTTCTGCGATTGTGGGGAATGAGTTCGCGGTGCCACCGTGAGCCATGGCGACAACAAAACTTTACGAACCCCTGCTGCTCGCTACCGTTGCCCTTACTCTGGTGGTCACCTCGGTTGGCTGCGGCGCCCCCGATGCGGGCAGTGACGAAGTCGACGCCAGCTACGATCCCGGAACAGCGACGGGGGGAACGAACGGAAGTACGGACGGCGCCGACACGGGAGGCACGACGGGGATCGGCGCGACCGCAGGTACATCCACTGGAGCAACGACCGGAGGTACGGCGACGGGCGGCGTCAGTAGCGGCGGAACGAACGGAAATACCACCGGGGCGACGAACCCGACAACGGGTGGAAGCACGACGGGCGGTACAACGGCCGGAGGAGCGTCTACAGGCGGAACGTCTACAGGCGGAGCATCTACAGGCGGAGCATCTACAGGCGGAGCATGCAAAACAGACACGGGCGCCGCGTTCACGCCCCTGACGGACTATACGGCTCGAGATGGAGGGTTTGGTCCGGCGCTCAGCACGCGCAACACCGGTGACGCCACGCTGGGAGCAGACAAGGTCGCCGTGTTTCGTCCCGACGCCGCCAAGTATGGCGCGGGAGGCGTCACGCATCCGGTGATCGTGTGGGGCAATGGGTCGACGAACACGGTAGACATCTGGCAAAGCTTTCTAGCGCGTGTAGCCACTTACGGTTTCGTCGTGGTTGCACCTGAACAAACGCAGGTGACTGCAGATCACATGAATGCGGCGATCGATTACGTGCTTCGACTGGCCAACGATCCAGCCGGAACCGATTGCGGCAAGATCGACACGACGAAGATCGGCTCGACCGGATATTCGCGCGGCGGCGGCGGAGCCATCTCAGTCGGGAGCAACGCCCGCATCACCTCGACGTTTTTCTTCGCATCGAATGGGAATGTCAAAAACCTCAAGGCTCCATGGGGCGTGATCGGCGGCGACATGGACGCGATCTTTGACTGGGCGGCCGTCAGCGGAGCGGTCATGGGGTCGACGCAACCAGCCTTCGGTGCCGCACTGGCGGGCGTGGATCACAACCGCGTAGCGAGCAACGCCAAGGCGCAAGAAGGCTACATAGGATGGATGCGCTGGCGTCTGATCGGCGACATGTCAGGGCACGACATGTTCGTCGGCAGCTCTTGCAAATTCTGCTCTGACACCGCGTTTTCAGGCGTGGTCAAGACCCTCACGTTCGATTCTCTCTAAGAGACGGAACAAGCGGCAGCCCCCTTCGCGGCGAGCACACTCTAAAAAGTGGAACTCCGACGAACTGTTTACAACGAATATGTGTTCACCACACTCAGGTCGTACCAGGCTGAGTGCCGAACGAGGAGACTGGGCAATGAAGGCTGATCGATATCTTCGGCAGGTTTGCGTGACGGCAGCCATCTCCGGGCTCTTACTGAATGGGTGCAGCGATGACCCCACAGGCACAGACACCGACGGGGGTCCGATCATGGGGCCAACTACAGGCGGTTCGAGTGGTGGCACGAACGGCACGCAAGCCAACGGGGGAGGGGCCAACGGCAGCTCCACTGGCGCCACCAACGGCAGCTCCACTGGCACCACCAACGGCAGCTCCACTGGCGCCACCAACGGCAGCTCCACCGGCACCAGCGGCGCCGACCCGGACGCAAGCGTACCTGGACCAGGCATGAGCCCCGGCTGCGGTAAGGCCATGTTTCCAGCCAGCGGCATGTACAACATCGATGTCGACGGCACGCAGCGGATGTTCATCATCAAACTGCCCAACGACTACGACGCGAACAAACCTTACAAGCTCGTGTTTGCGTGGCACTTCCGCGGCGGGAGTGCCTCTGGCATCGCATCGGGCGGCTTTGGAGGCGGCTACTACGGCCTCGAGTCCAAAGCGGCGGGAAGTGCGATTTTCGTCGCACCTGACGGTCTAGGAGATGCGGACAGTAAGGGCTGGCCAAATAGTGGCGGTCAAGACATCGCCTTCGCGAAAGCGATGGTCGCGAAGTTCAACTTGGACTACTGCATCGACACCGAGCGGATCTTCTCCGTCGGATTCAGCTACGGCGCGATGATGTCCAATACCGTCGGCTCGCAAATGGGCGACGTGTTTCGCGCCATCGCGCCGATGGCAGGCAGCTCGATACGAGGCGACGGCACGGGCCCCGTCGCCGCATGGGTCTACCACGGTGGAAAAGACGAGACTTTGGGCATCGCCGGAGGTGAAGCCGCGCGCGACTTCTGGGTGAAGACGAACCACTGCACTACGCCAGGGCCGGCCGATGCCAACGGTTGCGTGCAATATCAAGGCTGCGATGCCGGCTATCCAGTCGTCTGGTGCTACGAGCCTGAAGGCACGCATCGGCCGCCGTCGTTTGGTTCAGGCGAGGTTTGGAAGTTCTTTGCGCAGTTCTGAACGTTGATATGCGGTCCTTGGCTGCGGCGAGTGCTACCGGGCAGGCGCTGGGAGTAGTCCGGTTGACCGCAAAGCACGGAGCGCTCGCGGAGCGATCGAGCGCCAAGCTGAGCGGAGTTCAACGTAGCGCGGCGGATCAACGTTCCCCCTCGCATTGACCCCTCTGGGCTCTGTGCGGCCCCGCCTCCGCATGGCCCAACTGGTTCCACGTAGCTATCGCGGTGAGAGCAAGCTCGCCAGCGCTTCCGGCCGTTAGGCGCGTGAAGCGAAGCGGTGTCGTTCGCTGAGGTGTAGGGGAAGAGGCGCTCGGACCATCGCTTCCGGCGTCTTTTTTTGGCCGCAGGAACACGCGTTAAGCTGCGTGATAACAAGCGGTTACCATGGTCTTCCACCGTCCCAGCAGCCTGCTTCTATTGACATTTGCGCAGCCGTGGTACTAAGGTTGGAACTCCAATGATTGCTGCTGACACTATTTATGCGCCGCCATCAAAGATGCGTGGCACCCGAAAGGCCCGTTGGGTAATAGCTAAATTTGGGGGCACCAGCGTTGCTTCAGTGCAGCGCTGGAAACGCATCGAGAGCATCGTGCGTCGGCACTTGGCGGCCGATCGGAGGGTCGTGGTCGTCTGCTCGGCGGTCTCCGGTGTGACCAATCGCATCGAGGAGCTGGTGGAGGCCGCAGCTCAACCATCACCCTTGCTTGCTGAGATTCGGGGCATGCACCGAGATCTCGCCGCGAAGATGGGGCTGGATGCTGCCAGTCTGCTCGCCGAGGAACTGACGAGCCTAGAACGCTGCGCAGCGCAGCTTGGCTCGAGCCCTTCGGCGCAGCAGCGCGCGCTCTTGTTGGCGCACGGCGAATTGATGTCCACGCGACTCGGGGCAGCATGGTTGTCAGCGCGAGGACTGTCCTGTGTACGTGTCGATGCCCGTGACCTGCTGCAAGCTCTTCCGGTCGCGGGCGACCGATCGGAGCGATACTTGTCTGCGCAGTGCGGCGTGCAGTCGAGCCCTGCGGCGCAGGCCCTTCTCGATGCCAGCGGCGCCCGCGTCATCGTCACGCAGGGCTTCATCGCGCGCGGCGAAGACAATGAGACGGTGTTGTTGGGACGTGGCGGTTCGGATACGTCCGCCGCGTACTTGGCGGCGGCCCTGGACGCCGAAAGCGTCGAAATCTGGACGGACGTCCTGGGGATGTTCACGACCGATCCGCGCATCGCGCCCGAAGCGCGTCTGTTGCAGCGTCTCTCGTATGCTGAAGCGGAAGCGCTGGGCGCGTTGGGTGCGAAGGTGCTGCACCCACGGACGATCGAGCCCGTACGCAGACGCGCCATTCCCCTGCGCATCGGCTGGACGGATCACCCGGAGCTGCAGGGAACGTGTGTGACCGGCGCTCGTGCGCCGCGCGGTATCAAAGCAGTCGTGGGCCGGCGCGACCTCGCATTGGTGGTGATGACGCGCCCTCCGTCTTGGCAGCCAGTGGGATTCTTGGCCGATGTTGCCACTTGCTTCGAACGGCGTGGACTGTCGATGGATCTCGTCGCGAGCTCCTCGTCCGAGATCCGCGCCACCATCGACCTGAGCGCTTTTCCGAGCGCGCGCCAAGACCTTCAGGGCTTGCTCGATGATCTGCGGCACGTGTGTCGGCCGCGACTCGTGCCTCGGGTGGGCTGCGTCAGCGTGGTAGGCGCAGGCGCGAGTGTGCTCGCGTGTCCGAGCATGTCGCGCGCCTTCGCGAAGGCACACGTGCACCTCATGGTGCATGCCGCGAACGGGAGCCACGTGAGCTTCGTCGTGGACGAGGTGGAGGTAGAGTCATTGGTCGCTGCTGGTCATCGCGCGTTGCTCCAGGGAACGGGTGACAAGGCCGTGTTTGGTGCGCGTTGGGATGTCGTCACCAGGCCGCTTGCGCCGTCTCTCCCTTGCCCGGCGGAGGAGAGTGCAGCGTGACCTTTGCGCCTGTCCTGCGTACGCCCGAGCCGCGCGATGCCGCAAATCTCTGGCATCTCTTGGGCGAGATCGGAAACCTCGAGCGCAACAGCTGCTACACGTACCTGCTGCTTTGCAGTCATTTCGCCAGCAGCTCGCTCGTAGCGGAGCGTAAGGGCGACTTGATCGGCTTTGTACTGGGCTACCGGCCGCCTTCGGAGCCCAGCGCAATATTCGTATGGCAGATCGGCGTGGCTGCGAACGAGCGTGGCTGCGGGCTCGGCAACAAGTTGCTGCTTCGTCTCCTCGATCAGCCCGGCTGTCGCGGCGTCGATCACGTTACGGCCACAGTCAGTCCCGACAATACTGCTTCCCTAGCTTTGTTTCGGAACTTCGCCAAGACGCTCGGCGTCGCCATCGTGGAGCGTCCTTGCTTCCGCGCGGCCTTGTTCGCAGAAGCTCACCCCGATGAAAATCTGCTGCGGATTGGACCGTTGAAAGGAAAATGATGGATATCGTAGAAAGACTCGAATCCGAGGTACGTACGTACTCTCGCTCGTTTCCAACCGTCTTCGACCGCGCCGAGGGCGCGACCCTCTACGATCGTTCCGGTCAGCCCTATCTAGACTTCTTCGCGGGCGCAGGCGCCCTCAACTACGGGCACAACCATCCACTGCTGCGCGCTGAGCTGACTGAGTACATTGCGCATGGCGGTGTCGTCCACTCGTTGGACATGGCGACAGAAGCCAAATGCAAGTTTCTCAGCGCGCTCGAGCAGCGCATTTTACGCCCTCGCGATCTGCGCTACAAAGTCATGTTTCCCGGGCCGACCGGAACCAATGCCGTCGAAGCGGCGCTCAAGCTGGCGCGTAAGGTTACGGGACGCACCCAAGTCGTCTCCTTTACCAACGCATTCCACGGCATGACTTTGGGCGCGCTCGCCACGACCGGCAACGCGCGCAAGCGCTCGGGTGCGGGCGTACCCCTCAACCACGTCACGCGGGCGCCGTTCGATGGTTACTTGGGAGCAGGCGTCGACACGGTCGGGCATTTGCGCACTTTGCTGGCAGACTCTTCGAGCGGTGTAGACGCGCCCGCTGCGATCTTACTAGAGACAGTTCAAGCCGAGGGTGGCGTCAACGTGGCGAGCGATGCCTGGTTGCGCGACATCGCGGAACTCGCGCGTGACATCGGGGCGCTGTTGATCGTCGACGACATCCAAGTCGGGTGTGGCCGTACTGGCGCTTTCTTCAGCTTCGAAGAGGCTGGCATCGTGCCCGACATCATTTGTCTGTCCAAGTCGCTTTCGGGTTTTGGCTTACCCTTCGCCATGACTCTCATGCGCGCCGAACTCGACGTATGGGCGCCCGGAGAGCACAACGGCACGTTCCGCGGCAACAACCTGGCGTTCGTGACGGCGGCGGCAACCATTCAGCACTTTTGGTCGGATGAAGTCTTTTCCGCGGAGATCGAGCACAAGGCGAACATCGCGCGCAGCCACATGAACCACATGGCCGAGAAACACGGGGCCGAGGTACGGGGCCGAGGGCTGATTCTCGGCCTCGCTTTCGAAGACGCGGCCGTGGCGCGCCTCGCGTCTCAGCACGCGTTCGACCTGCGGCTCATCATCGAGACCGCAGGCGCAGACGAGCAAGTGATCAAGCTGTTGCCACCCCTGACCATCGAGGTCGAGGAGCTCATGCGCGGTCTGGATGTCCTGGACGAAGCGGTGACGCGTGCGGTGCGAGGCGATGGCCGACGCTCCGACCTGCGAGCTGCGCAAGCGGTGCCTCGCATCAGTTCCATCGCGCCGGAGGTGACGTCGTGATCGTTCGCTCGCTCGCTCAAATTGTCGGTACTCCAGCCGAGGTCTCCGCAAAAACGTGGACGAGTCGGCGCCTGCTCCTCGCCGGCGACCGCATGGGATTTTCGCTGCACGACACACTCATCCATGCCGGTACGCAAACGCGCATGTGGTACCAAAACCACTTGGAGGCCGTGTACTGCGTCGCCGGAAAGGGGACCGTGGAGGTCCTCAAGAGCGGCGAGAAGATTGCGATCGGCGAGGGCACGCTGTACGCGCTCGATCAGCACGACGAGCACGTTCTGCACGCTGAAACGGAGATGCGTATGATCTGTGTCTTCAATCCACCCCTGCTCGGTGGCGAGGTTCATGACGAGAACGGAGCCTATCCCGCCGCCAAGCACCCCGGAGGTTGAGTCATGGCCCGGCTGGATTGCGATCCTTACTATTCGCGCGCAGAAGAGCACTGGGCGTTCGCGCCTCGCGTCGACCCGATCATCTGGGGCGATGGCAACGGCGTGTTGAGTGCTCGCGAGCTCGCCTTTTACTTGGAGCGCGGCTTCGTCGTGAAGCACGAGCTATTCGATGCGCGCGAGGTCTCGGAGATCATCGCGGAGGTCGAAGGCATGGCAGCTGCTGCCGATCGACGCCGCGATGACGTGATCACCGAACCTGACTCCGAGACAGTGAGATCGCTGTTTCGTGTTCATCAGCACAACGACATGCTGCGACGG
>WUUC01162732.1_pt1 | contig 11289 bp, 17 predicted proteins | sample 6278441 | NCBI WGS metagenome assembly WUUC01 (sample SAMN13675441, study PRJNA597444) | soil metagenome | isolation source: soil | place: USA: Washington | collected 2017-10 | reverse complement strand
GGCTCCGCTCCTTACCCGTGATGCGGCCCTCACGGACTAACGTTGTGCCGTTCCGGGTGGGCTGGCTGACGTGAACTATGTCGCCGACGTTGAAACCATCTCTCAGCTCTTGAAGTATCACGTCGTCGTCCTCGTCGATTAGTTGTTGCTCAACTGCTGCCTCAGGTGCGGGTGGTTCAGTAACGATGGCCGGAGTCACATCCGCAATCGCTGGTTCCACGTGCCGAGCATGGAGTCTCCGCAACTCGCCGCCGCCTTCTTCGACCGGAGCTTGCTTCGACTCCTGCTGCGGTGCCGAGGTATCGATCACGGTCTGACGCTCCTCGACCACCATGCGCTCGCGAACACTGAGCGAGTTCTTCGATTTTGGCCCGCTCTTCCTTCGTGGAGTTCCGTCAGCACGACGTCCCCAGAGCGCCTCGGGGTCCACAACGGGCGCACCCGCGGCTGCCGCTGATGATGCTGCTGCTGGGGTTGGCGGCTCTTTGGTTGTCCCGAGAACGCGATCTACAACCGCGGCTATATCGGACACGCTATTTACCGGGCGACCTGAACCTATGGTCGGGGCGGCAGGCACCTCAATCGAGATCCTACTGTTCGACGCCGTATAGGCTTTAGCTTTCTGTGGCGCGTCACCCTCGAGATACTCAAACACGAACGCAGACGGCGACTCCCCGCGTAAGAACCTCAGGTGTTTGAATTTCGATCGAATCGAGTGTACGGAGTCCACGGAGCGCACCCCAAGCTGACAAGCTTTCGCTCCCCGTACTAGATCGTAAGGAGAGTCGTCGTAAGGCTGAGCACAAACGAAAGCAGAGAACGTATTGATACGCGGCTTTCGATCATCCTGAACAACGGCGGCCTTCTTCTTAGCCGGCATACCCATGGTTGGAGATCCTTTCCCAGGTGGCGCCGTGCCCGACTGCCAAATGCCAGCGCCTATCCATCGGGCGCCATTCCGGCACGGTACGGCGCCTCAATGCAAGACCGATTACGCTATGCCACTAAATTCGTGGCGGCAGTATCATACAGGCCAAAATAGGCTAGCCAACGGAAGTGCGCAGAACGCGACACGATGTTTGTGAACTAACTCACCAATTCTCGAAGGACTCGCTGCCGATCAAGCCCATCGCGTCGGGCGCGCCGTATCGTGCGGCTCCCGTCAAAACCCGCAAATTGGCGGCATGCTGATACGTCCCGGAGCTGTGGTTATGCCCGCAGAGCACTAGAATCTTGTGGTTGGGATGAGCCTGCGCAACCTCGGCAAGCATCTCGCCCATCTGCCGGCAAGTGAACCAAGGCAGCCACTCGTCATTGGACACTTTGCCCTCGTGCCAGCTAGCGCCCTGGAACGGCGCGACGTGCGTGGCGAACAGTACACGCGAGTTCTGCTGAAGAGCCGCCTCAAGCTTACTTTTAACATTCGAGATCGCTTCGGCGGCAAGGCCCCGCAGTGTGGTCAGCAACGGATTACGGCTGCCCTGGTCGATCATGTGACGCCACTCGTCCTCGCCGGTATAGACTTGGCGCAGCTCCTCGACCGACGACCAATCGTAGAGCACCACCTGACTCTTGAGTGGCGCACCGCAGAGCCCATCGTACCAGCTGTACTGGCCTACGAGCGCGAAGTCCTCGAACAGGATCGGCTCTGCGGTATCGAGCCAAGTAAGGTTAGGGCGGGTAAGGGCGGAAAGCTCCCGGGTCACCCCGTAGATGCTCCCCCGGTAGTAGTCGTGATTGCCCGTCACAAAGAGCACACGCCGGCCAAAGCCCTCGGCTAGCTGGTTGAGGTGTCTAACTAGCGTCGGGGCTTCAGCGATGTCCCCGGTAACTAGCAAGGAGTCCGCCTCCGGGAACTCTTGTGCTAAGCACTCCCCGAAGACTTTGCCCGCGACCCAAGATCGGACGTGGTCTAAATGTATATCAGTGGCCCAGAGAACAGGCATAGAACGATTCTACCACAAATGATTTAGTAGCGGTCAGCAGCGTGCTGTGCCTCGAGCGACCTCACATGGGCTCGGCACACCTCGCACAAAGTGCTCGCGGTGCCGTCCGGAAGCTTGCGCGCCGGGTTCGGGCAACGTGAACAGAGCATCATCCGTTTTCGCTCTGCTCGGTATTGCGCCATCTTATCACGCTGATCCTCGAGGTGCTCTTTACAAAGACGCCGACTCTCGTGGGCCGGCTTACCACATTGAAACGCGCATTCTTTCGCAACTTCTTCTTCATCCATATGAAACTACCTACAACTCAGTCCCCTTTAAGACGATCAAACAGACTACGAGCCGGAGTTAGCCCCTCGCTAAGCTCCTTGTCGGAAAAGAATGGCCCCTCGACGCTCGCCCCCGTGGCCCCGTCGTTTTCAAGCTCGTCAATGAGTTCCCTCACCTCATCGTACGTCGCTACCTCTACAAAGTACCCCAGGCCTTGTTGCGTATAGGTGACCTTCCAATACGCATTCTCTTCAATCTCTAGCTCCTCCGGCAGGTACACAGCGGGAGTGGTGGCTCCCGCATGCAGCACCAGATAGATTGGCTCTCGTTTCCCCAGGACACCCGTTACTACCCCCTGCGCTCCGTCTCGTCTCATCGCCCTGTACTCACGAGGGGAGATGAGATCTTTGCGCCCTAGGGTCGTCTTTACAGTGTCGTGAACGCGCATCCTGGATTAGCTACACCGCGCGTCAATAGGTCCACGAAAGTCACTCAAGGATCAGAAACATATCTGAATCATCACCGGCGCCCCATAGCGACCGTGACGCTAGGCAGTCTTGATGGTCGCAACGCACATAGGGACAAGGAAATGGAGCGCCGCAGCCGTCGCAGTTCTGTACACGCTCCCCATACCACTCCGTGATGCGGTGACATTGCGCGCAGTAGTGCCGGCCGGGCTGCAGATCCTTAGAAAGCTCTTGCATGTCAGCTCTTTCCTGTAGTGTCGAAGATCGGGTCGGATCGTAAAATACGATTGCTTGGATAGGCCTCTTCAACTTGGAATGTCACTATTAGATTTCGACGTGGCACTGTCAGCTCAGTCTTGCAAGTCTCGCAATGGAGCCGCACCGTTTCGGCGGTAAGCCACCAGCATAGACTGTCCTCCAGGCACCCACACAGTGGTCCGGTCAATTCTATAACGATACGGCGGAACACCCTAGCGGGTACACCGATCGATGCGAAGTCTTGGTGTAAAGGCTCGCAGAGCGGTTGCACAGCCGGGCCACTACGGCCACACCACACAAGGACCTGCCAATGAGTGCCCCCCTATCGCGGCTTGAATGGGACAACCTCCTGACTGCGGATCAGGTAGATCTCGCGCTTGAGCGGACGGTAGCGTCGGGCGCGCTCGAGGCGGTGTTCCCGGAGTTGTACGCGCTAGTCGGATTCGGGGGTGGTGACAGTGGGCACAAAGATCTCTGGGACCATACGAAGATCGTGGTACGTCAGACGTTGCGGCAGCCGATTCTGCGCTGGGCCGCGCTGTTCCACGATTGCGGCAAGCCCCAGTGCTTCGAAGACCGCGGCGGGGTGATCTCGTTTCACTACCATGAGGAGGTGTCGGCCCAGATGTTCAAGAGAGCCGGCCGCCGATCCCAGCTGTTCACGGAAAGTGAGGTTCAGCGCATCGCTTCGATCATCCGACTACTCGGCAAGGTTGAAACCTACCGGCCAGAATGGAGTGACTCTGCGGTGCGCAGGCTTGGGCGAGACCTCGGTGAGCTTGTTGACGATGTGCTAGCGGTCGCGCGAGCTGACTGCAGCTCCAAGTACGCTGAGCGTCGCCGAGCGGCAAAGGCACGATGCCATGCGCTGAAAACTAGGCTCGCTGCGCTCGCGAAGCAAGATGCGACGCCGCCCGCGCTACCGCGAGGGCTGGGGGATGCAGTCATGCGGCACCTCGGCTTTACCGCGGAGACCCTAACATCGGACCAGGGGCGCGAAATGAAGCGCGTCATGGGTGCGCTCAGGGCTCTAGTGGAAAGCGGCGAGCTGCCACGTTCAGCCAAGCACGAGGTCTACCTCGCCGTGCTGCCCAGTCTGTAAAGCATTATTGCCCGAGCCCTATTGAGGGCCAAGTGCACTCCAGAATCGCCCGCCCTCAAACAGTGTAGCGTGGAGGGGTAGTCCTTAAAGATTGCCTTTACCTTAGAGGGTCGTGGTTATGAAGGATCCCCAGAAGAAGCTAGCTAAGTGGAACGTAGCGACTGCCTTGCTTAATAAGGGGTCACTCTTCGTCCATCTCGATCCGCGAATAAAGGATGTGGTGGTGCCACCGTGGCTGAGGCACCAGCCTCAACTCGTCCTACAAGTGGGCTGGGACATGCCCGTTTCGATCCCAGACTTCCGTGTGGACGAGTTCGGAATCTTCGGCACTCTTTCGTTTAGCCGAACACCCTTTGCGTGCAACATGCCCTGGGACTCAGTCTTCGCCCTGGTAGGAGACGAGGGTAAAGGGATGGTCTGGGACGACAGCATGCCGCCCGAGATCGTTGCCGAGGTCGAGCGCGAGGCACGCAAAGCCACAGCGAAACCGCAAGGGCACCTCATCACGGACCCCCTAAAGGCCATCAAGCCAGCCCTTGCGCCCGCAAAGAAGGCGAAGCCTAGCAAGCGGAAGCTCCCGCCTTACCTCCGAGTCGTCAAGTAGAGGGGAGGAACGGGTATGGCTCGACCCCATCTACGCTTAGTTGAAACATCAGCCCGCGCCCGCGAGTACGCCCCGCGGCGGACCCACTGGGCACTCCGAAGCGGCGCCGCGCTGATCCTACTCGGCATATTTACTCTATGTGTGCTCATGGCGGTAAACCTCGCCCTGAAAACACTCTACTAGGTCGCTTTTGCTTACTGGCTGTGACGAAGTGCACCGTAGCTGCGTCTCTGTCTCTGAGGCTCGGTGTAATTGATGGGGCTCTCATTCAAGAGCCACTCAATGGGAACGACCAAGAAAATGTTCGGATTCGGTAAGAAGAAGGTCGAGACGCGCGTGGTCGGTTCGCTGACCGATGCGCAGCTCGGCGAACTAGACATCATCCTCCTAGTCGATAATAGCGGATCCATGGGGCACATGTCCCGCCGCGTGGCCGGTAACCGCCTTGAAGAGGTGCAGCACGACGTGCTCAGGACCGCACAAGTTGCGGAGCAGTTTGACGCTGATGGGATCACCGTGATCGAGTTCGGGAGTACCGCCCAGGTATTCGATAACGTAGGCTCGCTAAAGGTCGCTGGCACCTTTAAGCAGTTCAACCCAGCTGGCTCCACCAACCTGACCGCCGCGCTGGAGCTTGCGGTCGAAAAGGCCGCCTCCACTACGAAGAATGCCATCGTGATTTGCTGGACCGATGGCCGGCCCGACAGCGAGAAGACCGCGAAGGATGTGATCGAGCGGGCTGGCCAGCTCTTGGGCCGACCCAAGATCGGCTTCACATTCATACAGGTGGGGGACGACCCCGGCGCTGGCGAGTTTCTCGATACCCTAGACAACTCGATGAAAGTCGATGTCTGCGCGACCGTACGCGCGAGCGAAGCGACCAGCCTCACGATTCATCAGCTTGCATGGCTGGCGCAGAACGCGTGACGCGGATCGTCAACATTCTCGCGGTATTGTTGTTGCTCTGGTGCCTCGGTTGGTGGCTCGCAGAGCGCGGCTATCTCTGATCTAGCAAACACACGAAACAAGGACTGGTGAAAATGGACCTAGTGCAGAAGGGCCAAACGGCCGATCTTGCGGATACGTTCAAGCAGCTCAAGCTCACGGCCTCGTGGACCGAGGCCGCGGATCTCGATGTGGCTGCGGCTTATGAGAAGAAGGATGGGACTAAGGGCCTAGTTTACTTCGGTAATCAAGGTGACCTGAACGCGTTCCCGTTCATCAAGCTCGACAAGGACGCTGGCGTCGGTAACAAAGCGGCAGCGGGTGGCAACCAGGAGACCCTGAAGGTCACCAAGCTGGACGACATCAAGACGCTCCACTTGATCGTCTGGGACTATGGTAACATCGAGCGCGGTGAGCCCGGTCGTTTCGGCGGTGTCAAGATCGCACTGATCGACGACACCGGTGCAAACCATACCGTGAAGCTCGATGGCAACAATCTCGCTAACGTCGTAGTGCTCGCTACCATCGACAATGCGTCAGCGATCGGCCCGAAGCTCGTCAACACCTCGAAGTCAGGCGTTCTGAAGGGGCTGAAGACGGATCAGCAGCTCTGGGACATCGCCAACAGCTAAGCAGGACTCCCGGTAACCTGCAACGCCGCGGGATATTCAAAACAGCCTAGTGGAGAGGCCCCGTATATCGCAGGCGACTTGGCCCCCGTAAGGGGCCGCTAACAACACGGCTGCTAGAAAGAAAGGGATGTACACACCATGTCAGATCTGAAAGCTCTTGAGACCCAAATCATCGAAGACGGCAAAGTGGACGCGGACGAGGTGCAAAGCCTCCGCAAGCTCGTTCTGTCGGATGGTAAAATCGACCGTGAAGAAGCGGACACCTTGTTTCGCATCAACGACAAGGTCAGCAGCGGGGACAACGACCCGAGCTGGGGGCAGTTTTTCAGCGAGGCGATCGCCCAGTACGTCCTCGAGGATGATGCCACGCCTAACGTAGTTTCCGAGGAAGAGGCTTCGTACCTGAAGGGGAATATCGACAAGGACGGCACGGTCGATGCCGCAGAGCGTGCGCTCCTCACGCTCCTGAAGACGAAGGCACAGCAGCCGGTGCCCTCGTCGCTGCAGTCCCTGTTCGACACCTACCTCTAAGCAATGAGTTGAGGGGGAGGGGAGCGCGACCCCTCCCCCTCGCGGCTTAGCGGTGTAGCGGGGTCCAGGAGAGTGGCCAGAAGATGATCCAGATACTGATATTCATGGTTGTGGTAGCGGGCATGCTCTGGTTGGATCTTCGAGGTCACCGGGACAGGCAAACCGTGACGCTACAGGACGCCGCAATCTGGTCAGCGATCTGGGTAGCGGTATCGCTGGCCTTCGCGGCTTATCTATATGTGGCGCAAAGTCCTAGTCGGTCTGGATTGTTCCTCGCTGGGTATCTCACCGAAAAAGCTCTCGCCGTAGACAACTTGTTTGTCATCGCAGCGGTGTTTTCGAGCTTCGGCATCAAGGACGCCCAGCAGCACCGCGTGCTGTACTACGGCATTATCGGCGCGATTGTTTTCAGACTGGTGTTTATCAGTCTGGGCTCGGCGATCTTGCTCGCAGGGAGGCTCAACTCGATCGTCAACATGATCGTGTACTCCGTGTTTGGCGCCCTCGTTCTGTACTCAGCGTACGCGATGGTCAAACACGTCAACAACGATTCTACGATGGACGAGGATTACACGCAGCACTGGTCGGTCCGCTTCTTTCGGGACACGCTGCACATGCCAGTGTGGGGCAGGCTGAGCAAAGACAAGTTCCTGGTTAGGATCCCAAGTGCTTTTGCGCCTGAAATGCGAAGCAAGAGCAAGCGGGGCAAGGTGCTCGCAACGCCACTGCTGCTGTGTCTGATCGTCGTCGAGACAAGCGATATTGCCTTCGCATTCGACTCGGTGCCTGCAGTCATTGCAATCACAAGGGACCCGTTCCTGGTCTACACGTCTAACATCTTCGCCATCCTAGGACTGCGGTCCATGTACTTCCTACTGGCAGCCGCGAAACGATTCCTCTGCCACCTCGAAAAGGCAGTGATAGCGATCCTTGTGTTTATCGGACTCAAGATGTTGATCGAAGCCTTTCACGAGCCGCTGTCAAAGCTGCTTGGGTTCCAGGCTCATATCCCAGTGGCAGTGAGCTTGTCTGTTGTAGTGGGTTGTCTGTTTACTGGAGTCGTCGCTTCGTATCTGTATCCCCAGGAGCAGGCGGAAGCCTGAGAACATGATGAACCGGAATGTGAAAGCTATCTTGACTGGTATCGGCCTCGTGCTTGGCCTCTACCTAACCTTGGTCGTGCTCCGAGCGGTATTGGTGCTCGGACTTATCATGCTGCCCTTCTTGATCGTAGCTTTCTCCGTGTACATCGTTGGCTACGGAATGCCGAACTTCGGATCCTTCGGCCGCAAGGTGCACGACAGTGCTGAGCGGAAAGCCAGGCGTTTCCTAGACTGGGCGGACTTCAACGCGCCGATCTGGGCGTGGCCGGCTATTTTTGCCGCCCGGACCTTCCTCGATTGGCTTGGTCTGCGGGTCAAAACTGCGGCGACCCGCTAGCATGCCGCGCCGACGCGTAGTGACGCGCGTTTCATTGGGCACTTGGCGCCTAGACGCATGCCAGAACTGCGGCCACGAGTGGTATCGGCTCCGGGCCGTGGACCCCGTGAAGTGCCCTATGCTGGATTGCCCATCGTGTCGCTCAAGCCTCGATCGCGTACACGGCGGCTAGGGGGTACAACAGTTCTTTAGCTCTGGGCGTATTAAGACCCTCTGGAAACGTCTCCAGGAGCTGCGTTTGATAGTCGTCCAGCTGGTACGTGGGGAACTCGTAGATGGCGAGCTTGATCAGCTCGGCTTCGTGAGCCAAGGCAAGCTCGTTGCTCGAATCCGGGTCCGTAGCAAGTAGCCCATTGTAGAAGTCCACCGCTTGGGATCCTGCGAATAGTGCACCCCCTAGTTGATAGATGGGGTCGTCTATGAACGTCTCGAACCAATCGACCGGAACCTTCAGTAAGGCCTGCTGGAAGTTGCACTCGAGCGTTTGAATGGCTAGCTGCATCTCCTCGCCGGCCTCGGCCAACGATACAAACACGAGGTTGTGGTATACGATCTCCCATAGGGACTCGGCCATGGCCTGAGTGCTGGGATGAGGTAGCCCCCGCATGTGGTTCAACACCTTGATGAAGAGAGACGCCGATTTATGGGCGCGAGAGCTTGGCTCGGCCTGAAGGTCGTCGGCTGCATCAAGTAGCTCGTCTAGTCCTAACCAACTGCTGTACACAGCTATAGCGAGATCATCGGTTGATCCTCAATGCTTGTGCCGTTGGTGTAAAATGACGACGTCATGCCACCCTCTGAAGTCACGCTGCCCGCCCAGGCTGTCCATGACTACCCGTGCGAAAAGTGCGGCCACATGATGCGGCTCCGCCGATCAAGAGAGGAACACTGGTTCTACGGCTGTTCGCGCTGGCCTGAGTGCTATTTCACGTTTGATGCACACCAGCTATCGGGCGCTCCGATCATTCACACGCGTCACGGGGTGCCCTTCCGGCCTGCCCGCGCAGAGTCCTCGAGTACATTGATCGAGGCTATCAAGAGGAACGGATTCAACCCCGGGGCGGGGCAGCGGCTTGACGAGGCTGCGAGGGAAAGTCGTTCGAGGCGTCGCCAGACCCTTAGGGGCATAGCGCGGCAGCGGGTCCTGGCACGGCTCAAGCGCCTGCATCCAAAGACTCTCGAGGATTGGCTAGACTTCGTGCTCGAGGAGCGTCTTCTAGCTGCTCAGGAGTGCGTAGCGGATGAGACGAAGCTCAAGGCTCGCCTGATAGAGGCGGCGGTGACCGGGGTGCGAAGCCGCCAGCGGTTCAATAGATAGTATGTAAATCGGCCTAGGGACCATGTCGGTACTCAAATCCCTGATTCAGCAACACGAGAAGACCATCATTGAGAGATACCTGAATGACAACGAGGGGAATCGCTCTCGTACCGCCGAGGCACTTGGGATCAGCCGCCGCGGGCTCCTGAATAAGCTGAAGGCTTATGGCCTGATTGCGGAAAAGGAACGTCACGACGCACAGCAAAGCGAGTGAGGGGGTGGTGCTCGCGCGATCGGTCTGGCAACCTACGGCGATGCGCGAAGAAATGTCAGTCGAGACGCTCTCTGATGGCTGGGTGAAGATCTCCATTGTCATCCCGTCAGCACTGAGGCCATTTCATGTGACCGGGGTTGAGGCCGTCAGGAGTATCCGGAAGATGGCCGTGGGCATGACCGTTGGCTTCCTCATCGGTGTTGGACAGACTGACCTAGCCGAAAGACTCTCGAATCTCGCTGTCTCTGAGGGAGCTTTGATGGACGGCAAGTCCGCGAACTAGCGGCCAGGGCGCCGATACCCGTAGATCGCGCTTTCCGCTCCGGGTAGCTCTACCATTGAAGGTAGCTTGTCCAGGTCGGTCAAGTCTTGCACGTAGACCCAGGTCAGGAACGGTTCGAACAGGGGGCAAACCCAGATGCGGTGCTTGTTGAGGTCGTGTTTCGCATGCCCGTAGGGAGCCGCTTGAAAATACGCGCCCTCACCGGTCTGAAGATCGAGCACCCAGAGGTGGGGCGCGGCAGGGGACCAGCCCAGCGACCTCAGAAGCGGTCGGCCATCGACCTCGGATTGCCGTTCCCACTCCGAATCGAAGCGGCCGAGTAGAAACTTGCCCCAGTTAATCCTGTTGGTTGCTTCGATAATCTTCGTTTGCATGGAAACCCCCGCTCAGGCGCGAGACAGGGTAGCCTGGGGTTTATGACCGAGACAAGCATCTTCGGCTGCTGCATCATTGCCCTCGCGATCCTCGCACATGCCTGGCAGCGATATCCCAGGATCCTCGCGATTCTCACGACACTGACCTTGGTTGCGATATGTTGCTCCGCTCTGTCCCGCGCTCTATGACGGCGTTAGGCACGGTGTTCCCGAGGGAAACATGGCAAATCCGATCATCTATTTCAGAGGCAGCCTGGCAGAGCAGGAGGAGCTAGACGCGGCACGCGAGCACTTCCGAGTGATCGAGCAGCGCACGCACGCGAAGGCCGGGGACCTGGTCATCCCAAGGTACTCGGCGCTCCCCTACAACAAGGAGCTATGCGATGACCTCCATTGCATCGGTGCCACGCCGATCAATTCATTTCGCGAGGTCTGCTACATCGGGGACATTCGCAACTGGTACTACGATCTCGCGGACCTGACACCCCGCACGTGGTTCGCTCTCGATCAGATCCCGCGCAACGGCGGACCATTCTTCTTGAAGGGCGCTACCAACTCGATCAAGCGGCTCTGGAACACCCACTGCTATGCCGCGGACGCGCAAGCGGCAACGGAGGTGTATATCAGGCTAGGGCAAGACAGCACGGTAGGCGTTCAGCCGATCTACATCCGCGAGTACGTGCCTCTCAAGCGGCTTGCCACGGGTATAAATGGACTTCCGATTTCTGAAGAGTACCGATTCTTCGCGCTCGATGGCCAGGTTGTGGCTTCTGGCTTCTATTGGAGCACGCACCTGGATGAGCTGGAGCAGACGCACACGAGCGACGTAGTCCCGCGCGATTTCATCGAGCGCGTGATCGATATCGTCTCGCCGAACGTCCGGTTCTTTGTGTTCGACGTTGCGCGGG
>WUUC01180652.1_pt1 | contig 11291 bp, 13 predicted proteins | sample 6278441 | NCBI WGS metagenome assembly WUUC01 (sample SAMN13675441, study PRJNA597444) | soil metagenome | isolation source: soil | place: USA: Washington | collected 2017-10 | reverse complement strand
GTCGGCGTCCACGGTGAGCGGCACGATCGCCCCGTTCTCGGCGCTATCGGGGATTTCAAGCCTGATCTTGTCGGATGGAATCAGGTCCCTCTCGCTCGTGCCGATCAGCGCCTCCAGGGCGGTATCCGTATGCGGCGATGTAAATGCCGCTTTGGGCCAGGATGCCAATAGACTCCGCGACTTCGCCAGGCCCATCGTCACCGCTGCCAGCCCGCCAAGCGCTGCTTGCAACAGCAGTCTGCGTGTCCTGTTACTCATCCAAGTTCCGGTGAATGGCCATCCGAGTATATCAACAAAGCCGCCCCGCACGACGAGGTTTCCGCATACTCCGACAGAGCGCGAAGCTGAAGGCGAAGTTCCGAGCGGCTGCGCCCTTTGCGCTAAACGTCAAGGCCAGCCACGTAACGCTGCTCGCGCAGCCGGATTCAGCGGCCGGCCGACAAGCCCGGCCGCGGTCAGGTGTACGCCATAGCTCGCCCCATCCGCCATGGGCAGATAGGTGGCCGTGCCGTAGGTGGCGTCCACCCAAGGGAGCCAGCGCTCATACCCTTGGGCGAGCGACCATAAGTCCAAACCTCTGACGCGGGCTAAGGGATATACGCTGCGTGGTCCATCGCGTTCACGTTTTAGATCATGGAAGCGTCCGCTCAACCGCTCCAGCCGATAGCGGGTGTCGAGACCGAGCACCGTGGCCAGCCCCGTCCACTTCAATACCCGTGCATCGAGTTGCCATTCGTCTCCCATGAGGACATGGGCATCGCGCCGACCGGAACGATACGTTAGCGTCGCCTCGAAGCGATGCGGCGCAAGGCGCGAGAAGTTGATGCGTGCTACGGGCTGTTCATGCGTCAAGCGCGCATAAGTCTGCAGGTTGATTGCGATTCCGACCAAAGCCGCCGCAATTGCCAGCAATACGCCGCCGGCCAGTCCGTGCCCGCTGGCGGCCAAGAGCCGACGCCTGCGCAGCCTATGTACGGCTAGAGCGCAAAACAACAGACCCAGTGCGGCCAGGCTGACTGCGAGGATGCTCATGCGAAGAATAGGGCAAGGCGCGAGGGCGCGACACTAGCGGTAGCTATGCCCATTGGTCAACAAGATCACCCGACTCTACGTACATCGGCGTAAACGTTGGGCACACCTCGGGCAGGCGTTATACTCCTAATTTCTCCGCCGTTTCGCATCCCATGCGCATCTTCAAGATCTGCTTACTCCTCCTGTGCCTTCAGGGCACGAGCTGGCTTGCGGGCTGTGGTCAGAAGGGCGACCTCTATCTCCCCGACGAACAACAAAGGGAAAAGCGCTAGCGTGGCGTTCTTTGCATATCGGGGCGAACGCTTGTTCGCCGAGCGCGTCGCGGTGGCGGATATCGCGCAGCGTCATGGAACCCCCTGTTACGTGTATTCCCGTGCGGCGCTGGAACACAATTGGCGCAGCTTCGACCGGGCGCTGGGGGCGCGCCCTCACCTCGTCTGCTACGCCGCCAAAGCAAATTCGAATCTCGCAGTGCTCAACCTGCTGGCGCGCCTTGGCTCGGGTTTCGATATCGTCTCGGCGGGCGAACTCGAGCGGGTGCTGCGCGCACGGGGCGATCCCTCGAAGATCGTGTTTTCCGGCGTAGGCAAGCGCGAGGAAGAGATGCGCCGGGCGCTGGCGGCGGGCATTCTTTGCTTCAACGTTGAATCCACCGCAGAGCTCGAACTACTGAATGCGGTCGCGCGCGAGCTCGGCAAGACCGCGGCGATCTCCCTGCGCGTCAACCCCGACGTGGACGCACGCACGCATCCATACATATCCACCGGGCTGAAGGAGAACAAGTTCGGCATCGGCATGGAGCAGGCGTTCGAGGTCTACCGGCGCGCGGCCGAGCTGGCGCACATCAGGATAACCGGCATCGATTGTCACATCGGGTCGCAGTTGACGGAGCTTGCGCCTTTCAAGGACGCCCTGCGACGGACGCTGCAGCTCGCCGAACGCCTCGAATGCGAAGGCTTCAGCATAGAGCACTTGGACGTCGGCGGAGGTCTCGGTATTCGCTATCGGGAAGAGGCCGTGCCAACGCCGCATGAATACGTCAAGCTCCTGCTCGAAGGGGTTGACGCGAGGTCCTATCGGCTTTTACTGGAGCCGGGTCGCGCCATCGCGGGTAGCGCCGGCTTACTGGTCACGCGCGTGCTCTACACCAAGCATAACGGCTACAAGCGCTTTGCCGTGGTGGATGCGGCAATGAACGATCTGATGCGCCCGGCATTGTACGATGCCTGGCATGCGATACAGGCTGTGGAGCACAGCCGCGCGGTGCCTACCTATATGTATGATGTCGTGGGCCCGGTTTGCGAGACCGCTGACTTTCTCGGCAAAGGCCGCGAGCTCGCTATTGCGACGGGCGACCTGCTGGCGGTAGGGGGCGCCGGCGCCTACGGCTTTTCTATGGCTAGCCAGTACAACGCCCGCCCACGCGTGGCCGAGGTTATGGTGGATGGCGATCGAGTGCACCTGGTGCGCGAACGCGAGACCATCGAACAGCTCATGCAAGGCGAGCATGTACTTCCGTAGCAGCTCATGGAGCGTGGGCGCGGGTAGAGGATAACTCCTGTACGAATGAACAAGTTCCGCAATCCTCCCGACGAGCAACTGCGGATGCTGCTCGAGCAGACGAAGACCATCGCGGTGGTCGGATTGTCGCCCAGGGTCTTTCGGCCCAGCCATCGCATTGGACGCGCGTTACAGGAGTTCGGCTACCGGATCATTCCGGTAAATCCCCTGGTGGACGAGGTGCTCGGCGAGAGAGCTTACGGCCGCGTGACGGATATTCAGGAGCAGGTCGATCTCGTTAACGTATTCCGGGCCCCACAGCATGTCGGCGCCTTGGTGGACGACTGCATGGCTGCCCAGATGCGAGCACTGTGGCTACAGGATGGGGTCGTCGATGACGCGGCCGCCGAGCGGGCGGTGCGCGCCGGCATGACGGTGGTCATGGACCGGTGTATCTACCGTGACTATCTTCGACTGAGATCCTGATGTGGCGTGCCCGGCCAGAAAATATCTATCGCGGGCCGGCGCGGCCTATACTATAGTCCTCATATCGTCCGTTCAGCTAGCGTCCTTTGGCCGAATGGCAGACTAGACATCGCCGCACTATGCACAGGTCGCGTCAGGCCAAATTTGGACTCCTGGTAGAAGCATACGCTGCCGATCTCTACCGCTATGCCGCGTGGCTAAGCGGCGATCGCGCCATGGCCGAGGAATTGGTGCAGGAGACGTACATGCGAGTATGGCGCGCGCTACCCAGCCTGCGGGATGATCGCGCGGCGAAGCCGTGGCTGTACAGCTTGCTCAGACGCGAGCACGAGCGACTGCAAGAGCGTCCCCGAACGCGGTCCATGCAGACCGAGGCTGAGTCTGCCGCTGATTTGGGGCGCTACGACGCCGGCACCGAGGTGTTCGCGCTGCGGCGCGCGCTCACGACCTTGGCGCCTGAGTACCGGGAGAGCCTGATCTTGCAAGTGGTCGGCGGCTTCAGTTGCGAGGAGATAGCGCAGGTGCTCGGCGTTATGCCCAGGGTCGTGATGACCCGGGTCTTTCGGGCGCGCAAGCAGTTGCGCGACAGTCTGAGCGAAGATCGCGCGGATCGTACCCACAGGATCATGGCGTGAACTGTCTCGATTTTCGGCGCCGCTGGCTGACGGTGCCGAATGCGCGGGATCTTGCCCTGGCGCAACACGAGCGGGTATGCTCCAGTTGCCGCCAATTCGCCCGGCGCGGTTCCGTGTTCGAGCCGAAGTTGCGCGAGGCCCTGGCCGTCGATGTGCCCGCCGGACTCACGGACCGCATACGGCAGCGTCGGGACATCGGCGAGCAGGTGCGCGCCCGCCAGCTGCGCCCGCTGCACTACGCCCTGGTCGTCAGTCTCGTCATATTGTTACTTCTGGGCCTGCTGCTTGCTTATCAATTGCTAGCACCTCTGCCCCGCGGCGCCCCACTAGAGCGGCCTGCCGTAACGTACTCTGAGGGCGAGGAGTGGCTGAGCGCCGAGGGGCTGGCAAGTACAACGATAGGCCGGCAAGTCCGTCTATGGGCGCCGACTCAGCATGAGCTGGGAGCCAGACGGTAGCCGCTGCCGGAATCCAGGTCGCCTCAACTCAATGTAAGTCTCGCTCGCAACGAGCGCGGATCGACACCGTGTCTCTCAGTTTCACGAAGATGCATGGCCTCGGCAACGATTTCGTGTTGCTCGACGCGATCGACCAAGCGGTGTCGCTGTCGCGCGCGCAAATCCAGTTGCTGGCCGATCGGCGGCGAGGCGTCGGCTGTGATCAAGTGCTGATCATCGAACGCGCGCGCGCCGCCGGCGCGGAGTTTGCCTACCGCATCTTCAACGCGGACGGCGGGGAAGTCGAGCAGTGTGGCAATGGCGCGCGCTGCGTGGCGCGGTATCTACGCGAGCGCGGCCTCACCCAGGGGGCACAGGTAAGGCTAGCGACCACGGCTGGACCCATTGCTATTAGGTTCGAGTCTGATGATCAGGTGACGGTGGACATGGGCGTGCCGCGCCTAGCGCCCGAGGAGATCCCGTTTGTGGCGGACGCCCAGGCGGAGAGCTATCGCTTGGAGGTTGAAGGTCGCGAGGTAGAGCTGAGCGCCGTCTCCATGGGCAATCCGCATGCCGTGCTGCAGGTCGACGATGTCGGGTCCGCGCCCGTGGCGACACTGGGCGCGTGCGTAGAGGCGCATCCGCGCTTTCCCACGCGGGTGAACGTCGGCTTCATGCAGGTGGTCGACCGCGCGGCCATTCGCCTGCGCGTGTTCGAGCGCGGCGTCGGCGAGACACTGGCTTGCGGCAGCGGGGCCTGTGCCGCGGTCGTCGCCGGCCGGCTGCGTGGTTTACTGGACGAGCGGGTAACCGTCAAGCTCCCAGGTGGAAAACTTGTGATAAGCTGGCGCGGCCTTAACGCGCCGGTATTCATGACAGGCGAGGCGACAAGAGTCTTTGAGGGGAGCATTCAACTATGACTGGCGCGCGCACCTCCAACGTCAAGCGGGAGACCCTGACCGAGGACGCCATCGAGCAATATCTGAGCGATCATGCAGACTTCTTCGAGCGTCACGTGAGTCTGCTGGAGGAGCTCAAGGTCCCGCATGCAAGGGGCAAGGCCGTATCCCTGGTGGAACGGCAGGTAGAGGTGCTGCGGGCGCGCAACCGGCAGTTGGAACGCAAGCTGATCGATCTCGTACAGTTGGCCCGCGACAACGAGGCGCTGAGCACGCGGCTGCACCGGCTGGCACTGGGGCTGCTCGAGGCCGATGGCCTCAACGACGTGATCGCGACCACGCGCGACCTCTTGCGCGCCGAGTTTCCATCGACCCGCGTGGTGCTAAAGCTGTTCAAGAGCCCGCGCACGCTACTGCAAGCGAACGCGCACGTCATTGCCGCCGACGATCCAGCGGCGAGCCTGTTCGACAGCCTGTTCAACACGAATCGGCCGCAATGCGGACTGTTGACCGATGCGCGTGCGCTGTGCCTATTCGACGCTGAAGCGCCGGATGTCGTATCCGCGGTCCTGATCCCACTCGTCGATGCCAAACGGCTCGGCGTCCTTGCCTTGGGGAGCGCCGATAAGGACCGCTTTCACGCGGGCATGGGCACCCTGTTCCTGGGTTACTTGGGAGAGTTGGTGAGCAAGGCCATCGTGTTGCACTTGACGCCCTGGCGTAGCGACAACGCCGCTGGCTGATGCCGGTGCGCAGCCTGCCCACCGCGCGGCCAAAGCGACTCCCCCCATCGGCGTTCAGGTGTTGCGTCCGGTAATCAGCCTGGGGACTTCATTCCGCAATCCTTCGCCCGCGCTGGCCGGAGAGTGAACTGAGCCACCAGATCGATCCGCGCGCCGGCGCGCCCACCATGCGCGATGGCAACCGCCTCTGGCTGCGAAAGTTCCTGGCGCAGCTGGCCGCCGAACGAGGTTATTCGGACCACACCGTTGCAGCATACGGCCGCGACCTTTCCGACTTCGCGTCTTATTTGAGCGCCCGGCAACTCTCGTGGAGCCAGGTGGATGTCCAGCAGGTGCGTGCGTATGCGGCCACGCGCCACCGCGCCGGCCTGTCGGGGCGCAGCATTCAGCGCGCGCTCTCGGCGCTCAGGGTATTCTTCCGCTTCTTGGTCAGCCAAGGTCAGATGGCGGCGAATCCCGCGCAGCACGTGCGCGCCCCGAAAGTCTCCCGTAAACTACCCGCGACCCTGGATGTCGATCAGATGAGCCGGCTGTTGAACATCCGGGGAGGGGATCCGCTGGCGCTGCGTGACCGCGCGCTGATGGAGCTGGCTTACTCGTCCGGCCTGCGTCTTGCCGAACTGGTATCGCTCGATGTCGCGAGCCTCGACCTCGCAGAAGGCCTGGTGGATGTCGTCGGCAAGGGCAACAAGGCGCGTCGGGTGCCGGTAGGACAATTCGCTCGCGAGGCGCTGACGCGCTGGCTCGACGCGCGCCGCGGTCTAGCAGCGGCGAACGAGACCGCATTGTTCGTCGGTCATCGGGGCAAGCGCCTCGGACCTCGCGCCATTCAACGGCGCATTCAGGGCTGGGCACTGCGCCTGGGGCTGGATCGGCACGTGCATCCGCACATGTTGCGCCACGCGTTCGCGAGTCATCTGCTGGAGTCCTCGGGCGACCTGAGGGCGGTGCAGGAATTGCTGGGTCACGTCGATATCAGCACGACGCAGGTGTATACACACCTCGATTTTCAGCACCTGGCGCAGGTCTACGATAAGGCTCACCCGCGCGCCAAGAAGCGAGACGGCTAGCCTGCACCGAGGTGCGGCAGCTCGCATGCGCTGGCGCCATCTATTTGAGCGGCGCCGGCCAACATCCGGCCAGTGGATTTACAATCCCGCCTACACTGCGGAGGTCTCATTTGCAGCAGTACAGGGGCACGACGATCATTTCGGTGCGGCGCGACGGCAAAGTTGCCCTCGGCGGCGACGGCCAGGTGACGCTCGGCCAGACCATTTTGAAGAGCAACGCGCGCAAGGTGCGGCGTCTGTATCAGGACAAGGTGCTTGCCGGTTTCGCTGGCGGCACGGCCGACGCCTTTACCTTGTTCGAGCGCTTCGAGGGCAAGCTCGAAAAGCACAGCGGCCAGCTCACGCGCGCGGCGGTTGAATTGGCTAAGGACTGGCGCACCGATCGGATGCTGCGGCGGCTGGAGGCGCTGCTGGCGGTGGCGGATCGCGAGGTGTCGCTGGTTATCTCCGGCAACGGGGACGTGATCGAACCGGAACAGGGCCTCATCGCGATCGGCTCCGGTGGCCCCTATGCGCAGGCGGCGGCGCGCGCGCTGCTCGAGAATACCGAGCTCTCGGCGCGCGACATCGTCGGACGGGCCTTGAATATAGCCGCCGACATCTGCATTTATACCAATCGGCAAGTCTCCATCGAAGAGCTGTAAAGCAGCCGCAGAGTCGCAGAGGCCAGGGTGGCCTGAGCAGCTAGCCGGCATCTGTGGTTCTTATTTCTCTGAGATCCTAGCTAACAAGCGTCCTATGTCCGAAATGACACCCCGAGAGATAGTTCAAGAGCTCGACAAGCACATCATCGGCCAGAGCGAGGCTAAGCGGGCGGTCGCCATCGCCTTGCGCAACCGCTGGCGTCGCTTGCAGTTGCCTGAGGAGCTGCGCCGCGAGGTCACGCCCAAAAACATCCTGATGATAGGCCCGACCGGTGTCGGCAAGACCGAGATCGCGCGGCGCTTAGCGCGTCTCGCGAACGCACCCTTTATCAAGGTAGAAGCCACCAAGTTCACCGAGGTGGGCTACGTCGGGCGCGACGTGGAGTCGATCATTCGAGATCTGGTGGATGCATCTATCAAGCTCACGCGCGAGGAGGAACTGGCGAAGGTACGGTTTCGTGCCATGGAGGCCGCCGAGGAGCGGATCCTCGATATCCTCCTGCCGGGCGCTCGGATTGGCTTCAGCGATGAACCGATGGCCGAACAAGAGTCAAGCACCCGGCAGAAATTCCGCAAGCGGCTGCGCGAGGGTGAATTGGACGACAAGGAGATAGAGGTGGAACTGCAGGTCTCGCCGATGGGGATCGAAATCATGACGCCGCCGGGCATGGAGGAGATGGCGAGTCAGCTGCAGAACATGTTTCAGAGCCTTTCCGGATCGCGCACGAAGAAACGCAAGCTCCGCATCCAGGACGCCTTCAAATTGTTGACGGATGAGGAGGCGCACAAGATGATCAACGAAGAGGACCTCAAGACGCGCGCCCTGCAGAACGTCGAACAGAACGGCATCGTCTTCATCGACGAGATCGACAAGGTCGCGCGGCGTGGCGAGTACAGTGGGGCGGATGTCTCCCGCGAAGGCGTGCAACGCGATCTGCTACCGCTGGTGGAAGGGTGCACGGTCAGCACCAAGCACGGCATGGTGCGCACCGATCATATCCTGTTCATCGCCTCGGGCGCGTTTCACCTATCCAAACCATCGGACCTGGTTCCGGAGCTGCAGGGCCGCCTGCCGATCCGCGTGGAGCTGGCCGCGCTCGCCGCGCAGGATTTCGTGCGAATCCTGACCGAGCCCGACGCCTCGCTGACAGAGCAATATGCGGCGCTGCTCAAGACCGAAGGGCTCACGATTTCATTCACCCAAGATGGAGTCGAGCGGATCGCCAAGGTGGCCTACGACGTCAATGAGCGCACCGAGAACATTGGCGCCCGGCGCCTGCACACGGTGTTGGAGAGGCTCTTGGACAGCGTCTCCTTCGCTGCGCCCGACCGTGCGGGTGATACCGTGACCATCGATGCGGCCTACGTCGACAGGCATCTGGGCGAGCTGCTCAAGGACGACGACCTCAGCCGCTACATCCTGTAAGCCGACATCGATGCCGAAGCCGCGTCCCACGGAAATAGAACTCCACCAGCGGTCGCGCCTGTTGGACATCGCCTTCGATGATGGTGCGCGCTTTAGCCTGCCGTGCGAATATCTGCGCGTGTATTCGCCCTCGGCGGAGGTTCAGGGTCACGGCCCAGGCCAGCGAGTGCTGCAGATAGGTAAGGAACAAGTCAACATCACTGATATCGAGCCGGTCGGCAACTACGCCGTGCGGCTGCGCTTTGACGACGGGCACCATACGGGCATCTTCAGTTGGGACTATCTCTACGAGCTGGGCGTCCAGCAGGCGGTGAAGTGGCGCGACTACCTGGAGCGGTTGCAGGCGGCCGGCTATCAGCGCAAGGTCTAAGCGCATGTCACAGATGCGGATAAGAAGGATGTTTGTAGACGATGACCATGCATACTCCTCTCTCCGCTTCTACGTGACAAGCACACGATATGGGACGTGGTCATCTTGACGAATAGAAATACGTACTTTGGTTTCAAACAGGTTCCCGCGCGTGACAAGGCCCGTCGCGTCGCCGGGGTGTTCCATTCGGTGGCGCCCAGTTACGACGTCATGAATGATCTGATGTCGTTTGGCGTGCACCGGCTGTGGAAGTGGTACGGCGTATTGCTGGCCAACGTACGACAAGGACATCGGGTACTCGATGTCGCGTCCGGCACTGGAGACGTTGCAGCACGTCTGGCGGGGCGGGTAGCGCCCAATGGCGAGGTATGGCTCTGCGATATCAACAACGCCATGCTGGCGCGCGGCCGTGATCGCTTGATCGATCGGGGCATCACAGGCCAGATGCGTTACGTGCAGGCGGATGTCGAACAGCTGCCGTTTGCCGATGCTTCCTTCGACCGCGTGACGATCGCCTTCGGTTTGCGTAACGTCACGGATCAGGACGCGGCCTTGGCCTCCATGCAGCGCGTGCTCAAGCCGGGCGGCATGCTGCTGGTGCTGGAGTTCTCGAAGGTCAAGCCTTGGTTGAAGCCCGCGTATGACTTCTACTCGTTCAATGTGCTGCCGCTGATGGGCCGGCTGGTGGCCCGAGACGCCGACAGCTACCGTTATCTTGGGGAGTCCATCCGCATGCATCCCGATGCCGAGACGCTCAAGCGGATGATGCAGCAGGCCGGTTTCGAGCGCTGCGATTATCACCGGCTGAGCGCCGGGATCGTGGCCCTGCATCGCGGATACAAGCTGTAGGCGCCCCATGCAAGAGGCCTCGAGCAGCAAGAGATCGATCAGGCCTGCATCGAGGATCGCGGCCGAATGCTTGAGCGCCATGCCACCTGCGCGGCGCGCCCGTCGCGGTCTCTCCTTACCCTTCGCAATAGCGCAATCACCATGAACTTCGCCAGTCTTGTTGCGCCCGCGCTGGAGAAGGCGCTAAACGCCTATCTCCGACTTGATCCAGAGATCGCTGCGCGCCTCGTGGCAATCGATGGCAAGCTGATCGGGCTCGAGATTGTGAACCCGGACATCAGCCTGTTGCTGCGGCCGCGTAACAACGAGATACAGGTCAGCGCCTATCCGAGCTTCGAGCCGGATACCATCATCCGTGGTACTCCGCTATCGCTGGCGCGGCTTGGCCTCACCAGCGATGTGGCCGGTGGTCTATCTACGCGAGGTATAGAGATTCGTGGGGACGCCGAGGTCGGTCGTGTCTTCCAGGATGTGCTCGTGAGCATCGAGATCGACTGGGAGGAGATGTTCGCCGCGTGGATAGGCGATATCCCTGCGCATCAGACCGGCAATCTCCTGCGCGGCTTGGTTGGCTATTTGAACAGCACCATGGACAAGCTGAGGATGGATATCTCCGAATATCTGCAGGAGGAAGGCCGCATCACGCCCACGCGCGTGGAGATCGAGGCCTTCATGAACGAGGTCGATTGGCTGCGAGAGGAGGTCGACCGACTGGCGGCGCGCGTGCAGCGCATCGAGGGCACGACCACTTCGAAATCCGATCCAGCCCGCCCGCCAGAGCCCTGATCGCAGCGCAATGCTCGGGCCCCGCCAGCTCCTGCGCATAGCTCACATCAACCTAGTGCTCGTGCGCTATGGTCTGGACGAGGTGGTATTCGCCATCCGCGTGTTTAGACCGTTTCGCTTCCTGCTGTGGGTGCTCCCCTGGCACTGGTTCCGGCGCGGCGATGTGCCGTATGGGGAACGGCTGCGCCGCGCGCTGGAGGAATTAGGGCCCATCTTCGTCAAGTTCGGCCAGATGTTGTCCACGCGTCGGGACCTGTTGCCGGACGACATCGCTGCCGAGCTCGCGCGGTTGCAGGATCGTGTGCCGCCGTTTCCGGGCGCAGAGGCCCGCGCGCTGATCGAGAGGGCTTACGGCCGCGCGTTGAGCGAGTACTTCGTCGAGTTCGATGAGACGCCGCTAGCTTCGGCCTCGAT
>WUUC01051111.1_pt1 | contig 11291 bp, 7 predicted proteins | sample 6278441 | NCBI WGS metagenome assembly WUUC01 (sample SAMN13675441, study PRJNA597444) | soil metagenome | isolation source: soil | place: USA: Washington | collected 2017-10 | reverse complement strand
GCGCCCGACGCCGCGCATCACGCGCACGTTCCGCTTCGACCGCACCAACGGCCAGTGGGCCATCAACAACAAGCTGATGCCGGGCGATTGCAGCGACATTCGCTTCCGCGTGCAGCGCAACAGCGGCGAGCGCTGGATTTTGCAGAACAACTCCGGCGGCTGGCAACATCCCATACACATCCATTTCGAGGAGTTCCAACTCGTCCGCCGCAACGACCGCATCATCCAGCCGGGCGACCCGGAGCATGCACGCAAGGACGTGGTGCGCCTAAACTTCAACGAGGAAGTAGAACTACTCTTCCGCTTCCGCGATTACCGTGGCCGCTACCCGATGCATTGCCACAACACGCTCCACGAGGACCACGCGATGATGTTGCGCTTCGACATCGAGGATGTCGGCGACAACAAAACCGAGCCGTAGTCGGAGTTCGCGCGCACGCGCGTCGTGCGCGTCGCATGGATCGCGGAAGGATGAGAAAGGAGATTGGTCAGTCATGCCGAAAGTGAATAGAAGACAATGGCTCGCGGCCTCCGGGGCAACCCTCTTCGCCGGTGAGACTATGGCGCAGGCGTCTGGCGGGCAAACCAAGTGGAAGCAGATTCCTGCACGCGAAGTGTTCAGGAACCGTCACCTCCCGAACGTCGTGTTGACGACGCACGAGGGAAAGAAGGTGCGTTTCTACGATGACCTGATGAAAGACAAGATCGTCGTCATCAGCATGATGTACGCGACGTGCGAGGGCGTGTGCCCGCGCATCACATCGAACCTCCAACAGGTGCAAAAAATTCTGGGCGACCGTGTGGGGCGCGACATCTTTTTCTACTCGATCACCCTCAAACCCGAGAAGGACACGCCCGCAGTGCTCAAGGAGCATGTAAAGATGCACAAGATCAAGCCGGGCTGGCTGTTTCTGACGGGCGCGCCCGCCGACATCGAGGTGCTGCGGCGCAAGCTCGGCTTCGTAGACCCGGACCCGGAAGTGGACAAGGACACGACGAACCACATCGGCAACGTGCGGTATGGCAACGAGGCGCTTATGCTGTGGGCTGCGGCTCCGGGCATGAGCAAGGCTTCGGCCATCGCGGAGTCAATCAAATGGGTGGATTGGCCGGAGAAGGAAGCGGCCACGAAAGTGAAAGGAGATCGGAAATGAAAAAGAATCTTCTCAGAGCGACGATGCTGTTACCGGCCTTGTTGCTGGTTTCCGCCGCGCTGCTGCTGCCGTCCCACTCATTTACGCAGCAACAATCAACGACGACGACGGAGATCATTCTCGACGACGGCCCCTCCGAGACGACCGACGGCGACGGCAGTGTCATCCTCGATGGCGGCGCTAACGCTCCGTCTATGGAAGGCGCGCCGACGGAAACCACAAACACCGCGCCAAGCCCGGTCAGCACCGGCAGCGGCGGCGGCGGACCCGAGGCCATTGCCTTCGACGGAACTTACATCTGGATCACACGGCAGTTCAGAAACGCCGTGACCAGAGTGCGCGCCAGAGACGGCGCGAAGGGCGGCACGTTCAGCGTCGGCTCCGGCCCCTCCGCAGTGGCCTTCGACAAAGTCAACGTCTGGGTGGCGAACCTGGGCAGCAACAACGTGATGAAGCTCAGGACGGATGGAACCATCCTCGGCACTTACGCCGTGGGCAAAGCTCCCGGCGGACTGGCCTTCGACGGGACGAACATCTGGGTGGCGAATCGTGAAGACAACACCGTGACGAAGCTGCGCGCGAAGGACGGGGTTACGCTCGGCACTTTCGCCGTCGGCAGGCGTCCGGTCGGAATCGCTTCAGATGGCGCGAACGTTTGGGTGGTGAACAATTTCGGCAACACCGTAACGAAGCTGCGCGCGACGGACGGTGTTACGCTCGGCACTTACGCCGTAGGGAAAGGCCCGTTCGGGGCTGCCTTCGACGGGACCAACATCTGGGTGACGAACTTCTTCGGCAACACTGTGACGAAACTGCGTGCGAGCGACGGCGCAAACCTCGGCACTTTCCCCGTGGGCGGCGAACCGGCGGGCATCACTTACGACGGTTCAACTCTCTGGATTGCGAACAGCGGCAGCAACACAGTGACGCGGTTGCGCACGGCTGACGGCGGCGCGATCTCGCTTTACACAGTGGGCAAAGGCCCCTTCGGCGTCGTCTTTGACGGCAGCAGCATGTGGTCCGCGAACTTCGGCAGCGATTCGGTCTCCACCACCGCCGTCGTGTCTACGTCCACCACGTCTTCGACGATTCAATAGCGGCGCTCGAAGACGGCGGCGCTTTTCCGGCTGTCGTTCCGTGAGCATCTTGTCTCTCGACATCAACGCGCATCTCGCGCAATGTAAGGGGCGGCCACTTGTTGGCCGCCCCTTTCTTCATTTGCGCCGCACGCATCGCGGCCCTGTCGGCTGCGTCCGTGCGCGACTTGAAACTAAAAGAGAGCATTCTTTACAAAGTGCTTTTCAAACGTCGCGGACAGTGGTAAATATATCCGCACCCCCTCAGAAAATTGAAAGCCCGACTTTTAATTACGAGCCAATGGGATATAGGTTGTAGCCCGTCATCTCCGAAATCAACACGCATCAAGCGATGTCGCAGTGTCGCTTGATACTCTCATCGTTGACTACGGAGAGCACCCAAGAAGTATTTACGCTCCTCTGTTCTTCACCGCTCCGTGCCCGCCCTTGCGGTCGGGTTACGATCTCGCAGGAGGTGCCAGCATGAAAAGCCCGCTGTCTCTGTTCAAGGCTAAATTCGTTTCGATCATATCCGCACTTTTACTCGTCAGTTCCTATCTCGTCTACGGAGCAGCCCGCCCTGAAACCGCGACGGCGACAATGCGCGCGCGTGAGGCCACAGCGAAGCGCGCGACGCCTGCGACGATTGAATCGAAGACGGCTACGAAACGCGCCGGGCCATCAGCGGCGACGAAGGTTCCGTTCGACTTCGTAGAGAACCGAGGCCAGTGGGACGATGCTGTGAAGTTCATGGCGCGCAGAGGCGAGATGAGCGCCTCCTTCGAGAAGAGCGCGATTAAGCTGCGCCTGGGTAAGGAGCGTGCGGCTGCCGTGAATTTGAGTTTCGAGGGCGCGGCCAAAGGCTCGACGCTGGCGGGCGAAGGGAAGCGCGCAGGCTTCTACAACTTTTTCAACGGGAAAGATCAGTCCAAGTGGCGCGCAAACGTTGCGACGTTTAGCAGCGTGTTATACGGGGGGATTTATGAAGGCATTAACCTGCGCGTGCGCGAGGCCGGGGAACAGCTTGAGTACGACTTGCTGCTGGCCCCCGGAGCCGAACTCGAAAAAGTTGTGATTCGCGCTGACGGAATTAGCGCACTCGAAGTTGCGGACGACGGATCGCTGTTGATGCAAACCGCCGCGGGGAAGTTGCGGCAGACGCCGCCGCTGACGTGGCAGGAGTTGCCGAACGGCGAGAGGCAAATCGTAGAATGCCGTTTCAGAAAGATTGACGCGCGGCGTTATGGCTTCGTCGCGCCGCAACGCGACCACAGCCTGCCGCTCGTCATTGATCCCGGCCTTGAATGGTCCACATACATCGGCGGCGGCGATTGGGACGAGGTTCACGAAATAGCGCCTGCGGGCGACGGCACGGGCGACGTGATCGCGGCCGGCGCGACGCTCTCGCCTGACTTTAGCAATCGCACAAACCGCGTCGCCGGATTCGTCGCGCGCTTCAGCGCGACGGGCGCGCTCGTCTATAAAACGATCCTCAGCGGCTCGGACAGGGAGTGGGTTCTGGGTCTCGCCGTCGCCAACGGCGGCGAGCCGGTCGTCGTAGGTGAAAGCTACTCGCCCGACTATCCCACGACGCCGGGCGCTTACCAGACAAACCACGGCGTCCGCTTCGATTCGATTGGTCCAATCTACGACGCCGACGCCTTCGTCACGCGTCTCAACGCCGCCGGGCAGATCGTCTATTCCACCTTCCTCGGAACGAGCGATTACGATCTGGCCTACACGTTGGCTCTCGCCCCAAGCGGGGCTGTCATCCTCGCGGGCGAAACCACTTCTGCGAACTGGCCCACGACCGCCGGAGCATACGACCGCACGCACAATTGCTGCACGCCTTACTTCGCGGGAGTCTTCTCACGCCTCGACGCGTTCGTCGCGCGCCTGAGCGCAGACGGTAGTGCGCTTGAGTATTCCACCTACCTCGGCGGCAACGGCGACGAGATGCCTGAGAGCATCGTCGTGGACTCCTCGGGTTTCGTCACGCTGACGGGGCTGACCTACTCGCCGCCGAACGGCGGTCCTCATTTCCCCACGACGCCCGACGCGATCTCGCGCACGCCCCTCAACGTAGAATCCAATCCGGACGCCTACCTCGCGCGCCTCAGGCTCGACGGGGCGGGCGCGGCTGATCTCAAATATTCGACCTTCATCGGCGGCGGCAACACAGACGAAGGCTACGCCGTCGCGCTCGACCCCACGAACCCGCAGGACGTTCTCGTGGGCGGCGTCACCTACTCGACCGCCGGAGTGCCCGCAATTTTCCCCACCACGCCGGGCACGCTCAAGCCCAATTCCACGAGCATTGACGGCTTTCTGATGCGCTTCCGCTTCCCCACGTCGGGTGGCGGGAACCTCGTCTGGTCAACGCTCTTCGGCGGCTTCGACTACGAAGATATCGGCGACATCAGCGTGCAGGCCAACGGCGAGATCGTCATCACGGGCGAGACGCGCTCCTTCGATCTACCGACCACGCAGGGAGCTTTCGACAGAACAATCGCCATCTCAAGCGGCGCGCTCTTCTTCGACGCCTACGTCGCGCGCGTCAGCGCAAACGGCGCGCAGGTGCTCTACGGAACGTACCTCGGCGGCAGCTTCAACGAGCGCGTCCCGAACGTCGCGCTCCTCGGCGCGAACAACGCAGCCGTCTCCGGTTGGACGCTCTCCGGCAACTTCCCCGTGACGGCGGGCGCGCACGACCCCGTTCTCAACAACGACGGCGTCGGCGGCGTCGGCGGCACGGGCGGCGTGCCCTTCGACGGTTTCCTTGCGCGTTTGAGTTTGCTACCCGACGGCGACGGCGACGATACGGTAGTCGCCCCGAGCCTACTCGCTCCCGCGAACAACTCGCAGGCCGCGACCAACACGAACATCACCTTCGATTGGGCGGACGTGCCCGATGCTTCCGGCATTGACGGTTATCACATACAGATCAACCAGCGCCCGGACTTCGTCTGTTGCAACGACTGGCAGGAGGTCTGGACTTCCGCTTCCCAGTACGTCGCATCCCTACGCTTCGACGGGCCTTATTACTGGCGCGTACGCACGGCGGATCGTTCAGGCAACTTGAGCGACTGGTCGGAGGTGCGCGCTCTCAATTCCGGCACATCCATCTCCACGCTCACGGTCAACCCCGCCAGCGTCGAAGCAGGTAACTCGGCGCAGGGGCAGGTGACGCTCACCGCCCTCGCCCCGGCCGGCGGCATCGTGATCACGCTCGGCAGCAGCGACACGGCAATCGCCACAGTCCCCGCCAGCGTCAACATCCCGCAGGGGGGAAACTTCGCTACCTTCACTGTTTCGACCAGACCCGTCTCCGCCGCAACCGCCGTCACGATCACAGGCAGCCACGGCGGCAACACGCGTAGCGCGACGCTGACCGTGTCGCCCTCGACCGGGCCGCCCGCCGCGCCTACGCTCGTCAGTCCGGCCAACGGCTCGCGCGTGCCGCCCAACGTGGGCATCACTTTCACCTGGAACGCCGTGGCCGGAGCGGCGACCTACGAAATTCAGATTGATGACTCCGACCGTTTCAGCGCGCCGCTCGTTGGGGCGCAGGCAGGGCTGGCGCAGACGCAGTATACGCAGACGTTCACCTCCGAGAGGCGCCTCTGGTGGCGTGTGCGCGGTCGCACGGCTGGAGGTACGAACGGCGCGTGGTCTGCCGTGCGCACTTTCGAGGTGAGGCGCGGTGCTCCGCCACCGCCTCAGCCGCCCGGCCCTGCCGCGCTCTCGACGCTCTCGCTCAACCCCTCAAACGTCACCGGCGGGAACTCTTCGCAAGGCACAGTCACGCTGACGAGCGCCGCGCCGTCCGGCGGCGCGCTCGTCGCGCTCTCCAGCAGCAACACGAACGTCGCTTCCGCGCCGCCGAGCGTCAACGTGCCCGCAGGCGCTACCAGCGCGTCCTTCAACGTGACGACCAGATCAGTCACAGCTTCGACTTCGGTGACTATCTCCGCTTCTTACAACGGCGTCGCCAGAAGCGCGCTACTCAACGTGCAGCCCGTGGCGACTCCGCAACCCGTCACGCTCTCCACGCTCTCGCTCAACCCGAGCGCCGTCACAGGCGGCGGCTCTACGCAGGGCACGGTCGTCCTCAGCGGTCCGGCGCCGTCCGGTGGCGCATCGGTCGCGCTCGCGAGCGGTAACGCAAACGTCGCCCCCGTGCCCGCGAGCGTCAACATCCCGGCCGGCGCAACGAGCGCAGCCTTCACTGTGACGACCCGTTCAGTGACTTCGTCAACAGGGGTGACTATCTCCGCCTCCTACGGCGGAGTCACGCGAACTGCGACACTCACGGTGAACGCGGCGCAGGCGGGCGACACGGTCGCCATACAGCGCGCAGAGTACACCGCCTCCAACCGGGAACTGCGCGTCGAAGCCACGAGCACGAACGCTTCCGCTGTCCTGCGGTGTTACGTTGCGGCAACCGGCGAACTCATCGGGACGATGACAAACGACGGGGGAGGCAGGTACAGAGGGCAGTTCACCTGGCCTACGAACCCGCAGAACATCATGGTGCGGAGCAGCCTCGGCGGCTCCGCGACGAGGGCCGTGGCGGCGAGATAGCACGCCGCCACAGGTCCAAACTCATAGACGACGCGGGGCGCATCTCGGGCAGGCGCTTGTAACGGTCGCACGGCAAAATTGTTTTCCAAATTATTTTCCGGCGAGAAATTTCGGTTCCGTTGCAAGAATTGCCTCCTGTTTATAAGCCGCCCCGCGCGTTCTTCCGGCAAGTCTCATGATGATTCGTGAAGCCTAACTCCTTGCACTTCAATTGCGTGCGCTACAAGTTTAAAGATTCGGATTTAAAGATTCGTACAAGTCGCCTTTTCTGATAACCCCTGCCGCTCATTTTCTGTTCTATCGTCTCAAGCACCTTCACAAAACAATAGACCTGAGATACTGTGTTGATCGAAAGCGCGAGCACGTATAACAGGGATAATGGGGTGCAGGATGTTTATTGCTTTGAGCCAGTTCACCGTCGCCAACAACATGATCGAAGAGGTGAAGGATGCTTTTATAAAGCGTCCGCATCTCGTAGAAGATGCCGCGGGCTTTTTACGTATGGAGGTCATCAGCCCGTTAGACAACAAGGACGAGATTTGGTTGCTGACCTACTGGCGCGATGAAGACAGCTTCAAGGTGTGGCATCACAGCCACCTCTATCACGATTCCCACAAGGGTATTCCCAGAGGCTTAAAACTGGTCCCTAAAAGCGCGCGGCTTCGTTTTTTTGAGCACATCTCCTCGTGAGCGTGAAAAGTATGGTGCCGGAAATGAACGAAGCCATAAGTCGGATTCTGGATTCGGACCGCGCCGTGCTGGCGGAGGCCGTCACTACGCGCCAGTACGAAGCGCAGCCGGAACTCGCGGCCAGGTACGGCGCGTCGGGTCGCGCCAGGTGTCTACAGGATGCAAACTATCATCTCTCTTACCTGGCTAACGCCGTCGCCGCGTCCAGCCACGCTTTATTCTCCGACTACATAGAGTGGGCGAAAGTGATGCTCGAAGCGCGCGGCATCCCCGCCGCAGACCTGTCTCGTAATCTCTCGATCATGAGCGAGGTGGTGGGCGAGAGGCTTCCTGCGGAGATGCGGCCGGTGGTCCAAAAGTATTTCGCGGTCGGACTCGACAGGCTGCCCGCTTTGCCGTCCGACCTGCCGCCGTTATTTGAAGATGCCGCGCCGCATGGCGACCTGGCTAAGCAGTTTCTACGCCTCCTGCTGAATGGTGAGCGGCATCTTGCGAGCCGCCTGATCCTTGATGCGGTCGAGTCCGGCGTGGAAGTGAAAGAGATTTACCTGCACGTTTTCCAGCCTTCGCAGCGAGAGATCGGGCGGCTGTGGCAGATGAACCGCGTGAGCGTGGCGCAGGAGCACTTCTGCACAGCCGCCACGCAACTCATCATGGCGCAGCTTTACCCGCGAATCTTCCGCACGGAAAAGAACGGGCGGAGGATAGTAGCGACAAGCATCGGCGGAGAACTTCACGAGATCGGCGTGCGCATCATCACAGACTTCTTCGAGATGGAAGGCTGGGATACTTATTACCTCGGGGCCAACTCCCCTACGAACGCCATTCTTCAAGCCCTCTCGGATCGCAAGGCCGACGTGCTCGCCGTTTCAGCGACCATGACTTTTCACATACGCGCCGTGGAAAATTTAATCGCCGCCGTTCGCGCGTCGGGAGATTTGAAGGCTGTTAAGATTCTGGTCGGCGGGTATCCTTTCAATATCGAGCCGGAGTTATGGAAGCGGGTCGGCGCAGATGCCTACGCGGCGGATGCGTCGGATGCAGTAGCGATGGCTTCAAGTTTGTGAACATCCGGCGGGAGCGCAATGACGAGTAAACAAGAAGAGCTTGCGGCCCTCGCCCTGCTGTGCGACATGAATGGCGTCGTGCGGCAGGTTCTTTATGATGGGCTGGACGCGGGGCAAATATCACAGGGGCAGGCGTTTGAATCCGCGTTGGATTTTGAGAGCCGTGAGAAGGGGCGCGCATTCCTCGAAGCCGTGCGGGAAAAAGGAGCGGCTTTCGATTGGGAGTTGAATCTCGCCGTCAGGGAGCGAGTCAGGTCAATCCGCTTCAGCGGGAGCGCCACCGCCGACGGCATATTCATCGCCGGTTCGGCCACCCGCTCGGGCGTCATAAAGGTCTACGAGCAATTCGTACACGTCGTAGATTGTCCTTCAGGGGAGAGCAACGCGAAGGGACAGGCGGGCACGTTGCCTTCACAACTCTCTGATGGGGACACGGAGCTTTACAACGAACTCGCGCGCCTCAACAACGAACTCGTCACGGCCCAACGCGAAGTCATCAAACGCAACATCGAACTGGAAAGACTCAACGAGGTTAAGAACCAGTTTATCGGAGTCGCCGCGCACGATTTACGCAACCCCCTCCAGGTCATAGAAGGTTATAGCCAGATGTTACTCGATAAGCACTTCGGGGACCTCACTCCGGAGCAACACAAGTTCATCTCCGTCATCAGGAAAAACAGCGATTTCATGTTAAGCCTGATCACGGACCTTCTGTATATCTCAAAAATCGAGGCCGGTAAGTTACAACTCGAATTGAAGGAGACGGACCTCATCGCCCTGCTGGAAAGAAACGTGGAGTTGAACCGGCTCATGGCCGGACAAAAGCAGATCAACATAATCTTCACACGCCGCGAAGATTTACCCGCGTTAGTTATAGACGCGCCCAAGATCGAACAAGTTTTGAATAACCTCATCAGTAACGGCATTAAATTTTCTCATCCCGGCACTACCGTGGAGGTGCTGGCTTCGAAGAGAGAGAAAGAGGTCGTCGTTAGCGTCAGGGATGAAGGTCAGGGCATCCCTGCGGATGAAATTGACAGGCTCTTTATTCCCTTTGAAAATCTGAGCGTCAAGAGTACGGGAGGCGAGCAGAGTACGGGGCTGGGGCTGGCAATCGTTAAAAGAATCGTGGAGGGGCACGGGGGTAGAATCTGGGTGCAGAGCGAGAGGGGAGCCGGATCAAACTTCAGTTTCTCGTTGCCCTTCATTGAACCCGTCTAAGGCAGGGCGGACGGCGGCGTTCACTCAGATTTATACTTTCAAGTGCACGCCACCCGCGCGACATCCGTTCGAGGCGTTCGAGTAATATCGCTCCGCCTCAATCGGCGCGCTCGACGGAGTAGTATTTCAAATACGTAGGCTCGTTGCCGATTGCTCTGATTTTGAATCCCGGTTGGTTGTCGCGCGCGGGCACCTCCTGCGTGTATGTGTGGCTCGCCTGTGTGCTGTCGAGACGCGCGCTGCCTGTGTTGACGACCTCCGCGTACCGGATGCGGCGTCCCTGCTCGTTCGCAACCGCCGTGACGTAGCGCACCGACGTGTACTCCTTGTTATAAGCGACCATGAGATGCGAGTAGCTGGGGTCGCTCGTGAGTCGCCACACCTCCTGCTGTCGCCTCTCCTCCTTCTCCAACTGGCCTATGCTTTTCAGGCGCGCATGCGCTTCCTCTCGCGTCATGCCGAGCCGTACGCCGAGTATTTCGGGCTTCGGCTCGACTCCCGTGGCGCAGGCCGAAGCGAGCAGAAGCAGACAGCAAATGGTGGCGACTATTTTCATCATACGGAACCTGCACAAGCCTTCGCGCCGAGTCTATCAAACATAAACACGCTTCGGACAGCCCGGCGCGCTAAATGAGTTGGCGAGCCTGCGCGCGACTTCAAAAACGTCGCACGCAGACTCGCCGTTGAGTCAACGTCCATCATCCTGCATGGCCGTCACGGACAACAGGCCGGGACTCCGTGAGGACCACAAGCATGGTTTGGACGCGGCACGCACTTGCATGCCGCGTCTGACCACGGCGACGTTTAATCGAAGGCGGCGAACAGCGACTTGCCGCCCGACTGGCGTATGATTGTCGCGCGATCTTCGCCGTCGTTGTCGTTGCCGTCAATGTTCCCGTCGCCATTCTTGTCCGCGCCGCCGATGCAGGCGGGAGTCACGCAGCCGTCGGCGTAGGCCGCCAGCACGCGCCCGTTTTTATCAATGGTCACGTCGTTGAAGTCGAGCAGGTTGCGTGTGGTGCCGGGGCAGGTGGTGCCTGCGGTGCAGACCACGCCGCGCTGCACCGGGTCGCCCGGAGTAGCGTTGACCGTGACCCATGTCTGGCCGCCGTCGTAGGTGGTGGCGATGTAGCCGAACCATGTGCCGTTGAAAGTCATGTCGGTCCCGCGCCCGTTCGCGCCTTCAGCCGTCGAGCCGAGGAAGAAGATGGCTGCGCGGTTGCCGTCGCCGCCGACCGCCGCCGGGAAGACCGTGTTCTTGATGCCGTGCGATGCTCCCACGTCGGAGACGTTGGCCCAGCTAAGCCCACGGTCGTGTGAGACGGCGACACGCGAGTGGCCGTCGCCGTCTGCGAAGGCAAGGTAGATGGTGCCGTCCGAGCCGATGCCGACTGACGGGTCTGTGTCGCCGGGGGTGCTGCCCGGCACTGTGCGGATGCTCCACGTCAGGCCGTTGTCTTCGGAGACGGCGACGCCCTGCTCGCCGCCGCAAGACTTGT
>WUUC01068186.1_pt1 | contig 11292 bp, 16 predicted proteins | sample 6278441 | NCBI WGS metagenome assembly WUUC01 (sample SAMN13675441, study PRJNA597444) | soil metagenome | isolation source: soil | place: USA: Washington | collected 2017-10 | reverse complement strand
GAATCACGATGTCGCTGCCGGGGAGGGTGAAGGGCTGACCGTTGAAGGGCAGTTGGTATTTCTCTTCTCCCCATGTGCGCGTTCCGTATTTCCACTCATAGTATTGAGCATTCCGTTCATAAAACTTCCCATGATCACCAGCTTCATTCTGATGGATCGTACGACTCCACCAGTGGAAAAATGAACTTCCCGGAAGCCCTGCCGCCTTAATACCTAGTAGGTGACAACGACGAGCGTAGCATAAATCTTCATAGTAGCCATTTTTATAGAAGTTTACGTCCGCATAACCGACTTTCTCAAACACGGATTTTTTGTAGAGCGTGAAATTCCGAACGTCTTTTAGCGTGTCCGGCTGGATGGTGTTTTCACGAAAATCTTTGTGGACCTCCCATGGTCGCTGGCTGAAATCGTTGAAGACCAAATTCGGGCCGGTGAACAGGTGACGGATTTCAGGGTAATTGGCATGGAGAAACCGCACGTCAAACTCACTACCACAGAGCATCTCCCAGTCAGTAGTCTCCGCGTATTCCACCATGGAGTCCAGAGCCCCAGGCATTAACACCGTGTCGTTCCCAAGGATGGTCAGAGTGTCGTAATTCCCATCAATAAACGCCACGTCCAGAGCGTCGTTGATGGAGCCAGCAAAACCTTTGTTATCGTGGTGGTCGATGTGGTTGAAGCCTCGCTCATCCAGCCAGCGTTTCATCTCCGAGTCGTTCGGCTTGGCGACGGTTACGAGAATTCCGATGTCTGGAGTCTTGACCGTTTCTTGAATGGAGCGCAGGCAGATTTCCAGAAAAGGGAGTCCTCCGTAAGCGCAAATTGAGACGAGATGTTTCACAGTGGTGTAGTGCGTTTGAAAGTGATTTGGTGAGAGCATCCGGAACCGGCGTGCGGGTAGAGGGATTTATATTCATACCGCCAAACACACGAGGGCCATGGAGGTTCGTAGGCTACTACCTTAGACCATCCCCCACCTCTCCGAACGAGTTTTGAAGTATCAACTTGTCTGTCGTTGTCTTCCAAATGGAAAGTGCAAGGGAGCCGGTGCCCTTCTACATACATCGCCGCACTGTGGAGTGCCCCATTTTCGCTTCCGCCGTCACCCACGAAGCAATGTACCCACTCGTCTTTGCCGCTCTCTTGAATTGCCTTAGCCACCCCTACAGCAATCCCACAGCAGCCTCCAAGGATTGCAGACTGGTAGATTTTCAACTCTCGGCTGTAGGAAAACATGCTCATATCGTTCCGGATATTTTCCATCAACTGTTCTTCACTCATCCCCTTCAGCAAACAGTGGTAGTGGGCTCGGTGATTCGTGAAAATCCAATCTTGAGGTCGAATGTCTTGAAAAATCTCCAAGAGATGGGTTTCATTTCCTGAACAGATATGAGTGAGAGAAGGCAGTTCTCCTTGCTCCCACGCTTCGACCACCTTCTGCTCGAAGGCAATCAGAGATTCTTTGGTATGTTTCATCGCATTGAAATCAGCACACGGCCAGCCTGCCCATTACGGACCAGTTCCAGCCCTTCGTTAATTCTCTCCAGCGGCAGGCGATGGCTAATCACCCCATCCAAATTCAGCGCACCACTACGCCAGAGGTTCAGGTATCGTGGAATCATTTGTGAAGGCTGGAAGCCCCCACCCTGGCTCCAGATGATTCGGTGTCCGTTGCCGTGGTAGTGGTTCACGGCATGGAGCACTTGAAAACTTTCCTCGGGCTTAGTCTGCCCGAGGCACACGAATCTGCCGTTCTCGCTGAGCAGGGGCAGCGTGGATTCGATGGCACCCACATTCCCGGTCGTGTCCACGATGACATCATATTTCCCGCCTTCCGCTTTTTGGAAACACAAGTGCGCTCCCACTGAGCGAGCCATGGAGAACTTATCCGGATTCACCTCCATCGCGTGAATTGGGAAGGCATTGGCCAGCTTCCCAGCCATGATGAGATTCAACCCTACACCTCCCGCTCCAACCACCAGTAGGCTCTCCCCCATTTTCAACTTGGCCTCCTGCTCGATGGTGCCAAGCGCGGTGGAAAGGCCACACCCCAGCAGTGCGCACAGTTCATCTGGGGTGTCGGTGGGAACCGGAGTCACCCGATTCGCGCTGACTACCACGGACTGAGCGAAGGTCGTGATATGCCCTCCCCCCAAAGTGTTCAACCCCTTCCGGTATCGCGCGGGCAGCGTAGCCTCGGGACCGTCTCCCTTTCGCCAGTGTAAAACGCATTTCTTCCCCAGCAGTTGCACGCTCACTCCTGGTCCGGTCTCCCGAATTATGCCTACCCCCTCATGTCCCAGAAGCCTCGGCAATGGGGCATCGGCATTCTTAGTTCCGGAAATCTCCATCAACTGCGCCCCGCAGATTCCAGAGGCAATAACCTCCACGCGCACTTGTCCGTAGGAACAGAATCGCCCTTGATGATCGACATATTCATGTTCGAGGGAAACGAGTTCCAGCGGTTCGTTGTGGGCTCTGAGGATGGCGGCGTTAAAGGTCATTCGGAGTCAGTAGATGCACAATATGCAAGTCGGCCAGCATGGGTGAGTTCATACCCTTCAAAAGTCACACCTCTCCATTTATCTTTAGTGTGTTTGAGAAATCCTCTTTCGGCTAGCTGGATTGCAAGTTTGGATTTGGTTTGTAGAAGATGAGTAACCGGTTGCTGAGTGAGGGCATCGTTTATCTCACAAGCATAGGCTTTCTCCAAAATTTTGAGTTCGGCTTTAGTCATGGTCTAAAATAAACGATGTTCGAGCCCGTCACATGCTTCACCTCATAGCCACGTTCGACCAGACGGTGCAACACGCGGAAGTCTTGACCGGCGTGCATTGAGTTGTATTCAGCAACAATAATCGGCGGCCACTTGGACTCAGAGAGGGAGAGCAGAGCTTCCATTTCCATGCCTTCCACATCGAGGGAGAGGAAGTCGATTTTGGGAACATTATGGAGAGCCCATTCCAGTGTTGAACAGAGCACGCTTCTTCCCGTCTCATGGCGACGGCTGACCAAGGAGTTGGTCGGTTCGATGAGGAATTTTTCTTCCGCGTTCGAGCTAATCACGGCTGCCAAGAAAATGGCATCAACATCTTTCCATTCCCTTCCGTAGTCGCTGTTCGCATCAATCACGATGCCCTTCCATCCCCGCTCGCGCAGGAACGCGGTCTGGGAATACTGGAACGGGTGAGCGCACCCCACGTCACAATATACCCCGTGTTCCGGGAGAGGAAGGTTCTCTGAAATCCAAGTGGATGTTTTGTCCTCGGAGTAGTCGGTAATCATTTGATGTATTTGAACTGCGTTACTCCGGTCTTTTCATCGACCACGAACTTAGCTACTCCAGCTTCGATGGCTTGCTTCTGGCAGTAGGAATTTTGAAGCCCGCTTGCAACAAAACCTCCGAGAGCCATCCCAATAATTAGTGTGAGGAACAATTCAAAAGTGCTCATAATTTAATATTTGTCCTTTAATTCAAAAATCATCGTGCTCCCCTCGCCTCGCACCATTTGAGCATACGCCTCCGCGTAGAAATGCTCAATCTCGTAGGCGTCACGAGCCACGACCACTGGCATTTTGAGGAGCAGCTTCATCCCTTCCGAGGGGTCTGAGGTATGTGTGGCTCCCGTGAATAAAGGTTTGCGAGAGTTTCCGATGACCACCCGGAGGATGACCGATGGCACGAACTCGCCCCGGCTGATTTCCGCACACTTGTCCAGATGTGATGCAATGGCGTCCATGCAGTTGTAGAGGAAGTCCGCACGTTCTATCGTCACCACTGGGCGCAGGCCCATCAAGCTCATCCCCATGGCTGCTCCCACCATCAGGTTCTCCGCGACAGTGAATTCGACAATCTGGCTGAGGTTGACCCCCTTCAGAAAACCCCCGGCTCGCCCTTCGATCATTCCGTAGCCCACAAATCGAGCCAGCGGGTCTTGCCCAATGGCGTGCAGCGCGAGCTTTATGCTGTCCTTGTAGGTAGTCATTTCCGCCGAAGTTGTTTTATAATTTCAACCATCGCGTCGTTCCACATTTCATAGAAATACTCGTGTGAAGATTAACCGGGTTTTGGCGTTCTCCGGGCAATTCTCACCATCTTTTTGGTGACTTTAATTTTCATATCAACCCCGCTTTCTGCAACTCGTCCATCGCCTGCTGGATGCTCCGCGCCCACACTGTCTCCGGACAAATGTTCACATGCTCATGCTGGGCCATGATGAGTCGATACTTGGGCTGGGAGAAGACGTTCATGCAGAGCCAACTCGGTCCCGTACTGACCATAATGTGAACCGGCACTTCGTTGGAATAGCACCCGATGTCCGCGCAACTTAAATCTTGGTCCCTTGTGCATGGAATGTCATCAACTTTCTTGGTGGTGAGCACTCGGTTTTTCACATCCAGAGCGCGGGCCATATCATCCAAAGCTCCATCGTGGCTGTAGTCCATGAACTGCCCGCTGCATGGCGCGCTGTTGACCAGCAGGACATCGAATCCCCCTCTCAGCATGGCAATGATTCCCCAGTCCGCATGTGGCTCCAAACACGGAAAATCAAACAGCAGCCCCGGCGCTGGGTCAGTGAATCCCATCTTGCGGATCAACTTTCTATAGTGGCACTTCGTGAATGCGACATAATCATTTTTCAACGGGTGCGAGGCCCAGAAATCGTCCGCTTGCTTCCAGCCGTTAATCGCTCCTTCCGGAATGCCTCGCTCAAGGTCCCACAAGGTCAGGTTGGGCAGGTAATCCACGAGCGGGACGAACTCCGGCAGGTAGCACTTGTGCGCGTAGAACTCGAACTGGTGGTCCGGGTGCAGCTTGGCCAGATAGTGGAGCAAGTGGAGAATGCTGAAGCAATCACCTAGATGGAACTCGCAGTAGATGCGGTGGGTTTTCATTTCTTATTCCTGAAAACTTTACGGCGGTAACAATTTGGGGAACCTATTAAAGTCCCCACCCATGAGTTAAAAATAGGTCGCCATACTCCTCCGGTTGTCTGTCGAAACTCATCCCCTCGACAGATGAAATCTCCTGGTTGAAGCATTTCCCAGATGGGTCGTCCACCTTTCTTCCCGTTCTCACGGGAAGACGCTGCCTTGGCCTCCGATTTGACGGAGCCCAGCAGGGCAGCAGCTTTGCTGATTTTCGATTTCACAGGGTCTTTCCTAGCGTTCGGTTTCATTCTAGTCAACGACTTTCCCAAATAAAATTTCGTAGGCAACCTTGGCCCGGTCAAAAGCCACCTTGGTCCGAAAATACTCAGCCCGAACGTGGGACTTGTGGGCGTCCCGCTCTGCCTCCAAGTCTTCCTCAGTTTTCACTTTTGCAGGCAGGTTTTTCCACAGGTCTTGGAAACCGGGGATGTCGAATGGATCGTGGTCTTTCATAAAATCTGCAACTGTGCTCCCCGCTCTCGGTTGCCCTTGGCGATGTTCTCGCTGTAGGGGAGAAGCTGGAGGTTGCCCTTCACGTAGCCCCTGCCCGCGCTGATTCGGTCGATGTGGTGGGCCTTCCGGTCATACTTGTTCCCGTTCAGGAACTCGGTGAACCACTCGATGTCCAAATCGAATTCCAGTTTCTTCTTGGTGGCCCGTCCCCGGAGGTTGGACAAGATGGCATGGAACGGATTCTCCGCTCGCCAGAGGCGCATGGAGCATCTGGAGCACAGTTGACCCTTCTTGCGCTTGGGCCTGCGGCAGTAGGGTGTGGGGCAGAGGTGGGAGGGTTTCATCGTGGAGACACTTTTTGTCCTTGCGGCTGGTTATATAAATCGTGCTCACTTTTAAGACTTTCAGCTATCTGCCTAATTCGAAGTAACGCGTGGCACGCTTCAACTGCATCCATCCATGTTGCCGCCTCGCCGATTTCACGAACGAGAGCTTTTCGGATCATCCAGTATTCCGTTGGGTACCCATCTGGGACAATTATGTTAGTTTGTTCGATGTTCATTTTGTTCATTTGGTTCTGTAACTTTCTAACAGTTGCAACGCACTGATGAGCCTCGCTTCGTTCTTGGCTTTGGTCTCCAGGACGGAGGCCACGGCGTCGTCCACCGTCCCCGGCACCATCAGGCGATACACTTTGGTGACTTCCGTTTGCCCGCGACGGGCGAAGCGAGCAATGGTCTGCTCGTACCATTCCCGATTGTGGGTCAGGGACAGGAACACGAGCACGCTGGAGCCGTGCTGGAGGTTGAGCCCGTGACCCACGGATGCCGGATGCGCGAACAGGATGGGAATCTTTTTGGCGTTCCAGTCGTTTAACAACTGGGTCTGAGCCCCGATGGTCTTGGCATCATTGAAGAACTTCGAGTGGGGAAAGTGCTGCTTCATCCGCACGTATTCATGCTTGAACATCGTGACCACGAACACCGGCTGCTTCTCTTCCTTGATGATCTTTTCCAAGGCTTTGAACTTCATGTCATGGATGGGGTGGTGAACCTTCTCATCGTCATACATTTCTCCACTGGTGAACTGGAGCAGCTTGGTCACCAGTGCCGCTGCCGAGGCAATGTTGATTTCCTTGTCCTGCCGGAGCTTGATGACCAGTTCCTTTTCCAGAATCTTGTATTTCTCCTTTAGCTCCGGGGTGAAGTTCACCTCCACATCCTCCACCACCGTGTCCGGGATGTTCAACCAGTCGCTCGATTTGAGCGTGACCGTGATGTCGGCAATCTTGTGTTCGAGCCGTTCCTGGGTTCCAGCCTTTTCCTCGAACTTGGGGAAGCCTCCATACTGAGTGCAGTAGAAATATTCCTGAAGGAACTTCTGGTAGTTCGTGCCAAGCCGCTGGCCTCCATCCACCAGCCGCACTTGGGCGAACAGGTCTCTCCACGAGTTGGGCATGGGGGTTCCGGTGAGCCCAAGTGTGCGCTCCGGAACAGGAACTTTTTGCCGATAGACCTTGACCCGTTTGCTCGCGGGATTCTTGGCTTTGGTCAACTCATCGAAGATAGCCACATCGTAGGGGATGGTCCCCCGTCTGCGTTCCACCAGTGATGCGAGCAGTGGGAGTGACTCATAGTTGATTGTGTAGATATGGGCTGTTCCATTGAGGAACGCCCGCTGGCCCGATTCCGTCCGAAGGTTGGCAATCTTCATCCACCGGAACTGGTCCCACGTTTGGCACTCCATGGGCCACGTCAAGTTCGCGACGCGAAGCGGAGCCACCACCAGTGCTGCCGTAGCCTCCGCACTCAGGAACAGTTCGTTGAGATGATACAGACACGCAGCGGTCTTGGACAAACCCATGCCACAAAAAAGCAGGGCATTCTTCTGCTTCTGCATGTGGGAGATCATCAACCGCTGAGGCTCCACCAGTTCCAGTTTCATTGAAACGCTGGGTCGTTCATTGGATCATACGGAGGGACATCATTGGGCCATGTCCACACTTTGAATCCCGTTCTGCGGTAGTGAGTCAGGGCTGGATAGAATGCAGAGAGAATGCAGTCTTTCGGATAAGGATCGTCTGCTCCCACAAATTGAATTCTGCCATTCAGCCCATGGACTTCCGCATGTGGATAAACAAAATCCCGGAACCAGTTTGATCCTACGGAAGCGGGGGTGAGAAACAGGATGGCCGCACCCTTGGTGCTCTCTTCCGCACACTTTTTAGCCCACGGGGCAATGTTATCGAAAGGGGGGTTGAGCCAAAACCATTGGTGGAATTCTCTCGGCTGCTTGTGCCATGGGATTGATAGCGAGTCTTGAGCTTCAGTAAAGAAAACGGGGGCTTTGGCGTTTTCCGCTGAAGCTGCCAAGTCAATAATCATTTTCCCCATGAACTTCTTTTCGCAAGCATGGATGAAATCCCATGGTGTATGGTAGTCCTGTTTGGACTTCCCTCGGGCGATGGTGGGTCCTGTTTTCATCGTTTTCCTTCAGCTATTGACCATCCTTTTCATCAACGCCTTGCCTGTTTCCACGGAGTCCACCACAAACACCTCGATACCCACCTTTTGGAACTTTTCATGTTCAATGAGTTGGGCCGCAGTGGGGGTTTCTCCGGCCCGCTTAAACTCCACGAACCAGACCTTCCCACCGTAGAGGAACACGCGGTCTGGAACTGAACGCCTTTGGGGACTCGTGAATTTGTATTGAAGGATGCCAAAGGACTTTGCCAATTTACAGACCTTACCTTCGATAACTTTTTCGAGTGGATTATTTTTCATAAATTTACTTTTTGTAGAAAGGAACAATTTCGCCTTCGGCTTCGAGGGGCAAATCCTTCGCCCACTTCGGCATGGATGTCAGCAAACCAATGAACTCTTCGAGGGTCTGTCCCCGCTCTGGGTAGTAGTAAGCCAAGCATTCATCGTGAATGAGTGTCGCTGCTTCATACCCAGCCCGCTCACAATTTCTCACCCCTTGGACCATGATGTCCGCAGCCACGCCTTGACAAGCGTGCTCAAAAAATTTCGCTCCATACATGGAAACGTCTCCCCACTTGGTGCCGAGGATGTGACCAAAGTACACTACCTCCGTGGTATTCTCAAACCTCTGCCCGCTCCGAATCCGTGGCCGGGGATAAGAAATTTGGCGTCCGGACGGAAGTTGCATGTGGAGAAACAGCATTCCTTCACGCTCCTTACAGAGAAACTTAACATTCCTGACCGCAACAATGGTCCCTCTTTCCATGATAGCTCGCTTCGCTGCATTCTCCATGAGATACCAGAAACTTTTCACCTTCTGATGCTTTTGACGAAAAGCGGCAACAGCTTTGTCCTCCAATCCAGCAGGCAGTTCATAACCCATTTTCAAGCACGACACTCGGAACTTCGCGGGACCCATTCCGTAAGAGCACGCCAAAATGGTAGTCTTACCCAAAAATCTCTGAGGAAATTTATTTATCTCATCTTCAGGTATCCCATAAATCACTGAAGCCATCCTCTTGTAGCGGTCAACACCCTGCCGGTATTCTTCTAGGGCATCCTCCTGTCCGGCCATCCAGTTGACGATCCGCGCCTCGATGGCCGCGTAGTCCGCGTCTAGGAGTGGTCGGGATTTAGTTTGCATCCTAGTATTCTCCGTCTGCGTTAGGATCATCTCGTTTTACCTCTATATCGCCACCCCGGTGAGCCCATAACCACTCGGCTAGAAGCTCCATAAACTCTCGACCTTTTTCAGAAAGGACTTTTCCACTTCTGCAATGATAGCAAGTATACTTTTTGCTATCTTCCCCCTTACAACGACCACAAGTTTTGGTTATGTCTTCGATGTTCATAAATTTACTTATCCCAATTCTTTGGCACATGCCCTGGGGCAAACACGTTATCATCCTCTTTGAAAGACCAGCCCCTTGATTTGATAATGGCAACGGCTTTCTCTCGAAGCTCTGGAAGTTCGGTGAACTCAGAGAGGTCAGTAAAAGCTACTGTCGTGCTCAGTCTATGTAATCGGGTGTCGCACTTAGTGCAGACGCACACTACTTCTAAGTGGTATTTTTCATGTTTCATAAAGTCGTATCTTCAACAAAATGTCGAATACAAGATGCAATAACTTCCAACACAGGTCCATAACAAATTTCAATCATTTCTCTCGATTCTCCTGCACATATCATTGCATAAGCACCTTCGCTGTCCTTGATAGTTGGACGACGCATATTTTGGAATTGGACTAAAGTAGAACCCCACCTTCCTGTGGTTGCGAGGTGGTGGGCCAAGAGTCCCCGAATGCGGTTATCGTGAGGACCTGCACAAGCCAGCATCGTAGCCACCTTCTTGATGGAGGCGTAGGCAATTGCTTGCTTCATGCGGAGGGCCGCGATGGCTCGTGGGGAGGGTGTGGTCATCGTAACACGAAGAGGTCAGACAAATCTGCAAAATATCCTTTCACTTCCTCAAAACCTGAAGCGTGTCCGTGACACCATGCTATATCCCAAATTTTATCAAAGAAAGGATCGCGTGGAACCCCATAATCCGCCGCCAGTTGGGCTTTAATCTTCTCTTTCTCCACAGCTTCCTCAGCATGCCATTTCTCACGTTGGACTTTTCTAGTTTCAGCAGTTGGTTTCATAAATCGTATTTCTCCAAAAAGTTCTCAATCGTTTCCTTCTGCAAATCGGGCAGGTCACAACCCTCGGTCTTCAGCCACTCCAGCAACTTCGCTCCCTGCGTCACCTCGAACCCGACCAACTCCCGGAACTGCTGTGAGACAATCTCGGTCTCCTCCTCAATCAACTTCTGCGCGTGCCGCAGCGCACTCAGGTTCACCGGCACCCCGCGTGCGTTGATGATGGCATCAAGGCTGTAGTTACTGTTGTTCGGCTCCGAGTCGAAGTAGGCGAGTTTGCGACTGACATCCTGTTCAACTTTTACGTCTTGTCGGCAGTAATCGCAGAACTCTGCGAACGCTTCTGGCTCATCCTCCGGTCGAATGCGCCGGGCAGGCTGGCCCTCGGGGAACTTCTTGGTGGGCTTCTTCGGGCTCTGCATCACCGAGAACTTCTTGATGAGGGCCTTCCCTCGATTGTCCTTCTGGTGCTTCAGCCCCAGCACCTCGGCCAGAGTCTCCAGCTTGGCAGGCAGCGCGGCACGGCGGGCGAGGCTCATGGTGCAACGGAACCGGCTCAGGTCGGGACAGGGTATGCCCCAGGTCTTCTGGAGGAGAGCTTGGCAAATGGCCATTTCAAACATGGCGTTGTGGCAGTAGATGAGGACGGATGGGTCTTCGAGTGCTGTCCAATAATCCCCAAGTTTTTGGCCTTTCTCGGCCATATAAGTAGCTAGTCCTGTCCACACCACCGGCTCCTCATCTCCCAACGCCATCGCCGCACAGAGTATTTCCGTGTCCTCTGAAAATGCATATCTATATGCCCCAACATCTTTTAACTCGGCTTCGCTGAAAGTTTCAAAGTCGAGATGAAGCGATGGTTTCATAAAAAAGAAATTGGGGAGAGAATGCAGAAGAAACGTCCACCCCTGCATTCATCACCTGTGCGTCGGCAAAAGACCACGTTCCCGCACCGGCTATCCCCAGATTTTTGGGTTACTTGGAATACTTCTTTAGAAGTTCAGTAATCCTGGATGGGTAAGCACCAATGTTTGCCCCAGCGGTTCGAAGTGCATTATACGTTGGTTCTGTATCAAACTCCAATTCCTTCAAAGCATCATGGACCATTGCGCAGTTCATGAGAGACCCCAGAAGGTCCAGTTCTCTCTGACTTTCAAAGGTGAATGTCAAAACAACGGAAGTGAAGGATGGTAAAGACTCTGAGATTTTCATTTTAGTATTCCTCCTCCACCTTCTCGAACTCCTCTTCCGGGTTCACCCGGCCTGCGCCGAAGCTGGGACCGT
>WUUC01099560.1_pt1 | contig 11293 bp, 9 predicted proteins | sample 6278441 | NCBI WGS metagenome assembly WUUC01 (sample SAMN13675441, study PRJNA597444) | soil metagenome | isolation source: soil | place: USA: Washington | collected 2017-10 | reverse complement strand
CGCGCCAAGCCTGGCGAGCCGCGGCACACAAGGACAGCGCGGCGGCCCGTGCCCGCTTGAAACGCTGAAAAGCGCTCGGACAGCCGCCCAGAGCCGGCGATGCGTCTCCAAAGCGTCGCGTTGGGTCACCCACGGCGCGGTCGCTGCTTCTGAGCGCGCTGTACAGAGACGTCGTAGCGCTGGTCCAGCATGCACTGGTTAACACTACTGTTTCCCAACAGTACTGCTAACCGGCTGAGCCACGTCGGGACCAGCGCCGCGCTCACGTGCTAGCGCACCTGACAGGTGACGTTGCGGTTTGGATCATTCGGCAAGATCGGCGCGGTGTAATAGCCATAGCTGCCGCCGGGCTCGCCGTCTCCACGGGCCGGCGGGCACGTGAAGTTCACGTTGGTCCAGCTGGAGCCGATCACTGCGGTGATCAGCGCTTCTCGATACATGCACGCGATCGCGCCACCGAGCTGAGCGCTACTCTCGCAGAAGCGGACCGCCTGCTGTGGATCATCTACGTCGGTCTTGCAGCGCAGCCGGACCTCGGTTCCGGGGGTACAGCTCAGGTTCTCGGCGCGCTCGCGAAATCCGCAGTCACGCAACGGGCCGGCCTGGCTGCGCGTGCAGGATGACGTGATCAGGCCGCCGTCCTTCGGCACCGAGACGCTGCGTCGCCCGACGTTATTGGCTCGATGCTCGGGAATGAAGTCGCACAGGGGCCGATCGATAGGCTCGCCGTTCTCTCCAATTTCGCCGCTGGCGGCGAACAACTGCTCGCCATTTGCAGCCGTGACTGGCTCGCCTTCACAGATGAAATCATCCGGATTGAGCACGAATTCGAGCGTCTTCGTAGTGCCGCCCGCGGGAATGGAGAGATCCGTAATGTCGATCCAATTGCACTCGATGCCCGCTATGTACGTGTCACCCCAGCCACTGGCGATTCCCTGGTTATCGCAACCGTAAGGGTGTGAGAGGGGTGTCTGTTCGCTGTTGTAATAGCGATCCGTCGATTCGATGCAAAATGCTCGCTTGTCACCCGGAATGGGTCCGTAACGGAAGTCCCCGTAGTGGCTGTAGTGGTAATGCTCGTGGCAGGCGCTGAACTCGAACACGTTGTGCTCGACGAATGGTGAACGCTCGGTGACCTCACCAACACTCAAGTCCACGGTGCTGGCATTCTTGATGCTGGCGTCATACATAAGCAGGCGACGCCAGCCGCTGCCGGTAACGCACGCCTCCTCCACCGCGCACGAGTCAGGCTCGATGTAGCGATAGACCACGCGGTTGTTCTCCAAGCCCTCCTGGACGACCGCGAGATCAGGCGCTGCTTGTTGCGTGTAGTCGGCGACCCGCACCTCGTCCGCCCTGCGCCGGTCGTAGCGCACGCGTTCGAAGTGCAAGTTCGTGTCAACGCGACCCACCCGCCGGCGCAGCGCACGCACGCACGACTCGCTCGGGAGCTCCGTCAAATGGCAGGAGGCCTCGTCGGGCGTTTCCACGTCGCACTCCTGATCGAACAGTTGGAAAGCGTTCTCGGAATCAGCCGTGCGGAGCGGATAACCCTCTTCATCGAGGCAAGCGTAGCCCGTACGTTGGAACAGGAACTCCGGATCGAGGGGGAAGCTGAATGGTTCCTCCCAGACGCCACCAATGCGACGCAGCTCTGGTTCCGACTGACCCGGAGTAAGAGCATCGCTGAGTAGCAAGGAGCGCAAGGTGTAGCCGATCACGACGGCATCGTGTCCGTCGCGCGTCGTCACTCGTCGGGGCCCGCCAGGGTGCAGTTCGATGCGCCACAGGTCCTTGGGCGGCAAGGCGAGCATCCCCTTCGGCGGCTCTTCGTCATAAAAGAAATTACGATAGGTCAGCCGATAGGTGGTGTGCTGAGCTTGGGCGATGGCCCTCTCCTTCCAAAACTGACTTGGCTTGCGGAGATAGTAGCTAGCGGCTGCGGCGCGCAAGGCCGCCGGGATCTCGTCCAGCACCACGCCAACCCGGCTGTCCATCGAGACTTCGACCAGTGCCCCGGCCGCGCCACGCTGCCCGTCTTCTCCGGCTCCCTCGATTGACGCCTCGTGCCGGGCGGAGACGTTTCCTTCGGCCAACGCCTGCGCCCAGGCATGCCCACTTCCGGACCACGCCAGCACCACCCCGGTCGAGACCAGAGAGCCAAAAAGCAGAGAGCTACGAACGTACGAGTTCGAGTGCATATATCCTCCAGACCATGCGCATTTGACGAGATGGTAGCGCTCCGTGCTGGGTCGAGCTGGCGCCTGTGTGGCACGCCGCGTACGGTCGAGCGCAGGACCGCGCGGTTTATCGCGAGATCGTGAACCTCCACACCACGACGGATAAACTCGCAGATCCCACCAAGAGACGCGCGATTGTGCAATTCGCGCGCGCGTTGGCGCAGGCCCAGGCTCTTTACCGCGCGCGGCCCGAGGAGGTGTGGCCGCGCATCAGCAAGTGGGGTATCGCTAGACCGACGTCGGCCACTTCAAAGTTCTTGAACATCGCACGAACACCAAGAAAGCGCGTCTGCATGTACGCCGACCAGCCTCCCGTGCGCTTCGGATGCGGAATCGGTTCCCTATTGAGGGCGGATAAGCGGTACAAACGCGGTCCCCCGAGTTGTCGAAACATCGCTTCAGCGCAGCCGTGCGCCGCGTGGCGCCGCGAGAGCCGAAGGCGGAACCTCCGTCCTGAAAGCTCAACACGTACATGACGTCCCGACCAGGCGCGAGTCACTGACGCTGCCCGCCAGATCGAAGCTGCCGATCTGCTGGGTTGGCTGTGTCCAGTATCGGGGAGCGGCATGCGAGACCGGTGACCGCGAGGCGACCATTGGGTGATGAGCGCTGTACGTGGTGCCTACGGCCGCGGGGACGTGATAGTCGCAACGGTACCCGCTGACGATACTGAGCAGCGAGAACGGAGTGTCGTGATGAGACGTGTCGCCCACCAATGCGCTGAAACTACTGCGCGCTTCATGGATAGCCATGCTGTCCACCGCGAGGCCAAAACGCGCTGCCTCGGGCCTGGGGTGAACAGTTCGAGGTGGAAGTACCGAAGTAAGATCGGGCCAGTGGGATGGATGTTAGCCATGATGGCTGCGCTGATCGGTGCCTGCACGGCGTCAGACTCATCGTCAGGTAAGAACGATGATTATCTGTACGCAGTCGCTGCCCAGGAATGTGACACGCTGTTGAACATCCCCATGCAGCAGCGTCCCGGAGAGGCACAGAAGCTCATGGATGGGGAAGTTCTTACCGAATTGAGATTTCCCGCCTATCCCGATCTCGGTGTGTGGACACACGAGATCTTCATCAAGGATGCGCGGGTCGAGCTGCCAGCCCAGCGGGAGGCGCTGCAGGGGGTCTTGGGACCGCTCACTGGGATTTTCACGGTCTACGGTGACGGCGACGGTCGCGAGCACATGGTCAACTTCGATCCGCGCGACGTGCGCGCGTTCATCGTGCTCGATTTCGAGCATGGCATGGGGTACCTGATTTCGAACAACTCCATGATCCTGATCGATTTTCCGATCATTGATGACATCTCGCTTACATTCGAGGCACGGCCTGTGCCTCACATCTGGAATGGCGAAGACGGCGACGGGGGCGCGGACAGCTGGGTCCGCGCCGGATGGGTCGATCCAGACACCTTTCGCGTGCGTTATCATCTGCTCGAGAACGTCTGGTTTTCCGACGTGGGGTCGGCGATCGCACCCGGGGTGATCGCCCCTATCGACGCGCAGTTCACGATCAAGCGCGACGGTACGTACAACCTCGAGCACGACAATTTCCCTTCGTATGGGACTTATCACTATCCGCCCTGCGCGTCGGCGCCTGCCAAGAGCTACATCGATCACCAGGTGAAGCTGTCCGACCTGAACTCTCCAACCAACTACAGCTACGACGCCGATCTGACGGCGTCCCCCGCGTTACCGCCGCCTCCACCTAGCGATGGGTGTACGGACGAAGAGCGCGCGAACGCCAACCGGGTCGGATGTGACTGCAAGGACCACCGCCCGTTCGGCGGATTCTGCGCGGTCGGCAGCGACGGTTGTACCGAGGAAGAGCGCGCCAATGCCAACCGCGTGGGCTGCGACTGTAAGGACCACGTTCCCTTTGGCGGATTCTGCACCCCGCAACCTATCGGCGCCGATGGCTGCACGGATGAAGAGCGCGCCAACGCCAACCGCGTGGGATGCGACTGCAAGGACCACCGGCCGTTCGGCGGATTCTGCCCCACGGAGCCGGTAGGTGCCGATGGCTGCACGGACGAAGAGCGCGCCAACGCCAACCGCGTCGGCTGCGACTGCAAGGACCACAAGCCCTTCGGTGGATTCTGTCCGACCGGACCCCTCGGCGCCGACGGCTGCACGGACGAAGAGCGCGCCAACGCCAACCGCGTGGGCTGCGACTGCAAAGACCATCGACCCTTCGGCGGGTTCTGCCCGACCGAACCGGTGGGTGCCGACGGTTGCACCGACACCGAGCGCGCCAACGCCAACCGCGTGGGCTGCGACTGCAAGGACCACCGGCCGTTCGGCGGGTTCTGCCCCACCGAACCGGTCGGTGCTGACGGTTGTACCGCCACCGAGCGCACCAACGCCAACCGCGTGGGCTGCGACTGCAAGAACCACAAGCCGTTCGGCGGATTCTGCTCGACCGGACCTGTCGGCGCCGACGGTTGCACCGACACCGAACGCACCAATGCCAACCGCGTGGGATGCGACTGCAAGAATCACAAGCCTTCCGGAGGATTCTGCGCCAAAGGGCCGGTAGGAAGCGACGGCTGCACAGATCAGGAGCGGGCCAACGCCAACCGGGTCGGATGTGACTGCAAAGATCATCGACCGTCAGGTGGGTTCTGCGCCAACGAAGCTGTGGGCGCCGATGGCTGCACGAGCACGGAGCGCGCGAACGCCAACCGCGTCGGCTGCGACTGCAAGGATCACAAACCCTTCGGAGGGTTCTGTGCGAGCGGGCCGATCGGCAGCGATGGCTGCACAGACACCGAGCGTGCCGCCGCAAACAGCGTTGGCTGCAATTGCTGGTACCATCGGCCGATGGGCGGCTTCTGCGCCGACCCACGCTAGTCCCCACATCGAGAACGAGACCGAGATCACGACACGACCGAGACCCTGCGGCCAGACCGAGACGTCTCGGTTCGGTCGGGGGCTCGGTTATCGGATTCTGAGGGCGGTCCAGGCGGCTGGTGGATCTTCGTCGAGGTCGCGACGCCTCCAAGGCGCTCAACCACTGGATCGGCGCAGGCACCGCCGAAGGGCGCCAAGGCTCCCCGCGCTTCGACCCCGTCTACTACCTGCAGAGCAACCCAGACGTCGTCGCCGCTGTCGGCGCCAACAACCACGCGGCCGCAATCCTCCACTGGCAGGCCTACGGCATCCGCGAAGGCCGCCGCGGCGTGCCTTGAATCGCGGGCTCTACGGGCGGGTAGGGACCGGGACGCTGTGTAGCGGTTGGCGGCGGGAGTCGAGCTGGTAGGATCCGCCGCGGATGTCGGTATTCCGTGACGACCCCGAGCTGCTCGCCGCTTTTCGCCGAGGCGAGCGAAGCGCGCTGGAGCGGGTCTATTGGACGTACGTGCAGCGGGTGGAACGGATCGTCCGCTACGGGCACGCGCTCACGCACAAGGGATCGCGCGTCGCCGGCGCAGGGCGCTCGGAGGTCGCTGACCTGGTGCAAGAAACGTTCTCGCGCGCTTTTGCCCCGCGCGCGCGGCTGGCGTACGACGGTGCGCGCCCGTATGGGCCATACTTGTCGATGATCGCACGCAACCTGCTCACGGATTGGGCTCGCAAACGCGGGCGCCAGGTGGCCTTCGACGAGCTGCCCGACCTGGACGAGGCGCCCGAGCCCGCGCAGGAAGACGAGCTCCCCTGGGCCGACGCGGACACCCTGCGCATCGTCGAGCGCTACCTCGGCTCGCTCGACCCGGAGCTGCGTGCCGTTCATCGCGAGCGCTACGAGCGAGGGCTCTCGCAGTTCGAGGCCGCGACGGCGCTGGGCCTGACCCGTCAGCAGCTGCGCACGCGTGAAGCGCGGCTGCGCGATGGGCTGGCGGCCGCGCTGCGCGAGCTGGGGCAGGATTTTTCTTCAACCCGTTCGGCCTCGGCGCGTAAGGACGCATAAAGGATGCAAGAGCCGCCCCGCAAACCCGATCAGCTCGACGTCTTGCTCGCCCGCAAGCGCTTGAGCGGTCCCGAATACGACTTGATCGCGGCGCGCGTGCTCGACGGAGCGAGCCGTGGCGCACGGGCCAGGCGCGTCGCGCTCTACGCGGCCCCCACGCTGGCGGCGGCCGCGGCGCTGGTCGTAGCGCTTGTGCTTCCGCGCTCGGACGGCATGCGCGCCAAGGGCGCGCGCACGGCGACGCCTGCGCTGGAGATCGCGTGTGCGATCGGAGGCGCGAGCAGCTGTCCGCGCGGTGCTCTCTTGACCTTTCGTGTCGAGGACGCGCCAGCGGCTGGTTATCTCCATGCCTGGGCAGAGCCGCGCGGCGGTGGGGAGCGCGTGTGGTATTTCGAAGGTGCCGCGGCCGTGCCGGTCGAGCCGGGCCAGGGCCTGCACGTGCTGCGCCGCGCCGCCCGGATCGGGCCGGGCCAGCCGCCGGGGAGGTACACGGTCCGGCTGCTGCTGGCGCGCGAGCGGCTGGGTCGCGAGGCGCTGCTTCACCAGGTTTTGCTCGGGCGCGGAACCGCGCCCTTCGACCCGCGCGCGGTGCTGGCGGATGTGACCGTGCCGCTGGAGGTCACGCCGTGAACGGCCTGCGCTTCGCGTTCGCGTTGGCCGCCCTCGTGTGCGCGGGCTCCCTCGCTGGCGCCCAGCCGGCCCGCGCCGAGACGCGTACCTACTTGATCGCGATCGGCAACAACCGCCCGCCCGAGAGCGCGCGTGCGGAGCTGAGCCGGCTCCAGTACGCCGACGACGACGCCGCCGACTTCGCCATGTTCGCGCGCGAGCTCGGCGCGGAGACTACGCTGCTGACGGTCCTCGACCACGAGTCCCAAGAGCGCTTTCCCGGGCTGGCGCAGGTCGCGCTCGCGCCCACGCTGGCGGCGCTGCGCCGCACCGTGGCCGAGCTTCGCCAGCGCTTCGAGGCCGATCGCCAGCGCGGTGCCGACCCGGTGCTACTCTTATTCTTCAGCGGACATGGCCTGCGCGAGCCCGGGGAGCCCGCGGCGCTGGCGATGCTGGATGGCCCGCTCACGCAGCGCGTGCTGTACGACGAAGTCTTGGCGGTGCTGCCGGCCCGCTTCGTTCACTTGATAGTCGACGCGTGCCACGCGGAGGCCGTGGTGCGGCCTCGCGATCTCTCGGCGGACCTGGTCGACTTGAGCGCCGACGACGTCACTGCCCTGGCTGCCAAGAACAACCTCGAGCGCTTTCCGCACGTGGGCGCCCTGGTGGCCGCCGAAAGCGCGGCGCAAGCGCACGAGTGGGAGGTCTACCAGCGCGGGATCTTCACGCACGAAGTGCTCTCCGGGCTGCGCGGCGCGGCCGATGTCAACGCCGACGGGCGCATCGAGTACAGCGAGCTGAGCGCGTTCCTGACCGCCGCCAATCGCGAGATCGCCAACCCGCGCGCCAGGCCCAGCATCGTGGTGCGCGTGCCGGCGCTCGACCGCCGCGCAGCCATCGTCGACACGTCCGCGCTCGCGCGGAGCGGGCGCCTCATCGACATCGGAGGTACGCCGCGCAAGTTCAGCGTGGAAGACGGCCTGGGCAACCGCTTGGCCGACGTCTACGCCGAAGCGGACCACGCGCTGCGCCTGACTCTACCTGCGGACGAGGCGCTGCATCTGCGCATGGGGGAGCGCGAGGCGACGTTCGTGCTGCCGCAGCAGCGGTCGCTCGCGCTGGGCGACCTCGAGCTGCACAAGACGCCGACTCGGGCCCGCAGCGCGCTTGCGAGCTCGCTGAACCGCGGACTCTTTGCCACCCCGTTTGGCCCCATCTACTACCGCGGGTTCGTCGATTCGCATCCGGAGTTCGTATCCGTGCCCGCGCCGGCTCTGCCCGCGAGCGAGCTGACGCGCGAGGGAGCGAGCGGCGGGCGCCGGCGCGCGGCAGGCTGGCTCCTGACCTCGCTGGGCGTGGCGGCCGGCATCGCCGCTGGCGTGTGCCTCGGACTCGCGTTCGACGCGCGTGACGACTACAGGTCGACCGAGCTCGAGCGCCCTGCGGGCGAGGCAGCAGACCGCTACGATCGCCAGCGCGGCGCCGCGATCGGTCTTGGCGTGGCTGCAGCCGCGAGCCTGGGCGCTGGCACCTGGATGCTCGTCAGCAACCGCGGGGCACGCCATTGATGTCGCTCCCAGCGCACTGGTCCGCGCTCAGCACCCGTATCCGATGCGGGCCGCTTGGGCGTCCTGCCATGTGATGACTTGCACGGGCCGCACGAAGTGGTAGCCGTGGCCGCGCACGGTGCGAATGCTCGACAGCCTCTCGCCCGCTTCACCGAGCGCCCGGCGCGCGGACAGCACCGCCCGCTTGAGCGATCCGCGCGTGACGCTCTCGCCGCGCCAGAGCTGCGCCAGCAGCTCGTCGCTCGGCACCGCGCGCGCGCGGTGCGCGACCAAATAGAATAGGAGACGCAGCGCCTTGGGCTGGGCCAGAACGCGCGTGCCGTCCCGGCGCAGCTCGAAGCGCCCGTGGTCGAGCTGGTGATTGCCGAAAACAAAGATCACGCCGCCGGGCTGGTGATTGCCGAAGACAAAGGGCGCACCGGCGAGCTCCGTGCCCGCCGCGACCACGAGCGCAGCACCGTCCGCCGAGGCAATGCGTGTTGGTAAGTTCATGCGATCGACCTCCTGGAAACGTCGGAAAGAGGACGAGGCAGCGAGATGGGCTCGCACATGTTCATCGCTCCTGCACCGTCCAGGCGTCCCTACGGCGCAGCGCGAAGTCTGGTTGTTCTTCTTTTGGGGCCGCCGCGTGGAAGCGGCGCTGGCCCCCCGCGCACGGAGAGCTTCGAGCTCGCGCGGGGCGCCGGCGCCCAAAGGTCTGGTCGATATTCTCTGCGAGGCTGCTTGGGGCAGCGGTTGGCGGCGCGCCCGCCGCGCACGAATTGGGCTATAAGCTCAGAGCCGAGCCTCGGTCCGGAGAAATTTGGCAACCAGATCCGTGGCAGCGCCGTAAGAGACACTCGATGCTGGTCCCCTTCCTACGCTCTCGCTTCACGCACGTGCTGCTCGCTTGCTCGCCCTGGCTAGGTTGCGCCCTCGAGCTCTCGGGCAAGACCGGCTGCCGCACGAATCGCGACTGCAACCGGGGCCGGGTTTGCAGCATGTCGCAGTGTGTCGCGCGCGCGGACGTCCTGGGCCTGGACGCCGGCGACACCCGATCCGGGGTCGGTGCAGACGAGGATGCGGGCGACACGGAGCACGACAGCGAACCCGGGCTATCGGGGCCGAGCAGCGGCGAACCCGACGCCTGCTCTGTCGACGGATGGAGCGAGAGCTGCGACGCCAGCGCGGAGCCGTGCGAAGAGCTCGATTTCGATCGCATCGACGGAGTGTGCACGAAGCGCGACGATTGCGCCGGCGTGAGCTCGTGCGACCCAGGAGACTGCGTGGACGGCGTGCGCACCTACACATGCAGCTGTCCGCCTGGATCCGTGCTGCAAGGCAAAGCGTGCTTGCCCGGCCCTGAGTGCGCGAAACTCGAGTGTTCACAGCGTTGCGTGAGCCAGCTGGCCAAGCCCACCTGCGCTTGCGACGGCGAGCTCGTACTCGCGAGCGACGGCAAGTCTTGCAAGAGTGGCGCGTGGAGCGAGCCCGTGGTGATCAGCGAAGCGGGCTCGATGCTGGGCGGCGTCGCGCTGGCCGTGAGCCGGACTGGACCGGCGATGCTGCTGTTCCAGCAGAACGTGTCCGGTGTGTTGGAGCTCTCCGCGCGGCCGTTTCGGAACAACGCGTGGCAGGCGGCCTCGCAGATCGAGCGCTCGGCGCATGACGGCCACATCGACATCGCCATCGACGACTTCGGCCGCAGCACGGCGATCTACGAACGGAGCGATACGACTGGGCGCCACCAGTTCTGGGGGTACTATGCCAACGCAACGTGGAACCTGAGGCAGCTGGTCGACGGCTCGGTCTCCGGCCTCGAACACCCGTCCGACTCCGAAGGCCTCCAGGGTGTCAAGATCGTGGCCAGCGGCCTAGGCCACGTCTACGGGGTTTGGCGACACGTGCGCAAGACCGATCAGGGCGAGACCGCAGCGGTCTACATACAAGAACTCCCGCTTGAAAAGACCACCACCGCGCGTTTGCTCGCGCCCGACTCTTCGTGGCTCGTGAACGACATCGACGTCTCGGTCGAGAACACCGGGATCGCGGCGGCCACATGGATGTCGGTCATGACCGAAACGGAAGCTCCGCGGGCGATGATCGACTCCTTCCAAGATCGAGCTTGGACTGGGCCGCGACCAGTCGACCTCGGCGGCGCGGTCGGCGCCCCCGCACTCAGAGCCAGCCTGGCGTCGCCCGGCCACACCACCCACATCACATGGGTCAGCAATGACGGCGTTTACCACCGCGAGCTCGCACCTGACGGCACCCCCACGGAGCTTGTCGCACCGCTCACCGGGCAGCCTGGCCTCTTCTTGACCAGTACGGCCGCGGGCCGGAGCCTGACGGTGCTGTGGACCGAGGTGCTCGATGGCAACTCGAACCTGCGCGCGATCACGAAGTCGGCAGATAGCGCGTGGAGCGAACCCAGCGCCATTCACACCACGGCAGGACAGCTCGTCCCGTTGAGGGTCCTGAGCGTGTCCGACGGATCGGCAGTGATCCTCTGGCTCGAGCTACAAGGAACGGGATTTGTCGCATACCTGAGTCACTCTTCCCCTGCGGCCGAGACTTGGTCCGCGCCGATGAAAGTCAATAGCGAGGGAACGTTCGTCGGCGACGCGGATGTGGGGATGGACGAAGGTCACCGAATCATGCTGGTGTGGAGCCAGAGGCCCACGGGCGGCACGACCACCCGCATTTTCGTGCGCCGCTTCGAGTGAGCGAACGCCCGTGACATCCGCCCTCGGGCGCGCTGCAAGCGACGGGACGGCGCGCTTGAAAAGACGGGCGGCCGCGTGGCCGAGCACACAGTCGGGGAGCAGATTTGGTCCGACACACCGGCTATCGCTGGAAAAAGCGGCTGCCGCCGAATCTGGGCTACCGTGTCTGCATGACGTCGCGTGCACACAAGCTTATCGGCGTGCTGCCACTGCCAAGCAATGTGGTTCCTCATCGCCGCTCGGTTACTGGGATGGGGGT
>WUUC01073307.1_pt1 | contig 11294 bp, 14 predicted proteins | sample 6278441 | NCBI WGS metagenome assembly WUUC01 (sample SAMN13675441, study PRJNA597444) | soil metagenome | isolation source: soil | place: USA: Washington | collected 2017-10 | reverse complement strand
GTGTGGTGTAAGGGCTGCACAAGAGCCTTCCAAGCTCTTAGTGAGGGTTCGAATCCCTCCGCCCGCTTCGTTTCAGTCCCGCGAAAACCTAGTCGTAGAGCCAAATCTCGCGGTCATCCGGTCCCTGCAACGCCGTCTGGAGCCGGGCTTGTGGGTAACGGTGCTGGTAACGCGGCTCAAGTCACCGGCTCCTGACGGATCCGCCGGCGCTCCTCCATTCGGGCTCGCATGCGGTCGCCGGCCTCGTCCTGCATGTCCTCGATCTCGTGGATGTACCAGCGCTCCGTCGTCCTGACCTTCCGATGACCTAGCCAGACGGAAACCGGCTTCAGCGCCTCGCCGAACGCGAGCTGCTGCGACCCGAACGTGTGGCGCAAGCAGTGCGGAGTGAGCTTGCGGTTGGGGTCGCGCTCGATGCCGGCCGCCGCGACGGCGTCGTTGAACGCCTCGTCGAACGCGCCCTGCTTGACGTGTTGTCCTCCACTGGCGAACACCCAGTCCGCGGCGCGGCCCTTTCGCAGCTCCGCCATCTCGGTCTTGCGCGCGACCAGTGCCTCGACGAGCTCGAAGGTCAGCGGCACGATGCGGTGGTCAGCCAGGGAGCGGTCCTTGATCGCGACACGCAGGCCGCGATCCTCGTGGTCGATCTGGCGCGTGACGACCACGCGAGGATTGGGGCCGTTCAGGACGACGTCGCCCCAGATAAGGCCACGGAGCTCCGACGAGCGAAGCCCCGTGCCCGCGGCGACCTCGAGCATGAGCCGGAAGAGGTCGCTCGGGGCCGAGTCGTATAGCCGGTCGAGCTCATCCTCGGTCAGTACCTGCGGCACGCGTCGGTCGGACTCCGGCTTGGGCAGCTCGTGGTTGCTGAGGTCGGCTGCCGGGTTGCGGTCGAGATAGCGGGATCGCTCGGCTGCGAAGCGAAGCACTACCCGTAGCGCGGTTAGCGCGCCGTTCACCGCCGACTCCGAGAGCCCATACGCCCTCGTCTTGCTGCGCCGAGTCCGAGGGGCGCTGCGCAGCATCTCGAGCCACACGGCGATGGCGTCGGCGTCGATCTCGTCGACGAAGGTCTCGCCGAAGGTCGGAAGGACGTGGGCGGTCAGGGAACTCTGGTAGCTGGTCCGCGTGGCAGGAGCCAGCGCGGTCCAAGCTCGGCTCCGCTTGTACTCAGCCTCGACCTGGGCGAACGTGCGCCGCTCCCTGGCCTTCTCGCCGCGCTGCGCGAGTGCCCGGCGACGATCGACGTCCGCCTCCCGCACGTCGCGGAGCTTGATCGCGTCTGAGATGTCCTCACCGTACGAACGCTCCCAATGCTGGCCCTGGCGCTTGGCGCGATGGGCCTTGTTGGCGCAAGTACCATGGCATCGCCAGGTTACGTAGTACCTGCGGTCCGAGCTAGACCCGCGGTAGTAGATGGCGCGATGCCGAGTCGGCTTGCGATCGACGTGGCCGCGAGGTTTACGGGCTGACATCAGGCCCCTCCTTCGAGATTCGGGAGTCCGGATGGGATGGCGCAATCGCCTGGATCTACCGGCGCCCCCGCTCTCAGCCTCAAGGCTGAACTCCTGATGCCCGAATGGCCGTTGGTCAACCGCGTCCGGGGGAGATCGCGCTTCTTCTCCGCACGGATTGGATTGAGGCGAGCTACCAGAGCTGTACCGATCTCGTGTCGCATATGGCGGCGTCGGCTGTGATCAGTGTTAGACCCCCCGTCTTCGTCTAAAACATGCGGCCCGTTCCCCAGAGAAGGCGGCCCAAAATGCTCGATCGGATTCGCGTGGAATTCCGCGGCCCACATCGTGCGAGGCCGTAATCGAGGCGACACCTTCTGCGGGGTAGCGGCAGAGCGCGACGAAAGGTTCGCGCCGATGAACTGGAGGTCATTTGGCTCGTTCTCGGAAGACGTCGGCTCGTGCCGGACGGGCGGCGTCAAAGGTCATGCGGTCGGGTTCAACCTCCCGGGCGTCCAAGACAGCGGCTGCGTCCGCTCTGTCGCAGCGCGCGCCAGTCAGCAAACGAAAGCGCTGACTGAGTAGCCGCACCGGTTCTAGAAAGGCCCGTCGGTTGACCCCGGCGGGCCTTTTGTCATCCCGCGGCTTTCTCGATCAGGCGAGCTGTGCTCACGCCGTCTTCACGTGCGACCTCGATCTGTATGTCGCAGTCCCTCACAACATCGTTGAAGTGGGAAACGATGAAGACTTGGCTGAACTCCCTATCCAGCTCGCGAAGCTGCTCGATGAGGGTCTTCCGTCGCTCAAGGTCTTGGCTACCGAAAACCTCATCGAGGACGATGAGACCAGCATCTGTTCCGCGCTGGCGAGCGAAGGTACGCGACAAGGCCAAGCGCAAACACAGATTGGCCAAATCTTGCTCGCCCCCGGAGAAGCGGGTAAGGGGCCGATGCATGCCGTCGTCCAGGATTTCCATAGCCGCGCGATCGTCCAACCGGATGTCGTCGTACTTGCCACTGGATAACCGAGCCAATAGCTGAGCGGTTTCTGTCTCCAGGGTTGGCAAGGCTCGACGCTGGGTGTGGGCGGCGTACGCCTCTAGCAGCCGAGCCGTCTCGTCCCGGTAGCGAGACTCTCTCTGAGCGGTTCGTAGCCGACGCTGCGCGGCCAGACTGCGCTTGACGGCTTGCTCGGCAGCTTCCACATCTTTACTCTCTCTGAGCGCCTGCTGCTCGGCGTCCTGCACGGCGGTTTCGGCCTGTTCAATCTTGGCCTCCAAAGCCTGAAGGCGGTCTTTGGCTGCCTTCAGCAAATCGCCAGCGGTCGTGAACGTCTCCGCGTCTAGCTGTGCTTGCTTAGCTTTGCTCTGCGCCTCTCGCAGCGCGGCAGCCTCAGTATCGCGCCGCTTCTCCAGCAGCTCGAGTTGTCCTGCGTAGGTACGGAGGGCGGCACACCGTTCGGCTGCCGCTTCAGCCTGGCTGAGATCTGCGCGTGCCTTCTGATGTGCCTCCTCGTCGTAGCTGTCGACCTGCATTCCGGAGAGCTGCTTGGTGAATGCCTCCGCTTCGGTCGTTACCCGTGAGATCTCGTCCAAGAGTCTGCGGCGCGCACTCTCCTGTTCTTTGGCCTGATCCATGGCAGTTTGCAATGAGCCGACCCGAGAGGCATGGTGCTCTGTCTGCTCGCGGAGCGCAGCCGCACGCGTCTGTTCCCGCTCGAGTTGGCTAGCTAGTACTTCAGGATCCTCGGCAGGCGGGGACGGTGAGAGGCTGGCCAGTTCTCCCTCTAGGCGTCTTAGTGCGTCGATGCGGGTATTGAGATCAGTCAGCCGAGCCTCCATCTTTGTTAGCTCTTCGGTGACTGTTTCCTCTCGGGTCTCTAACGCTCCGATCGCATCAGAAAACTCCTTAAGGATGCCGTTGTAGCGGTCGCCGTAGTGTTGGCGACAGCGTATGCACCGCGCATCCGGTCCGTCGCGTTTGACCTCCTCCAAGTGCGTTCTTTCAGCCTTCAGGGCTCGTCGTACATCCACGTGCTCCGCTTGTAGCGTGACCTGCCGATCATGCAGCGCCTGCCGCTCGTCCATCATTTCTGAGAGGGGTTTGACCAGCTCTTGAAGGTCTCGAGCGCGCCGTTGGACGGCCGCTGCGCGAACCGCCTCCCCGTGGCGCTGGGACAAGTCTTGGATGAGCTGGCTCGTTTCAAGCAGCTCCGAGGTGGCGTTGTCAAGCAGGCCACGGACGTCGCCCAGAGTGTTGGTCAGTTCCTGCGAGCTAACAGCGGGATTCTCTAGGGCATTCAGTTTGTCGGTCAACTCCGCATGTTGCTTTTGTGCTGCCGCACGGGCCTGTCGAGCAACCAAGAACTGCTGATACGCCTGTGCGTTCAGATCCATCTCGCCTACCCGCGCACGGCGCTCGGCCACAGTCGCGGCCAGTGGTTCGAGCTGCTTGAGTTCAGCGACCGCCTGCTGCGCGACATCAAGAGTCCGTATCGCCTCCTTGAAATTGGCGCTCGTCGTTCGCTCGCGCTCCATGGCTAGGTCTGCATTCGCCCGGGCCTGCTGGCCTGTCTCCACCTTCTGCTGTGCTTCACCCAGCGACTCCCAGGCCGACTCACGCTCGGCACGCACCTGGTCGCGCACATGACGCGCCTGCTCAGCCGCTGGTGCCACTGCCTTGGCCCTCTGTTGACGCTCGTCTAAGACTCGCCGAGCTTCGGCGACATCCTCTTGCTCGTCAGCGATAGCTCCTACTACCGTCCCCTGGGTAGCGGCATCCGTGCGCGCGTACCCCGCGGCTATACGCAGTTGGGTCAATCCGAGAAGACGCTCGATGCTCTCTAGGCGCTTCGTGCTGCTGAAAGCCTGGACCTCCTTCTGGCGCGCATAGAAGGTGGCTGCAAACTGGTCACGAGTTAGCCCTAGCTGTCGTACTGCTTCCCTTGCTGCTCCGCTCAGCGTGTTGGCAACCGTCGTTCCATCGACGATGAACTTGGCGCTGTTCTCAGTGCGTTCGACCACCATCAAATGTTCGTCAAAATAGAATTGAACTTCTACCCGCATTGGTTCACCAGCGGAAGCTGTCGAGCGACGCGAAGGGGGCGTGCCCCGCCGCTTGCCATAGAGCGCAAACTCGACGGCTTCGAAAAGAGTGCTCTTTCCAGCGCCGTTAGCTCCGCGCACTCCGATCAGGCCGTCAGCGTCGAGCTGAAGCTTCGCCGACTCAAATGAGCGAAAGTTTTGTAGCTCCAAGCGGGCCAGTCTCATGACTCATCGTCCTGTTGAAGATCGGCGGCGGCCCGATCCATGAATCCGTGGGCTCGTGAGATCAACTGGTTCAGATCGAGTTCTTTGGCGGCTCGCTCAGTAATGAACTCGTGCAGGTCAACGTGACCGCCAGCTGGAGGTTCTATTGCGTCGGCATAGGTGACGATAGGCTCGAAATGGAGGCACTCTTTGGTCAGTTCACGCAGAACTCGCCGGTCCAACGCCCTCCAAGCCGACTGCTCGACTCCTACTAGTGGGAGTCGTAGCACGCTCTCTTTGAGTGGGACGCCATGTAGTGCCCTTTCGATGGCGCCTTGGATGTCCTCTTGGCCTCTGACATCGACGGGCGGGAGCAACCGGCAATAGCGCGTCTGTACTGGGACTTGCTCAATGAATCCCGAGCGTCCTGCCCGCGTGAGGTCAACCAGAGCAAACCCCTTCTCGCTGGCGTTGTCGTAGAAACCGAGGCGTTCCAACGAACCGGCGTAGCAAGAGTTGAGCCCCACCTTGAAAAACGTGTGCAGGTGGCCGAGCGCTACGTAATCGAACTCGGCAGCTTCCTCGAGCGCATCCGGATCCAATTCCACGGCCGAAACCTCCCGGCTTCCGGCGCCGGGAAGTCCCTCCAAACCAATATGCAAGACCAGGACATTGAACTCTGCACGCGAGTCTGGTTGGGCATCGCGAATGTGTTGGCGCATGATCTCTTTGTCGGGATGATGGGGCACTCCCGTGACCGTGAGATCACCGAGCTCAACCTGGGCGGGGATGTCAAAAAGGGCGTGCGTGCCAAAGCGCTGGAGTAGGCTGAAAACGTGCGCGGCGGAGTGTCGCGTCGGCGTGGAGTGATTACCTGCGATCACGACAGACGGAATCTGTGCGTCACGCAATCTGGCGAATCCGTCGAGCGCAACGCCAAGTGCGTACGTGGTCGGGTGAAACGTCTCAAATAGATCTCCAGCGTGGATGACTGCGTCGACCTTTAGGGAAATGGCTTTGTCGACAGCCTCGTTGAAGGCGGCATAGACATCCGCTTCACGCTGGTTGCGTCCGAGAGGGTCGCTGTAGTGCCACCTGCGATAGCCCAGGTGGGTATCCGAGAGGTGAGCTATTCGCATCAGCGCATCCAGCCGGGAAGGATGTCCAGGGTGATCAGGCGCAGCCTCATGGCTGGCACCGAGACGTCAAAATGCTTGGCCAGCAATGGGATGTTCATGCGGCAAGTGTTCGCCTGCTCGTCCAACAGGGGGCCGGGCATCAGCAGCTCGGCGGCGAATGTGTTGGCTTCGCCCTCCAGGCTGTCCCGGGTATTCAGGTCTGTCGGCCGACAGAAGCGTTCGAAACGCTCGCCAGAGTGGTGCTGGGCGTGCAGGTACCAATGACCAAGCTCATGAGCTACCGTGAAGCGGCGGCGCCCCTGAGAACGTCTAGCCTCGACTGCATTGACGTAGATGGTGTTGACAGGCTCACAGAGCAGCATGCCTGACAGGGCTCGAGCATCGCGCGGACCCCCGGAAATCTTGGCAAGGTCCTCTACCTGCTCGATTCTGAGCCGTGCCACGCTATCAGCGATATCTTCAACCGGTACCGGTAGCTCGCCGGCGTAGCCGAAAACGCTTTCATACTCTTCCAGCACCGCGCGAGCGCGGTGGGATGCGTCAGCCGCCCCGACCACTGAAGAAGAGCTCATAGACCGCCCGCAGTTCTGGGTCGTCTGGGGGAGGCGTCTCATGTACTTGCTCGGCTGACTCCAATGTGGCCTCGTCGCCACCTCGTCCGAACGCCTGAGCCGCCTTCAGCATCTTCGGTGGGCCAACCGGAAGACTGGCGACGTCCAACTCTTGCCTTGGCATTTGCAGCACGGCACCAAGCGCGTCAAGCAAACGGGAAGTAAGACCAGGGCCGGGGACGGTCCCCGACTCAAGCCGGTGGTACAGGTCGTTCAACAGACCGGTAGCCCGTTCCGGTAGGTCGAGCCGCTGTCGCAAACGCTCGACGATCTCCGAGCGGCGAATCCCTCGGGTTCGACTCAGCTCTACCAGCATCCCAGGCAGCAACCCGGCCTGTCCTGAGGCCTCGGCCATCACGCGATCGACCGTGGCGAGAGTCCGTTCGAAGACCTCCGGCTCACCGTGAGGGTCCGCGGGCGTGCGCTGGGCCGCGAAGTAGGCAGCCAGCATGCCCGCTAGTTGCTCTCGCTCACTGCTGGGTACGCGCTCCAAGTAGCTTTCCATGGGCTGGCGACGACCACCGCGCAGATCCTCCAGTGCCTCCAGAAAGACTGCCTCAACTGCACTCATCGCGAGTCCTCCACGGAGATCAGGCGCAGGCGGGCGGGGGCAGGGGTAGCGAAGCGGGCGATGCGTGGCGCGCGCCGGCGCTCGGGGTCTGCCACCACCTCACAGGCGATCTCATGGGCGAGGGCACGGATGTCTCGAACGTCTGGATCTATGCGTAGACGAGACAGCAGCCGTTGCGCGCTTTCGGAGTAGGCGCGCTCGTGTTCGCTCTCTGTGTAGCCGAGTAGCCCGCCCTCTCGCCGGCAGGTTTCCTCGAGCACCACGGCGGCACGTAGGACCAGTTGCCGAAGCAGTGGCTCGCGTGCCTCGGCGTCATAGGCCACCGCGTGGCGCCACATGGCCTCAACCTGCGCGTCGGGGAGCGCGGCGTACTGCAAGTCCATCCGGTGGAGAAGGGTGCTCATGTCTCTACTCCGTTGCCGAGCCAATTTCATTACAGGCCTCCCAGGCGCGCCTTAGGCGCTCAACGGCGCGGTGCTTGTTGACGCTGACATGGCCGGGAGAAATCCCGAGCCGCTCGGCCATCTTGTCGCGGTCCAGATCTTCGTTGAAGACGAGATCGATCATCTCGCGATCCTTCCCCGATAGGCATGCGATGGCGCGGTTCAGACGGGCGACATCGTAGTCTGGGCCCTCGACCTCCTCGAACTCCGCGGCTACGGATGGATCAGCAACGATCTCGGGGGCGATCGCCACGCTCTCCTCCGGACTCCGTCTGGCACGCGCCCGCAGCTCGTCGCCCAGCGTGTACTTCTTGACGTTCACCCACACGACCGCGCCCCACGGTTGGTCGAACTCCTGAGTGCGGAGCAGCAGCTCCGTCAGCTTGACCTGCACGCGACCGTCCACCTCCTCGGCCACCTCCGTACCGTGGCGCAGCTCCAGCCACGGGAAGTAGTACGGCTTCCAGCCGGCGATCAGCTCGGCAATCAGCTCCGAGACGCGGCGTGGGTCCTCGCCGGTCTTGAGCAGGGCGGCAAGCTCGCGTAGGCGGCGCGAATCCCTTTCATCGTGCGGTTCGTAGTCGTCATAGCTCACGGGCGGACCAATCTGTTGTCGCGACACGGTTCTATCGGCACCCCGTCCCTGCCGGAGCGAAATTACGCGCCCCGGGCCCGATCGGGCTGCTGCCCGTGCATGAACCGGAGCCGCACCAAGCATGTCACGTAGAGCGGACGAATGGCTGGGTGTAATCCAGGCGGGCCGTGTCGCGGAGAATGGGTGAGTACGGACAATTCTTCGACATGTCTACGGAAGGAGACGAATCCCATGAGCATGACCCCCGCCAAGAGCAAGCCGCCTAGCCGTCCGCACCACGACACGACAATCATCATCAACGGTCGAGACGTCGTCGTCGAGTCTAAGGAACTGACCTTCGAGCAGGTCGTCGGACTATCCGGACTTCCAACCGGACCCAACATCATCTTCACCATCAGCTACCGCAAAGGACAAGGCAAGAAGCCGGAGGGGGCGATGGTTCAGGGTGGGGATCCGGTCAGGATCAAGGACGGCACGATCTTCAATGTCGACTCAACTAATCGGTCTTAGTCCCGATCTCAGCCGCCTTCGTGAGGAGGGCTACGAGCTGGACCTTCGCGACGATCACGTGATCGTCGCGAACGTCCCCTACGTAAACGACGCCTGCGAAGTGTCTCGCGGGATGTTGGTGATTCCCCTGACAACCGCCGGTGAGCGAACCGGTCCTCCGCCCGACCACACTGCATGGTGGTCAGGTTCAATGCCGTGTCATCGGGATGGTGGTCCGATCACGCGGATTGACGCTGGCTCCACTCACCAGGAACTCGCTTCTGGTCTTGAGGTCCACCACCGGTTTTCCAGCAAGCCTCAACCCGCCGGGAGGTATGACGACTACTACGCACAGTTCATGGCGTATATCCGGATCATCTCCCACGAGGCTCAGGCTATCGATAGCGCCGCGACTGCTGCCACGTTCGCAACGGTCGAAACTGCCGAGGGGGAATCAGTCTTCCGGTACCACGACAGCGCTTCGAGCCGCGCCGGCATCAAGATGGCCAACGCCAAGCTCGAGATCGGGAAGCTGGCAATCGTCGGCGTAGGGGGCACTGGTTCATATGTCCTGGACTTAGTGGCCAAGACGCCGGTGCAAGAGATCCATCTCTTTGACGGCGACGAACTACTCAACCACAATGCGTTTCGGGCCCCAGGTGCGGTCCCTCTTGGCGATCTGCGCGATAGGCCCCTCAAGGTGGACTACTACCAATCTGTGTACGACCGTCTTCACCGTCATGTTATCGCGCATCCCTACCGGCTAGGGGAGACGACTGCCCATGAACTCGACGAGATGGACTTCGTCTTTTTATGTATGGACGGAGGCCCGGATAAGCGTGTGATCGTCGAACGCCTCGAGCGGACCGACATCCCATTCATCGATGCCGGGATGGGGCTCGACGAGGAAGGCGGAACGATTGGTGGGATCCTCCGTGTGACTTCCAGTACGCCACAGCAGCGTGACCATGTGTGGGACCGGCATCGTATTTCCTTCGAGGATCCGGACAACGACGCGAACGAGTACGCCCGCAACATCCAGATCGCTGACCTAAACGCGTTGAACGCCTGCTTGGCTGTAGTCCGCTGGAAGAGGTTTCTTGGCTTCTACCGCGACCTTGAGCACGAGCACCACGCGCTCTACACCATCGACGGCAACCACCTACTTAACGAGGATCATTCGTGAGGCGGATAGACAAGATCGAGCCCGAGTTCGTGCGGGAGATCCCGCGAGACCTAGCGCCTGGCAAGCTTTACGTTTCGATCGTCTACTCGACTGCTACACACCTGTGCTGCTGTGGGTGCGGCAATGAGGTAGTCACGCCGATCCATCCGACTCGCTGGGCACTGACCTATGACGGCGAGACTATCTCTCTCTACCCATCGGTCGGCAGCTGGAATCTGCAATGCCAGTCGCACTATGTCCTAGAGACCAACAGAGTCCGCTGGGCCCGTCGCTGGTCTAAAGAGCAGATCGATGCGGGACGAGCATGCGAGCAGGGAGAGATTTCCGCCTATTTCTCGCTGCCAGGGGAAGATCCTATAAGTTCGCCGAGCGATGGTCCGATGTCCACGCCGACTGGGAGGCTGCGCCGCCTCTGGTGCCGCATAACCAGCAAGTGGAGTTTGGGGTAGCTTCCTCACCGCCGACGTGTATCGCATCCCATTCGTTGATCGCTTTAGCGCGATCTTGCTCAAGCACGATGTCAAGCGGACTAGGCAGTCAGCGTGGATTGCGCACTATGAGGCGATGGGCGTCAGCCGCTCGGCACAGGTGGTCGTCGTAGGCGACAAACGCGTCGAGGTCATCGCCCAGCTCGAGGGCCGTGGCGAGGTGGATCGCGTCGAGGGCGCGAAGCGGGGGATCGAACGCCGTAGCGACGGCGCGCTCGCGAATGGCCGCAGAGAACGGAATTAGGTGTAGTCCGTCGGCGATCGTCCCGGCGCGATCGAGCAGCTCGTCACCGCCGAGCCGGCGTGCGGTACATCCGAGCTCGACAACCACGATCTCGCTCGCAATCCGCACCGGCCACTGCGCTAAGGCCTCGACCAACGCCTCGCTCTCGGGCTCCGGACGCATCAGCTTGACCAGCGCCGATGCGTCGAGGTATGCGGTGGTCAACTGCCGCGGACCCAGTCCAGCGCGTCGGACGCCGGCCTGGGGTCGCGGCGATCGGGTGTGCCGTGAGGCAGGCCTACAGCGAGAAGATCGGCCTTCGCCGGTGTTGCGCCATGGCGCTCGTCCAGCCTGCGGCGCAGCTCGCCCTCGCTACCGCGCTCGTCGAGCACCGAACGCGCTCCACGAAGCGCGAGCGCACGAACTTGCGCTGCGGCCGAGCGGGTCTCCTGCGGCTCGAGCAACGAGCGCGTCTGATCGAGGGCGTGATCGAGATCGGGATCTCGGACCACTCCGAGGCGACGGTGACTGGTCGGCATAGGCCGAGTGTAGCACCGAGGTGTATCAACATCACGGGGAGCGCCGCCGGAGCCCCTCGCGAGGTAACCCTGCGGGTAACCCGAGACGATCCCTGGCGTTCTCGCTCAGTCCCGCCAGGTCTCCCAGCTGGCTCCACAAGCTAAGGTCGGGACTCTGGAGGACACCTTGGCATCCAGCGGGAAAGACTTCAACGAGCTTCCAAGCTCTTAGTGAGGGTTCGAATCCCTCCGCCCGCTTTCCGTCAGCCCTCGCGCTTGTGCGCTCCGCGCCGGTGGGTCAGCCCGTCGAGCACGACCTCGAGCGGCGAT
>WUUC01055939.1_pt1 | contig 11296 bp, 16 predicted proteins | sample 6278441 | NCBI WGS metagenome assembly WUUC01 (sample SAMN13675441, study PRJNA597444) | soil metagenome | isolation source: soil | place: USA: Washington | collected 2017-10 | reverse complement strand
TACCGACTCGCGTACTCCTGCGCGGAAGAGGACGTGGTCCGATCGTCGATCGCACGTTTCACGAACGCGCTCGAGATCGACCAATGGGAGTCGCTGCGCGTGTACACCATCCTGAGCGCCGCCATCGAGCGCGTTCGTGCGGGCGATGATCTGAGAGCGAGCAACCTGATCTCGTGCGCGTTCGCGCATGGCGCTCGCACGACGCTGCGCGTGCTGCCGCCAGCCGCGCCCGAGCAGAAGAAGAGCACACAGCGCCGCAAGGCGAAGCGCTCGAAGGCGCGCCGCGGCAAGCGAGGTGCGTCATGACCGCGCCGTCGCACGTGAGCGTCGTGCGCTCGGTGGTCTACCGAGCGGCCATGCTCGCGGACATGGGAAACCATCGCGGAGCGTCGCAGGCCATCGGGGAATGCCTCAGCCGCTTTGGGCTCGCGCCCGGCGGCCCTGCCGTGAACGCCTGGGGGCTCTTGAGCGTGGCGCGCGAGATGGCGTCGCACGGCAATCGCCACTGGGCGGCGATGATCGCGCGCTGCGCCATACCCGACGACGCGGCACTCGAGGGCGAGATCGGTTCGGGCGATGCGCCTAGCGCGAACGGTGAGCTGAGCGGGCCGGCGCGACGCGCGTACGAAGAGATGATCGCGGAGCTCACGCCCAAGCCGCGGGCAGTAGCAACGAAGCCCGCGCCGAAGCGCGCGGCGCGGAGGGCACGATCATGAGCACCGAGGACAACGACGGCCAGCGCGCGATGGTTGCGGCACGGATCGCGACGCTGTCAGCGCATCGCCCGGTAAGCCGGCCAAATGGCCCACTTACGCAGCCGCCCTCGCAGCCCGAGGCCGCCGCGATGCTCAACGTCAGCGAGCGTCTCGTGCGCCGCGCGCGGCTGGTGAGGCCATGAACGCGGCGGTGTACGATCGGCGCGTGGCTGCGAAGCGGAAGCCGAAGGCACGTGCGAAGCCGAAGGCGGCTTCGGTTGCACGGCCAGTCAGCTCCGACGACGCGCTCGAACGTGACCTGGCGCATGTCGCCGGGATGTCACGAGATGCCGCGCAGCGAGCACGCGAAGGCGGCACGTGGTCCGAAGTCGCTCAGCTGCTGCAAGGAACAGAACTCGCCCTCGATAGCCTGCGATTCCACGCCATCCGTGCACTGTTCGAGCGTAGGCCCGAGCAGGTGGCCATGACCGCGCGATCGATCGCTCGACGGATCGCGGAATGGGGCGACGAGTTGGACGATCCGCAGACTTCCGCAGAGCGACGCGCGGAACTGCGCGAGCAGATCGAAGAAGTCACGCTCGCCTACTCTCGAGTGCAGACGCGATTCATGGGCGGGAGGAAAGACACGTTCCTGTGCATCTCGCTTGTGCAGGGTGTGCAAGCGCTCGCGGACAACGCGCGAGGCCCTTGGAAGCACCTGCTTCCGTCGAGCAACGAGCGTTGGAACGTTCTCGCTGACGACATGATCCGCAACTACAGCCTCGACAGGCCGGTGCGCGATCGACTCGTGAAGCATCGCGACACGCTCGCACGCGCCATCGAGGCGAGCTCGCACGTCGGGCCGATTGGAAAGCGCGGCCTGCTCTCGAAGCCCGACGCGTTCAACGCGCTGTTCCGTGCCGCCGGCCTTGGGCGAGTGACCTACGCGTCAGTGAAGAAGGCCGCTCAGCGGTACCGCCCAAAAAAGGGCGGACACTAACTGTCCGCATCGTAGCGGCGCTCGGCGCCGGATAGTCGCGTCACCTGCCAATGAGGTGCCGCCGATGACTCCGCACGACCGACTCCGCATCGCCGCTCTCGCCACCGTGAGCGAGAGCACCGTCCGCCGCGCCTACCTCGGACGGCCCACCGAGAGCACGACGCGCGCGCGCATCGAGGCCGCCGCAGGCGAGCTCGGATATCCGCTGCCGCCGCAGCCCGCACAGCACGGGCGGCAGGCTGCCTAGCCCATACGCACTAGCCCCAATTGACTGCGCCCCGAGGACCGACATCCCCGAGGCGCCACACGAGACCAGGTGACCGATGTCTAGCCCAGCACGATCCGACAGTCCACCCCCCGACGCACTCACCGACGCTCTTGCATCCGCGATCGCCGCGCATCTCATCCCGCGCATCGCGGAACTGATCGCGGAGCACATCGATGGCGCGCCGCAGCACGAGCACGCGGTCGACGCCGCGGGCATCGCGCAGATCCTCGGCGTGTCGACTCCGACCGTGCGCCGCATGGATCTGCCGCATGTGATGTGCGGCGAGCATCGGCGGTATCTGCCTTCAGTCGTGCTCGAGCACCTGCGCGCACAGCGGAACGGCGGCGCGCGATGATGCAGCTCGTCATCATTAAACGCGAGACGCGGTGCGTCGTGTGCGGCCGCATCGTGCGAGCACAGACCGAGGCGCGGCGCTGGATTGGCGAGACGGTGGTGCACCCGCAGTGTGCGAGCGAGCTCGCTGGGCCGGCTGGTCGATGAGCGCGCGTCCCAACATGTACCGCGCGGCGCTTTGGTACGCGCTGCACGGTTGGCACGTGTTCCCGTGTCGTGAGCGCGACAAGCGCCCTCACACGCTGAACGGCCTGCACGCGGCGACGCGCGACGCTGCGACGATCGATGCCTGGTGGCAACCGCGCCCGCAGCTGAACCTTGCCGCCGAAGCGGGACGCAGCAATCTGCTGATCGTCGACTTCGATAGCTACGACGCGCGCGAGAGGTTCGAGCGGTTGCTCGGTCCGTTGCCGCTCACGGTGACGAGCGAGACCGCGAGAGGCGCGCACTACTTCTATCAGCACGATCACGCGGCGCTGCGCCTCGCAAGCAGCAACGGCAAGCTCGGCGAGAAGGTCGACACCAAAGGCGCGGACGGCTACGTCCTGCTGCCGCCGTCGATTCACCCGAGCGGCAAGCGCTACATGTGGCGCCCTGGGCACGGTCCGCATGAGCGCGAGATCGCGAAGCTGCCGGGGTGGTTGCTCGAGTTGTTGATCGAGAAGCCGATCGAGCGCAGCGAGCCGATCGCGATCGATCCCTCGCGAGCGAGCGCATACGCGCGCGCTGCACTCGTGCGCGAGTGTCGCGACGTTGCGAACGCCCCGCCGGGTACGCGCAACCATCGGCTGAATGCCGCGGCCTACTCGCTCGGCACGCTGGTAGGCGCTGGCGTGCTCGATGCTGCGCTCGCACGTGGCGCATTGATCAGCGCCGGCATCGAGTGCGGACTCCGCCAGCACGAGGCGATCGCGACGGCGAACAGCGGCATCTCGGCGGGCACGAAGCAACCGCGGCAGCTCGAGGAACGGAGCGCTGCGCATGGGTGATGCCGCAGCAACGACGATCGATCTCGCTGCGGCCCGTGCAGCGCGGCCCATGGACCGCGGCGATCACGTAGAGCTTGCCGAGCGCGTTGTCGCAGCGCTGCGCACGCAAGTCTCCGTCGTCTTCGTAGACGGCAACTTCTACAACTACGACGCCAAGCGCGGCGTGTTTGCCATCGTCGACTCCGCGCAGCTGAGCCGCGTGGCGCAGCGCTTCGCTGGCGTGCTCGTAGAGCTCACGCGCAAGCCGCTGAGCCTCAAGGCGTCGGACGTCAGCGGCGCGATCAAACTGGCGGCCAGTCAGGTTGCGCAGCCCGATTACTTCGACGATGCGAAGCCGGGCATCGCGTTCGCGAATGCTTTCGTCGAGCTGAGCGCGGGCGGCGTTGCTGCTCTCGCGCATGCACCCGCACACCGCGCGCGATTCGCGTTCGACTTCGATTTCGCGCCGGATGCCCTACCCGAGATGCTGCTCGGCTACTTCGAGCAAGTCTTTCGCGATGACGGCGAGGAAGAACGCGCCTGCAAGATCGCGCTCGTTCAGGAGTACATCGGCATCTCGCTGCTCGGTCTCGCGACCCGCTACCAGCGCGTGATCGTCTTCGTTGGCGACGGCGCCAACGGCAAGGGCGTGCTGAGCATCATCATCGATCGATGCATGCCACGCGGCAGTGTGTGCGCGATTCCACCGCAAGACCTTGGCCAGGAGTACCGGCGCGCGCTGCTCGCCGGCAAGCTTCTCAACATCGTCTCGGAGCTGCCCGAGGCCGACATCCTAGACAGCGAGTCTTGGAAGGCCATCGTCGCGGGCGACCCGACGACCGGGCGGGAGATCCGCAAGGAGCCGTTCACGTTCCGGCCGATCGCGGGGCACATCTACAGCGCGAACCGCTTGCCCGGTACCGCCGATCAGACGCACGGCTTCTGGCGCCGCATCATCGTGGTGCAATTCGGCCGCGTGTTCGAAGAGCACGAGCAAGACCCGATGCTCGCGGATCGCATCGTCACCGCCGAGCGTGCGGCGATCGTCTCCTGGGCTCTGCGCGGAGCTCAGCGCGTCTTGAAGGCCGGGCGCTACACCGTGCCGCCTTCGAGCGCTGCAGCCGTGTCGGAGTGGCAGCGCTCAAGCGACGCCGTCCGCGCCTTCATCGAAGAGCGTTGCGATCGCACGGAACCCGGCACGCCGACGACGGCCGGCACCAAGGCCGATGACCTCTACCGCGCCTATCGCGAGTGGACCGTCGCCAACGGCCACAAGCCGCTCGCAAGCAACAAGTTCGGCGCCCGCATGAAGGCAATCGGCTTGCCCTCGGCGCACACGATGGTCGGCAACTTCTACCCGGTGGGTCTCAAGTGATGAAGGACCTGAAGGATATGAAGGACTCCGCAAAGAGACATTCGCGCGCGTGCGTGATCCGTCTTTGCCGGACGCTTCATGTGCTTCATGCCCTTCATGCAGATGGGGGTTGGAGCAGGCCGGGCCGCCCGAACGCCCCCTCTGCCGGAAAGCTCGAGCTCACCGAACGCTCGCGATCAGCTCGGAAGCAATGGGCAGCGGGCCATAGCGGAAACCGCGGCGCTTCGAGTGCTCGAAGGCATGCACTTTGGACGGAGTGCCCATCGCCGCCGATGGCACGCGGATTCACTCGCGAATGTCGCTGTGAACGTCGGCTAGTACAGCCGGTGGTTGATCGCGAGGTGCGCCGGTGAGCCGCGCACCTCTCGGTCACGTGCATGTGTCGCAAGGCGAGCCGCGTCTTGAGCGCAAGCGCGCGAGCTCGCTCAAAGCGCTGCCGTCGCAGGCCGCTCACGCGCCGCACGGCGCCCGCAAGCGTCCGCACCGCGCCCTGTTGAGGTCCATGTTCCGCGCTGCCCGTGCAGAGGCGGCTAGCCTGCTCGGCGGCGATGCGCCCGCGGTCGCTCGCATGGCGCTGCGCTTGTTCCGCGCTGCGCGTCGCGAGCTCGGCGCCAACGGCCCGAGCGCGATCACGGCGCTGTGGAGCTGGGCGATGCTCGCGGCCTGCTCGCAGACGTTGACCATGCAGGCTGCGCGCGAGTCGCTGGCTTCGGATCGCGGCCTACAGCTAGTTGAGCGCGCGGCCAAGCTGCAGGGCGCAGCAGGGCGCGCATGGACTGCCGCAGCCGTCGCCGCCGGCCTTGTGCCGAGCCAGCCAGCCGCTGAGCCCGCGCCCGCGCCGTGGCTTGAGCGCGACGACGGAGGCGAACCATGAGCGCGAAGTACCGCGCGCTACCGTTCACGCGCTTCTGCACCGAGGTCTGCCGCGTTCAGCTCACGCCCGGCCAGCGCGTGCTGTGTCTGATCGCCTTCGATGGCCTCGAGCCCGCGCAGCTCGAAGGCGACGACCGCGAGCTCGCGCGCCAGATCTTCGGCGAGGTCGAGACGATCCCCGCGGTGGCGCGCGCCACGCTGGCGGCGATGTGCGGCGCCCGCGGCGGCAAGACCTACCTGCTGATCGCGATGCGCGCCTTGCACCTCGCGCTCGGGTGCCCGCTCACGTCGCTTGCGCCGGGCGAGGCTGCAGCGGCGTTGCTCGTCGCGCCCGACCTGCGACTCACCCGGCAAGCCCTGCGCTACGTCGCGGGCGCGGCACATGCGGTGCGCGACATTGAGAAGCTGATCGAAGCCGAGACGAGCGAGAGCATCACGCTGCGCCGACCTGACGGCCACGTGGTCGAGATCGTCTGCTTGCCCGCCTCACGCGGAGGCTCTTCGCTGCGCGGTAGGTCGCTGGTTTTTGCAGGTCTGGACGAAGCCGCGTTCTTCCGCGACAGCGACTTTCAGATCAACGACGTCGAGCTGTTCAAAGCCGTTGCTCCGCGCGTCGTAGCCGGCGGCCAGGTCGTGATCGCGTCGACACCGTGGGCTGAGGCTGGCCTTCTGCACGAGCTGCACGAGCGCAACCACGGCCATCCGGTCGACGCTCTCGCAGCACACGCGCCGACGTTGTTGCTCCGCAACGACGAGCACACCCGCTCGCTTGTGGAGCGCGAGACCGAGCGCGACCGCGAGAACGCCGATCGCGAGTTTGGCGCGCGACCGATGGCAGCGGGTACGGCGCAGTTCTTCGACGTGCGCGCCCTCAAAGCCTGCGCTGATGACGACCTCCCGATCGTCGTGCACGGCACGGGCGGGGCGCTCGGCCTCGATACCGCCTTCCGCAAGGACGCGAGCGCATCCGTGGTCGCGCGGCGCGCGACCACGGATGGCGTCATCACGATTGCTGAAGCGCTCGAGCTCAAGCCACCACCGGGCGGCCGACTCGTGCCGAGTGAAGCGCTGCGAACCCTGCTCGCTTGTGGCTCGCGACACGGCTGCACCGTCGTCTGCACCGATTCGCACTACATCGAGACGGTGCGCGAAGCCGCGCGCGGCACGAAGATGACTTTGAAGGAAGCCCCGGGCGGCCAAGAGGGCAAGATCGCGGCCTACACCGTGGCTCGCCGCGAGATCCACGAGGGCAGGCTCCGCGTACCGGCTAGCCAAAAGCGGCTACTCGCACAACTCGCGCAAGTCGTCTCGAAGCCCACGCCCGGCGGCGGCTTGAGCATCACTTCGCCGCGCCGAGCAGGCGCGCACGGCGACATCGCGAGCGCGTTTGTGTTGGCGGTGTGGGCCGCGGCGTACGGCGCCAATCGCGACACCGACATGAGCCTCATCACGATCAGCGACCCACGCGGATCGGTCGGCAGCGCGCGCGTCCGCACATGGAGCGGGCGCTCTGAAAACCAAGACTACGCGGCGTACGCCGCCGAACGCAGGCGGCGAATGCTCGCCGACGAATGAGAGGACCACATGGCCGATACAGTTTCTGTTCTTACCAGTGCATCGCATCCGAACGTCGCAACCGAAATGCGCGGCTTCACTCCGCACCTTGCCGGCTGGCACAGCGGCGCAGTGCCGCTCGCGCTGCAGGTCAAAGGCGACGCAGTCGACGTCTCCGACTACTCGACGCTCCGCGTCATCCTCGACGTCACCTCGTGCAGTAACCGCGCTGGCGCGGGCAAAGAGCAAGGCGTGCTTGATGCTGCCGTGCTCCGCGTGACGCTCGAGACACGCCCCGTCGGCGGCAAATGGCGGCCGCTTCGAGCGTTCGAGCCGCACCACGCGGCGAACGGGCCCGGCTCTCAGCGCATCGTGATCAGCGATCACGACGAAGAGATCCGCGCCTCGTACTTCTTCGCGCGCTCCAACGTGCCCGGGACCATCACCGATGAGGTCGCGTTCACGTTCGCGATCACGGCCGCGGCGTTGCCCGAGGCCGCCTAACCGATTTCACCAAAGGATTGACCAATGACCTTCGTATCCGACAACCACAAGCAGATCACCCCGGTGGATAGCCTTTCCACCCTCAGCGATGAGGCCTTCGCCGCGCTCAGCGATGGCCAGCGCTCCGAGATCGCGCGCGCCGAAACCGAAGCGCAGGCGAAGCGCGACGACGCCGCACGCGCGGCGCAAGCGTTCAAGGCCAAACCGACCGCGGCCACGCTCGCCACCAAGGACATTGAGGCGCAGCTCGCGGAGAACGCCGAGCAGGATCTCGCCGCGTGTCGCGCTGCGGCGGAGCCGATCTTCGCCGAAGAGAAGCGCCGCGCCGAGCGTCGCGAGCTCGAGCAGCTCCGCGATACCGTCGCCATCGCGGCGAAGATCGAAGCGCACGGCGCGAGAATCGTTGAGGCGTTCCGCGAGTTCGAAGCCGTGCTCAGCACCGAGCTCACGGTGCTCGGTCGCGCGATCGCGGCCAACAACAACGCCGCGACCCGCCATAACGACCTCGCTCATCGCCACGGCGCCGGCAGCGCGCATGCGTCGTCCACGTCACTCGACCGCGCCATCGCGAAGATCACGGAGCGTCTCGAGGCTCGCTTCGGTCGCGCGCTGCTCGGTGGCAACGGCGACGACACTGGCGCACGCGTCGCTTACTTGCCTGTCGGGCACGTCGCGAACGGCGACGCGATCGTCAACGCGTCGTTGCGCTTCAAGCACACGCAATAACCCGCCTCGAAAGGAAACCGACATGACTACTCCGACCATCATCGTCCCCGCCATCACGCACGATGGCAAAACGTACGCCGAGCTGCTTGCGGCATCGCCTTCGGCGCTGGCGCAGCTCAAGCGTGCCAACCCGGCGCTCTTCGCGCAGCTGCGCGAGCAACCGAGCTACGCGGGCAAGACCTGGGCGCAGATGCTCCCAGGCGAGCGCGTGCAGCTCAAGCGTGCCAACCCGGCGCTCTACGACGAGCACCGCGCGAAGAACAGGAAGTGATCCATGTTTGAAGCCAAAGCAACCAACGACGTTCTCGAGCTGCTGATCTACGGCAGCATCAGCGCATACGGCGACGTGTCTTCTGCGGTCGTCGCGCGAACGCTCGCAGAGCACCCGAACGCCAAGACGATCAAACTGCGAGTCAACTCCCTCGGCGGCAGCGTCTTTGAGGGGGCTGCGCTGTACTCCGCGCTCATGCGGCACCCGGCCGTCAAAGAATGCGACATCGATGGCGTCGCAGCGAGCGCCGCGTCGTGGCCCGTGCTGGCGTGCTCTAAGCGCCGAATGGGCGCCTCGGCGCTCTACATGGTGCACGAAGCATCGGGCGACACCTGGGGCCCGGCATCGGAACACGAGAAGACCGCTGCGCTCCTGCGGAAGATGAACGAGCAGCAGATCGAGCTCTACACGCAGAGCTCGAAGCTCACACGCGAGGACGTCGCGGCCGCGGTGGAAGCCGAGACTTGGTACACCGCGAGCGAGGCGCTCGCCGCCGGCTTCGCCACCGAGGTTGGCGCCGATGTGAAGCCGAAGGCTCGTGCGGCGTTCACCGGTGAGCTCCACACGCTGGGCTTTCGCCATGCGCCGGCCGACAAGCTCGCCGCGTTCTACAGCTTCGCGGCGGGGCCGAGGCCGGCGCCTGCGCCTGCGCCGACCACGCCCGAGCCGAGCGCTGAAATGCTCGAGGCCCGCAAGAGGATCGCAGAGCTGGAGCTCATCGCCGAAGGTGGGCAGCTCGAGACGCTGATCAGAAACGGGTGGGACGCGCACAAGGTCACGCCGCACATCGAGGCGCGGCTTCGCCTCATGCACGCCGAGCGACGCGCGCCACTCGCGGCGATCCAAGAGTTCGTCGGAATGCTCATGCCGATCAAGGCGCTCGCGAACGCGAAGCTCAACATTCAGGCGCCAGCGCCCGATCAGCGCGGCGGAGCTGAGGTCTTCCGCGCGATGACGCCGTCGCAGCGAGCTACGCTCAAACGCGAGGATCGCGAGACGTACAACGCGATGCGCAACGAGTGGATCGCGGCGGGCCGACCGGCACCGATGGCAGGTGCGGCATGACCGACCCGCTACACGCACGATCCAACTCACAGTTAGGAGATTACTGACATGCCCATTATCAACGGCGATCCGATTTGGCGCGAAGACGTCCAGTCCCCCGGCGACGGCGAACCCGCGAACGGAGCTACGTTCGAAGAGGGCTATCAGCAGCTCGCCGACAGCGTTCGCTTTCTGCGCTCTGCTGCGTCGCATGCGATCGCCAACCTCGAAGAGGTTGATGATCATGATGACGACGTGCTCTTCGACGTGTGCTTTGCGCCTAACGGCGTCTCTCTTGCTGGCACGCCGATCGACGGGTTCGTGGCAGCGGGGATTACCGGCATCCAAAGCGCTATCTGGACTTCGTTCCATGGCAAGGCATGGACGCGAACGACCGATGACACGCTGCCGTTTATTCTAGGGCTCGCACACGGTGGATCTGGCGCGCTTGGCTCGCGACGAATCGTGTACGTCGGCATGAGTGCCGAGGGCCAGCCGCGTATCTGCACGGCAGAAGACGCGGCGCCCGCGGTGATGACGCTGCAGACCTCTCCGGCAGGGATAACGGGCATCGCTGCCCGCTTGGTCAGCGTCAAATGGAACGGCACGGCGTGGTGTGCCGCCGGGTGGCGCGCGTCTGGCGTCACGGCTCTGTGCACCGCGCCGAGCGCTGCCGACACGTGGACGCTACGCACGCCTGGTGACAGCTACACGGGCAACTTCACCAAGGTGCACGTGCACGGCTCGCGCATCATCCTGATCGGCGAAGACGGAGAAGTTCAGGTCAGCAACGACAACGGTGCGACGTTTGATGGTGCGTACAGGGACGCAACGCTCGGCGACCTGACGTCGATCGTCTCGATCAACGACGATTGCCTCATCATTACGGCCACCGACCCCGGCAGGATCCTTCAGTCGTCCAACGGCGGCGTGAACTGGGACGAGATCGCGCTACCCGCGATCGACGGCATGACCGACGCCTATGCGGAGCACGCGTTCGCTCTCGGCGGAGTCGCGGGCTTGTCGATGGTCGTCGCTGGTGAGCCGCAGCGCGTGATCCTCGCGTCGTACGACGGTGGGCTCACGTGGCCTGGGCGCACGCGCGCAGAGACGCTCCTCCCATACGTAGCATCGGCAACCGACGGGACTCGCCTGGTTACGATTGCAAGCGACGGCGGGGCGACTAGGTCGGTCGTCTACGCGTCGCCGCGCACGCTGGGTTCCTGATGGCCGACCCACTACACGCACGCGTCGCTGCACTGCGCTCGACGCTCGAGACCGCCGCGGCCGAGCTGGCTGCGATCGAGACCGAGCTCGTGACGCGCACGCTCGCGCCACCGGGCTCGGCTGCCGAGGCGCACATCGCCAACCTTCAGCGCTTCGATGCGCTCGCACGCGAGCTGCTCGGAGTCGAGGGGCCTTCGTTCGAGTTGCTCACGGGTGAGCTGCTACAGCGGCTCACGCCACAACTCTTCGTGCCGATGCGAGAGCGAGGTGAGGCGTGAGCATGGCCTACGAGGACGGTTGGGACCTCTTGCGCCTCGGCGGCGAGGTGCTGCCGGGCGTTTGGAGTGTCGAGGGCTCGTGCGAACGCAGGCTCGACGTGAAGGCACGCAAGGGCGACGACGGCGCGCTCATCACCGATCAGGGCGCCGAGAACGCTT
>WUUC01149009.1_pt1 | contig 11297 bp, 4 predicted proteins | sample 6278441 | NCBI WGS metagenome assembly WUUC01 (sample SAMN13675441, study PRJNA597444) | soil metagenome | isolation source: soil | place: USA: Washington | collected 2017-10 | reverse complement strand
TCACGCTAGGATCGGTGATCGTGAGCCGACAGGCGCCGCGGGCTCTACTTGCGCAGATTCGGTACAACTTTAATTGAGCGGCGGATCCTTTTAGCGCAAAGACTCTCTCGCCAGCTGCGACGGTCGAGAGTGCTACAAACACGATGAGGATTTCGCTTCGGCGCAGCGTCTAAATTACTCGAGTCCCGCAAACCCTGCGTTGCGTCTGGATCCTGACACATTGGCGCGCCCTACAACCGGGAGGGGGGGTAGAGCTGTGCGAATGCTGGGGTACTGCCCCCACCAGGCGCCACTATAGGGAGTTGCGTGCGGAGCTGTTCGGAATCACTCATTCCGCGCAGCTCCGCATTTTTTGGCCTACCGGCTCAACTTCCTTCGTAACAGGTTGAGCTGGCGCAAACGAGCACGCTGCCACTGACCATGGCTCTCGTTGACCGAGGACCAGCGTTCCTGTTAGCGTCGTCGGACATGTGAGACGCCATTAGAACTAACAAGGGCGTCACACGGATGTAGACACAATTATCTGATGGACCAGAAGTGACCAGCCTGATCAGGTCGATTGCATTCGCGTGTGTTCTCGTTTTCGCATTCTCGAACGGCCACGCCGAGGAGATACGCGACTACTACGCTGAACCAGGACTCAATCCTTTCAAGGATTCGATCAATCAGCATTTCAATGAGCATGTAGACCCGTTCTCTGGGACGCTACAGCTGAAGTACACGGATCTCACCATTCCCGGGAATGGTGGGATGGATATCAACATCAACCGTGTCTACACCAGTCTACAAACAAATCAGTACCCGGTGCTTGGTCTCAATGGCCTCGGGTGGACGATGCACTTCGGCCGCATCGTCATTTCGCGCAATCACATCGACAAGCTGTGCACTCAGCACCTTTATGATGCAACCACGCGAGAAAACCCGTCGCTTGAGCTGCCGGACGGTGGTCGCGAACTGCTCGTCATCAATCATATCAACAACGATGGCAGTCTGATTACGCGAAGCAACTGGCGCGCGCGCTGTTTGCAATCCGGTGGCGGCATGCTCGTCACGAGCCCGGATGGCACGCAGTACACGATGAACCAAGCCGACACCTTCCAGGGTGAGCCGAGCTGGTACACGACTCGAATCGAAGACCTGCACGGCAATTGGATCCGAATCGACTATCGCACGAATGCAGCAGGCATTGCGTACGTCCACGAAATCTACCGAAGCGAGGAAGGCACCGGATCGCCGGTCGTCAGATATGAGTACGAGTCGCCAGACAACGCTGGGATAGCGCTGTCCGCGATTACAGCCAATCAGCAGCGGGTCGAGTATCGCTACGAACCGATCAACGGCTTCCTGCATCCCTTCTACAAGCAGCTGGTCGAGGTGGAGCGACCTGACGGTCGCGTGTGGGAGTATGCATATAACCCGAAGCGTCCGGATCCCGATCCCAACGATGGCGTTCTCGAAGACGGCCCGGCGAGCTATTCGCTGGTGCGGGTCACGTATCCGTATGGCTCAACGATCGACTACGACTACCAATACGTGCAGTTCGATCCGGGCTCACCGGAGCGCACGACCTCGATCGCAACGAAAACGGTAGCTGGTGCGGGGGTCACGGGCGGCACATGGACCTATGCATTCACGCCTCACAGCAGCCCGTTTCCCGTCGTGGTCGACGGTACGCAGCGCCAGTTGCGATACGACGTGACGATGGTGACGGGACCTCGCCAGATCCAGAAGTTCTACCACTTCGGCAAGGACTACACCGGCATTCCTGGAGGAGGCAACGCGTCCGTCCGGCCCGCGCTGGTCGGCATGCTGGCACAGAAGGAGATCATCGATCGCAGCACGAACGCCGTCCTGCAACGGTCGGTGTCGTCCTGGAGTGTGCGTCGCGTGTCGGGGGAGGATTTCTATCACGGCGCGGGTTACCGTTCCTGGTGGCGCGACAACGCCACTTACGCGCCCGTCCTGATCGCTGAAATGTGGAACCGCGACTCGGAGGTGAGCAGCTCGCTCTACTACCACCACCGGCGCTACTACGATCACGACGCGTATGGCAATCCGGGGCGCACCGTCGAGTCAGCGACGCTGGCGAATCAACCGATGCGCCAGACCCGCGTTACCTACTTTACGGACCCGATTAAATGGATCATCGGTGTGCCGCAGGACGAGGTTCACGAGGCCCTGTCGGGAGAAGGTGGAGCTGCTCAAACGATCGGCGAGGTGACACGCACGCTCAATGCGAGCGGCCAGGTCACGCGCCAAGTGTCGTACGGAGTTGAGACGAACTACACGTACACGAGCAGAGGCGACCTCGAGACACAAACCGACGCGCGGAGCAAAGTCCGTCGATATCTGAACTATAAGCGCGGCATCGCGCAGCGTGAAGAACTGCCCGAAGGCGTGACACTTGCACGCGAAGTGAACGACCGAGGCATCGTTGCCTCCCAGAGCGACGGTCGCGGATACACAACGCGATTCGACTACGACGCGCTGAACCGCCTCACCGCCATCGATTTCCCGATCAAGGCTGATGTGTCCGTCAACTATTCTGCGGGTGGAGTGGGGTACCGCCGCACGCTGACTCGCGGCAGCTATCAGCAGACCGAGTCGATCAACGACTTTGGCCAGACTCGCGAGATCGAGCGGCGCGATCTGACGAACGGCGCGGTGATCTCCCGCACCAAGCAATTCGATGCCGACGGTCGAGAAACTTTCACTTCCTATCCGAACGCTAGTGTCGGTTTCACGACGAGCTATGACGTGCTCGGCCGCATCCGGAGAACGGAACATCCGGACGGTGCCGGGGTGGGGTACGCTTATGATTCCATTGATGTGACCGTCACCAACGAACGCGGTTTCGCAACGTCGTACCGTTACAGCTGGTATGGAACGGATGACAGCGACAAGGTGGTGCATTTCATCGCATCACCGGAGAACGTCGGCACGATCATCCAACGTGACGCAAGCGATAATGTCATCAGGGTGCATCAGGGACAGCGTTCTAGCGATAACACCATCAGCGGCTACGCGAAAACGTACGAGTACGATAGCCACCAGTGGCTGGTTAAAGCCTTCGAGCCTGAAACCGGCACCAAGATCTTCACTCACGACGAGATCGGCAACGTCCTCTCCGAGACCGTAAACGACGACGCGCCGACACTATTCGTTTACGACGGCCTGAATCGGCGCACGCTTTCCGACTATCCCGGTGTGGCAGCCGACGTATCCGTGGTGTACGACAAGAACAGTAACGTCGAGAGGCTCACGCGTGGCGTGGATACACGCTGGGTTTACAGCTACGACGCGAACGACAATCTCGAGAGCGAGACTCTGTCCCTTAACGATTTGGCTCTCGGCGCCCGGTCGTACGCGATGGCGCACAGCTACAGCGACGTTGACGTGGTGGCGACCACGACTTACCCGAGCGGCCTCGTCGTAGACTACGCGCCGGACGCGTTCGGTCGGGCGACCCGTGTCGGTACGTTCGCGACGGAAGTTGCATATCATCCGAGTGGCCAGTTGCGCAGCTATCGCCTTGCGAATGGCGTCGTGACCACGATCGCCCTCAATCAACGCCTGCTTGCGCAAAGGATCGATGCCGGCAGCCTGCTCGATCTGAACTATTCCTACGATGCGGCCGGCAATGTCACCGCGATCGCTAACGCCATCGATGCGTCGAAGTCGGTGAGGATGGGTGCGGACAGCTATGACGGTCTCGATCGTCTGAAGAGTGCTACCGGCTCCTGGGGCACGGCAACGTTTGAATACGACCATTACAGCAACTTGCGCACCAAGCGCGTGGGTAGTGGTGACCACATCAAGGTCGATCTCGACTCACGTTATCGACCGTATAGAACGCGCCGGCTGAATTCATCAAACTCGACCTATCTGGACGGCCACACAGAATTCGCCTACGACGCCCGTGGTAACGCCGTGGGCAAGTCGTCACATACATTCACCAGCCAGCCCTACGGGCTGGATCAACAGGCGTACGTGTACGACCCAGCCTCGTTATTGGTGCACAGCCGGGTCGAGAAGCGCACGGGCGCGACCATCAACGTGCTGGAAAAAACGTACGACTACGATGGCAATGGTCAGCGGGTCCTCGAGAAGGCGCGTCGCTCCTATGACATTTTATATAGCGTCCACTCGCGCGGTGGTCAGCTCATGTTCGAGGAGTCGATTGCCAGTTGCACGAGGACCGATTACGTCCGGCTCGGCGCGTTGACGGTGGCACGCTCCGATGATCAGTTTTCGCTTCCCACCGTGGATACCGATGGCGACGGCATCAACGATTGCATGGAGCGTCAGCTGAGCCTCGATCCCAACGATGCGACCGACGCGAGCGCCGATCGCGATGGTGACGGCGCATCGAATCTCGCGGAGTTCCGCGCTGGAAGTTCGCTGAGCGTACGCGACACCGATGGCGATGGCCTGACGGATGGCCAGGAGATCAATCAGTACCTGACCGATCCAACACTGACCGATTCGGATGGCGACGGCCTCGCCGATGCGGTCGAGGCAGGCAATCCGCAGCTCGATGGTGCCACGTCAGACAGCGATCACGACGGTGTCTCGGACTATTGGGAGCTGCAGCTCAATACGAATCCCAATGACCCACTCGATGCACGCGACGATGCCGACAACGACGGTTTCAGCAACCGTCAGGAGAGTCTGGCCAAGTCTGATCCGAGCCGCGCCGCAACTTTGCCCGCTCGCGGCTCGCTGCTGTGGACGCTTGAAACGGGGCAGCCTTTCTCGCACTCGTCACCCATCGCGCGTGACGGTACGGTCTACGTTACGGGTGGCAATACACTCACGGCGGTGCGCCCGGATGGAACTGTTCGATGGACCTATTCGGCAGGCTACAAAATCAGTGCGCCCACGATCGCGGAAGACGGCACGATCTATATCGTCGCTAACCCCGTCTTCTATGAGATTGGTCAGGTTGCTTCGCGCATCCACGCGTTGAAGCCGGACGGAACGGTGCGATGGATCTATGAATCAGTCAATCGCTTCGAGTCGCCGATCGCTCTTGGGTCGCAATCCCGTCTGGTCGTCGGCGGCGTCAACGTAACTTCCAACGGGCTGAGTACTAAGTTTCTTGGTGTCATCGAGGTGATTAGCCCAAGCGGTGCAGTGATCGGCCGGACGTTCGTCAGTACATCCTCATCCCTCGATACTGCACCTGCGGTTGCCGCAGGGGGCGTCGCCTATATCGGTGATACCTCTGGGCGGGTATACGCCTTCAATGAGAGCAGCGCGCAGCTTTGGACGTATGGATTGCGTAGCCGGCCGGTCGGCGGTGCGTCCATTGATAGCAGCGGAACTGTCTACTTCCAGGACACGAATGGTTGGCTGTACGCCATCAATTCAGCGGGCGTTCTCGTATGGGAGCGACAGGTAGCGCCGTCGCAGAACGACGGGTACCAGCGCACGGTCACTATCGGCAACGAAGGCACCCTCTATGTGGGTACCGCGCAGGGTAACTTACTGGCGCTGAGCCAGGCCGATGGCTCACAGCGTTGGTCCGCACCTCTAGGCGGCAGCGTGCTGACGCCAGTGAAGGCAGCTGACGGCACGATCTACGCCGCTCGCCGCGATGGTGCGGTCTCCGCGTTCACATCCACGGGCACTCTTTTGTGGTCACGTGATTACCCTGCTGGCTCACCGCCGATGCTCGACAAGGACGGTACGCTGTACATCGGGACGACTTTCGGTCAACTGCTATCCATTGCCGATTCGGGCGGCGGTCTCGCTGTCGCGCCATGGCCAGCGGATCGTCACGATTCCGCCTCCACCGGCTATCAGTGCTTCAACAACTCGCAGTATTCGACATCGGTCGATTCCGATGGCGACACGATGATCGACTGCCTCGAGCTAAAAAATGGGCTGAACCCCCATGACCCAGCCGACGCCAGCGTGGATCTCGATGGGGACGGTCTCACGAATGCGCAAGAGCTCGCTCGTGGCACAAATGCCCGCGTGGCGGACACCGATGGAGATGGATTGAGCGACGGGCTCGAGGTCCTGACATATCACACCAACCCGCTCGCGCCGGATTCCGACCGCGACCTCATTCCCGATGGAACCGAGATCGAGTGGCGCATGAATCCGCTCGATGCAGCCGATGCGCTGGCGGATGCCGATGGTGACGGCTTCAGTGCCCGTCAGGAACTGATGGCGGGCACCAATCCGGTGAGTGCCAGCAGCGCACCGCAATTAGGTGCGCTCCTCAGGACCGAGTCGGCGCTATCAGATCCTTCGCGCTCGGAGACGACGCTTGCCGCGGATGGCACGACGTATCACGTGACCGCTCAAGGTCTCGACGCCCGGAATCCTGATCGGTCACGTAAATGGTTCTGGTCGGCGACCAACTTGTTGAACAATGCAGTGCTCGGTGCTGATGGTACTGTTTACGTCTCGATCTCTAGAACGATCGATCGCACAGAGCTCGTCGCGTTATCGTCCCACAACGGACGCAAGCTTTGGTCTGTAGATCTTAGTTTGCTCGGCAGCTCGGTGCGAAACGTGAGCGAGCCGCCCTCGGTTGGACCCGATGGGCTGATCTACCAGCCGTTCATGAGTAGTTTCACAGGGTACAGCTATATCGCCGCGGTCGACCGCCTTGGCATCGTGCGAGGGGTAAAGGAACTTCGCGTCCAGAGCGGCAGCCTTTCGTATCCAACCATCGTTGTTGATCACGACGGTCGCGTCATTCAATCCGGTGGAGAGAGCGGGATAAGTGCGTTCCGATTGGTCTCGGGGAATTTCGAGCGGGTCATGCAGAGCGAGAGCGGCGAGTTTTTTAGCGGCGCCGATCTTGCGGTCGCCGTGGACGGAACAGTTTATGTTGCGCACACTCGAGCGTTCGAAGCGTACAGCAATTCTGGCGAGTCACTTTGGACGATCGATGGCAACCATTTCGAGCCACGCGTTCTGCCTGACGGCCGTGTTCTCGTTCAGGCCGGGAACGATGGCGGAAGACTGCGTATGTATTCGGCGGAGGGTACGTTGCTCTGGTCGCACACTAGTGCACAAACGCCGGCACTTGTTGGAGCAACGTCTATCGACGCTCGCAACGTGATTCACGTTGCAACCGCCACCGGCACACTCGCCGTCAGTGACGACGGCTCGCTTTTGATGCAGACCACTGTGCCCGGCGGTATGACCGGCGTGAACTATCCGATCGTGCAGCCCGATGGCTTGGTCTGGTTCGAAACACGCTCCTCACGACTGCTGGTTGCAGGCAATGCGAATGGTCTTGCCGATAGTTGGGCGAGCAGGCATCGCAATCATCGCAACCAGCGAAATGCGGCCGGGGTCGACGAAGTGTCGCCGGATCCCGCGCCGTCGATCGCACTCGTCAGCCCGGCGTCCGGCAGCACGACCAACCTCGACGTCGGGCAGCAGCTCACGGCCACCGTGCGCGCATTCAACCTGAGTGAGGGAGATCTAAGTGGGAATGTTCGCTGGACATCCTCTCTCGACGGGGAGCTCGGCTCGGGTGGATCGCTGGCCGTCAACTCGCTGACGCTGGGTACTCATACGATCACGGTGACGATCACCGATGCCGCCGGCCTGTCACGCAGCGACGCTCTTACTGTGAACGTGGGCCGTATTGGCCCGGGTCTCACAATCCTGTACCCGACTGACGGGTACATAACCGAGGCCGGATGGAGTTTGAATTTCAATGCAAGCGCCAACGACGCTGTCGATGGCGACCTCTCGCAGGCGATCCGATGGACTTCCAGCATCGATGGTGCGATCGGTAGCGGCGGTACTTTCTCGCGCCAGCTGAGTCTGGGGCAACACGTCATCACTGCAAGTGTGTCGGATAGCAACGGCACGACTGCGACGGCCACACGGACGGTTCACGTTCGCCTGCTGCCGCCTACTGTGCAGATTGCATCGCCCACGGTCTCGACGGTCACTCGAGGAACAGCGGTTTCGTTCCAGGCCTTTGTGAACGACGCACGCGATGGGAACATCGCTGCCGCGACCGTCTGGACGTCGTCGCTCGATGGTCAGTTCGGCACCGGCGGGAGTTTCTCGGTGGCCAACCTCAGCACCGGGCGCCATCAGATCACTGCCACGGCGACGGATAGCGACGGCCTGACGGGGTCGGCTGCGCGAACACTCACCGTTACGGATTCGGCAAACCCCGCACCAGTCGTTTCGATCAGCACACCCGCGGCCAACGCACAGTTCTATGCGGGCGATCTGGTCCGAATGCAGGCGAGTGCAAGCGACTCGGGTGGCTCCATTGCCTCGATGCAGTGGTCCTCGTCTCGCGACGGCGCGTTGGGAACCGGATCGCCGTTAGATAGAACGACGCTGAGCATAGGCGAGCACGTCCTTAGCGTCGTGGTCACGGATAACGCCGGAGCGAAGGCGGCTGCGACACGCACCATCCGAGTCCTGCCGATCCCGGATAACTACCCGCCCACTGTCACGATCAACTCTTTCGTCGAAGGCGGCGTCTACACGCAAGATAGTGTGATTCCACTGCTGGCGCGGGCGGCCGATCGCGAACATGGCGACGTGAGCAACTCGATCGTGTGGTCATCGAGCGTCGATGGCGAGCTCGGTCGTGCGGCTGCGGTGCATGCGACCTTGAGCGCGGGCACGCATGACCTTACTGCAAGCGCTACGGATCCGGGCGGTGCGACCGGCAGCGCGACTCATCGGATACAGGTCGCATCCGAAGGTCAGGCGATGCATATGGTCGAGCCGTTCACCGGCTCTCAGGCATTTCCTCGCAACGGCTGGGAAGTCGTGAACGATGCGGGCAATCAGACCGGCGGCGTCGATGGAGCTTGGTCCGTCAGCAGCGGCAGGGCAGTGGAGACGGCCGGCGGCTACCGTATTCACAGCGACGCGATTGCACGGCCTGGCACATATCTACTGCAGACAGCCGGCACCCACTGGACCGACTACAGCGTGCGTTTGACGATGCGTTCGGCCACGACGAGCGGCACGATGTATGGCATGGGATTAATGTTCCGCGTGAAGGACAATGACAACTACTACCGTTTCTCCATGGATCGGACCAACTCGTTCCGACGCCTGGTGAAGAAGGTGAATGGGACGTACACGACGATCTGGCAGGACACGGTGGCTTACACGCAAGGTCGCGACTATCAACTGGAGGTGCGTGCGCAAGGGAGCACGATCACCGTGCTACTTGACGGCACGCAGCTCTACAGCGGATCCGATTCCGCGCACGAACGAGGCACGATTGCTCTGTACTCTTGGCGTAGCCGTAATGCGGGATTCGATAACGTCGAGGTGACGAACCTCGCGAGCGCGCCCGCTCTGTCCCTATCAAGCGGTGATCGGGTGACGGTAAGCGAGTCCGTTGGTACGACTCCTACGCTGACCATCCGTGGTCCGGCGAATAACGCATCAATCATGCAGGGCGGCAGCGTCACGTTCACGGGAACCGCGATAGACGTCGAGGATGGCACGATTAGCAACGGCATCGAGTGGAGCTCGAACGTCGATGGTGCGTTGGGCACAGGGGAGAGCGTCAGCATCGCGACCCTTCGCATCGGCACGCATGCGATCTCGGCGTCTGTCACCGATAGCGATGGACGGCAAACGACGCAGACCATGACGGTTACGGTAACGGACGCAGATCTCATTACGGAGGGCGCGCGATGAGCGCCATGCTCAAAATGTTCCAACGGTCGCTCAGCGCCGCACTGTGCGTAGTCCTTGCGGTGATCACCCTTGCGCCCGCGGCACAGGCCGCGCGAGTAACGACCTACTATCACACCGACGGTCTCGGCTCGGTCGTTGCCGCATCCAACCAGGCGGGTGAGCTGCTCTGGCGCAAGGAGTACGCGCCATTCGGCCATCAGATCGATCAGACGCCGGACACCGAGAAGCTCGGCTACACCGGCAAGCCGCACGATTCTGTCTTAGGACTCACCAACCTCGGGGCGCGCTACTACGACCCACACCTGGGTCGCTTCATGTCGCCCGATCCCGTGGGGTTCGTCGAATCGAATCCGATGAGCTTCAACCGCTACGCGTACGTCAACAACAACCCGTACAAGTACGTCGACCCGGATGGCGAGTTCCTGAACTTCGCCGCGAAGTTTGTTTTCGATGTTGGTGTGAACATCGCGTTCAACTACATTACGACGGGAGAGGTGGACGTCGGGGGTGCGCTGAAAGAGTCCGCGATTGGGATCTTGAATCCGGCGAAGACCGTGGCCAAAGCGGGCAAGCTTGCCAACGTAATATTGCTGACTCACAAGAAGCTGCCCGGCCCGGTCAACAAAACCAAGCTCATCGACGACGCCGTCGGGCCGCCGAAGGGGCCGGATTTCATCGTATCCTCCGGGGGTACGGCATTCCCGGTGCCCAAAGGCGCCACGGGCCCGAGACCGGTCATCAATCCCGGCGGCAAGCAAACCGGCGATGCTTTCACGGGCGGGAAAGGTGGCGAGAATGGTCAAGTGGCAACGATGCGCATCATGGACCCAACGTCACCGAGAGGTTCGAGCCCGGGTTATCCAAAGGGCTACGTAAAATATGAGAATAAGGGCGGGCAGGGCGTCGATCCCTACTCAGGGCGTACACTAGCGAACAAAGACAGTCACTTTCCTTTGGATTGAACGCGCAATGTCTGTTCTGCAGAGTCTGGTCGGTCATATCGTCGCGTCGCTTGAACGGGACAACGATAGTTTGCATCTTGAGTTCAATGACGGCGCGGCATTGCATGTGTTCAATCAACACAGGATCTCCGGCGGTGCCTTGGAAAATCTCGCGGGCGCCACAGTACAGTCGGTGAGTGAGCGCCCGGAGGCTGTGGTATTCACGTTCTCGCTCGGAGTCACCCTCTCGGTGGGGCTGGTCGACGCGGACTATTCGGGACCGGAAGCCATGCAATTGGCGCGGCCCGGGAAGCCCATTGTCGTTTGGAACTGAACTTAGTCGCTGATATCGACGCCGTTACGAAAGATCAATAGCTTGTCGACCACTGCGGTCGGCGGCATTTGCCCTTTCCGGACAGTGATCGGAGCAACCTGAGAGCTGGAAGGTAATGACCAAAACCAGAATCGCCGCCGTTATCGCCGTAGTAATTGCGGGTGCTGTCGCTATTGTCGTTGCGCTGAACAACAGGGCCGCCACAGCATCAAAGGCCGCGAGTACACCCGCCCCAGAACCCGCCATGGCTATCGAGCCAATTCCTCAGCCTCGGAAGGAAGGCCTCCAGCCGCCGCCGAGTGATGTCGCCGTGATCTCGAAGCCCGAAGGCGAGCGGCCGCAGTGAGCATTTCACCACG
>WUUC01024776.1_pt1 | contig 11298 bp, 6 predicted proteins | sample 6278441 | NCBI WGS metagenome assembly WUUC01 (sample SAMN13675441, study PRJNA597444) | soil metagenome | isolation source: soil | place: USA: Washington | collected 2017-10 | reverse complement strand
CGCGACGAACTGCTCGACGCATTGCGCGCCGCCGCGGTGCCTGGCAGCCCGCCAGACGGAACACTGTCATCGCCGCCGGAAGGGTTGCGCGTCCATACGTCGGATGTCTGCGACCTGTTCCGGGCGGCATTCAATGTGTGGGCGACCGAGCTGCGGCCGTTGTCGCATGCGCCGTCGGCCGACGACGATTGCGTGCTGTTGTGCGACGTGGAACTTCCCGTCGTGCCGGCGCCGAACGGCCGATGGACGGTCGCCGAGGACTCGCGGATTGCGCTGCTCGAGGACCGGCGTCCGTACGTGCTCCCGCTGCGCCTGCTGCAGGAGCTGGCGCTGTGCGATCGCGCGCAGACTCGTACCGGATCGATTGCCGTGGCGGCGGCCGGAATCATCGCCGGCGACGCGACGAACACGTCGAACCGCCGGCCGGTGATCAACGGACTGCGCGTGGTGAACGTCGCGAACGGCGAGCTGACGTTCACCTTCGACGGGTACGTTCAGCCCGCGGTTGTGAGCACGTTTCAGTATGTGGTGAAGGCATTGAGCCAGGCGCGGCCATCGCAGCCGGCCGCGCCCGTGATCGTCAACCTCGGCGGCTTCGATCCGGACGGTATCCGCCTGCGCCTCACGGACGCCACGGGCGTGGCGATCCCGGTGACGGACCTCGCCTCGATCGAGATCTCGATAGAGGTCACGCGGTACGTGTCGTAAGCGCAGAACGCACGAGGGGATCATGATGAGCGCCGGCCCGACCAATCAGCCGACCGTGCCAGCAAATCCAGCGAAGCACGTCAACTACACGCTCGGCATGATTCTGGGCGTGGATGATTTCGTTCAGGAGTTTGCCTATCTCTCGGCACGCGACCAGGGCCTCGCTCGCGATGTGGTTGGCTACGGCACGGTCTGCGGTCTGAAGGTCGCGATCGAATCTGATTCGCGCGGTCCGCGTGTCGCGGTCTCGCCGGGAACCGCCCTCAGCCCGCGCGGCCAGACGATCCGCGTCTGCGCCGCCCAATGCGCCTATCTCGCCGATTGGGTCAAGGACCACCGGCGCGAGATCGTCGATCGACTCGGATCGCCACCCGATAGCGAGGTGACGGCACACATCGCGCTCTGCTATCGCGACTGCCCGGCCGATTCGGTGCCGATCCCCGGTGAGCCGTGTCGCGCCGAAGAAGACGTGATGGCGCCGTCCCGGCTTGTCGACGACTTCCGGCTCGAGCTGCGCTTCGACGCGCCGGACCAGGCGGAGGAGGATGCCCTGCGCCGGTTCGTCGCGTGGCTGTCGGACGTTCCAATCGACGCCGGGCCAGGTTCACCGCTCGACGATCTCCTCAATGCGATCCGCGCGGCGACGCAGTCGGTCGCATCGCCTCCCGGCACGCTCGACTTCATGCTCGATCCGCCCCCGCCGTTTCTGCGGATCCCTTCCGCGCACGCATGCGATTACCTGCGCGCGGCATTCCGTGTCTGGGTCACCGAACTGCGGCCGCGCGTGCGCGACGGCGCAAACGGAAACGGCTGCTGCGAGTCGAGTCAGACGAACACGGAAGAATGTCTACTGCTCGGTGAGCTCACGGTTCCCATTCGGCTCGATGCGCTTTCGGGCGAATGGCAGCTCGATCCGAACGTGCCGGTCGCGATCCGGGAGGAGCGCCGGCCGGTCCTCGTCCATCTCCGGCTGCTTCAGGAGTGGCTGCTGTGCGGACGCCCCGCCGCCGCGGGGGGAGGCGGCGGAGCCACCGGTGTGGCAGGCCCTGAGGGTCCGACCGGACCGACGGGACCAACAGGGCCGAGCGGACCGACTGGCCCGAGGGGACCGACTGGCGCAACAGGCCTCGGCGCCACCGGGCCCACCGGTCCGGCGGGATCAGGCGGCGGCGTGACCGGTCCGACTGGTCCAACCGGTCCCGCCGGTGCGACGGGTGCTGGGGTGATCGGACCGACCGGACCCGCCGGTGCGACGGGCGTGGCCGGCCCCACGGGCGCCACCGGACCGACCGGCGCCAGTGTGACCGGTCCCACGGGGCCGACGGGGCCACCCGGCATCGGTCTTCCCGGACCAACCGGTGCGACGGGCCCAACCGGCCCTCAAGGCCCCGGGCTCCCGGACGACCTCACGCGGATCGTCGGTACGAGCTGGCGCCACGGCGCCGCAAATGTCGGACCCACCGATGTGCTCAGCATCACGCGCCTGGTCCTCAATCCGGCCCAATTCGCGTTCGTTGTCGCGTTCGGTACCAAAAGCGACGTCGGCGCGCTGCGGAAAGTGCGGTTCGGACCGAACTCGATCGACGACAACACGTTCGAAATCTACTACCGGCAGAAGTTCGCGGGAGACATCGCCACCGAATTCTGGGCCAGGGTCTTCGGAGAGGGGACGGAGCTGGTCCCGGTGAACATCGACGGCATCGATCCGAGCGGCCGCATTCTCGCCGCCACCGAGCTCCCGACGAGCGGCGGTGAGGCGTTCGCGAACGGTGCGGCGATCGTCTGGCGCAGGGAGATGTTCTCGCGGTTGAGCGGCCGGCGCCTGCTGATTCAAATCAAGGGCGACTTCATCGAAGACGAGACGCGACGCGGTGTCGACGCGAATTTCATCCTCGGCGCGCTGCCGAGCGGCGACCGCGTACCCGGCGGCACGTTCTGGAGCTGGGTGCAACTCATTTAACCCCATGAGAATCCTCTGTCGCGCCTACGACCTCGACGATCGCGGCAACAGCGGCCGGACGCTGCGTGCGGTCGAGCAGCACTGCCGCGGTGAAGGCGATGAAGTGTGGGCGACCGCGGCCGCGCACGACCTGGGGGAAATCCGCGCCTGGCATCCGGACCTCATCGTCTCGCAGCAATGGGCCACCGCCGAGGCCTCACGATGGTCGACGACGCTTCGCGTCCCCTTCGTGATGGTGGTCGACGGTCCAGGACAGTTCGAGTACTTCATGCCGCAATGCGATCTGGTCGCCTTCGCGAGCCACGTGCAGCACGATGTCGCCCGTGCCGCGATCGGTCGAACTCCCGCAACGGTCCTGCCGCTTGCGACGTGGTGTGATCCGGAGCCGGAGCTGCGCGCACTGCGGCGGCAACTGGCGGACATGGCGAACACGGGCCGCCGCCGGCCGACGGTCACGCTGTGCATGACCGTCGCGAACGAGGCGGCGACCCTCGAGCACGCAATTCAGTCGGTCGCTCACGTCGTCGATGAAATCGTGATCGGCGTGGACGCGAAATCAACCGACCGAACGGCCGACATCGCACGCCGCTACGCCACCCAGCTGTTCACCTTCGACGAGAGCCGCCCCGCAGACTTTCCGCGCATGCGAAACCGTGCGATGGAGCGCGTCGAGACCGACTGGGCCATCGTTCTCGACGGGCACGAGTGGATCGAGCACGCGGACAAAATCCCGGGGGCGCTCGAAACGACGGCATGGTCGATCGAAATCGAAACGCACTTCGAGCCGGATGATCAACGCGTGCCTGGACTCGCGTTTCCGTTCCCCCGTATTCACCGCCGCCACGTCCGTTTCACTGGCGCCGCGGCACATGAGGAAGTAAACACACCGGCCGAGCATCGTCACCTACGGCGGGATATCACGGTGTGGCATGAGCGCAAGCCGGGACGCGCGGCCAGCGCGCGGAATGCCGAAAAGAGCGGCGCCGAGCTCGAGTGCCTGAAAACGGCATGGCAGAGCGGCGGGGATCGACGGGCCCTCTTCTATCTGGCCAATGGTCTGCGCGAGTCAGGACGCACCGAGGAAGCGGTCGCCGCGTACGAGGAATATCTCCGCGCGCCAAACTTCGAAGAGGAAGGCTGGCAGGCGCGCTTGTACCTGGCGCGCTGCCATGTCGCCCGGCGCGACTGGTCCGCGGCTCGTCAGGCGCTCGAAGAAGCCATCCTTGCCGGTCCTGAACGCGCCGAAGCGCTCGTCGATCTTGGCCACGTGCTCCTCGCGGCGGGTGAGCCGCGCCAGGCGGCCGCCTGGTTTCGCATGGCAACGGCCCTGCCGCGTCCGTCCCGGTGCCGGATGTTCGTCGAGGTGCCGGTGTACCGCTGGGGGGCGTGGCACGGGCTCGCGCTGGCGCTCGACGGCATGGGCGAGTACGACGCCGCGGCAGACGCGGAGCTCTGCGCGCTCGACCGCGGTGCCGGACCGTGGGCAACCGAGAACGTCAAGTGGTGGCGCGCACGCGCCGAGGAATCGCGATGATCAAAGCACTGCACGACCCGGTCCTCGAAGACGGCATCGCGTTCACCTCGTACTTCAACGGCCGGCTGCTTTCGGGAGAAGACCTCTCGCGCGATCAGCAGGGCCACCGCGAGGCCCGCCGGCGCCTGGGCCAGGCGATGGGCGTCGGCGTCGGCTTCGGCCTCGAGGTCTTCGAGGCCTCCGGCGAGAGCACCCGGACATCGCCCGTCATCACCATCCAGCCAGGCGTCGCGGTCAACCGCCGCGGGCAGGCGCTGGCGCTTCGATCGCAAATCGACCTCCGTCTCGTTCGTGGATCAGCGGATGCGACGAGTACCGCCACGACCGCCTTTCGCGTGTGTGATGAGCGGCGTCCCGGCGTCTACGTCGTGGGCGAGGGCGTGTACGTGCTCACGATCGCGTGTGCCGAGCGTGGACAGGGGCGCGCCGCGGCCAGCGGGCTGGGGAATGTGTCGGCAACGTGCAACGTGCGCGCGGTCGTCGAAGGCGTTCAATTCCGCCTGGTCCAGCCGGTGATCGATCCGTCGCTGCTTGCCGACCACGCGCGGCTGCGAAACCGCATGGCCGGCCTGGCCCTCGGGATTGACCATCGCCAGGCGGCTCATGCCAACCCCCTCGCGCCGATGGCGGGGCAGTACGGTCTCAGCGACGCCTTGCGGGCGGTCGGCGCGATGAGCGACGACGAGGTGCCGCTGGGACTGGTGCACTGGAACGCGTCGGAGGGCATCACGTTCGTCGACATGTGGTCCGTGCGGAGACGCGTGACGTCGAACAGCGCTGATGGCCGGTGGCCGTGGATGATGGGCGATCGCCTGATGAGTGAGGCGGAGGCCACGTTCCTTCAATTCCAGGAATGCGTCGAAGACCTGGCAGGCAGCGGCGAAGACGTCTCCGGCATCGTCGCCGCCGATCGGTTCGAGTTCCTGCCACCGATGGGAATGCTCCCGCTCCAGATCGGCACGAGGCGGGGGTTCGACCCGCAGCGCTTCTTCGGTTCCGACGTGCTCTCGCGTGATGTCGCGTATACCGACGCGCGGCTCTTGCGCGCATTGCTGCACGAGTCGTTCACCCACGATCCCATTGCGATCGTGATGCAGGAGCGCGTGCAGTTGTATCTGGTGTTCGAGAATTTCCACGCCGCCGCGCAGGGTCAACCGATCACGCCTGTCGTGGTGTTCGCCAGCCGCACGCTGCCCTACCGCGGCGTCGCGCGATACGGGTTTGCACGATGGGAACAGGGGCGGTTCGCGCCGCGCGTCATCTGAACAAGGAGGAGTGATGCCATCCGATCGGTCCGTCTTTAGTGCCGTATCCAATGCGTTTTCAGGGCTGACGGGCTCCATGACCGGCAACGTCTTCGTGAGACCCGGTCTGGTCAGGCCGGACATCTTGACCGGCGGCGTGATGTCTCCTGGCTTCGGGACGACCGGGCAGCCGCCGCCTGTACAGCCGCCGGTGAGCCCGACCGCGAGCGCCTCAGACCTGCAAATCCTCATCGCCTCGGTGCCGACGGCGCAGGACGGCCACGTGATCACCGCCGACTATCACAACTCCGTGCGCAACGCGCTCGTGGCCATCGCGAACCACCTCGGGCTCGGGCCCGTGAGCGACGAAATGACCATCACGAACGCGCCACGGTTGCTGCGCGAGGGCAACCTGCCCGAGTGGGAGCTCCAGTACGGGTTCGTCCGGCGCGAGCGGGCCGCGCCGCCCAATGGGAACATCCACGGATGGATGGAGCTCGATCTGCCCGAGGGAGCACGCATCAAGAAGATGGTCGTGTTCGCGACGCGCGGTGGCGACGGCAGCCTCAAGGTGAAGCTGAAACGCCAGAAGATCACCGACCCGACGATTACGCCCGATCTGATTGCCATCGATATCGCGGCCGACGCCGACGCGGCGCGAGGAACCGACGGCGATGTCACGATTCCCGGAACCGGCGCCGGCGCGGTGGCCATCGAGGAGTACAGGGTCGTCGACAACCGCGAACACAAATACCTGTTCACCGCGGAGCTCGACAACATCACGGAGTCGACGACCGCGCAAATCCGCGCGATTCAAGTCGTGTGCGGGCGGTGAGTCGCGGCGATGCGCGCACCTGCGGGTAACGGTACGACGATCAACCGGCTGCGGATCCAAGCCCGCGGCCTCGATCCGCTGACGGCACAGGTGCGCACGCGGCGCTTGCTCGATGATGCCGCGCTGCAGCCGCCATCCCTCGGGCCAAGGGCGATTCTGTGCATTCGACGACTTGCGGATCCGCGGCCCGGCCTCGCCACGCTGGAGAGCAGGTCGCCCGCGCCCGCGCGATGGACCGATGCCGTCAGGGCGCTGATCGGCGAGCGGGCGCGAGATGCGGCGCGTCCCGCGCGAGGTGATGTGTCGGCAGACGCGCAAGCGGTGATGTTTGCGGACCGCGCTGAACTACTGGCGTGCCTCGCTCGCGACTGGTGCGCCGGCGTCGCCGGTGTGCGCTGGTGGTGGCCCGCGCTGCTCGGTGAGTCGGCCGGTGACGACGCCGTGCTGAGCGCATGGCTGGCGACGCCGCAACACATCGCTGCGGCATTCGAAGAGACGGCGCGGCTCGGTGTCGCGGCGCGCTTTGTCCGCCGCTTTGATCGTGGCAACGTACGTGCGCTGTTCAATGCGCTGACCGCCGAGCACGACCTCCGGCCACTCGCCGCGGCGATCGAGACTCTGCTCACCGCTGGCGTTGCGCAACAAGCCGGCGATGCCGATTCAACGGCAACGACCGCGACCCCTGGCGACCGCAATCTGTCGTCCGCAGCGCTCGCACCGTGGGGTGAGTGCGTGCCTGAGTGCGCGGCCAGCACGCTGCGCGCCGATCAAGCGTGCCTGCTCGGCATTGCGCTCACCTTGCGCCGCCAGCCTTGGCGAGTCAGGACGAGAGGAGTTGCGGGGCTGATCGAGCGGTGGACGGATGACGTTGGCCACTCTGGCGAGCCGCGGCAGCAAGCGCCGCAGTCGGTCACCGACTCGGCCACCGCACCCGCGCCGGTGATCGCGCGTGCCCTTCCGGCGCGCGCCAATGGGTGGGACAGGAAACAGAGTGGCGCGTCCATCCAGTCCGGGGTCGGCGGTGTCTTCTACTTGCTCAACGTCGCGATCGCTCTGGAGCTGTACGGTGACTTCACCAAGCCGGCGGCGGCTGGCATTGATCTTCCGATCTGGGACTTCGTCAGGATGGCGGGCCGCCAGCTCGCACCGCAGCGCTTTCGGCGCGATCCGGTATGGCACCTGCTTGCGCAGCTTGCCGGCCGCGATGGCGGCCGTGCCGTTCGCGCTCCGCTGTGGTTGACCCAAGAGCTCCTGCCGCATCTCCGATCGCGAATCGCGCGCGCGCTGGGGATCGCGCAGTCGCGTCACGCTGGCCGGTTGCTGTGTGTGCATCGCGCGCGGGTGGAGATCACTTTGGCGCACGTCGACGTGTTCTTTTCATTGGCCGCGCATCCGATCGCGATACGCCTGGGCGGCGTCGACCGCGATCCGGGATGGATCCCCGCTGCCGATCGCATCGTGACCTTCCATTACGACTGAGCGGGGCGAAATGAACGATCGAGGCCCGTTCGCGGATCTACCGGCAACACCCGCCAGCCATTTCAAACTGCACTTCTATTCAGCCGTGTCGCAGCTGATGGTCGCGGCCGCGTCCCAGCTGCCTTCGCCCGACTCGGCTGGAGATCGCTTTCCGGAACTCCAGGGGTATCACGCCGAGCTGGTGAACGCCGGTGTGCCGGGGCTCTCGCCTCCCGCCACGACGGCGTGGTGGCGGCACGCGATTGCCGACTGGGAGGCGCACGCGACCGCGTTTCTGCCGATCCGCGCCGTCCGCGACACGGCGCCTGTTGGCCATGAGGCGATGGCGCTCGTCTTCGTTGCCGGCTTGATCGAGGAGGACGCGCGATTCAGTGCGGTGTTCGAAGCCTTGAACTGCGTGGCAGGCCAGCACCGCGCGACCACCGGCCTGCTGATCGACTGTTGCGGCGCGGCCGACCCTGGCGATGTCCGTGGGCGCCTCCGCGCCCTCCAGGAACTTGGTCTCCTGCACGTCATCAACCCCGATGCGCCGCGACTGCAGCGAGCGCTCGACGTCCCGTCCGGCGTGTGGGACGTGCTGCGGGGCGACCGACAACGGCACCCGGTTCCGTGGGCGCAGTTTGTCGGACCCACGGAGCTGCAGGAGCTGGATGCGCTCTTGCTGCCTGAGTCGATCCGCCGCACGGCGACGGGGCTGACACGCCTCCTCGAATCACGTGAGGTCACCACAGTCGTCGTCCGTGGGCCGCGGCAGAACGGTCGGCGGACGCTGATGGGCGCGCTGGCGCGCGCCGCCGGACGCGGGACGCTGATGCTCACCGATCTCACCCAGGGAGACGACGAACGGTGGCGGCAGGTCGGGCTGCTCGCGACGGCGCTGCACGCAATGCCGATCGTGGTGTGCGAAATCGGGTGTGGCGACACGCTCGATCTGCCACGGGTTCCGTCGTACGACGGCCCGATTGGTGTGGTGATCGGTAGGCCCGGCGGCGTGACTGGCGCGGGAGCAGAGCGGTCGCTGACAGTGCGGCTCGACATGCCCGACGCGGCGGCGCGTCGGGAACATTGGCAGACGGCTCTCGGCTCACATCCCATCCAGGACCTTGACACCGTGAGTGGGCGCTTCCGGATGACGGCCGGCAACATCCGCCGCGCGGCGGCTCTGGCGCCGGCCTACGCGGCCCTCGACGGCCGCGCGATGGTCACGACGGCGGACGTGCGGCAGGCGGCCGGTGCGCTGAACCGGCAGTCGCTCGACAGTCTGGCGGTGCGGATCCCCGCGTCAGGCGAGTGGAATCAGCTCGCCACCCGCGACGACACGTTCCGCGAGCTGATGGATCTCGAGTTGCGGTGCCGGCATCGGGAAGGTCTGCTCGCGGCGACCGCCGCGACGCCGGGGCTGCACGGCAACTGCGGCGTGCGCGCGCTGTTCCGGGGTCCCAGCGGCACCGGCAAGACGCTCGCCGCACGGCTGCTCGCCTCCGCATTGCAAATGGACTTATATCGACTGGATCTCTCGTCGGTCGTCAACAAGTACATCGGCGAGACCGAGAAGAATCTCGATCGCGTCCTGTCGCGCGCCGAAGAGCTCGACGTCATCCTGCTGCTCGACGAAGGTGACGCCCTGTTGACGCAGCGGACGGGTGTTCAGACGTCAACCGATCGCTACGCCAACCTCGAGACCAACTATTTACTGCAGCGCCTCGAGTCCTTCGAAGGCATCCTCATCGTCACCACCAATGCCAGCGATCGCATCGACGCGGCGTTCGATCGCCGGATGGATGTGGCGATCGACTTCCACCCCCCACAGGCCGCCGAGCGCTGGGATATCTGGCAGACGCAGCTGCCGTCGGCGAACGAGGTGGACGCTGATTTCTTGAACGAGGTGGCAACCCGCTGTCCGTTGACCGGCGGCCAGATCCGCAACGCCGTGCTGCACGCGCACCTCCTCTCAATCAATGCCGGCACCGTCACGACCGCGCTTCTGGATGCGGCGGTGCGCCGCGAATACCGGAAGGCTGGCGCCGTGTGTCCGCTTCGCCCCGCGGTCTTCCCTGCGGTGGGTGTGTAGACGGCTGATGGCTGTTGCCGCCCGACGCACTGGCGCACCGGCCACAGGGCCAGCCACGTCGACCCCGGCTCCGGCGCCTGCTTCGATTCGCTCGACCACGCCGCCTGGTCCACGCGCCGCGTCAGCCTCCAGTGGTCGCGTGCGACGCACGGCAGGTCGGCCCTCCACACCGGCACGCCCGCCGGCACTCACTCTGACCCCGGGGAGCGTCGCCGGCACGTCGTCGCCACGACCACGCGCCGCCCTGGCAGGCCAGCCAGGCACGGCCGTGCCGCAAGCCGGCATCTCTCCGCCGTCCGCTGTCCCTGCCGACAATCTGGATTTCGCGGCCGCCGCGACCCAGGTTGTTGTCGAGGGCAAGCGGCAGAAGATCCATCCGCCTGCCAGCAAGAAGCGGCGCGAAGTCGAGAAAGCCGCCGTGTTGACCGCCGAGGAGCAGAAGGAACAGAGCTCGAAAGAGCGCAACACCGAAAAGATGAAAGAGGTCGGTGAGCAACAACTCACCGCCGGCAAACGATTCAGCGCCGACGCGTTCAAAGCCGATCTCAGAGCCCGCGTCGCGGCCAAGCCGCCGACCAGCGAAGACGAGGCCAAGAAGCTGGCAAAAAGCGATGCGGTTCAACACTTCGAAAAGGACTTCTCAGGAAAGCTGGCGGCGGAGCAGGGCAACGTCATCGACCCGCTGAAACAACAAGCGAAAGATGCCGCCGCCGCGGGGTTCGACGCACCGATCATGGCCGTGGCGGTTCCAAGGCCGGTGCCTGCCCCAACGCCGGGGCCCGTCGATCCCGCGCTCGTCATCCCGAAACCCAGGAGCGATGCGGAAGCGTCGCTTCAGCGTGAAGGCGACCGGCTCGACGGCGCCATGGACACCAATCGCCTTTCCGAAGACCAACTCGCTCATTCGAGAGAACCGTCGTTCATCAAGACGCTCAGCGCGAAACAGGAAGCCGAGCACAAGATCGTCGAGGCGCAAGTTGCGTATCGCCAGCAGGAGACGGCCATCCTGCAAGGGGCAACGACCCAGGCCAACCGGTCGTTGACGACGGGGCTGGCGGGGATGAACACGATTCACTCCCGAACAGGGGGCCGGGTCGCCGGCGGTCAGAAAGAGACGGAGACACACACCAAGAAGCGTCAACGCGAAATCAAAGCGACGATCGACGGCATTTACGAGAAGACGGTTGAGGGGGTGACCGGGATCCTCAACGCCATGGCGGCGAAAGTCAAAGACGACTTTGCCAGAACGCTCAAGGAGGAGACCGATGCATTCAACCGCAATGTGACCCGTCGGCTCGACAACTACTATTCGTTTGGCAAGAAGACCAAGCACTTTTTTCTCGGAGAGCCGAAAGTTGTCGTCAACGAGAAGGACGGCTCGACTCGCGAGGTGACACCTGACGACTACGACCTGTCGTCGTTCCCGTACCGCATCAAGGTCAAGTGGATCAACCCCGAGGTCTACGA
>WUUC01093085.1_pt1 | contig 11299 bp, 10 predicted proteins | sample 6278441 | NCBI WGS metagenome assembly WUUC01 (sample SAMN13675441, study PRJNA597444) | soil metagenome | isolation source: soil | place: USA: Washington | collected 2017-10 | reverse complement strand
GTTTCTCGACCCGCAGTCGAATACCGTGCTCGGTCTGCAGCAGTGCGCGCCTGTTGCAGTCAGCGGTGCCAACGAAGACATCCCGCTCGGTTCCTCCGCTACCCTCAGCCTGGGTGAGAAGAGCGAAGCGAGCAACGTCGCCGCCAATGGAGATTTCGAGCTTCGGTTCGCGAACTGGACCTTCACCAACGTCGGCGAGGCAATCTTCCAGTTCCCGCAGCCGGCACCTTTCTATCGGCTGGTGTTGAACGCCAACATCACCCGGTTGATCAGCGGCACCTTGAACACAGATCATACGGCCGAGGGATCGGGAAACCTGTTCTGGAGGCCCTAGGACTGACAGTCAACGCGACGTTCGCAGCCGTACTCAGGCTGCGAACGTCCAAGCGCGTCGATTCCGACCACGCACGCGTGTTTGCGACCTTTCCCGACGACCGAGCGCCACGGTACCTGCTGCACGACCGCGATACCGCATTCACGGACATCATGTCCACCATCGGCGCGATGCAGATCCACGAGGTCCTGACCGCGCCGCGATCGCCGTGGCAGAACGCCCACGTGGAGCGCGTCATTGGCTCGATCCGAGGCGAGTGCCTCGATCACATGATCGTCCTCAGTGTCGCCGGGCTCCAGCGCGTCCTCGCCGATTACGTCGCGTACTACATGCACACCAGGACGCACCTGAGTCTCGGCAAGGACGCACCGACGTCACGACCCGCCACGCCGCTCTCTGCCGGACGCATCGTCGACATTCCACAGGTGAACGGCCTGCATCACCGCTACGACCGCGCAGCGGCGTAGCGCCGGTTCAACACGCCCGCCGTTACGGTGCCCGTGCGCCAGTTGACGGCCTTCCCGTGTCCACTCAGGGCACCGACGGCGATGCTCCGCGTTGGCATGCTGCCTTCGGTTTCCGGCTCAACGCCAACCTGTGATCCACAGCATTGAGCTCGCGCTATGGATGCCAGATCGACTTTTCAGTAGGGACAGGATGCGCCTTGAGAAAAGCAATACGTTCGGGGGACGGCCGCGTCGAGCCACCAAGCTCAAGGCGCCTTATATCTAACGATGCCGCCAAGTCGGACCCCCGCCTCGATGATCAGTGTTTGAGGCCAGACTCACCGCCGGGTCACCGCCCGCCTGGCGACGCGGAACCGCGTTCGAGGTCCTTCAGGAGTTGACGCACGTCAGACTCGAAGCTGCTCGACAAGTGCAACTGGAGCGCCCGCTGCTCGCTCTCGATCTGCTGCTGATGCGCGGGCGGGAGACCGCCGGTTCTGGCCGAGCCATCCGCGACCACTATCGCCAGCTTGGTCACGTGTTCCGCCACAGTGCCGACGTCGCGGCGCAACGCCTCCGCTGCTAGTCGGTCGGCCCGCGCCTCGACGGCATGTAGCCACGCGAAGACGGCGGCGGCGGTCGTCAGAACCAGGGCCAGCTGCGACCAGATCGTGTCCGGATAGAACAGAAACGCTCGCCAGCTCAGCCACGACTCGCACTCACGGCACCGCCCTTGTGAGGCGGTGACCTCGACACCGCAGTAGGGACAGGACGAGTTTGTACTGCTCATCACTCGGCCCCCGAATTCACCGGCGAGCCCCGACTTTCTTGACCTTTCCGGGCACGACCAGATCCGTCGCGGCGAGACCCGCCCAGAGTCCGGGATGCTGGAAGCAAATGGCGCCGCCGCCGCGCTTCGCCTGTGAGACCTGGCGATTAATGTCTGCGACGCACACCCAGTCCCCTTCACCCTTCATCGATGTCGCCATCTTGGCGTGGTCCTTGGTCTCGGGCCACTCGAACGGAAGTCCCAGGGCCTGAAAGTCGATCGCGGTCGCGTCAATGATGTCGTGGGTCTTGTCGCTGTCCTCCTTGCCGGGGATGGCGCCGCGGCGCCACGACTCGACGTCGAGGTCCGCCTTGAGCGCGTCACCCACCAGGTCGGACCAGAGGTCCTTGCCCCACAGGCGGCTCTTCGCGATGCTGCGGAAATGGCTGCCGCCCTTCGACATAAACGGCACGTCATTGGGATCGGTCGAGAGGGTGAAGCGACCCGCCGCGAGCTCATGCCACACGCTGGAGGTTCCAAGCGACGAGGGCAGCTCGGCTCCGTACGCTTGCGGCCCCTGTTGCGACACCATCTGCGTTGCGATGCTCTCAGCTGTTTTGACATCCTTCAAGGTGATGCAGATGAAGGTCTGACCGTAGTCGAGCTCGTCGACTGGGAAATCTGGCTTCGGCAGATAGGGGAAACGCGGTGTCGAATGCAGCAGCCAGATGGCGCTGTCGGATCCGGTGTCGAACGCGAGTAGGCCCTTGCAATGTCCGCGATCGCCGTTGTTCGACTTGTGCAGCTCGGTCGGATACTCGTCGTTGTAGAATACGCAGCCGAACGATTTCCCGTCGCCGCTCCTCAAGGTCTGCAGCGTACCGTGGAGCGCATTGGTGGGATCGTTCAGCTTGTGCGCGGACGCGGCAAGCGCATGTGCGTCACTGTCGAAGTAGGCATACTCGTAGCCCGTGGCACGCGCGACCTGCGCGTTCGACTTGGCAGACGGGCGCGCGTCCTTCGGTACTTTGTAAATCAACCACCAGTCGACAAGACGACCGGCATCGCCGACGGCGCCCAGAGGTTTGGACACGACACGTTCCTTTCGCTAGCAACCGGAACTCCGAAGCAAGTCTGTGCGGAAAACGCTCGCACTATACTCGGCGGACGGTCCGGAGTCCAGCTGCGCCCCTCGGATCGGCGACCGCGATCATCAAACTCCATGTCTTCGCAGTGATTAGTCTTTACCGGAGAGGCACTTTTCATGTAGAGTCGCGCCGCTTCAACCTGAACTCAGTCGTCGGCCAGGCGCCTCGCGCCTGATAGGAGCGCTCATGTCGCGATACTCCGATGTCTATCGTGCGCCCGATACAGGGACACCGCCGCCCCTCCCGATCGTTGACTGGAAACGCGTGGGCCACAGCGCGCCGGTCGTCGTCACGGGCGTCTACGACGGACCCGACGCGCCGCTGCCGAAGAGCGATGTTGTGGTGCTGACGTGGACGTCGGCGGAGTGGTCGGCGCTTGACCACGTCTTCGTGAACAGCCAGTCGACGCGCCAGCTGTCGGACCGCGCCTGGGAACATGCCTGGCACACCTACAGCCGCAATGCCAGCGGCGCGGCCACCGACAATCCCGGCGCACCACTCTGGGGGTTGTATCGTCTCCTCGATATCACGACGACGACCGGGAAGACGCTGCGAGTCATGGTCTTCAAGTGCGATGCGCATCTCGCGCATCCGCCATGGCTCGACGGCCTCGCCCGGATGATCGGCCAGATCCTCGACGAGACCGGCGCATCGACGATCTGGTCGATCGGAACGGCCGGCGGCTCGCGCCTCGACGCGCGTCTGGGTGATGTCGTGATCACGAACGCCGCGCACATTCAGCTGCAGAAGCCGTCCAACACGGCGTCCGCGATCAACAACGGCACGTACACGGGAAAGACGTTCCCGTCGACGAAGCTCTTTACCACGGTCCAAGCGCAGCTCTTCTTCGATATGACCACCGTGGTCACGCATCCGATGCTGGAGACCATGCTGCAGCAACTGCACATCAAGGATGCCGCCTCGGCATCGCTCACGCTCGACGATCTCGTGAACGAGCCGCTGTCGCCGAGCAACCTTGGACAATCTCGCATTCTGCCGATGGAGGGGACACCACTGCTCACCACCGACTATTACTACATCGCGAGCGGCACTGACGCCGCGAAGTGGGCGGTGTTGGAGATGGACGATGCGGTGATCGCCTGGGTCGCGGAACAGAAAGGACGCCAGTACGCGTTCGCCCGGAACATCTCCGATCCGCTCGTCCCGGCGACGGCAAAGGGCCAGGCGATCGCCGAGGCCATCCGCGGCGACTGGTCGGGGCTCGTCTACACCAACTTCGGCTTCTATTCGAGCTTCAACGGCGCCCTTGCCACCTGGGCTGCCGTCACCGCAATGTAAGGGGCACGGACGCAACATGACATACGATCCGCCCCGCCAGGGCACCCCCAAACCCAGTGGCCAGCCGCTGGAGATCGATCTCGTCTACAACGTCCGTCCCTGTGGCACCTGCAAATTCTTCTGGCCGAGCGACCCAGCGACGCAGCCCTACGGGCCGTATCCCACCTACGATTTCCTCGTCAATGAACCGGGTGGGCCGGATCCGCGCAGCAACATCGAGATGTTCGAGTGGGTCAAGGGACGGACCGAGGAGCAGGCCTTTCCTGATCCCGAAGTCATGGACGGCTGCCGGAAGGCGCCGATCATGACCATCGGCATCAACCCGAATCTCACCGCCTTCTCGCCGGGACGGATGGGGACCAGTTGGTGTTATCCGCACTTCACTGGTGCCGACAACACGGATCCGTGGACGAAGTACGCCTACTACTATCGCTATCGCTCGGTCTATCAGGAGTGCTTCGATCTGAAGTTCGTCGAGCAGTTCCTGCTGCCCGACGATCGCGTCACCGCGACGAAGGCGGGTTACGTCACGTCGGCGCTCCGCCTGACCGATGCCCCCGGCTACGACATCAAGGTCCGCTACGATGACGACAAGACCGACACGACGATCCACCTGCAGCGTGATCTTGGCACGCCACGCTGGGTGCTGCTCTTCGATCCGCATCCGCCGAACAATCGCTTCAACGCCGGCGACACCATCGCCGCGCGGCTCAATGTCCCGGCCGGCCAGCTCACCGGGGTAAGCCGCGAACAGATCGGGTATTACGAGCAGTTCGTGCCGACGCTCGAGCACTTCCAGGAGACCATCCGCAAGAGCGGTCATGGAGAGGCGACGCTGCAGATCGGTGAGGACGTCTGCCAGCTCGACATGGTCGCCTGCGCGTCACCGCACTGGAACCCGGGGTTCCTTGGCGGCACCAGCGAGAGCGAGCGAACGGTCGTGAACAACTGCGTCGTGACCAACGCCTGGGCGATGAAGCAGCTCGTGCAGACCAGGCCAGCGGTGCTCTTTCTTGTCGGCGAGTCGACCTGGAACATGTTTCACAGCGCCTTCGGTGCGCTCGTGCATCGACAGCCGGACATCTCCGCACGTCCGGTCGACAGCGCCTTCACGCTGCTCAGCGAGACGACTGATCTCGATCATCCGGCCTACCTCGAGTTCACCACGGAGATCGACGGGAAGCCGTACCAGCTGAGAACGCGGCTGGTGATCACGCCGCACTTCTCGTATTCCTCGAACTTCACACCCCAGTGGAGGCTCAGTCCCGATGACTGGAAAGCATTCCAGGCGAACGAGCCCGCCATCGCGACCCTGCTGCAGCACGACCGACGCATCGCCTTCCAGCCTCCGACCAACGACGGCTTTGCGTCGTTCACGATGGCGAAGGGCGCCCCCGAGATCCTCGCGCAGATCGCCGCACTGTCGCCCACCGCAGCCACGACGCTGCAGAAGAACTTCTACGACGCTCACCGGCAGATGGCCGATGTGCTCGACCAGATGTACGCCAAAGGCGAGCTGAGCTACGGACGCGTCGGCCCCATCGACGCCCTGACACGCACCGAAGGGGCCTGCAAGTTCTGCGTGAACGACCGCTGGACCTTTCCCCTCGGCTGTCCATACGGAAAGCCCGACGAACCCTCGCCGGCCGCGGGATGGCTCGAGCAGGTGACCGCGGCGCTCGTGCAGGCGGGACCGCCGACTCAATGAGGAGAGCATGATGATCCGCAAGAAGAGTAAGAAAGTCGCCATCCCTCCCGACGCCGTTCGCGTCTGGCGCGGCTACCGCGCCTCCTCGATGGCGCTGTCTGATTTCTTCACCCGCCTCGGCACCGTCTTCATTCCGTCGACTGTGGAGATGCAGATCGCGGTGGGTCTCGACACCTACATCCCCGCCGTGCCAGGCGGCATGGCCAACAAGCCGGATGCCGTGCCAGATGAGACGGCCATTCTCTTTTGGGACTCGCAACAGACCTACACGGACGGCTTCAAGACGCTGGCGGTGCGCACGTATACGCTGACGCACGGTGCGGTTTACCAGCCACCGAGCGGCGCCAACTTCCCGGTGCTGTTCAAGGGCACACTGACCGCGGAGCAGCCGGTGTATTTGATCGACGAGTCCGCCGACTGGATGCACGGGAAAGTCACGCACGTGATCGGCGGTCGCCCGGCCAACGTTGCGGCACCGGACTTCATCAAGAGCATCGCCGGCGCGCTCACCACCATTCAGTCAAGCGGTATCGGTGGGGCCATCGCTTGTGCCGGCAACGACTACGTCGTGTACTGGGTCCTCGCCGACAAAAGGAACAGCACGGCCGCGATTGCGGCACTCTGCGGCTGGAATACCGTCGTCAAGCCGAAGAACACCTCGTTGAAGAAGGGCCTGTGGGACGTCTGGCCGGGTATGAACGTCAAAGCGGGTGACAGCTTCAACATGCAGTTCAAGCGAAGGTGGGAGAGGTGACTGTGCGACAGAACCCGTCACGGCAGCCGGTGCTGCCCAACTCGGTGCGCGTCTGGCGCGGGTTCATCACGCCGGAGTCGGACTATCAGAGCTTCGCGTCGTTTCTCGGAACGGTGTTCGTCCCCGGTTGTGCGCTGCTCCAACCGAATGCCGGACTTCGCGCCTACGTTACATCGATGCCGATCCGGACGAACAAGCCAGCCGCGGTTCCCGATCAGACGGCGCTAATGTTCTGGGCCACCCCAGCCGCTCATGACGAAGCGCCGCAGACGCCAGCGGTGCGCATGTACCAGGGTCTCCACACCGACGCGTACGACATGAAGATCAGTCGGTCCGACGTCCCGCTCCCCTTAGGCGCATCGCTCGCGACCGATCAGTCGTACTACCTGTTCGACAATCCTGCCGACTGGATGCTCGGCAGCGTGCGGCACCTGGCCGGCACACCGAAGTCGCCGGAGAACTTCAATTCCGTACTGCACGCGTGGGCCGTCGGCTACAAGGCAAAACCGCCGCAGGGGATCGATGGCGCGCTGCTGCTGGCAGGTAACGGGTACGTGGCCTTCTGGGAGCACTGGACGGAGACACCGGGAAACTCGCGGTTCGACGATCTCGCGGGCCTCGTCACGCCCTTCCTCTCGGCAATAGCCGAGAACGTCCCGCCGGGCGGCGGTTTGTGGAGCAACTGGCCGGGCTGGGACCTGTCGATCCATTCCTGCATGAACGTGCAGCTCGATCGACCGGAAGCGTAGCCGGGCGCGCGCAGATCTGATAGCGAGGAGAAAACTCATGCCGGTCCCGACCCTGTACAGCATCAATGAAGGAACCACGCGAGACGAGTTGGCCGTGCAGCAGGTATGGGCGCAGAATGGCGCCACACCGCTGACGGCCGGGTGCAAACAACTCGTCACCATCGCTGCGGGCGGACAGAACTATCTCATCGCCATCGACGCGGATGGGAATGGGTCGGCGTTCCGATTGACGGGCAACGCACCGTGGATCGCGCCGGTGCCGTCGAAGATCAGTCTCGGCAAAGCCGACCTCGTCGAACCGTTCACTCTCGGCATGGCCCCCTACCTGCTCGCGTACGAAGCCCAGGAGGGAGTCTTCTCCTACTTTCCCATCACCGCCGACCTGACCGCGCAGACTCCCCCCTATCAATTTCGTCATCCCCGCGTGCCGCTGACCCAGGGATTCACCGTGACGAAGCCGATCGTGGTGAACAGCTTGCTCTACATCCTGAGCTACAACTACAAGAGCGGCGACGTCGACATCTGGTCGCTCAACGTGACGCCGACACCGCAGGCCGGCTCCGCAGCCGGCACGCCGCCGCTACTCATGCTGCCGGTCTGGGTCCATCAGTGGGCGAAGTCCTGGTCGCGGTTCGCGTTCTTCACGCTGGGCGGCGAGACGTTCTTCTTCAAAATCAACTTCGGACCAAAACTGAACGTGAACATCGACCATGTGCTCGACGATACGACGCAGGGCACGGTCGAAGTGGGGACCTGGCTCCAGACCCTGCTCGACGAGCCGACCAAGATCGACATCGTCGCGCCGCTCCTGATGAACGGTGGCGATCCCCATTTCGTGACGTATCGCATCGATGGGTCGACTGATTGGTTCCGCATCCACGGCGACTGCCAAGGGTGGACCAAGGCGCAGAGCGGTACGACGATCGCGGGCGCAACGCAGGTCGTCCCGTACCAGGTTGGGGATGATCGCTTCGTTCTGTTTTACTAGTTCGTCGAGGAGGAACCCCTGCAATGAGCACGGCCACACGCGACCTGCCGTGGATGCGATCGGCTCTCCAAACCGCGATCGAGTTGGAGTTCTCCACCCTTCCGCTGTATCTGTCTGCCCTGTTTTCGCTCGAGGTTCAGAACTATTCTGCCTACAACACCTTGCGTAGCGTCGCGATGGAGGAGATGGTCCACATGGCCATCGCGGCGAACCTGCTTGCGGCCGTGGGTGGAACGCCTGATATCAAGGGAATCCAGGTGTCGTATCCCACGAAAGGACTTCCGGGCGGAGTGGAGCCAGACCTGTCCGCCGGTCTCGCTCAGTTCTCCAAGTCTCAGCTCAAGAACTTCATGAGAATCGAGCGGCCCGCTTTCCTCCTGCCGGACTCTCAACGTAGCGAAGCCTTTCCAACGATCGGGGCATTTTATGGGGCGATCAAGGAAGCGCTGGAAAAGAACCGAGATGCTGTCGTGCAGGCCGTCAAGACGGCGACCGACCCCAATAACCATTCGGCTTCCAAGCAGGTCCCTGATTCCATCGGATTGCCGAGGTTCCTCTATGCTGAGGGTGTCGACGTGATCGAGATGCTCTCGTCTGGAATCGATGAGATCACCGAACAGGGCGAGGGCACCCAGGCTGAATCAATCGTCACTAATTCGAAATTTGAGTACGAAGAGTCGCACTATGCCAAGTTCGCGGCTCTGTACTATGGGCGTTCGTACCAGGAGCCGGCCGACGTCAAGACCCTCACTGCCGAAACAGAGCCCGAGTTCTTCAAAGGCGCGCCCATAGGCTGGCCCGAGGTGCTCAACACCTTGGCGGTGCCCTCGGATGGATACGCCAAGATCCTGAAGCTTGATCCAAACGGGCCCGATAGTCCGAACGGAGCCAACGTCGAGGCGCAGCTCAATGCGTTCGATGCGGCTTTTTCCAACATGATGTCCACGCTTCATCTGGTGTGGACACCAACGGACACCGTCACGTGGCAGGCCATACCCACTGCCGCCAGCAAGATGATCAACTACACCGTCTTCCAGCAAGTGGCGTCGATGCAGCAGAACCTGCATGGCCTTGGAACGGCCGTCCACGGCATGATGGACTTCCGGGTCTTTACCTCTTTCAACCTCAATCGCCAGCAGATACCCGATACCATCGTGCAGCAGCTCCCTAAGCTCTATCCAGACGAGTTCGAGTTGCTGAGTCGCTACACGGACCTCACCAAGCCCGTATTCTACGGAGCCCGGTACCGGAACCTGAGCCCGCAAGGAATCTTATGAGCGACACGATCACCAATCTCGACATGGCGTCCTCGAACGACACGGTTGTCGTCGGTCAACTGCAAGTGATGACGCGAGACCTCGGCGCGATGCCCTGGTTAGATGCGACAACAGCCTGCGAGACGCTGGGTCCCGGATGGCGGCTGCCGACGATCGAAGAGCTCGGCACCATGCAGACGAAGAAGGCTGACATCGGTGGTTTCGTCAACAGCCTCTATTGGAGCTCCTCCGAAGTCCCTCCCGCGAATGCGTACATCCAAAGCTTCGTAGAGGCCAAAGTCGCAAACGACGACAAGAACTACTTGTTCCATGTCCGTGCGGTTCGGTCGGCGACGATCGTGTCGATCAAGGGGCTGGACGTCTTATCAGTTGACGTCGCTAACGTGAACTTCGAAGACGCAAACGAGGCGTGCGCGAAGTTAGGAGCCGGTTGGCGACTTCCCACGGTCGACGAGCTGAACATGCTTTACACAAACAAGGATGCCATCGGCGGCTTCGTGAACGGCTTCTATTGGGGATCATCCGAGATCATTCCCGGCAGCCCCTGTATCCAGGGCTTTCTGAACGGAAAGCAGTCAAAGGACGCCAAGGTTTACATCTTCCACGTGAGGCCAGTTCGGACCCCAGTTCCGGCTACCCCCTGAACCTTGCGAGGATGACATGAGACACATAGAAGCGAGGGCAGCAAGTTCTGAGTTCTATGACGTGGTCATCGTTGGCGCCGGCGTTGCGGGCTCGATCGTCGCCAAACAATTAGCGGCTCGTGGATACAAGATTCTGCTGATGGAGGCTGGACAAAGTCGGGATCTGACGATCAAGGGCTTCCAGTCCTCGCTCGATCACTTCTATCGACAGGTATCGAAAGATAACAACGCTCCCTATCGTCGTAATCCAAACGCCGACAGCCCGAAGGCCACTGATGTGCGGAGGTACGAGCCCGGAGGCGAAAATGCCATCGGCTACTTTGTCCACAATGGACCGGTCGCCACTGACAGCACCTATATTCGCGTTGCCGGGGGCAGCACGATGCACTGGCGTGCCTGTACCCCTCGAATGGTCCCTGACGATTTCCAAATGCAGACGCTGTTTGGACAAGGCAGGGACTGGCCGATCACGTATGACGACATTGAGCCCTACTACCGGATGGCGGAGTTGGAGATGGGGGTGTCAGGTGATGTGGCGACCCAGGACTTCCATGGCATGTCGTTCCCCGAGGATTACGTGTACCCCATGGAGGCGATACCGGTCTCCTACTTGGACCGCGTCGTCTCCGAGGGATTGAGCGGGATGCAGGTCGAGGACGCAGGGGAGACGTTTCCCCTGAAGGTGAGGCCGACCCCACAAGCGCGCAACGGTGTCCCGAACGCCAAGTTTGCCGGCGGCAAGGGCTTTGAACCCGCCCAAGTAACGAGCCAACACCAGTGGGTCTTCGGCCAACGTTGCCAAGGCAACGCCAACTGCATTCCGATCTGCCCCGTTCAGGCTAAATACGACGCCCGCAGATCCCTCTTTTCCATTCCATCTCGCGATCACGTTGACTTCGTATCCCAGACAGTCGCGTCAAGAGTCGAGTTGGACCCAGTTACGGCGAGAGTCACGAGTATTCATTTCAAAGCCTACCGGGACGCGGACTCTCCGGAGCATACCGAAGGTCACGTAAGGGGCCGACTCTTCGTCCTTGCCACCAACGCCATCGAAAATGCCAAGCTGATGCTCGCCTCAAAGCTGACGGGCTCGAGCGGATTGGTCGGCAAGAACCTGATGGACCACGCCTATGCGTGCAGCTGGGCGCTGCTACCGGAACCCGCTGGATCAATGCGCGGCCCC
>WUUC01150029.1_pt1 | contig 11302 bp, 5 predicted proteins | sample 6278441 | NCBI WGS metagenome assembly WUUC01 (sample SAMN13675441, study PRJNA597444) | soil metagenome | isolation source: soil | place: USA: Washington | collected 2017-10 | reverse complement strand
TCGGCCGGTAGTCACTGGCGAAGACCTTGGCGCCGGCCACCTTGCGGCGGCGGAGGTCGGACGAGACGTCGACCATGGCGGCCCCCAGCCCCCCGTGCGTCATGTGGGCAGGCGGTTTCCTGAACTATCGCGTACGTCGGTAGGGGAGCGCCAGCCGGAAAACCGATCGAGTTTGCTTTTTTGCTTGACAGCTCGACGTACCGATTGCGAACCGGGTGTCAGTTGATGTCGGCCGCTCGAGCCAGATACGGCGCGATCGGATGCTCCGGGCCGAGCACCCGGCGGCAGCGCTGCAGGGTGTCCTCGCCCAGGGCGCGGGCCGACTCGTGCTCACCCAGCTGCGCCAGAGCGTGGGTGAGAGCGGTTGCAGCCCACAAGGTCGTCGTGTGGTCGCGGCCGAGCACCCGGCGGCAGCGCTGCAGGGTGTCCTCGCCCAGGGCACGGGCCGACTCCACCTCTCCCACCGAGACCCGCGCGACGGTCAGGGCGGTCGCTGCCCCGAGGGTCGTGATGTGGTCCGGGTCGAGCACCCGGCGGCAGCGCTGCAGGGTGTCCTCGCCCAGGTCGCGGGCAGCCTCCACCTCACCGACCGAGACCCGCGCGACGGTCAGGCAGTTCGCCACCCACAGGGTGATGGCGTGGTCCCGGCCGAGCACCTGCAGGCAGCGCTGCAGGGTGTTCTCGGCCAGGGTCCGGGCCGCCTCCATCTCGCCCACCTGCAGCAGGGCGGCGGTCAGGTCGCCCGCCACCCAAAGGGTCATGGGGTGGTCCGGACCGAGTACCCGGCGGCAGCGCTGCAGGGTGTCCTCGGCCAGGCTCCGGGCCGCCTCCACCTCTCCCAGGGAGACCCGAGCGACGGTCAGGGCGGTCGCAACCTCCAGGGTGGTCGGGCTGTCCGGGCCGAGCACCTGCCGGCTTCGCTGCAGGGTGTCCTGGCCCAAGGTGCGGGCCTGCTCCGCCTCGCCCACCGAGAACAAGGCAAGGGTGAGTCTGCTGGCGGCGGTGAGGGTGTCGGGATGATCGGGGCCGATGATCGACCGCCAGCGGTCGATCATCTGCTGGCAGACGGCCCGGCCGGCGTGGCTGTCCCCGTGGGCATGCAGGTAGTGGGCGGTGTTCAGGACCAGATGCCGGCCGGTGGGACAGCGGTCGCTCAGCGAGGCGATGGCGAGCACGTGCGGGGCGAGTAAGGCGTAGGCCGTCCAGCTGGCCGGATCCTCCGGATCGCCGGGCGAGGCGGCGGACAGCAGCCCCACCACTCGTTGGACGGTGACCTGCTGCCGGTCGCGGGGAAGCTGGTGGCGGATCACCGCCTGCACCAGCCGGTGCACCTGGAAGCCGTCGGGGTGGCGGCGGGCCAGAGAGTAGCCGACCAGCGCGCCGACGGTGTCGGAGAGGGCATCGGGATCCGCGGCGGTGGCGCGCAGCGGCTCGCCGAGGAGCTCAGGGTGCTCGCCGACCAGGAACAGCGGAATGGGCTCGGGGGCCAGGAAGGCGGCGAGCTCCAGCAGCTGCACCCCCGCCGGATCGTGGACGCGGAGCCGCTCCAGCGACAGCGCCCAGGTGGTGTCGATCCGGCCGTGGTAGCCGACGACGTCGCCGCGGGCCAGCAGGCTGGCCTGGCGGACGCGGAACCGGCTCAGATAGTCCGCCGCCGGCAGCGCGGTCTGTTCCAGATAGCCGGCGGCCTGCGCCGCGGCCAGCGGCAGGTCACCCAGCTCGGCGGCGAGCTTGTCGGCCAGTTCCTCGTCCAGGGTCGGGATCCGGCTCCGTAGCAGCGCCACCGTCTCAGTCCGGGCTAGCACGTCGACCTCCAGCCGGCCACCTAGTGCGCCCCAACCGGGGAAGCGGGAGGTGATCAGCACGTGCCCGGCCCCGCCGGGCCGGTAGGCGGCGATATCGGCCGGCCGTTCGGCGTTGTCGAGAATCAGCAGCCAGCCGGCCCGGCTGCGCAGTTCGGCCAGTAGCCGGTTCACCGTCTCGAACACCGTCGGCCCGGGCGGGAGGCCGAGCCGTTCGGCGAGCCGGGTCAGTTGGTCGGGGATCAACACCGACTGTTCGGCGTCGATCCACCATACCAGCTCGTAGTCGGCGGCGAACCGGTGCGCGTACTCGAGCGCCAGTTGGGTCTTGCCGACTCCGCCGAGCCCGTACAGCGCGTGCACGACCAGCGTGTTCTCGTCGCCGTGCAGCCGCCGCCGCAGCTCGGTGAGCATGTCGTCCCGGCCGGTGAAGTGCGGATTGCGGGCCGGCATGTTCCACACCCGGGGCCGCGGCACCGCGGCCCCCGCGAACGGCACGTCGGCTACGACGTGCTCTGGGGGCTCGGTCGTGGGTGGGGCCCACTCCAGGTTGCGGTCCTGGGTGAGGATGGCGCTTTGGAGTTCCCGCAGCATCCGGCCCGGGTGGATGCCCAGTTCCTCGGACAACGTGTGGCGGGCCCGCCGGTAGGCCTCCAGCGCCTCGGCCTGGCGACCCGAGCGGTACAGGCTGAGCATGAGCAGCCGGCGCAGCCCCTCGTGCAGAGGATGACAGGCGACGAGGGTCTCCAGCTCTCCGACCAGCTGGGCGTGGCGGCCCAGGGCCAGCTCAGCCTCCAGGTAGGCCTCGAGGGCAGCAAGCCGCTGTTGCTCCAGCCGCGGCATCTCGGCTCGGGCGAACGGTTCGTCGGCGAACTCCGCCAGCGGCTGCCCGCGCCACAGGCCCAGCGCCTCCCGCAGCGTGCTCGCGGCCCGGGCCGGCGCCGGGCGCAGCGCTTGAGCACCCTCGCGGACCAGCCGCTCGAAGCGATGCAGGTCCAGCCGCTCGGGATCAAGCTCGAGCAGATAGCCAGGCCCGCGCCGCTGCAGTACCGCGCCACCGACGGGGTCGAACGCGTCTGCCGCCTGCAGGGCCCTACGTAGCCGTGAAACGTAGACCTGCACAGTGTTCGTGGCACTCGCTGGCGGCGCCCGTCCACCCCACAGACCATCGACGAGGAAATCGGTGGAAACTACCTCGTTGAGGTGCAGCGCCAGCATGGCAAACACCGCGCGCTGCTGGACGCCCCCCAGGGCAAGCGGCTGACCTGCCGCCCGAACCTCGAGCGGACCCAGGACCTGGATCTCCATGCCGCGTCCTTCATGCTGGCCAGCTGGCCGGGCCGCACCGGTCACCCGACCTGGCCCGGGCAGGTGAGTATTTGCTGCAGCGCCCGCAGTCACCATCCCTGAGCGTCCCCGCCTGCTGTCGTTCGTTCAAGCCTTTTCAATGGCCGTTCAGCACTGCTTCAGGCCTTCCCGCCAACCTGTGGAATCAGGAATCCCACCAGAGGTTCCCGGCCGGTGAGGAGTTGAGATCGATGAGGGATGGCGCAGGGCTGTCGGGCACGACGCGATCAAGGCGCAACGGGCCCGTCACATCCATCGATCACCCGTGGCGGGTCCTGCAAGGCCGCCTTTCGGCGCCCGCGCAGCGCCCCGGGCGACGTCCTGAAGCTCTCGCTCCCAGAGGCCATCGCCAGTAGTGATCTCCGAGATGCGGGAGCACACCATGCGATTGCGATCACCAAGCGAGTCCGGCGGACCATCCATGCCCCCGGTCGACCTCCGCACACCGTCCGGACGTTGTCTCTCGTACTAGCCCGGCCCGAGTCCTGAACGTCCGTCCCGAATTGCCGGCGCGGAAAAGCTCAAGGAGTAAGAACCCGTGAACGTGGCGCACGACATCCTCCCCAACCCGGAGTCGGCGGTGCAGCATCAGCGGGGCCGAGCCGACCGGTGGGTCAGTACCGAAGAGGGCGCCCCGAGGGCGTCCGCAGATCCAATTCGGAGTGATTCTTCCGATTCAACGACTTGTGGACCTGCTGCTGCCTCATTACCTCGTCCTTTCGGGCAAAACTGGCTACGGCGTTGCCTTTTTGCGAGACCTGACCTCATCGTGATGGCGCGAGTTGCAGGGATCGCTGCAGTGGCGCCTGCACGGGAACCGCTGCGGCTCGTCCGACGTTTCCCTGGGCGGCCGACACCAGCAGATCGATATGCAACGGAGTTTGCTCGGCACGGCGGGAGACAGTGGTGACCAACCAGATGGCCTCGAACGCACTCCGATTCGAGGTGTTGGGGCCTCTTCGAGCCTGGCGGGGCGAGACCCTGCTGGACCTTGGACCGGCGCAGCAGCGGGCTGTGCTCGCGGTGATGCTGCTGCACGCGAACAAGCCGCTCGGCCGCGAGCAGCTCATCGATGCGCTGTGGGGACAGGCGGCACCGACGTACGCGGTGAACCTGGTCCAGCGGCACGCCTCATCGCTGCGCCGGGTTCTGGAGCCGGATCGCCCCCCTCGGGAGCGGTCTGCGTTGCTGACCTGGACCGACACCGGCTATCTGCTCAAAGTGGCGGACGACCAGCTGGATCTGGAGGTGTTCGAGCGCGAGATCGGCCGGGCACGCAGGGCCCGGGCCGCCGGTGATGTGTCCGGCACTGCCGAGGCACTTCATGCCGCACTACGCCTGTGGCGCGGACCGGCCTGTGACGGCCTGGTCGCCCCGCTGATCGACGCGGAGCGGGAGCGACTGGCCGAACAGCGGATCGCGGCGCTGGAGGACCGCATGGACGTCGATCTCGCCCTCGGCGGTCATAGGGAACTCGTCCCTGAGTTGCGACAGCTGGTGGCACAGTACCCGTTCCGGGAACGGCTGCGCGGCTTGCTCATGTTGGCCCTCTACCGCTCGGGGCGCCAAGCTGAGGCATCCGGTGCCTTCCATGAGGCCCGTCGCCATCTTCGAGACGAGCTCGGTATGGCGCCGTCGGCGCAGGTGCAGCGCCTCCACGAACAGATCCTGGCCGCCGATCCAACCCTCGACGCACGGACAATCAACTCGAGTATCCCGGCCGACCTCGAATTGGAAGACCTTCGTCGGCCGCCCATTCCCGCGCAGTTGCCCCACGGCATGGCGGACTTCGTGGGACGACAGGGCGAAATCAAGCTGCTGAACGCCTTGATCCCCAGTGAGGGACACTCCCGTAGCGGCGTGGTAATCGCCGGCATCGCCGGCACGGCGGGAGTAGGGAAGACCGCGCTGGCCGTGCATTGGGCGCACCTGATCCGCGATCGATTCCCGGACGGGCAGCTGTACGTCAACCTGCGGGGGTTCGATCCCATTGGGTCGGCCATGGATCCTGCCGAGGCAATCCGTGGCTTCCTCGACGCCTTCGGCGTTCCGCCCCAGCAGCTGCCCGTGGGTCTCGCACCGCAAGCCGCCCTGTACCGGAGTCTGCTCGCCGACCGGCGGGTACTGGTGGTGCTGGACAATGCCCGGGACGCGGAACAGGTCCGGCCACTGTTACCCGGCTCGTCCGGCTGCCTGGTCGTCGTCACCAGTCGGACCCGTCTGACGGGTCTGGTCGCCAGCGAAGGCGCCTACCCGCTGACCGTCGACCTGCTCAGCCATGGCGCGGCACGCGAGTTGCTGAGCAGCCGGCTCGGTGCCGCCCGGGTCGCGTCCGAGCCGGAAGCCGTCGACGACATCATCTCGGCGTGCGCCGGGCTGCCCCTGGCCCTGACGATCGTCGCCGCGCGCGCCGCCACCAACCCGCAGTTCGCCCTCGTCACGTTCACCCGAGAGCTGCGTCACGCTCGTGGCGGGCTCGACCTGCTCGCCGACGGCGGGGACGCGACCATCGACGTCCGAGCCGCGTTCATGTGTTCATACCGCACGTTGAGCGCGGCGGCCGCGCGACTGTTCCGACTTTTGGGCCTGCACGCTGGCCCGGACATCGCCGTCGGGGCCTCGGCCAGCCTGGCCGGAGTGACGGTCGAGCGGGTGCGGCCGGTCCTCGGCGAGCTGACCCAGGCCCACCTGATCGCCGAGCACGTCCCCGGCCGATACACGTTTCACGACCTGCTCCGCGCCTACGCCGCCGAGCTTGTTCGAGCCCATGAGCCCGAGGAATACCGTAACTCCCTCCAGCGAGTACTGGATCACTACCTGCACACGGCGCATAGTGCGGCCTTGGTGCTGGATCCACACCGTGAGTCGATCCCCCTGGCCCCGCCTCGCCGCGGCGTGACCCCGCAGTCCTTCTCCCATCACGAGCAGGCGATGGCCTGGTTCACCACCGAGCACGCCGTTCTCCTTGCCGCGGTCGAGCAGTCCGCCCGGACCGGCTTCGACGACTACAGCTGGAGGCTGGCCTGGACCCTCACCGATTTCCTCATCCGACAAGGACACTGGCACGACCGGACGGTGAGCCAGCGGACGGCCCTGGCGGCCGCACAGCGGCTGGCCGACCCGTCTGCGCAGGCGCACGCTCACCGTTACCTCGGCGTGGCCTACACCAGGCTGGATCACAGCGACGAGGCCCACACCCATCTCCGGCAGGCTCTCGAACTGTACGTCCTGCAGGACGACCAGCTCGGCCAGGCGCGCGTCCATCAGAGTCTCGCCGTGGCGTTCGGTCGCGAAGGCCGTCACGCCGAAGCCGGCAAGCATGCCCGACAGGCCGTCGATCTGCATCGGGCCGGCGGCAACCGGGCTGGTGAGGCCCACGCGTTGAACTCAGTCGGCTGGCACCTGGCGCAGCTCGGAGAACACCGACAGGCCCTCCTCCATTGCGAGCAGGCCCTTGCCCTGCACCAGGAGATCGGCAACCGGCACGGCCAGGCGCACGCTTGGGACAGCCTCGGCTATGCCCACCACCATCTCGGTCACCACGACCGGGCCGTTACCTGCTACCGCGAGGCCCTGGTCCTGTATCGCGAGCTCGGTGACCGCTACTACGAGTCCGGCACGCTCACGCGACTCGGTGACACGTACCACGACAGCCGGCGGCCGGACTCCGCGCGGGTCGCCTGGCAGAGCGCCCTGGACAGTCTCACGCAACTCGTTCACGCCGACGCCGACCTGGTACGCGCGAGGCTCGGGCGCCTGAAACGTCACCGATCCCCGGTGCTCGGCTCGAGCGCGGTCGTGGCAGCGACATGAGTGCCCGCAGCATCGGCCGTGAGTGGGCCGCGCGACTCCTGTTCGTCGCCTGCCTGGCCGGGTCGGCGATCCCGGCGAGCATCGGGCCGGCTCTCGCCGCCCCAGCCCCACCCGCCGAGAACATCACACTACGGGTCGCGCTCACCACCAGCATCGACACGCTCAACCCGTTCACCGCCATCCGGCTGGCCAGCACCCAGGTCGGCCGTTTCATGTACGAGTTCCTCACGACCTACTCGGCGGACGACCAGACCCCCGTTCCCGGCCTCGCGGAGAGCTGGAGCTCGGCGCCGGACAACCTCACCTGGACATTCCGAATCAGGCGGGGAATGACGTGGTCGGACGGGGTGCCGATCACCGCGAGGGATGCGGCGTTCACCTACAACCTGATGCTGACCGATCCGGACGCCAGGTTCGCCAATGGCAGCTACACCGAGAACTTCGCGTCGGTCGACGCCACGGACGACCACACCTTGGTGATCAGGACCAAGCGACCGTACTCGAGCATGGAGGCGCTGGACATCCCGGTCGTCCCCGAGCACGTGTGGTCCAAGGTCGGGGACATCGGCGAGTTCACCAACGAGGACACCTCCGAGGCGGTCGTGGGAAGTGGACCGTTCGTGCTGACCGGCTATCAGCCCGGTCGGTTCGTCGTACTGCGGGCCAACGACCGCTACTGGCGGGGCCGGCCGGCAGTGGACGAGGTCCACTTCGTCACCTACACCGACGTCGACGCGGCCGTGCAGGCGCTGCGCACGGGCGACGTGGACGTGGTCAACAAGCTGACGCCTAACCAGTTCCAGGCGCTGTCCAACCAGCCGGGCATAACAGTGAACGACGGCCACGACCGGAGGTTCAGCTCCCTGCTGATCAACCCCGGTGCGGCCACCCGGGACGGCCGGCCCATCGGAACGGGCCACCCGTCCCTGACTGACGTCGCCGTCCGCCGGGCGATAGCCGGCGCCCTCGACCTGGAGACGCTGGTGCAGCGGGTACGGCGGGGATACGCCCGAGCCGGCGTATCGGTTATCCCGCCGGTGTTCCCGGCGTACCACTGGGAGCCGGGGGCCCGGCGTCGCGCGTTCGACCCGGCAGCGGCGAACCGGCTGCTTGACGCCGCCGGTTACCCGAAGCAGCCGGACGGGTTGCGGCTCGACGGGACCGGCCGGAAGTTGACCCTCAGGTTGCTGGGCGACAGCGCGAACCCGCTACACACACAACAGGCGCAGTACGTCTCCCAATGGCTGCGCGAGCTCGGCATCCACGTGACGCCGGAGTACAAGTCCGAGGAGCAGGCGGGGGCCGACTTCGACAGCGGCGACTACGACCTGGCGTTCTCCAGCTGGAGCGTCACCCCGGACCCGGATCAGCTGCTCGCGTTCTCGACCTGCAAGCAGCGCCCTGGGAGGAACGGCGAGAAGAGTCCGACCGCGAACTTCTTCTGCAACCAAACCTACGACCGGCTGTACGCCGAGCAGGCGGGCGAGCTGGACCGGAGGCGGCGCGCCGAGATCGTCCGGCAGATGCAGGCACTTCTCTACGAGCAGGTTCCCGAGGTCATCCTCACCTACGACTACAACCTGGAGGCCTACCGCAGCGACCGGTTCGCCGCGTTCCAGCGGCAACCGTCGCAGGACGGCGTCATCACCGGGCAGAACGGCTACTGGTGGCTCTACCAGGCCAGGCCGGTCGGCGGGTCGCCCAGTGACGAGGCGGAGGCACGCGAGCCGGGGTGGATCGCCGGCATCGTCATCGGCTCGGTCGTGGGGTTGGGCCTGACCGGCGCCTGGGTCGCCCGGCGCCGAGTCGCCGCGGCCCACCGTGAGTGAGCCTGCCGGTGGCCGACGTCATCGTCATCCCCACGCAATCGGCGACCAGCCCGCGCCCGCGTCGGCGGACAGGGGCGCGTTGCGGTACGCCGCGGTCAAGGTGGCAGGTGCGCTTGTCAACGTCGCCATGCTGGTCGTCCTCGGCTTCCTGCTCTTCCACATCCTCCCCGGCGACCCGGCCGAGAGCCTGACCCAGGAGCGTCCGGTCAGTCCCGAGCAGCTGGACCAACTGCGTAGTCAACTCGGCCTGGACAAGCCGATGACAGCACAGTTCGCCGACTACCTGACCCGGTTGGCCCATGCCGACCTCGGCACGTCGTACCACTACCGGCGACCGGTCGCGAGCGTGATCGCCGATCGGCTGTGGCCGACCGTGCTGCTGACCGGTACGGCCACCCTGCTGTCGATCGCACTGGGGCTGTGGCTGGGCACCAGGGCCGCCTGGCGACTCGGTAGCCGGTTCGACCGGCTGGTCACCGGGACGGCGCTGATGTTCTGGTCGGTGCCGACGTTCTGGCTCGGACTGATACTGCTGATGGTGTTCGGCAGTGGACCCGGTCCGATCCCGGATCTGTTCCCCAGTGGCGGGATGAGCAGCCCGGGAGGGCCGGACGGGTTTGCGCGCCACGCCGTCGACGTCCTGCACCACCTCGTCCTGCCGTGCCTGACGCTGGTCGCGGTGCTCCACGCGCAATACCTGACCGTGATGCGGGCCTCGCTGATCGAGGAGATGGGCGCCGATTACCTGACCACGGCGCGGGCGACCGGATTGCGGGAGGATCTGGTGCGCCGCCGGCATGCCGTGCCGAACGCGCTGCTGCCCTCCGTCACGCTGATGTTCCTCAACCTCGGCTCCATCATGTCGGGCGCAGTCACCGTCGAGACCGTTTTCTCCTGGCCCGGGCTCGGCCTGCTGACTTACGAGGCGCTCCGCGTCCCGGACCTGCCCCTGCTCCAGGGCAGCTTCCTCGTGCTCGCCGGTTCCCTAGTGGTCATGAACCTGGCCGCCGACGTGCTGCATCGGTGGCTCGACCCCCGGATTGCGACCTCATGAGCGCCCACTCGTGGGCCGACGTCCCGGCAGGCGAGCGGCCACCCCGCGCGCGGGCCGCCCGCGCCACGTGGGCCGAGTACCGCAGGAGCCGGTCCGGCATGGTCGGTCTGCTCGGGCTGATCGCGATAACGGTGCTGGCTACGCTCGCCCCGGCATTCGTCGACCGCGACGGCCTCTCCGTCATCCACAGCCGGAACCCCATCAACCATCCGCCGAGTCTGAAATACCCGTTGGGCACCGAGGAGAACGGCCGCTCGGTGCTGCTACTGACGTGGTGGGGCGCGCGGACCTCACTTCTCGTTGGTGTCTCCGCCACCGTGCTGGCAGTTTCCATCGGCACGGCCATCGGAGTGGCAAGCGGGCACTTTCCCGGCTGGCGGTCGTCGGCGCTGGTGCGACTCACGGATTTCTTCCTGATCCTGCCCGCCCTACCCCTGGCCATCGTGCTGTCGACCGTGCTGGCGCGGGGAGTGGGAACCACCATCCTGGCGATCACGGTGACCTCCTGGCCGGTCACCGCCCGGCTCGTGCGGGCGCAGACGCTGACCATCGAGGCCCGGCCGTACGTCGAACGCGCCCGGGCCCTGGGCGGCGGGCACTGGCACGTCGTCGTCCGGCACACGCTGCCCGGGGTGCTGCCCCTGGTCCTTGCCGCGACCACGCTGACCATGGCGGGTGCGATCATCGCGGAGTCCACGCTGTCCTTCTTCGGACTGGGTGACCCGTCAATGGTCACGTGGGGATCGATGCTCGACACCGCCCACAGGAACGGGGCGATCACCGCCGGCCACTGGTGGTACGTCGTGCCGCCCGGCGTGGCCATCCTGGCGGTGGTGCTGAGCTTCACCACGTGCGGGCGGACACTGGAAGCGGCCCTCAGCCCGGCGCTCCGCCGCCACCGGGCCGACTTCCGGGTCCAGCGTCGAGGGCTCCCATGACCCATCCTCGGCCGCTGCTGGAGTTCCGCGACACCACCGTGGACTACCGGACCGAGCGCGGGTGGATCCGGGCGGTCCGGGGAGTGAACCTGCAGCTGGCGAGCGGGCAGGTGCTCGGGCTCGCCGGCGAATCGGGCTCCGGCAAGTCCACCCTCGCGATGTCGGCGCTGCGGCTGCTGCCCAGGACGGCCCGGGTCGGCGGACAGGTGCTGCTGTCCGGCGAGGACGTGATGCAGATGTCCTTCGGCCGGCTCCGGGCCGTGCGGTGGGCGGAGGCGTCGGTGGTCTTCCAGGGGGCGATGCACTCCCTGAGCCCGGTCCGCCGGATCGGCGGGCAGATCGCCGCGCCCATCCGGTTGCACGCCGATCCACGGCCGAGCCGGGGCGAGCTCCGCCGCCGCGTCGCCGGACTGTTGGAGCAGGTCGAACTGTCCTCCGAGCACGCTCAGTCCTACCCGCACGAGCTCTCGGGCGGGCAGCGGCAACGCGTCATGATCGCGCTGGCGATGGCCTGCGAAC
>WUUC01040159.1_pt1 | contig 11302 bp, 10 predicted proteins | sample 6278441 | NCBI WGS metagenome assembly WUUC01 (sample SAMN13675441, study PRJNA597444) | soil metagenome | isolation source: soil | place: USA: Washington | collected 2017-10 | reverse complement strand
CGTCGCGCTCAAATTCATAGACTGCCATCTCCCAGATGCACGCATGCAGCGACAGCTTCACGAGATTCTGTAGTTCCTGGTCACCCTTCCGCAACGTTGCGATCTCGTAGGTGTCGCTGGCCAAGTTGTGTCCGGCGTACCATCGGCCAATCAGCAAATAGGACCCGTCCCGCCCGGCGTGAATTACGGCAAATCCGAACCCGTGAAAATTGACGTCGGTCGAAGATTGCAGCACCTGGCCGAGAAGCGGTCGAAACTCATAGGCGTCGACCCCGAGCTGAGCCATCGGCGTAGCAGCTGCAATCCGATATGGTTTGATCGTCCAACCATTCACAATGACCACCGGGTCCGCGGTCAGGCGCCTGGGCTCGTATTGAAACACGTCGCTATCGGGCTGACTTCGCCCGGCTCCTCCAAGTGCGTTCGATGACGCGAGGTTGTGTTGAACGGAGCCTGCCATGCGTCTCTCCTATCAGGCCGATTGACGCGTCTGCGCGAGACCGATCGAAAGATATGACTTCTGGAACTCGGTCGGTTGAACGAGCCGGCCGGTAAGCGCGATGAACAGTCGCTGAAGATCCGTGCTCCGTGTAATTCGTTCGTAGACCGACTGGGTCGTCGCCGCAGATTTCGCGATGATTGAATCCGCCGCAATTCCGGACGCATGCGCCGGAAAAAATTCATCGAACCTCGCGGCGTACTCGGACAAGGCCTCGTCGAAACGCCCGGACCGGCTTTTTACGGCTTCGATCACGGATTCAACCAGCATGTCTGCCATCAGCATCGCGAAGGCGCAGCCCACCCCGCTCATTGGATCCAGGGACAGGGCCGCGTCGCCGATGTAGGCCACACCTGCCTGTACGGGTCTTCGGGCAATATTTGGATAGTCGCTATAGCCGTAGATTCTTGAGACAAGGCGCGCCCCGGAGAGGTCTGGCACGTCCGGAAACTGCGAGAAGATCGACTTCAGCGCGTTCTCTCTTGAGTTTTCGTCGCCAACAATGCGCAGCTCCTTGGGAACATAAGCCGCGAGGAGCGCGCGGTTTCTGCCCAGAGGATAAAGAAAAGCCATGTCCTGTGCTCCCAACAGAAAGAGCGATCTGTTTCCTGCAGGAGCCGGCACATATTCAAAGTACCCGAATGCGCATGCGCGCTGGTTCTCTCTTTTCATGATAACTTCGTTCCCGAGGGCTGCCGCCAACGCGGATGTTCGCCCATCAGCCGCTACCAAGATCCGGCCGACTATCTCACGCGCACCATCTTTTGAACTTTCTACACTCAGAGCCCACGAACCGTCTCCCAGACGAGCCGGCGAGCGCACCGTCGTTGCCAATTCGAGCTTGACTCCGAGCGCGGCGTCGAGCCGCCGGGTGAGCAGCGGATCGAAAAGCCGTCTCTCAATATTGTAGGCGAGCAATGAACCGTCGCTCTTGCCAAGAGCATAGTCACCATCGGGATCAATCCATCCCGCCGGTGTCCAGAATGCTGCTTTAGTCGGAATCCCGCCGCTGCGCTCGATATCTCGTTCTAGATCAAGTTTTCTCAGAACTGGGCGCGCAATCGGCTGAACGAAATGTGTGCACAGTACCTTGTGATGGGAGCTATTTGGCTTCTCGTCCGCCACAAACACTGAGAGTCCTTGCTGGGCAAACAAGAGTCCCGCAGTTGCTCCAGCAACGCCGGCTCCGACAACAATGACGTCGTATGTCTCTCGCATCCGTTTGATCCGTTATGCTTCGCGTCGTTTCGAGTTAGGACGTGCCGCGGGCTTGTCGAGTAGACTGGCTTTTGAAGTCATCTTTCGCCCAGCGCACACAATCACATCTGGACTTTTGGCTCTCTCCGATGACTTCGGGCGATGCTGAGCCGAAATTATATCGCGGCATCTGTATGTACAATTTTATAAACGAGTTTATTTGCGGCCGTATGCGAAGGCAGAAAGAACGCTTTGCAATCCGTTCGGGCTTGAGAATTCTATTCGCGACGAGGCTAGCGTTTTGGAACAAAAATATTTTCGATGACGAGCAATGGATTACGCGCGCCGCGCCGACCCCTGCCGTCGAAAAATGCATCTCCTTTTCGCACGAGATGAGTGACACGCTGCGATTCTGCCAACCACAGTTAAGAGACGGACAATCTGATATTTGGCTCTATTTCGTGCTGGACAATCGTCACCACAAAATAGACGCTAGTTGATGCTCGCTTGGTTTGCAACCTTAACATGAACTGGAGAAGTGCATGCGAAGCTACACGCCACGGGAGATAAAAAAGGTCGACGTCGCATATGGAAAACTAAAGAACATGACCACGACGGGGCAATTAGGTCCTGGAATTCACCTTTGCGTTCACGATCTCGCAAAACAACTCCGGATTGGCCTCACTCCTGTAAGAGAGGCACTGACGCGCTTGGAAGTCGAAGGCTTGATTGGATCAACTCGCAACCGGGGCTTCTATGTTAGACGCATCGATCCGAACGAGAGCATCGAACTTTACGACTTCACATCTCTGGTGCTTAAAACGAGCATTCAAACCAATCTCGGCGCGTTCCTTTCGGGAACACCGAAGCAAGCAGCTCCAGGCATAGAGGGCCTGATGCCGGCAGACCAGCGGCAGGCCGCGAAATCGCAGGGGCAGGCCCTCGAAATGCTTTACCAGCGAATAGCCGGCCTCGGAAATAATCGGCAGTATGTAGAAGCGATCCAGCATTTCAACGATCGAACTCGCCTTGTTCGCGTCGTCAGTGTTGAACTAGCGGGGCCGTCACGAATAGCAGATGACACTATGAGGCTGATCGCAGCACTGGAAAGCGGGCACGTCGGAAAAGCAGTCGATTCCGTTCAAAAGCATTTCGCAAAATTTCGACGCCTTGTCCCCGAGGCCGTCAAGGAGATCTTGATGGTAAGCAATCTCTCGGCGACTTGACGGCCATCCCAGTTCTTAGAGTGCCCTATGTTACAAATGCCCATCTCCAATGAAACCCAAAACTCACATTGTAAGGGTCTGGTTCATTTCAGACCCCGCTCGCTTCACGATCAGCGCGGATTTCGCTCGGCTGCTCACTTCCGATGAGAGATTGCGTGCAACCCGTTTTTTGCACACTAGTGATCGCGACGCATATGTTGCGGCCCGATGCGCAGTTCGCCTGCTCGCGAGCAGACAATTGCAATGCGATCCTCGCGAAATCATCATAGGTATAGACGCTCTCGGAAAACCGTTCGTCGACCAGCATTCGTACATGGCCCACTTTAGCTTCAGTATTTCGCATTCGCGCGGTCGCGTCGTGCTCGCAACATCCTGCTCGGGGCCCGTCGGAATTGATCTGCAATGGATGGATCCGTCAGTGGACGTTCAAAAACTCGCTCGCGCCTTCTTTCGCGAGGAGGAAGCAGACTATTTGGATACCCTCCCCGAACGACAACGCGTCCGGACGTTCTATTCGCTTTGGGTGCGAAAGGAAGCATATCTGAAGGCGCTTGGCACTGGCCTCTCTAATGGGCTACGTGACACTCCCAGATGGATCCAGGCCGGTGCTGTTTCCGGGCCTGCGGACACCGACAGGGTTTGGAACGTCGCAGAAATCAAGTCATTTCCAGCAAGTCAAGCCGCCGTCTGTGCTATGGATCCGATGGCGATCGAGACGCCGCGAGAGTTGCTCGCCGATCGGTGTGCCGGCGCCGATCCCGAAAGTTTCGCCTAGGCTTCTGCATCACGCAGCCTCGGCGACCAGCCATTTGCTGAATGCGCCATGCTCATCCTCTTCGACGCATCTTGCCAGGCGGAGGCCGACGGCGGCAGCAAACTTGTATCCATGACCAGAGCAGGCCGAAATGACCGTGACCTTTCCGAGATGCTCACTGTGGAAGCGATCGTCCCGAGTGCACACATAGGAGCAGGCTCTGACTCCCGTAATGCGGTACTCGACAGCGCGGGTCAGCGTCGGCGAAATCATCGAGAGAAGCCGGGCCCCCTCTCCCTGCAAGATCGAAAGGCACTCGTCAGGGTCACTACTCGGTGCCCGATATGCACCAATTCCGGCTTTTAGGCTGGCTCCACGCACGGGTGGAAGAATATACCCCTCCTGAAATCCGCCGGTTTCAGCTATCGCCGGTGCAGACGCCCAGGCAACATCGAGATCAGGCGGCGGCTCGAGATATACAACGGCATTCCTATGATTAATCAGGGTCGAAGAGAGATGCGGCAGTAGACGAGGCGCCCAGGCGCCAGCGGTGACAACGACCCGATCGTAGGAGCGTCTTCCCAGACCCACGACGTCGAGCTCAGCCCTATCCGGTGCAAGGTTGCGCACATGGGCGTTCGTCACAACACGTGCACCATTGTGGAGCAACCAACTCACCAGATCCCGCGCGATCTCTCGACACATCAATATACCGCCGTCGGACACAAGCGCGTATCGAACCAAATTCATCGCCAAAAATGGGTAGAGATCCGAAGTGCTCTGAGCGTCGAGCACCTTGTATTGCTGACCCGCGCGATCGAGTCCTGCGCGCAACATGTCACCGCGATCCCCGGCTTGCTGTGAAAGAATAAGGACTCCGGTAGGAACGAAGTGTTGCGTTCCAAGATCGATCCACAGCCTTGCCCACGCGGTATCTGCTTCCGGCATCATGCGCGCATAGCCATCCAAATGACCATACGCATGGCGAAGTATTCTGTGCTGATCTCCTGATGCCGAAAGTTCGTTCGGAATTGAGGATGCCTGCTCGAATAATGTAACCCGATGCCCTCGCCTGGTGAATGCCCAGGCGGCACAGAGACCGGCAATTCCGCCGCCGACGACCCCTACCTCTAAGATCTTGCTCATGCCACTTGTTCGTCCGGCGGCAAGTCGAGAAGGCCGCTTGCCGGGATTAAGCTCCACCGGTGTCCAACAAGACGGGAGTTCGACAAGCTCAGCGTTCCAAAGGGAGACGGCCATGACTGGCGCAGGATTCCATCTTGCACGCGAAAAATGTCTGCCACGCTGACGCTAGACCACTCCCTACTCAACGCTCTGATGGCGATGTAACTTGTCTCAAAGTAGGGGCCGGGCGGTCTACCGAGAAGTTGCCTCGCTCGAAGGCACACGTGCATCGCCGACCTGTCGATGAGCGAATCGCCGATGCGCTCGAGGAAAGCCACCCGAGACCGGGCCAACGGAATATCAGCCGTCAGGAGCGACGGACTGAAGCTATCGTCAGAGAAAAGCAATTCGGCGGAGCTATTCTTGACGACGCTCAGCCTGCATACCCTCTGGGCAAACTCGCGCGATCCCAGAATGATTACCATACCGGGTTTAGTCGCTCCTCGCTGCACAGCGACGCCGTGCCGGCTGCCATAGATCACCTGGAGCCGTGCCAACTTAGGTAAGAGCAGTTCTAGAAGCGCACCAGCAAGAATTGCGCCATAGTTGTTCCGTTCAGCGAAGATGACGGTCGGAACATCCGATGCGCCGGCGATCGCTGCGAGACACTCTACCTGCTCAGTATCGGTTCCAAAAAATTGCAACGTCGTAGGGGCGTGCGTCCCGCATAATCCGGGGTCCGACGAGCCAGGCGCCAAGTAGAGCATTTCGTTCTGCCCATACACTACGCTCGCGGCCCGGGCCGTGAGCGATCCAAAATGGCCGACCACATACCGAATTCCTTCCATTTTGAGGGTGTCGGCAAGGATTTTCGCGGTCAAAGGATCGCGTTGATCATCCCCCAATCTGACCCTGATCCTGCGCCCCTCGTCCTCCAGCCCGAGCCGGACAGCGGCCATCAGATCGGCGGCGTTTTCCCCCTCGCTTTCGCAGACGGCTAAGCAAGGATCCTCTGAAGTACCCTTGAGGTGAGGACAGTCGGTAAACCAGGAATGCCCAGCGAGAGCATCCATTTGCTTATGCCCTTTCCATCGCGCGGGCGCGTACCGCTTCCATTCCGACAGCCGCACCGTTTGGGCCAAACATCTTTCGCAGCGTGAACGAATACGGCGTTGCACCATGATCGTGTAGGTGCTCCAGGCGTCCACAAGCCTCACCCCACGTCGGCTGATGCTGATCTTCAATCCACCACGCGCAGTAGATCGGCCAATTCTGTTGTCCAAACCACCGCGTGCGATCTTGGAGAGCCAGCCGATGCAGCGGACCCCGATAGGCGAACTGCCACACGCTCGCCAAGTCCGACCAAATCGATACCGTTTGGGCTTGCGTCGAATGCCCCTGGGCAATGCCGCCGAGATAGAAGCGGGGTACCGCGAATGGTCCCCAAACGCCCCAGTCGCGCTGATGGTTTGTTTTCCACTCGTCATCGTCAATTGCCTTCGCGCGAGCAACAAAGCCAGGCGCCCGTTCGGCCTCCTGAAATACATCCGGCGTTCGATCCTCAAATTCTTGAACGAGAGGATCGCCATAGGGCGCCCTTAGGATCGAAAATGTCATGAAGCCAAGCAACGCCATGTTCCCCTCACGCCGCGTCAGCTGCAATCAAGCTCTCCCGCTCGAAGATCGAGCGAGGAAGTGGTTTGACGATTACGGCCGGACTCAGGTCAAATACGTCGAGTTGTCGCCCCGAAACCAGCCGGTAGAGCTCGCCGCCGGCAATCGGAATGATTGGGTAAGCAGCTTGGGCGAAGCATTTGATGAGGTAGACGGCATCCGTGATAGGCAGTCGCTGGTGAGCCAGCCTCTCACGCAGGAACGAGAGAAGGTGAAGGATGTCCTCTGCCGCCTGCCTCAAGTGAAAGTGCCCCAGCGTGTAGCTCATTCCGATTCTCGAAAGCGCGGCACTACCAAGTGCAACGATTTCCGGAGTGGCTAGCGCGACTGCGCCCTCGTTCGCGCCAATTTGACTGAACACCTCATCGACAATCGCATGCCAAGGCTCGATCAACTCGGTTCGAAGCACTGAAACCATCCCGGCCTCCGAGAAGTTCGCTTTCTCAAAGCCCGGATTGTTAAATGCCGCGTAAAATCGGATCGCATCCGTTGTGTATCGAAGCGCAAGATCCCTCGCCCAGACGACGTGGTTGTTGCTCGTTGAAAACTTCTTATGCTCAAGATTATAAAATTCATTGTTGATCGTGGCGTGCGGCAACCAGCGTTGTTGGCCGCTTGCTATCAGCAGCGCCACGTGAACGATCCCGTAGAAATACGAATTGTCAAATCCGAAGAAATTCACGATTCGGCTATGGGCGCTGCTCGTACCGGTTCTGCCGTAACACCAGACGAGGTGCGCCATTACTTCTGCCCACGCATTAATGACCTGACCTGGCAGCTCTGCGTGATTGAGTGGTATTCCCCATTCCCCGGGCACGCTTATTGGAAAATCTGGTAACGGCTGCGCGAGAGCCATCGTTATCAACTCGAGATAGCGCGGGCGGAACGACCGATGGGTTTCGTAGAAATTGATGAGCGCGGGACGAAACAGCTCCATTTCGAATACGAGAACTTCGATGTTTCGAAGCTCGAGCGCATCAGAGCCCGTAATGGTGTCTCGCGGCGACACCAGGGTTGTCGCATCGTTGATGTAGGCGCAAGCTTCGCAGATCCCCCACTTGCAGCCCGCCAAGCAGCGCGGGCAATAACCGGCAACCCCCGCCTCATCCAGATACTCGTCTCTTTCAAGCGAGTAGAAGACCGGCATCTCCTTCTTCCTGATTATCCGATCGCGGAACAACTTCAGAAACGTTTCGCGGACGAATGCCTCGCTCGTCTCATCCGGGTAGTAAAACTCATCGACATCCGAGCCATAAATCTCAAGTGTTTCGCGGATATCCTGTGTCCAGTGCCGAGCAAGCTCGCGTGGATCTCGCTTCTGGCGCTCAGCGGTCACTCGCACATAGGATTGATTGACGTCGCTGTAACTCGTTACAACGCACCGATGTCCAGCTAACCGATGATACTTATAGAAAACGTCGGCCGCCAGAAATGGGCCGCTCATGTGCCCTACATGCAATCCGCCATTCGCCGTCGGCGGCGGCAGAGTTATGATATACTCGTCCTGGGGCATGCCTCACACTCCTCTATTGACAGCCGATCGGCCTTCCCAATCCCAGTAGATGTCCACGAAGACAAACGGCTCCGTTGCTGAAAGATTTCGAAGCTCGTGCTCGGCGAACCGTGGAATATAGGCGACATCACCTTTCTGCAGGGCCGTTTCCCGACCTTCCAGCTTCAAAGTGGCACGACCGTCGATGACGATGAACGTCTCTTCCTCGTCGTGATTATGGGAATCCACCGTCTTTCCCGGACCGACGACGACCCAGATTGCTCCGAACTCTGTCACTGGACGCTTTGTTTCAACCGTTCCAGGCCACGGATACAACCTCCGCAATTTGCAATTGTATTCATCTGTGAAGACAGCTCTGTCGCCCCGTCGTACCAGACTTTCCACATCCACGTCTGATCTAACCACATCGCGCGTGACCATCGATATTCACCTCCGCTAGAATTTCAGGCTGCCAGCGCGTCGGCGGCGGCTACCTTGATTGCGCTCTCGGCGCTCGCCGCAATCATCTCGGAGCGAAGGGCAAGCAGACTGAACGAGCCGGCATCGCCGAAACCGTGAGATGACTCGCATAATCCATTGACAAAAATCGCAGGCAACTTGCGGCCCGCGCTTTCGGCTTCCAGTCGGTAGTCCCGGGTGATGAACAGCGATCCATCGGCTCGCTTTCTTGCATGCGGAGCGATACTGTCGAGCATCGGGTGCCATAACTCCTGATCGGCATCCGCTCCGAAATTTTTGAAACCCGTCGCGAGGATCACGGCATCAACCGTTAGTCGCTCTGACGCGCCCTGGTCGCGCTCCTCGACCATCAGAACAACATTCCCGGAAGATACCGACACATCACGAACGTCGCGATTTAGGTGGAGCCGTATTCGCTCCCGACCGTCAACGCGTTGCTCGTATATTCGATTATAGAGCTGATGAATGACGTCAGCGTCGGCCGAGCCATAGTTGCTTCGCCACAGATCGGCGGTCAGATGCTTTTGACGATCCGGGCTGGCGTTGTAGAACTGGTCAATGAACTCCGGAAAGTAGATCCGTTCAGTGAAAGGACTGGTATCTTTCAGCTTATAGCCGAAGTTCCGCTGAACGTTGTGAATCATGAGGTCTGGCATACGACCGTGAAGATCGAGAACGATTTCGATAGCGCTTTGGCTGGCACCAATGACCGCGACCGATCGCAATCTGCCCTCGGCGTTCCAGCGCGAGAGCGCGGTCGTGTATCGGGTGAAATGCTCAATACGATTTCCGAGATGTTGCCTGAAAACGTTTGGAATAAGAGCCGATCGACCAGGGGCGAGCGAGACGGCTCGCGCACAGATTGTCTTACCGCAGGAGGTTTCGATAACAACTTTTTGTCGTTGCCCCTCCCCTTCGCTCGCGTCGCGTAGTCGAACGGACATCACGCTGCGTCCGTAAGCTGTCCAGCGATCAAAATGCCTAGCGGTCCAACGAATGTATTCCGCGTAGTCCTTGCGGAGTGCATAGGGGTTGTCGAGGTTGAGATACTCAAACAACCGTCCCTGGGTCTTCAGAAAGTTCAGGAAAGTATAATGGCTCTGCGGATTTCTCGGCGTAACGAAATCCCTTAGCGGATTGTGCTGAATGTCAGAACCATCGAGAAGCATCTCCGCCTGCCAGTCGGGTGCAGTCTGACGTTCAAGGAACAGCACCGACCCCGACCAGCCCGTCTCCTCCAGCGCTACCGCGAGACCGATGTTTGCCGGACCAAATCCGATACCAACCAGATCATACTCATCAGCCAGAATCTGGGCCATCAACCGCTCCACAAATGAATACGTGGAGCGATTCATAGATCAAAAGAGGATATCTCCGATTTTATAAATGCAGATATATTTTGGGCTATTTCTGTTTTGTTGGTAGAAAATGCCCTGCCTTCACAGCAGGTGGATCATCATGTTTGAGCCCTTCGAATCCCTCGAGTCGAATGTGAGAGTCTATTGCCGCAGCTTCCCGACCGTATTTCAAAGAGCACGTGGAGCTGAGCTCTGGGATGTGAGTGGAAAGAGATATATCGATCTCTTCGCCGGCGCTGGAACGCTGAACTATGGTCACAATCCCGAAGCAATCAAATCTGATCTACTGGGCTACATTGGCAGAGACGGGATAACACATTCCCTCGACATGTACACCGAGGCGAAGGCAGAGTTCCTCCAGGCGTTTCAGACGCACATCCTTTTACCACGCGACCTCCGCTATCGTTTCATGTTCCCGGGTCCGACGGGCACAAATGCCGTTGAGGCGGCTCTGAAACTCGCGCGAAAGGTGACCGGCCGCACAGCTGTTGCGGCGTTCACAAACGGCTTCCACGGCATGTCGTTGGGAGCGTTGGCCGCGACCGGGTCCTCATTCAAGCGGAGTGGGGCCGGCATATCCCTGTCGGGCGTTCAGCATTTGCCCTATGACGGCTTCTACGGGCCTTCAATCGACACGATCGATCTCATCACCCGTTTGCTTGACGATCCGAGCAGTGGTTACGATGCGCCTGCCGCATTTCTTGTCGAGACCATCCAAGGGGAAGGCGGAATCCACACCGCAACCCCGAGTTGGTTACGTCGCCTGGCCGACCTGGCTAAGCGACACGATAGCCTTCTGATCGTTGATGACATCCAAGCCGGTTGCGGCCGCACCGGCACGTTCTTCTCCTTCGAGGAAAGCGGCATCACACCTGACATCGTGTGCCTATCCAAGGCACTGAGCGGGTACGGCCTTCCCTTTTCGCTAGTGCTTTTGAAACCCGAACTCGACGTTTGGCGGCCGGGGGAGCACAACGGCACCTTTCGTGGCAACAACTTTGCTTTTGTGACTGGCCGAAGTGCGATACTGAGCCATTGGCGAGATAATGCGTTCTCCTCATCCATGTCAGCCAGTTCCCGCGTGCTCGATACATGGCTCACAGACACAGCCAAGCGCCTGTGCTTCAGTCCATCGGTTGTGCGCGGAAGAGGTTTGATGAGGGGATTACTGTTGGCCAGTGGCGAGGTCGCTGACAAGGTGGTTTCCGAGGCGTTTCGTCGGGGCGTCATTATTGAGACAAGTGGCGGAAAAGGAGAGGTCTTGAAGTTTTTGCCACCTCTGATCATCTCGCCATCTCTTCTAAGCGAGGCCTTGCATCGTATCGACCGGTCGTTTTCCGCGGTACTGGGGACAAGGCGTGTCATCGAACGCGCGACGGTATAGCATACCAGCCAGCTGGAGCGACCGCCGCCTCCAGCGGTGTGGCGCCGTCGCACCCGGCACCAACGTGAGCGCCTTCGGGCAAGTGACCGCTTGACCCCACCCTCCATGTCGTT
>WUUC01158238.1_pt1 | contig 11306 bp, 12 predicted proteins | sample 6278441 | NCBI WGS metagenome assembly WUUC01 (sample SAMN13675441, study PRJNA597444) | soil metagenome | isolation source: soil | place: USA: Washington | collected 2017-10 | reverse complement strand
CCGGTGAGAGCGACCGGGCGCTCCTGATCGGCGGCCATATCGACTCGGTGCCGAACGGCGGGTGGCTGGATGGATGCCTGAACGTCCTCGCCGGCGTCGAGGTTCTTCGCCGAATTGCCTCGGAGGGGCGCCCACCGGTCACGGTTCGCCTCGTGAACTGGGCCGACGAGGAGGGCGCGCGCTTCGGCCGGTCGCTCTTCGGCTCCAGCGCGGCGGCCGGGTCCATGTCGGACCAGGACGAGCTCCGTCAGCGCCGGGACGCCAACGGCACGGCGCTGCCGGAGGCTCTGGGAGAGCACGGAGTCGACCTGGACCGGGCGCTCGACGCGCGGGCCGAGCTCGAAAGCGCAGCGGCCTACCTCGAGCTCCACATTGAACAGGGGCCGGTGCTCGAGTCGATGGAGATCCCGCTCGGCGTCGTGCTCGGGACGTTCGGCGTCGAGCGCCACCAGGTGACGTTCAAAGGCCAGGCCGCGCACGCCGGCTCGACCCCGATGGACAGGCGCCGGGACGCGCTCGGGGCCGCCGCGAAGCTCGCGCTCGAGATCCGCGAGATCGCGAAGCGGACCGGCGACGGCGCGGTCTGCACGGTGGGCAGCGTCGTCACGAAACCGGGGATCGTCACATCCGTGGTCGAGACGGCCGAGTGCCTCCTCGACCAGCGCCACCTGAACGCGGGCACGCTCGCCGCGATGCTCGCCGACGCGAAAGAGGCCGCCGAGCGGTTCGCAGGCGAAGAGGATGTCGAAGTCGACTGGAAGCGGGTCTGGGCGATCGAGCCGATCCTCTTCGACAAAGACCTGATCGACCTGGCCGACGCGGCCGTCAACGAGGTCGCGAAGACGTCGCACCGGCTCCCGAGCGGCCCGCTCCACGATGCCGCCGAAGTGGCTCGCGCGGGTGTTCCCACCGTGATGCTCTTCGTCCAGAGCCTCCGCGGCCTCTCGCACACGAAGCTCGAGGACACGAAGCCGGAGCACCTGGAGCTCTCGGTCGAAGCGCTCGACCGGCTGGCATCGAAGACGCTCGACCGGCTCGCTACGGCTTCCGGCTAGCCCCCTTCTGCATGCTCCACCTGACCAACGGGGACGTCCTCGCCGACAAACGCCCGGATGCCGAGGCTCGTCTTCATGCCGCGGCCCAACTGCTCTCGTCCGGACCCTGCCCCAGTAGCGACGCTAGCCGAGCGTTGACAGCAAAAGCAAGGACACCGTAGGTTCCAAGGACTTCGTGAAGTCTTCCGCGCGAAAACGAAAGCCTCTGGTGTGAGTGGAGCCTCCACCGGCCGGCCCGGCGAGATCCCCGAGAATGGCGTTCGGATGCTCGGCTACGCATTTATGGGCATGGCACACGCGAACGCGTACAAGACCATCGCCTACATGACCTGGCCGCCACCGGTGCGGCAGCGCCTCGGCTGCCATCGCCGCCGACGGCGACCTCGGACCGCACGGAGCCACCTTCGCGGACGGATACCGTGCGGCCGAAGTCTGCGCCCGCGATCGTTCGCTCGAGCGACTCGGGCCAGAAAGCGACGGTGACGTATCGCTGAGCGCGTCCAGCTTTTCGCGACCTGCCTCGGGGACCTCGTCTTCCCTGCTGCGGTCGCGGACGCCGAGTCGCTCCTGAGCGCAGCAGGGGTCGAGGTTGCGTTCCCACGCAACCAGGTCTGCTGCGGCCAGCCGGCCTTCAACGCGGGCCATCGAGGCGCCGCGCGCCGTGTCGCACGCGGATTCGCGCGAGCGTTCGACCGCGAGTTGCCGATCGTCTGCCCATCCGGCTCGTGCGCCGCGATGGTGGCGCACCACCTGCCCACGCTGCTCGAGCAGCCGCCCTTCGAGATCTGGGAGCTCTCAGCGTTCCTCGACGTCCGCGGCGCTGTCGTTCCGCAGCAGAACGCAGGCCTCCGACTCGCCTACCATGACTCCTGCCACATGCTCCGGGATCTCGAGGTCCATGATGCGCCCCGGAAGCTGCTCGAAGCTTCTGGGGGAACGCTCGTGGAGCTTCCACGGCCGGATCTCTGCTGCGGCTTCGGAGGCACGTTCTCGGTTCGCCAGCCGGAGATATCCGTTGCGCTCGCAGACGACAAGCTCTCTGCTGCAGAAGGTGCGGATGCGATCGTGACCGCCGACCCAGGCTGCCTCATGCAGCTCCGAGGCCGCTCGGAGCGGATGGGTGCGCTTCCGGTCGTCCACCTGGCAACCGCACTAGCGCGGGGCGTCTCGGCTTGACGAGTCTCGCCAGACCGCCGGGAAGCTTCAGGGCGATCGCCCGCGGCCGGCTCGAGGACGCCCACCTCCAGGAGACGTTCGACGCCGTCACCGGCCGTCTCAAGGAGCATCGGCTCGCGACCTGGAGCGCCCTCGAGGACGCAGAGGCACTACGCGACCGCGCCCACGAGATCCGCATGCGCACCATCGACGACCTCGACGGTCACCTCGCCACGTTCACCGAACAGGTCGAGTCGCGTGGCGGCCACGTCCACGTCTGCGCGACGGCCGCCGACGCGCGGAAGACCGTCGTCGCGATCGCCCGGGCGGCCGAGGCGCGGCTCGTCGCGAAGTCGAAGTCGATGGCAAGCGAGGAAATCGGGCTGAACACCGCCCTGGAGGCTGGGGGGATGCAGGTCGTCGAGACCGACCTCGGCGAGTACATCGTCCAGCTCGCGGGCGGGCATCCCGAGCACATCATCGTCCCGGCGATCCGCCTGACCGCACCCGAGGTAGCGAGCCTCTTCGAGCGGGTCGAAGGTGCGCCCGTGTCGCCGGAGCTCCAGGAGCTCGGAAAAGTGGCTCGCCGCCAGCTCGCGCAGGTGTTCCGAACGGCCGAAGTGGGCGTCACGGGCGCGAACTTCGCCGTGTCCGAGACGGGCTCGATCTGCCTGGTCACGAACGAAGGGAACGCAGGCCTCCTGACGGCGCTTCCCCGGGTCCATGTGGCCCTGCTCGGCCTCGAGCGGCTCGTGCCGACCCTCGACGAGCTAGCCGTCCTCCTCCAGCTGCTGGCGCGAAGCGCGACCGGGCAACGGCTGACGTCCTACACCCGCCTCGTCAGCGGTCCGGCAGGCTCGGGCGAGACGGACGGCCCGGAGGAGTTCCACGTGGTCGTGATCGACAATGGGCGGTCGCGGCTGCGGGAGACGCAGTATCGGGAGATGCTCGCCTGTATCCGCTGTGGTGCCTGCATCAACGTGTGCCCGGTCTATCGCAAGAGCGGTGGCGCGGCCTACGGGCCCGTGTACTCGGGCCCGATGGGAGCCATCCTCGTGCCGCTTCTGACCGGGCTCGAGCGCGCCCCGGATCTTCCCCATGCCTCGTCCCTGTGCGGCGCGTGCACGGACGTCTGCCCCGTGAAGATCCCGCTGCACGAGCTGCTCCTCCAGCTCCGCAAGGACCTCGTCGAGGAACGAATCGCGTCCGCACGCGAGCGACTCGCTTTCGCGCTCTGGTCCTTCGTCTGGTCACGGCCGTCCCTCTACCGGCTCTCGACGGCTCTAGCGCGGATCGGCCAGCGACTGGCTCCGCGAGTCGATCCGGGCCGAGCCTGGGCCGCAGGCCGCACGATGCCGTCGCTCGCGCGACGCCGGTACCGCGACCTCCGATGACACGAGAGGAACTCGTTGACCGCTTCGTCACGAACGCCGAGAAGGCGCACTTTCGCGTCCACCGCGGGGAGCCGCCGGCGATCGAGGGGGCCGGCGTCTCGGTCGCGCTCTACGGCCTCGCCGACACGGGCAGCGTCGTCATCGCGGCCTCGCCGAACGAGCCCCGCGCGCGCCACCTCCTCGGCGACGTCCACGTCTCCCTCCTGTCCGAGAGCCGGATCCTCCCCGACCTCTCGACGCTCTTCGCGAGCCTCGAGCGCCCGCTCCCTTCCTCGCTCTCGATCGTGAACGGCCCCAGCCGGAGCGCCGATATCGAGCAGCGCCTGATCGTTGGCCTCCACGGGCCCGCCGAGGTGCACGTGGTCCTGCTCCCCGCATGACCGATGTCGTCTGCCTCGGGATCCTCGTTGCAACCGTCATCGCACGACCCGTCGTGCGCCTCGCCGAGCGAGGGACACTGGCTCTCGTGGACGGGCCGGACTAGGTTAATCCCGGATGGCAAGCACGAGCTTGCCGAAGTGATCCCCGGCCTCCATCCGCTCGTGCGCCGCGACGGCCTCTGAGAGCGGGAGGACGCTGTCGACAACCGGCATCCACCGCCCTTCGTTCACGGCCCGCAGCACGAGTGCAAACTCCCTGGGGCTGCCCAGGGTCGACCCGAGGAGCGATAGATGCGTCAGGTAAAAGGGCCTCACCTGGAGCTCGACCGTTTCGGCCCCAGTGGCCCCGAAGGCGACCACGCGACCCCCGGGCCGCAAGCACCGTAGCGCGCCCGGCCACGTAGAGCCGACCGAGTCGAGGACGACGTCCACCCCGCCGCCGGCGAGGTCCCGAACGGCTTCGGGCCAGTCCTCGCTTCTGTAGTCGACACCTCCTGCGGCCCCGAGCTCGCGGGCCCGGTCGATCTTCTCGGCGCTCGACGAGGTGACGAAGACCCGTGCCATGGCTTGCGCCGCCAGGGAGACGGCGAAGGTCGAGACGCCGCTGCCGGCCCCGAGGATCAGGACCGTGTCGTCGGCCTTGACCCGCCCGCGCGTGAAGAGCGCGCGGTAGGCGGTCAAGCACGCCAGCGGGAACGCGGCCGCGTCCGCCCAGGAGAGACTTGCGGGCTTGGGGAAGACGTTCTCGGCCGGCACCTTCACGAGCTCCGCATAGGTGCCGTCTTCGGGCCCTCCCAGGATGCCGAAGCCCTCTCCCGGTGCGTCCTCGCGATCCCCCCAGCGGAGCCCCGGCAGGATCACGACCTCCTCCCCGGTCCCTCGGACGAGACCGGCGCCGTCCGAGCCGGGGACGAGTGGGAGCGGAAAGTCGTAGACGCCGCTGCGGACCAGGGTGTCGCGGCGGTTCAGGGCAGCCGCGCGCAACTCGACGACGACCTCTCCCGGCCCCGCGCTCGGGTCCGCGGCGGTCTCGTACTGGAGCGCCGACGGCGGGCCCGGCTCGTGAACGCGCACGGCCTGCACGGCGCGACGGTACCTCCTACGCCTGCGCCTCGTCGAACTTTCGCCAGTACCGTTCCAGCCCCGCATACGACTGCCAGAGCGGGCCCGCCTGCCGGTACGCCTCCACGAGCTCCGGCTCTCCTTCCAGCTCCGCTTCGGCCGCCCGCACGAAGTCCTCCTCGGACGCGCCGTACCGGACGCGTTCGGACCACGCCGCGAGGCGCTCTCGCAGCTCGGCGATGTGACGCTCCGGATCCTCGACGGAGCCGAAGTGCGCCAGCAGCAATCGCCGCGGGCGCCGCGCAAGAATCGCGTCGAGGGAGGCCGACCAGGCTTCCAGATCGACGTCGGGCGGCGGGGTGACCGGCGCTGCGTAGGCGGAGGGCGGCACCCGGATGCCCGCCACGTCTCCGGCGTAGCACGCTCCCTCCGAGTCGAGGAAGGAGACGTGATGCGACGCGTGCCCCGGGGTCGTGAAGGCCTCGAGCCCGAGGATGCTTTCGCCCACCACCTGGACCCGATCCTCCGGGACCGGGAGGAGGGCACCCCACAGGCGATCGAAGTCCTCACCGTAGAGCCGCCGGGCGCTTCGCTCCAGGCGCTCCGGCGCAACGAGGTGCGGCGCCCCGATCTCGCTCACGTGAATCTGCAAGGCCGCGTTCCGGCGTGCGAGGAGGCCGGCGGCACCCGCATGGTCGAGGTGGATATGAGTCAGGATCAGGTGGCGAAGGTCGTGAACCGCGAGCCCGCGAGCTGCCAGCCCCGCCTCGAGGGCACCGATACAGCTCGAGGGCCCGCAGTCGACCAGGGCCGGCTCGTCCCCGCCCAGGAGCCACGCCCCGACCACACGTTGCCGCCCAAGGTGCAGGAGGTCGATGAGCTCTGGCACGGGCGCAACCTACCGGGCCGTTATAGCCTTTACCCTCGCGACCCGAGGAGGCTCGATGCTCAGCTTTGGCGTAACCGTCCTGCCCGATCCGCCCTACACGCGCTTCCTCGAGCTGATGCAGCTAGCCGAGCAGCACGGCTTCGAGTACGGATGGACCTACGACTCCCCCATCCTCTGGCACGAGGCCTACCCGCTGATGACGCTCGCGGCTGCCCAGACCTCCAAGCTGAAGTTCGGGCACTGCGTCACCAACCCCGGGACACGAGAGCCGACGGTGACCGCCTCGACGTACGCGACGCTCCACCAGATTTCGAACGGGCGCATGATCATGGGCATCGGCCGCGGCGACTCGGCGCGGCGGGTGATCGGCTACAAGCCCGTCAAGATGGACGAGTTCGAGCGCTCGCTCGTGATGATGAAGGACCTGATGAACGGCAGGCCGGTCGAGTGGAACGGCAAGGAGCTCGAGCTCGCGTGGGCGAAGGGCCAGCCCGACATCGAGATGTTCGTAGCCGCATACGGGCCGCGAGCGCTCGGTGTCGCAGGCCGGGTCGGCGACGGCGTCATCATCCAGCTCGCCGACCCCCACATCGTCCAGTGGATCATGGAGACGGCCCGGAAGGCCGCCGAGGAAGCCGGGCGCGACCCGGCAGCGCTCAAGTGCCACGTCTGCGCCCCGAGCTACATCGGCGAGGACATGGCGCGGGCGCGGGACCAGGTTCGCTGGTTCCCGGCCATGGTGTCGAACCACGTCATGGACCTGATCGAGCGCTACGGCGAGAACTCGGAGATCCCGAGGGAGCTGACCGAGTACGTGAAGGCGCGCAAGGGCTACGACTACAAGGACCACAGCCGGGTCGGCGCCGCCCACGGGGAGTTCGTGAGCGACGAGATCGCCGACCGCTTCTGCGTCCTCGGCACGGCCGAGCAGGTCAAAGCGAAGCTTCAGGAGCTCGAGTCGATCGGCGTCGACCACTTCAACATCTACCTGATGACCGAGGGCCAGGAGGAGATCCTCGAGGCGTACGGCAAGGAGATCATCCCGGAGCTGACGGGAGTGCCGGCCTAACCAGCCCGCCCTCAGGGCGTCTTGACTGGTCAAGGAGTCTCGACGGCCGACAGACGCCCCAAGGCAGCGCGGACCGCAGCCCTCGTACTGGGCCTCGTTGCCCTGCTTGCGCTCGTCGCCGCAGCTAGCCGGGCCGGGCTTCCCTGGTCCGAGAGCGACACCGGAGACGGTGTCTCCCTCGAGCGAGTCGCCCAGCTAGCCGCCCTGGTCGCGCTCGCGGCCGTCACCGGGGTGCTCGGGGTAGCGTTCGCGGCCAAAGCGCGGCGACGTTCGCGGCGCGACCCGTTCGAGGAGGAGGACGAGCCAATCGAGGCCGGCGCCGAGCCGGAGAGCCGGCTGGCCCGCTTCCTTCTCCGCGCCGGCCCGTACCTCCTCGTAATCGTGATCGCCGTCGGCATCCTCTTCGCGGCCCGGGGCATCGACCGCATCGTGCCCCGCGACACGACCGACCCTCCCGGGCCCGCACAGACGGAGGGTGACCGGTCGATCCCGGCCGTGCCGGGGCCGGCGTCGGGCGCGACCTGGGTGCTGCTCGGAGTTCTCGGGATGGTCGGCGCACTCGCGGCCGTCGTCGTTCTCGGCCCGCGGTTGCGGCACCGCCTCCTCGACGCTCGCGCCGGGCGGCACGACGCCGTCGCGAATCTCCTGGACGAGAGCATCGACGACCTCCGCTCCGAGAGCGATCCGCGCCGGGCGGTTATCGCTGCCTACGCACGAATGGAGCGCGGGCTCGGGAGAGCAGGGCTGGCCCGAAAGCCCTTCGAGGCGCCGCTCGAATATCTCCGGCGGGTGCTCCTCGACCTGCAGGCGGGCGCCCAACCGGTCGGGCGGCTGACCGAGCTCTTCGAGCGCGCCAAGTTCAGCCGCCACGACGTGGGGGCCGACGCCAAGGATGAGGCGATCGAATGTCTGCAGGCCATTCGCGGCGACCTCCGGACGGCACGGTGACGACCGCCGTGGCCGTCGGGCTCCTCGTGCTTGAGGCACTCGGCCTCTCGGCTCTCGCGTGGTGGACGCTACGCGCGCTCGCGCCCGGCTCGACGGTCTTCGAGCGGGCGCTCCGGACAAGGCATGCTCGCCCACCGCGGCTGCGCGAGCTGGAGCGGATCGAGCACGACGTCGTCCAGGGAGCCGCGAACCCGCTCGACCTACACCGCCGGCTCCGGCCGCTCCTCCGGCAAATCGCTGCGCACCGGCTCGCCGTCCGCCATGGAGTCTCGCTCGACGCAGACGACGGTCAGGCGCACCGGCTGCTCGGAGACGACGCCTGGGCGCTTTTGCGACCGGATCGACCCGAGCCTGACGAGCGGCGAGGGCCACGCCTGGGCGTCCACGAGATCGAGGGCATCGTCGCGAAGCTGGAGACGCTGTGACTCCGCTCGACGAGGTCGCCCGCACCTCCGAGCGGATCCTCGACGAGGTCGAGCGCGCCGTGGTCGGGAAGCGCGAGGCGCTCGAGCTCGTCCTGCTCGGGATCCTGGCGGACGGCCATGTCCTGATCGAGGACTTCCCCGGACTTGCCAAGACGCTGATCGCCCGCTCCTTCGCCCAGGTCGCGAGCCTCGGCTTCTCCCGCATCCAGTTCACGCCCGACCTGATGCCGTCCGACATCACCGGCTCGTCGATCTTCGACCAGCGGGCGGGCGACTTCGAGTTCCGGCCGGGCCCGATCTTCACGAATCTCCTCCTCGCAGACGAGATCAACCGCGCTCCTCCGAAGACGCAGGCGGCCCTCCTCGAGGCGATGCAGGAGCGCCAGGTCACGATCGACGGGACCACGCACGCGCTTGCGAGGCCCTTCCTCGTCCTGGCGACGCAGAACCCGATCGAGTACGAGGGCACGTATCCGCTGCCTGAGGCCCAGCTCGACCGCTTCCTGCTCCGGATCGAGGTCGGCTATCCCGACCGTGCAGACGAGTGGGAGATGCTCGAGCGCCGGCGCGAGCGCCGCGCCGACGAGATCGAGCTCGAGGGCCTGGTCGACGGGCCCACGCTCTTGGGGCTGCAGGCGGCGGCCGAGGACGTCCATGTCGCCGAGAGCATCGGCCTCTACATCGTCGACCTCGTCAGCGCCACCCGCGCGAACCCGCGCGTCCAGGTCGGTGCAAGCCCGCGCGGGACGCTGGCGCTCCTGAAGCTTTCGCGTTGCCGTGCGGCCCTGCACGGGCGGGACTACGTGACGCCGGAGGACGTGAAGGACGTGGCTCCGTCGGCGCTCGCACACCGCCTCACCCTGCGTCCCGAGGTCTGGGTGCAGCGAGTACGCCAGGAGGACGTCGTGCGGGAGTGCCTCGAGGCCGTTCCCACTCCCGCGGCCGAGGATTTGCAACCCCAAGATGCTTGATCGGCGATTACCACGCCCACGGATGGCGGCTCAGACGCGGCGCCAGGGCGCCGATTACCGACCAAGCATCTAACGAGTGACCTCGAGCGCAACGCCGAAGCTACGCGCCTACGTCGTGCTGGCCGCCGTGGGCCTCCTCGCGGCGCTCGTCCTCGGCCGGCCGGAGCTGGCCGCACTCGCTGCGCCCTTCGCAGCCTCCCTTGCCCTCGGAATCGGGCTTGGGCGCCGCCCCGGCCTGACGGTCCGGTACGGCGTCGACCGCGAGCGGGCTCTTCAGGGTGAGCAGGTGCAGGCGTCGATCGGGGTCGAGAGCGACGTCGGCCTCCAGCCGCTCGAGCTTTTGCTCCGGCTCCCGGCGGGCCTCGCGAGCGAGGCCCGAGCGGTCGCCGTGGAGGTTCGAGCCGGTGAGCCGGCTCTGGTGGAGATCCCACTCGAGTGCACGCGCTGGGGCGGGTATTCGGTGGGCGAGCTCCACCTCCGGGGGCGCGACCGCTTCGGACTGCATGCGTACGAGCAGCGACTCGACCTGCGCCGGCCGCTGCGGGTCTATCCCCGTGAGGAGACGCTCAGATCGCTCCTCGCCCCCGCCGAGACGCAGGCGACGGCCGGGAACGAGGTGGCCCGCGCGAAAGGTGACGGGATTGAATTCGCCGATATCCGCCCGTTCGTGCCTGGAGATCGTGTCCGCCGGATCAACTGGCGTGCTAGCGCCCGCCGTCCCGGTCTCTGGGTGAACGAGTCGCATCCCGAGCGGAACACCGACGTGATCCTCTTCCTGGACAGCTTCGCGGAGGCCCGCCATGGAGCCACGGGCACGCTCGATCTGGCCGTGCGGGCAGCCGGGGCGCTCGCAGCGTGCTACCTGCGGCGGAGCGACCGCGTCGGCCTCGTGAGCTTCGGTGGAGTTTTGCGCTGGCTCGAGCCTTCGATGGGCTCGGTGCAGCACTACCGGATCGTCGACGCCCTCCTCGACACCGACATCGCGCTCAGCTACGCCTGGAAGGGAGCCGACGTGATCCCGCCGCGGACGCTCCCGCCGCAGGCGCTCGTGATCGGCCTCACTCCCCTGCTCGACGAGCGGAGCGTCGGCGCTCTGCTCGACCTGCGGGCACGCGGCTTCGATCTCGCCCTCGTAGACGTTTCCCCCCTTCCGTTCCTGCCCCCGGGACGGGATCGGCTCGAACGGCTCTCCCGCCGGGTCTGGGCGCTTCGACGCGAGGTGCTCCGGCACGAGTACCAGCAGCTGGGCGTGGCGGTGGCCGAGTGGCGCGACGGTGAGCCGCTCGAGCAGGCGATCGAGGAGGTGAGACGATTCCGGCGCTCCGCACGAGCCGTCCGCGCCTGATCGTCGCGCTGGCCTCGGTCGCCGTCGGCGCCGTGCTGGCGGTCGACGCATGGCTAATCGCCGCCCGGTGGGAGAGCGAGATCGCCGGCTCGGCCGCGGCGGGGCTCGTCCTCTTGCTTGCCTCCCTGGTGCTCCGACTCTCTCCCGGGGTGCCGTTGGGCCTGGCATGTCTCGCCGGGTCCTACGCGGCCGCGCTCGCCAGCCGGGGGGTCGATGTCGACCTGTCGGCGACGCTCTACGCGGCCCTTTTCTTCCTGACTGCCGAGCTCGCCTACTGGTCGCTCGAGCTCTCTCCCGGAATTCAACCCGCGTCTGGCGTCGGCGTCCGCCGCCTCCTCTTCGTGGCCCTCGGAGCTCTGGGAGCCCTTGCCCTGGCCGGCCTTGTCCTGGGAGCAGCCCTCGCGCCGCTCCCGCGCGGCCTTCCGGCGGAGGGCCTGGGCGTCGCAGGAGCGCTGGCCGCACTCGGCTTGATCGCGGTGCTGGTGCGCCGTTCCGCGTCGCGCTAGTACGGGGGATTCCTCGCTCCGGTACACTGTGAGACGCAATAGAGCGAGTACAAGTGGTGCCAAGCACTTCCTTTGCCCGTTCGTGAAATGGCAAGGAGGTGAGTTAA
>WUUC01144027.1_pt1 | contig 11308 bp, 9 predicted proteins | sample 6278441 | NCBI WGS metagenome assembly WUUC01 (sample SAMN13675441, study PRJNA597444) | soil metagenome | isolation source: soil | place: USA: Washington | collected 2017-10 | reverse complement strand
GGAGTTGGCGACCGACTTCGCCGGCCAAGCGTTCAGCTACGACATCGCCAGCACATTGAAGGTCGGCGCTAAGAGCTACTCGTCCATGAAGAAGGCCATCAAACTCGCGCCGCGTGCGTTCGAGCCGCTGTCCAAGGTCGCCGACTGGGCGCGCAGCAGTGTCGTCTACGAGCTGATGGTGCGCACGTTTGCCGATGGCGGAACGGTGCGGAGCGAGGTCGCCGATACGCTCACCGAGAGCGGAATCGATCCCGCGAGTAAGGACGGTGTGGGCGACCTGGTGGGGCTGCGCAATCGCTTGGACTACCTACGCAAGCTCGGCGTCAACGCGATCTGGATGACGCCGGTGTTCACGGCGAAGAGCTTTCATGGCTACGATCCAACCGACTTCTACGCCATCGACCCCGCGTACGGGACACTGAAAGACTTCCAAGACCTGATGGCGGCAGCGCATTGCATCGATAGCGAGGGCGCACCCATCGCGGATTGCACGCGCATCAACATCATCGTCGACTTCGTGGTCAACCATGTCGCCACGACCACGCCATGGTTCACCTCGGCGCTCGATCCGAAGGCGGAAGACCATGACATCTATCGCGACTGGATCGTCTGGGCGGACCCGTACACGGATATGTTCGAGGACGTACATCCATGGCAACCAGGCGAGCGTCTGTGGCATTGTCGGTCGATCGCCAGCGAGTATCGCTGCTACCACAAGATTTTCTGGAGCGGCACACCCGAGCTGAATCTGCGCAACCCTGCCGTGCGCGACGAAATCAAGAACATTGCCCGCTTTTGGGTCGAAAACTACGACATCGATGGCTTCCGCTTGGATGCCTCGAAGCACATCGATCAACTCGACGAGTACCGGACCGCCGATGTGACGCTGCAAGGCACGCACGCATGGTGGCGTGAGTTCAACAGTTTCGTGAAAGAGCTTCGTACTGACTATCCCGTGTTGTTGGCCGGTGAGAATCGCTGGGATTCGGTCCATTCCATCAACAAGATTGGCAAGATCGAAAGCGACGTGAGCGGCTACGATCGCGAGCGCGAAAATTGGAAAGCAGCGTTCTACGCCAGCGATATGGATAGTCAGTTCGACTTTGGCTTCCGGCACGCCATCAACCAGCTGCTGCAGGGCGCCAACTACGAGAAGGCGAGCTTTGAAGAGCCGACGGTCGTCGACTACTTGAGCAGCCTCACCGAAGGCACGCTAGGTTCCAGCACTTTGCCAAATCCGCATGGCAACGCGGCGCATTTCTACGAGCGCTTTCTCTCCAATCACGACGTCGATAGGCCCGCTTCGCTGTTTCCGAGCGACCTTCCTCGAGCCGACCTGATGGCACGCCTCAAGCTTGCCGCTTCGCTGGTGTTTACGATGCCGGGCACGCCCGTCATCTACTATGGCGAGGAGTACGGAAAGCTCGGCTGGAATGACGGCGGAGATTCGTACATGCGCGAACCGATGGAATGGACGAGCGTCGCGACGTTCGTGCCCAGCGAGGACGGGACGCGCCAAGACTTCGATTTCACGCAGACCGAAGACAGCTGCAAAGCCATCAACCCGGACGCGCCTGACATCAAGTTCATCAAGAGCGAAGACGGGATCTCCGTGGAGGAGCAAGAGGCAGACGCCGACAGTTTGCTCGTTTACTACCAGCGTTTGATCGCGCTGCGCGCGTCCCATCCCGTGCTCAGCGATCCGAACACGCACGTCAGTGAGCTTGCCCGGACGGGCCCCGTGTACGCCTACGCGCTTTCAACGACGTCTGCAGACGTGGCCGTGCCAGAGCTCGTGGTGGCGCACAACCGCGAAGGCACACCTGTATCGTACGAAGCGACCGGAACCGACGTGCTTTCCGGCGAAACGGACGTGGGCGGAGTCTTTGCGATAGCGCCCTATGGCACGATCGTGGTCCGCGAATAGACGTCGCTGCACGCCCGGGTGGCTCACGGCCCCCTAGTCCTCCAGAGCATCCTCGACGGCTGTCATCGGAATCACCTGGCCGCTTTGAATGGTCGGCACGAGGCGAAAGCCGGGATCGATGGGGACGCCAGCATCGAAGGAGAAGGGGAAGCGGCTAAACTGCGGGAAGAGCATGCGCAGGCCGATGCCCACCGCGTGCGCAGCTCGACGCTCGCTCCATTGCTCGTACACCGAGCCGACGTCGTAGAAGAGGACGGCCCCCACGTGCAACGCCTGCCATTCGATGGGCAAGCTGCGCAGCTCTATGTTTGCCACGACCGCGCTGTCGCCGTAACCCACCAAGGCTTGCGACGCGTAGCCGCGTAGGCCGTTGTTTCCGCCCAGCGCCACCAGCTGCCGTGAGGTGTCGCGGCGACGCGCGTCGAGACCCACCCGCCCCACGAGGCGAAAGATCGAAAAGACAGGCGTGCCGGCGCGCAGCAACGCCGAGGCGAGCTGATCGACGAGCTGGCCTTGCTCGTAGCGACCTGACACTTCGACTGCAGCTTCGAGCAGGCCTCCCCCTGGCGCGAGCGTAGCGCCCGCACTCAGCAGGCCGACAGCGCTGTCTGTCGTCGAGCCAAAGGACTTGACGGGAACCCGCGCTCCGACGCCGAACGAAGGCCCGATGCGCACGTTTTCGCTTTGTCCGTAGGTGCCGAGATTGTTGAAGATCTGGTAGGTCGGTACGAAGAATTGGTAGCTGAGGTAAGGCCCGAGCTCCCGGCGCTGTTTGGGCATGACGTCCTCGAGAAACCCTGCCCGCAGCGTTGCGTCTAGCGAGCTTTCTGCGTTGGGCGAAGCCTTGAGGTTGCGCACGTCCCAGCCCGCCTCGACCGTGTGCTTGAAGCGCGTGCCGCGGCGGATAGCGCCCCCGGCACCGAGTGCGAGCGACTTCTGGCGCCAGGCACGCCGCGCCGTGGGTCCGTCTTCCTCGGGTCGGTAGATGAGGACCTGACCGTCTTGAATCTGACGTGCGACGCGCGTCGTGTAGTCCACATCGAGTGAGAAGCCCCAGCGCTGGCCGAGCGAGTAGATCGGCATGCCGAAGCTGCCACTCCACGTGCTGCCCTCCGCCTCGTTGGTTTGGCGATTGAAGATGATGCCGGCAGTCTGCAAAACACTGAACGCTGAGTTGAAGATTCGGCGGGCATAGTAAGAACCGCCGAGTGTGTAAGTCATGGGCACCAGCGTAAAGTCGGTGCCGACTTGCTGATTGCGACCGAGCATGTTGCGTTCGATCAGGCGCAACAACAGGTAGTTGATTTGCGTGGTGACGTTGAAGTCTTGCTCGAGACGCAAGCTCCACACATCGCGGGTGTGTACGATCACGCCTACTTCATCAGGGCGGTCGGTCTTGACGGCCACGATGCGTACCAGCGCGAAGATGCCCATGCCGCGCAAGTTGCGCATGCTCTCTTCCGCGCGTGCGTCGACGAACGACTCGCCCGGCGCAAACAGCAACTCACGGCGTACGACTTGGTCTTTCGTCATCCAGTGGAAGTAGTTGAACCAGCGTGGCCAGATCTCGTCCTCGACGAACACGTCATCGCGGACCACGCGTACGTAGGCGATGCGTTTGCCGTCCGGCGCCTCGGCGAGCTCGAGTTTCTCGGCCTCGAGCAACTTGCGCGTGCGCTCCCACTCGTAGGCTTCGGCGCGGACTGCGCTGGGCGCGAACAGCACGCCCAACATCGCAATCAGAAAGAGCCGCACCATGCGCGCCGAGCGTAGCAGGAACACGCTCAAAACTGGAGTAGCGTTCCGTCGCGCGTGGCGCGTTTTACGGCCTTTTGAAAGGCGAACAAGCTCAAGGGCAGCATCAGCAGCGCATATCCGGCGAGGACCAAAAGATGAGCGGACACCTCCGCCAGGCCCTGACCTTTGATCAAGACGTCGCGAATGCCGGCGCTCGCGTGGGTGATCGGTAAGAGCCAAGCAAATGCGCTCAGCCACGTCGGCAAGATGCTCGTCGGATAAACCACACCGCCCAGCAGAAAGAACATGATCGAAACTACGGGACCTATCGGATCACCACGTTTCCAGACCATGATGAAGCTCGCCGACAAGACGCCGAGCGCAATGAACACCAGCGTGGTCAGCGAGACGAAGCCGAGCGCGAGGAGCAGGCTCCCGCGCAACGCGATGTCGTAGAGCAGCGCACCGCCGCCGATGAACATGACCGCCGACGCAGTCGACCAGGCAAAGGCCCAGATCGATGACGCGAGCACCAACACCGGCACCGACACCGGCGTCATCAGCACCGACTCGAGCGTGCCCGAGCTCTGTTCCGAGCGAATGGCGGAAGCAAAGCTGCCGTAGCTGGCCATGAAGAAGTTCATGACCCCGATGCCGAGCACGGAAAAAGGCAAAAAACCGCCATATTCGCGCGTGCTCTCGAGGTTGCCGATCAACTTCGCAGGCAGATAGAGCACCAGCAACGGAAACACCGTCGTGCCCACGCGCAGCAAGAAATCGAGCGGGTAGCTCGTGGCCATCGTGAAGTCGCGGATGAAGAAGGCGCGAAAGATGCCGAGCACGTGACTCACGGCCGCACCTCACGCGCTTCGATCTGTTCGAGCACCTGCATCAGGCCAAAGTGCTCCGTGTCGCAGGAGACGATTTGCAGCGAACTCGCCACGCACGCCTGCAGCAAGCGATGCAACTGATCATCGCCCATCTTTCGTGTCAGCACGAGCGCGTGCACACCCTCTTCTGCACGTGCTTCGAGCGAAGTGAGCTCGGCTTGACGCGCCGCGAGCCAAGCGCTGTCGAATTCACCGCTCACCCGCAGCGTGACGCGCTCGGACGACGCGTACTTCTGGCGCAGCGCCTCGAGCGGCGCGCATTCGATCACGCGTCCGCGGCTGAGAATTGCCACGCGCGCACAAAGTGCCTCGACTTCGCCGAGATTGTGGGTGGTGATCAAGACCGTGCGCGCGAGGTCTCGAGCTGCCCAACGCCGGATCGTGCCGCGCAGCGCTTGAGCCGAGATCGGATCCAAACTGCGCGTCGGCTCGTCGAGCAAGAGCAGCGGCGGATCGACCAGCAAGGCGCGCGCGATCGACAGACGCTGCTTGTTGCCGCTCGAATACTCTTGAAAGGGCCGGCCGATCGCGTCGTCGAGCTCGAGCTCGGGCACGAGGCTGCGCATGCGCAGCTGCGCCTCCCCATCCGTCAAACCGAGCAAACGCGCGAAAAACAGCAGATTCTGCTCACCCGTCAGCCGAAAGTAAAAACTGCGTTCATCCGCGTTGACGAGTCCGACCCGCCGTTTGATGTCGAGCGTTTGCTTGACGCTGTCGAAGCCGAGGACGCGCACGGTGCCGGCACTGGGCTCGATCAAGCCGCATGTGGATTTGATCAGCGTCGTCTTGCCTTGGCCGTTGCGGCCTACCAGCCCGAACACTTCGCCCTGGCCGATCGACAGTGAAACCCCGCGCAAAGCGTGAACGACGTCCGGGCCCTTGCGCTTCAGCAAGCGACGCAGCGCCGGCAAGGGTCGCGCGAAGTGCTTGGCCAAATCGGTGATCTCGATGGCGGGCGTCGTCATGCGGCAAGCGCGGCGGCGTGCGCTTGGAGCGATCGTACCAGCTCGGGCAGCGCCGCGAACTCGCGACGACGCAGCAGGCGATAGCAGGGCACTTGCTCGGCCACGCGTGCAGCCATCTTCATGTGCACGCCGAAGCCGACGATGGGCGCCAGCTGATAAGCCGCGTAGCTGTGCTTCATCAGCTGCATCAGCGCATCTTTCTTGGCGAGCGGCACGATCGCGTGCGCCGGGCCGGTTTCGATCACGTAGACAGCCGAAAGTGGCAGCGAAGCAGTCGCGAAGCGCTCGACGATCACCGAGCACTTATCGAGCAAACTGTGCACGCGCGGCTGGCCGTCGGCATCTTGTCCTAAGCCGCGCAGGGTGTCGGGAAACGCGCGCAGTCGAGGAAAGGCCGGCGCAACCACGATCGGCGCGGACTGCCAAGGCAGCACGGCGATGTCGTCCGAAACCAAGGTGCAGCCCGCGAAGTAGTGGGCCGCCGCGACCGTGGATTTGCCTTCGCCGGAGGCGGCCACGAATGCCACTGCCTTCCCTGCAATTACCACCACGCTCGCATGCAAGGTGAAGAGCCCGCGCTGCCAAAGGAGCGGCGCCATGACGGGCCCCACCAAAGCATGGCGAACCAACGCAGCATCGACGCCCGCTTCGGCATCGACTGTGATCTCGGCGCCGCCACGCACGAGGAAGCGCCCGACTCCCTCGTAGGCGCAAAGCGTCTCGCCAGCTTGGGGGCGAACTTCGACGTAGCTGTTGCTACCAGTCGCGGACGACGTTGTTGGCGCAACGGAGCCAGCTGCGACGACGCCACGCGAAATGCGCACCGAAGGGGGGCTCCCATCAGTGCGCACGGTCAGCTCGGGGAAGGACAACTCCGAGCGGATCGATAGCCCGAACGCGACGTAATCGTGCACGCGTCGGGCTAGCTTAGATCGCTCGTAACGTTTTCAGCTACCGAAGTCGGCCGGTCCATTGACCTGGCAGGAGACGGCCCAGTTGCTGCCCTGGGTACCACCCAGGAACTCGCCGCAGCCACCACCGACCCAGCCGGTGATCTCTTCGACGGAACCGTGCTTCGAAACCCTCGGCTTCACGTACTGCTTCTTCTGGTTCTTGTTCATTGGGCGTCGTCCTTCTTGCCTCGAAACTCGACCCAGGTCCTGCATCGACCTACAGCTCGCGGCACGCTGAGAGACTGTGCAATGGGCGTACCACTGTTCTTGTTGCATTGTTGATGCGTTCTAAGCAACCGCATCTCGTGCGATCCATCAGTGGAATCCGATGAAAATAGCAAATTGTGAATTTCTCCTCACCATGGAGAGGCTAGCCGTGTTGGCAACTGCAGTTGCCAGCGGCCACGCCATACACCATCTAGGGTGTGCCGAGACTGTCACACCCGTGCACGATTTGTGTGTCAGACCGAGCGCCCGGTTCGCACGAGCCAGCGCGTCAAGGTGACGGCGTCCCAGATGCGGAGCACACGGCGCGGCTCGGCTCCAGGTCGCAACGCGGACAGCTCGCGGCGCATCCGGCCGAGGTCGACGACGCCTTCGAGCGGATGAGGGCTCAGACTGAGGGCGGCTTGCAGCGCGGGCCCGTTATGGGCGAGCAACTGACGCTGAAAGTTGGCAGTCCAAACACTTTTGGATTGGCGGGCGCGGATAGGTTCCGGGCACAAGCCGACGAAGGCACGCCGCTCGATCACGCGATCCCAACCATCGAACAGACGCTGCTCTGGCGGTAAGGCAAGACACAACTTCACCAGGCGCAGGTCGAAGAACGGATGACGGGGGTCGACGCCGTGCACGGCTGCGAGCCGGTCGTGCGCCTCCAAGTAGAAGCTCATGATGGGCGCGTTGATGGCTCGGGCATGCATGTCGCGAAACGCTGTCGGAGCTGCCAACTGCGCGCGAGCGTCGGCGCGTAGGTAACCGAGAAAACCCGAGGCACGCGCAAAGCGCGGCGTGAGCCAGCCGTACTCCGCGCTCATAGGCAGCAGGGAAGCGAGCGCGCGCAAGCGGGCAAGGTCGGGTTCGAGCGCCCAAGCACGCAGCAGAAAGGGATACGAAAACCCGGCCCGCCTGTGCAAAGCGCGCAGTTCGCGCCCCAAGCGCCGCAAGCGTCCGCGATGAAGCAACTCGTTCAGAAAAAACAAGCCGTGCTCCACGACGGTGTCGCCATCGAGGCCGTCGAACATCACCGACACGCCCTGCGCTCTGGCGAGCTTCGTCAGCTGGTCATAAATGAACAGATTGGGGGCGTGAAAAGGCTCGCCGAGTGCGTCGTGCAGGGCGTCGATGTCGTCGAGCGGCCCGACGCGATCGGCGCGCACTTCATGGATCGCTACCCCCCCGCGCTGGCGATGCAGGTCGAGAAAAGGGCCCTCGTCGACCTCGGGGAAATCGAGAAATCGCGCTGAAAAACAGGGCACTGCGTGGCCGTTGCCAAGCGAGCGCAGCGCGCCCAGCACGCCCGCCGAGTCGAGCCCACCACTCAACATGCAGCCCACGGGCAAATGCGTGCGCATCCGTTCACGCACCGCCCCCACGAACGCCGCGCGAAAGGCTTCGCTGTAGTCGCTCGAACTCGCGAGCTTCAGCGCGGCGACGTTGTGAAGCGAAACGAAGCGGCGCACGTGCAGCCTTCCGTCCTCGACCACGAGCCGATGGCCCGGCGGCAGCCGATCCACGCCTGCAAAGAAGGTTTGGTTCGTGTCCGGGAAGACGCCCGCGAGATAGGCCGCGACGCGAAAGGGATTGAGCCGCTGCGAAAGGCGCTGGTGTGCGAAGAGCGCGCGTGGCTCAGACGCGAACAGCAACAGCCCGTCGAGCTGCGCAAAGCACAACGGCCGCACGCCCAGCGCATCGCGCGCCAGCACCAGCCGCCGCGCTTTGGCGTCCCACAAAGCCAGCGCGAAATCGCCCTCGAGACGCTCACAAAACGAGGTCCCGAACGCAGCGTAGGCGGCGAGAATCAAGCGCTCATCAGAGAGGCTCGCCACGCTGGGCAGCGACAACACGTCGGCGAGCTGCTGCCGATAATCGAGCCGGCCATCGAATACGCACGACACGCCCGTCCGCTCGTCGGTGACGAACGGCGTCTCGGCACGCGCTTCGGACGTGGTGTGAAAAGAGCGGGCGCCAAGCACGAAATCGGGGCCTTCGAGGCGCTGCTCGCGATCGCTGAAGCGGTGGACGAGGGCGGCTTGCATACGCGCACCCAGCCCGTCGGGCAGGCTTGTGCCAGAGAGCGCCAGCGCGCCGAAGATGGCGCTCACTTGACGTCTGCCTGCGCCTGAAAGGGAAACGGCACGAAGCGCGCGAGGTCGTCTAATTGGCCCATCACCACCCGCCCGTTCGAATCGACCCAGGCGTGGGCCTCAACTTTACCCTGCGCGTCGCGCGCGACGCCGTAGTGCACCTTCGAGGGATGTCCGTAGCGCAGCAAGAGCAAATGGGTGGCGTAGGCGGCCGGCAGACACTTGTACACGCCCGGCAAGTAGCGACGCGCGATCTCCACCGCGCGGCTGATCTCGTCGACGCTGGGCCGCTCTGGGCGCTTCGAACGCGGCCAGCTGCGTCCCTCGAGCAGATCGCGCCAACGTCGATAGGGCAAGCCTTGCTGCAGTGCGTGGACGGTGGGCACCAGGACGGCGGCCTCGAACAAGATGCGGCGCTCGCGCGGCGCTTTACGCCTGAACCTACGGAGCGCCCAGCCCAGGCGTGACATCGATCAGCCCCTTACCGCGAAGATCTGTGAGCAACTCGAGCACGTCGCGCTCGCATTCTGCCTGATTGACCTCGTATTCGTTGCCGATCGTCTCACAGATCGCGGACACGAGCACGGGCGCCTGAACCAGCGCCCACACACGCGCACCGACCTCGTTCAAACCGAAATACTCGCCCTCGTCGACGCCGAGGATGACGGCCTCGCCGCCGAGCTCGGTAGACACCTGGTTTTTGCTGGCAACCACCTGTGACGCGAGCGTAATCGGAAGTTCTGCCATGGGCCCCTCGAGCGCGCGTGAAGCGTGTGTCCGAACGTCCCGGATGATAGCAGCTGCCGAAGATGGGCAGACTCACGAAGGCGAGCGTACAATGGCGGGCCGAACGTTCGGCCCTCTCTCCCACCTGTCTTTCACCCACCCACTTCTTTTCGAGGCGGCATGAAGATCCTGGTCACTGGCGGCGGCGGTTTCATCGGTTCGAACTTCTTGAATCTGCTCGTGCCGCGTCACCCCGAGCACACGTTCGTCAATGTGGATGTGCTGACCTACGCGGCGAATCTCAAGAATCTGACCGCCATCGAAAAGTCGCCGAATTACGCGTTCGAGCGCGTCGACATCGCAGACTTCGACGCGGTGAACAAGGTGTTCGACAAGCACGCGCCGGAGATGGTCGTGCACTTTGCGGCGGAGAGCCACGTCGATCGCAGCATCGCTGGGCCGCGGGCGTTCGTGCGGGCCAACGTCGAGGGCACTTTCAACCTGCTCGAGGCGTGCCGCGCGCGCTGGAAGGCCGACCAAGGCTTGTTCCACCACGTCAGCACCGACGAAGTCTACGGATCGCTCGGCGCCACGGGCTTCTTCACGGAAGAGACGCGCTATGACCCGTCGAGCCCATATTCGGCTTCCAAGGCGGCGAGCGATCACTTGGTGCGGGCCCACGCCCGCACATTCGGGCTGCGCACCAAGATCACCAACTGCTCGAACAACTACGGTCCGCTGCAGTTTCCCGAGAAGCTCATCCCGCTCATCATCTCCAACCTGCTCGAGCGCAAGCCGCTGCCCGTGTACGGCAAGGGCGAGAACGTGCGCGATTGGCTGTACGTGACCGACCATTGCGAAGCGATCTGGACGGTGATCGAAAAGGGTAAGGTTTCCGAGACCTACAACATCGGCGGCCACAACGAGCAGAAGAACATCGACGTGGTCAAGCTGCTGTGCGCGATCGTGGCCGAGGAGACGAACACGCCACGCGCCGAGCTGGAAGCGCTGATCACTTACGTGAAAGATCGCCCTGGCCACGACGCGCGCTACGCGATCGACGCGGGCAAGATCGAGCGCGATCTCGGTTGGAAGCCCAAGGAAACCTTCGAGAGCGGCATGAAGAAGACGGTGCGCTGGTATCTCGACAACAAAGCCTGGATCGACGACGTGCGGTCGGGGGAATACCGCAAGTGGATCGAGCACAATTACGGCGCGCGCTGAGCACGGATCGAAGCGCGCTGAGCCGCGCGAGCAAAACAACAAGGCGAACGAAGACATGACCAAAAAAGGCATCATCCTCGCGGGCGGCTCGGGTACGCGCCTTCATCCGTTGACGCTGGCGGTGAGCAAGCAGCTCATGCCGATCTACGACAAACCAATGATTTACTACCCGCTCAGCACGCTGATGTTGGCGGGGATCCAAGAAGTGCTCGTGATCACCACGCCGCACGATCAGGCGCAGTTTCAAAAGCTGCTCGGCAACGGCAAGCCGTGGGGCATGGAGATCTCGTACGCGGTGCAGCCGAGCCCCGATGGGCTCGCGCAGGCGTTCTTGATCGGACGCGAGTTCATCGGAGGAGATGCGTGTGCGCTCGTGCTCGGCGACAACATCTTCTACGGGCACGGCATGAGCGGCATGCTCAGCGACGTCGGCCAACGCAAAGGCGGCGCAACGGTGTTCGGCTACTGGGTGTCTAATCCCGAGGCCTACGGAGTCGCTGAACTCGACGCCTCAGGACGGGTGATCGGGCTCGAAGAAAAGCCGAAAGAACCAAAGAGCAACTACGCGGTCACCGGCCTC
>WUUC01239968.1_pt1 | contig 11309 bp, 6 predicted proteins | sample 6278441 | NCBI WGS metagenome assembly WUUC01 (sample SAMN13675441, study PRJNA597444) | soil metagenome | isolation source: soil | place: USA: Washington | collected 2017-10 | reverse complement strand
GGCCTACCTGGACCTGCCCGTCCGTCGCGGTCCAGTCGGAGCAGGTCAGGTTGGCCGCGAGCGTGCCGTCGGCGAGGGTTCCGGTGATGATGTCGTGGCGAACGTCGGGCGGGGCAGAGGGCACTTCACCGCCGGTCTCGTCGAGCGCGATGCTGGTATCCGCCAGAGGCCACGTCTCGTTGAGCGTGCCGTCCTCTGCCTGATCGTGGAGCTGGTCGAGGTCGTTCGCGATGATGCGACCGGCGAAGTTGCGCCAGGGCCCCGCACCGATGCGGTCGCGGGCGTTTTCGGTGGTAGTGCTGAGGTAAGCGCGCCAGGTCTTGGCCCCGAGCGCTGGGTCGGCCGCCGTGGCGAGGCCGGTACAGAAAGCGTCCGCGCCGTCGATGCCGCCGAAGTTGCCGCCGTCAGGGCCACCCACGCTCGTGACGAAGAAGCTCATGCTGGCCGCACCTGCGTCCGCCAGAACGGGAGGCGCTCCCGCTGCACCTGCCGCCCCGCCTTCGGCGGCGTTGGCACTGCCGCCCTGAGCGGCGCCCGTGGAGTCGTTACCCGCAGCGCCCGGGTTGAGGCCAATGCTGGCCGAGCCGCCTTCGCTGCCGCCGGCGCTCACAGCCGCTGGGCTGCCAGCGCTGCCGCTCGTGCCCGCGCCACCCGCACCGGCGGGGTTGTTCGGGTTGACGCTGGTCTGGGTGGTGCCGCCGGCCGCGAGCGGGGCATCGTCGTCTTCGCTCGAACACGCGCAGAGCACGAGGCCGAGAGCCAAAAAGGTGATGGGATGAAAAGCACGCATGAAATACCTCGTAGGTAAGAGTACGCGCCTCCGCTAACACGACCGAGCGTGGCACCCGAACCCTCGAATGAGCGGCTTCGGCATCACGCTAGCCCCATCGGATAATTCGTCGCGGGCGCGACGTGAATCGAGGCAAAACGCGGCGTGCCGGGCCGCGCCGCCTCAGGCCGCGTTCTGGCCTGCTCGAGGCGTTTCGGCGTAGGGCGCCGGGGCCTGGCCTTTGCCGTCGATGGCCCAGCGATAGACCTCGACGGTGCGCTGGGCCTTGATGTCCCAGGTGAGGTTCTCGAGCGCATACTTGCGGCCGCGCTCGCCGTAGTCACGGGCGAGCTTTGGGTCGCGTGCTATCTTCTCGAGCTCCCGCGTGAAATCTTTGACCAGCTGCTGACGCGGACCGAGCGGCACCTTCACGCCGCGCCCGCCGGCGAGTAACTCCCGAGGGCCGCCGTAGTCCGCCGCGACGACACACAAACCGCTCGCCATGGCCTCGACCACCACACCCGCGCCGAGCTCACGGATGCTCGGAAACACAAACACGTCGCTCTGACGCATCAGCTCCGCCACCTCGCTCTGCGGCTTCTTGCCGAGCATTTGCACACAACCTTCGAGCCCGTGTTGGGTGATGGTCGCCTGCATCGACTCGCGTTCCGGACCATCCCCCACGATCAACAGGCGATGCCCGCGCAGCTCCGCGCTTTCGGCGAAACACTCGACGGCGATGCCGGGCAGCTTGTAGGGCACGAGACGCCCCGCAAACAAGAACGTGAGGCGTTCGCCCTTTCGCTCGGGTGGCGCGCGGAACAGCTCCGGATCGATGCCCACCTCGGGAAAGTTGATGGCGCGCTCGCGAGCCTGCGGGGGCAGGTCTTTGATGGTGTGGCTGAAAGCCGCGAGGATCGCCGCGCTCTTCTCGTAGCTCGAACGGTAGAACGGCAGGAAACGATACGCCTCGCGCAGCTTGACCAGCCACTCCTTTTCGCGATCCCGCTCGCTCGCGTAACTCTCGGGCCACGGCAGGCCGCCGTTGAGCGGCCCGAGGATGAACGGCACGCGGCTCTCCCGCGCGATCGGGCTCGGCAGCGTAGGAGACATGGGTGTGATGCGATGCACCACGTCGAACTGCCCCGCCTTGATGGCCGAGCCAAAACGCCGCCACACCTCCCACTCGAAGGCCAGGTACGACGGATAGTTCATCGCGATGTTGGTGGTCCACCCCACTTCGGTGCCACCCCGTAGCCAGGTGTTGAGCTTGTACAACCCACGCGCGATGTACTCGTTGTCCACGTATTCGACGCGAGCGCGACCAAAACCCACCTTGTCGATGTTGGGCCGGTTGCGCACGTGCGTGGCGACCGTGACCTCGGCGTGATCGGCGATCGAGCGCGCCGCTTTATATCCGACCACCGGCAGCGAGGGCCACTCGGGGTTGCAGTCGTCCGCCAGAATCAGAGCGCGTATGGGTCTTGTCATCATGAAGGCCGAGTTGGGAAAGGAAACGTGACGAATGGAGCTCGGCAAGTCCAGAAGCAAAAATACCTCTGAACGGCTCCGAGCCTCCAGCGCCCCTGCCCCCGGCCGCTAGACCAGGTCCCGACTCGGCGGAGAATGCAGCGTCAGCAGGCTGCGCAGCGCCGCTACCAGGAAGGAGGACGTGCGCACGGGTGGGCTGGCGTAGAACGCAGCCCAGGCGTCCGCCTTGTATTCGCTGTAGGCGCCTTCGCGATCGGGGCGCTGGTCGAGGTACGAGAGCCGGACCGCGTGCCCGATCAGCGCATCGAGCACACACGCCTCTTCGATCTCCAGCTTGGGGTTTTGCCGGAAAAAGCTGGCCAGCACACGCAAACACTCGATGTTGAGCTGGCGGTACTCGGCGGCCCCGATCTTGTTGAGCAGATGCTCGAGCCACAGCGCAAATGACTTTTCGCCGGGCGTGGTGTCGCTGAGCACGATGCTGCTGTCCATCCGGTTGCGGCGCTCGAGCTTCTCGCCGATGATCATCGCGGGCGTGTGGCGGAAAATGTTCCACACGTCCGAGTAGAAATTGGCTGGGCGGCGATCGATGACGCCGCCGTGCTGGCGCCAGAGCAGCCAACCTTCGCCGTTCACGTGCGCCTGCTCGAGCCCGAGGTCCTGGTCCCAGTCGAGGTTACCGGGCGTGGCCTGCGCGTGCAGCTGCTCGAGCTGTTGCGGAAGCGCTTCGATGGCGCGGTACTGGATCAACACGGTCTCGAGCCGCTGCTGGATCTCCGAAGGTGCCAGCGCCATGAGCGCTTCATAACCCTCCCCTGGCGTGATCTGGCGCTCACGCGCGAGCTGGCTGGCGAGGAGCAGGATCAGGTGGCTGACACGGATCGTGAGCAGCTCGCTGAACAGCTCGGGCCGAGCCTTGATGAGCAGGCTCGAATAAAGAATGATCTCCTGGGTGAGCACACGATCGCGCACGTCGTCCCGGCAGAAGGTGTTGATCTTGTCGAGCAACTCCTGATCGGGCAAAGGGTGTGCGATCAAGGACTCGTCGCTGTAGGCGCGCCCGACCTGGATGCTTTTCTGGCGCACCAGGATCGCGCCGACTGCCAGGTTGAGGTCGCCGTCCACTTTGCGCAACAGCCCCGCGGCGCGGCGCACCACGGCCCACACTCGGCGGCGCCCCGCCTGCGCGTAGACTTCCTCGATCAACGCCCCCAGGGGCTGCGCCGTCCCGCGCATGTGGATCACCGAATCGAGCGACTGCAAACGAGCGAGCGCCCCGAGTAGCTCGATCTGCTCGTACAGGTTGTCGGTCTCTGCCAGGCGGGCGATGAGCGGCGTCGCGTTCGCCGTGATGTCGATGGCAAGCTCCGCCGTCGGGTCGAGCGGGCGTTGTTTTCCGGGCTCCGAGAGCACCGTGGGGCGGGTCACCCGGATCGCAATCGGCAGCTCCGGGAGCTCGAAATGCCGGAGATCGTCGATGCGCTCGAAACTCGCGGTGTGCAACAGCTCGACCATCCGGCCCTGCCGGACGGGCACCCCATCCACGCTGCCTGAAGCGACCTGGTGCATCAACTCGTAGAACGCCGTGCGATCGGCATCCAGGAAGTTGCGCGTGAGCAGCACGGTGACCGTGGGACGCCCCGCCTGCGTCCAGTTTTTCGAAAGGTAAGCGAGCTCGCTCTCGAAGCGGCGAACGACAAACTCCAGGTCGTAGGCCAGAAAGAACTCTTGCTGCATGAAGAACGACGCCAGGCAAATCACCGTGCGCCCCTGCAACCTGTAGAAGCGGCTCGTGGTCAGGGTCTTGAGGGCAAACGCCGCGCGCCCCGTCAGGCCGAGGCGTGCGTTGGCGCCAACCTGGCCGTAGGCAATCGCGACATCCTGCGGCATCAGCACGGCCACGGGCGCGATGTCGCTGGGCGTTTCGGTCAGCACCCCGTGCGACGAAAGCTCGGCCTGCAACGCCTCATCCTCGGCCAGGAAAATCAGCTGCACCACGGGCTCCTGGGGTGGCCTGTGACGGCGCCGCCCGAGTGGGTCGATGTCGCTCGGCGCGAGCACGCCGTCCCGCATCATGCGAGCCAGCAGATACAGGCTCTGAGCCCACACGAGCGGCACGTTCTCGTTGGGCAGGCGCGCCTGCGAGCCGGGTTTTTCTCGCTCCCTAGCGATGGCGTCCTCCGGAACGTAGTAGAGCTCCGGAAGTAACCACTGGCCGTTGCGCTGCACCAGGGTCTGCTTGAGCCGCTGCTCGTATTCCAGCGTGCCGATGGCGTCCCCACGCAGGATGCAATCCAGGTACAGGTACGCAAAAAACAGCGGCCACTCCGACTCGATGTGCTCGAACTGCTTGAGCTCCTGCGGCTCGTAGTGCAGGCGGCCCTCGTCCTCGAGCACGGTCTGGTGCCCATCGCGCAGGAAGCGCTTGAGCCCGTAGCGGCCTTGCAGCTTGGCGACCAGCTCGCTGCGCACGCGCTCCACGAGCGCGGTGTCGTGCACGGCGAACGCCGGAAAGCCGATCACGCTGAGCAACGCGGCGTCCGTCTCCTTCGTGGTCGACTCGCGTGGCAGCATGGACAGAAGCGTGATGTTCGCCTGCGCGATGTTGTCCGGCACGACGTGCAGCACCGACTCCTGCGAGCCACGGCCCCCAAACAGGTTGAAGCCCGAGAGTGCCTCGAGCGCCGCCTTGGCCATGCCGACGGAGCTGGCGTTGATCTCGACGCTGCCCCGGTTCTGCTTGTCCCCCCGCTCCCAGATGCCGTAGTCCGGCGTGCGGTAGGCGCGCTCGATGTAGTAGACCAGGTTCTGGACGAAGTTGACCTCGTCGCGCGTCCAGATGATGTTGAGCCCCGAGCTAATCATCTGAGCCAGCGTCAGCAGGTACAGCGACGTGGCGTCTATCTGCAGATGACCCCAGCCGCTGTCGCTGACCACGAGGCCGCCGGTCTCCGTGTCGTACTTCGCGTGCAGCGCGTCCTTGGGCAACCGGCTGTACTTGAACGCTTCGACCTTCTGGGCCTGTGCCATCATCGAGCGCAGCAAGCCACGCATCAGGTGCACCGTCCGCTGCTCGAGCTCGTAACCTCGGCCCCCGTCATCATCCAGCGCCCGGTACGCGAGAGCGAGGCCCCAGACGGCCATGATGCTGTACACGTTGTCCCGAACCCAGGCGTCTCGGTAGTCACCGTGGACCGTGACCGCGATGCTGGCGGGCAACAGGCCCGTCACCGGGTGCTGCTTCTCGAGAATGAGCGCGTCAATCTCCTTGAAATACGCGTTCAGCGTCGTGCGCAACCGGGTCGAATCCATGGACGCTACGGGTTACAATGATGCTCGAGAACCGCGCAAGACCCTAGAGGCCATCTCGTCAGCATGAGATGCCGGACATGGAGAGAAGCCGGCCCCGAGCCGGCGGCAGGGCTCAGCCGCGCAAGAGCGAGCTGCGGAAATGTTCCTGCACGGCCTCGTTTTGGAGCTTTCCCCAGAAGGAGCTGATGGCCATCCAGATCGAGAGGCCGTTCAGGTCCCGAAACATGGGAGGAACGTAACGCGGCGGCCGCACCAGCCCTTCGTGCGCGTGTTCTGCAATCGTCGGCAGGTCCTCCAGCGCAACCTTGCCGACATACAACCAGCGAATCAGATCCGCGCGGCCCGCGGTGATGGCGGACGTGAGGAAGTTCAACGTCGAGACGATGCCGTAGGTGTAGACGATATCTTTGGTGAACGGCGCGCCGCCCTCCGTCATTCCACCACGGAACACGCGCTGCGTGTTCCAGAAGCAAGTCTCCTCGTCGTAGCCCTCCGTCCGGAACCACTCGAACACCTCGAGGAAGTTCGCGCCGTCCTCTGCCTTGTCCACGGCGAGCACGCGATCGTTCAGCCGCCGCGCGCGGTGCGGGTGACTGGTCAGGGTGAGCACCTCGAGCAGAGCGGCTAACCCCTCCTGCGTGGAGGCGACGCGAGGCGGCCCGATGCTGAGCCAGCGCGCGACGGGCTGCGCCTGCCCGTTCATGCTGGTGGCCACGTGGACCCAGCCTTCGTGCACCTCGAGCAACTTCAGGTCGCGTTCGCTGAACAGCGCACCGCGACGCACCTTGATGTAGTCGCTGCCTGCGGCGGCGTCGGCCACGATGCCGTCGTCTAGCATCACGCGTACGGTGTGCTCGCCAAAATATTCGCCGAGCCGCGTGTTGAGCACCTCGACCGCACGCTCCGCGGTGATATCCCGTGGCATTTCCGGACCCAGCACGGAGTCGTCCAGCCCGGTCAGGATCTCGTACATCTGCTGGGCAACGTCCCGCACCTGCGTGTCGCCGCCGTGGAAGGCATCTTTCGGAGAGCCATACAGGCTTCGGCTGAGCTCGTAGAAGCGGTGGGTGCCACGCGACTGCAGCATCTCCACGACATCGATATATTGCTCCGCCGTGTGCCGCAGGATGCGCCCGATGCCGTCGCTGCCGAGGTCAGCCTGGATGTCGTTGATGATGGCGGTGAACTCCGCCCGCTTGTTGGTCGGGTCGAACCCGAGGCTGAGGCGCGCGTAGTCCTCCTGCGTCACCATCGGTAGCCGACGCCAACCGGAGTCCCGGAAGCCCTCGAACACGCTCGCGTCCCACTTGATGGCGTTGAGCACACGGATCGGCCGTTGCGCGTCGACGAGCCGCTGAGCCAGCCGCGAGACCCGCTCCTTGTACGACAACCAAGGGCGCGTCACGCGTTGCGGCACGGGCATGCGTTCGATTCCTAGCTCGAGCCGAAGGCCGGAGCAAGCTAGGCGCAATTTACCCGTCGCGCTCCCACGTTTCGCGAGAGGCACCGCACACTGGCGACGAGACAGGCCGTGGCGCGCGGCGACGCGCGCTCAGAGCCTGATACTCAGCCCGAAGTAGCCGCCGAGGTACAGATCGACGGCGCCACCGGCGACCTCCGCTTCACCCCCCATGGCGTCCGCGGGCTGGGAGTTCATCTGCAGCAGGAAACGGCGCAGCGAACCCGACATCTCGAACGCCACTTCGTCGGAGATTCGGTAGCCGAGGCCCAGGCTGCCCTCGAGCCCGTAGCCTTCCATGCGGGGAAACCACTGCGCTTCGCTGGCCTGCCCATAACCGCCGATCGGCAGGCGGTAACCGGCAGAACCGGATAACGACAGCCGGCTAAAGCTCAGCCGGGCGCCGAGAGCCGCACGGAGGGAGGTGTATGCATACTCCGGCACACCCGACGCGCCGCCGGGGTCGTCCAGCCCGGCCTTCATCGAGCCGATCGTGCCCTCGAGCGCGATCTCGTGTTTGCCGAGCGGCTGGCGCAGCTCGACCCCGCCGTAGAGGTCGGAGAACGTGACCCCGAAATCCGTGCCCGCGTCGTTATCTCGCACGACACCCGAGAACTCGGACTCGTACCCCGCGATCAACCCGAGGCGATTCTTCACGGGTTTCGCGAACGGATAGACCGCTGCCTTCAGGCGATACACCCAGGCGTTGGCGCTCGGCGAGCGCAAGCGCGAGTACAGATCGTCCGAGTAGCCCAGCGTCCGGCGCACGAAACCGGCGTTCAGCCCCAGCACGACCGTCGGGTCGTCGGAGGCGCCGGCCGCGTCGGCGTCTTCGCCGCCTCCGTCGTCGGCGCCGACCGTTTCTTCGCTGGACTCTGCGTCGGCCCCTTCGGACAGGAATGACGCCCGCCCGTCATCCTCGGAGGGCTCGCTGTCCGAGTTGGCCCAGCCCCGCGCCTCGGACGTTCGTTCGGTGGTCTTCTCCTCCGCGTCGGCCGCCTCTGCGCCGCCAGCCTCCTCGTCGGCGTCAAAGGTGGCTTCGTCCGAGCCGGCGCCACTCGTCCGGGGGCGGGCGGCGGGAGCCTTCTCCTCGGCAGCGGAATCCTCATCGACCTCGACAGGCTCCTCGACTTGCCGCGAACGGGCTCCTTTTTTCTTGGCGCGTGCTCGCTCTTTTCCGGCGAAATCGCCAGCCGCAGCGCCATCCGTTTCTGCGTCGGTGCCGCCGGAGCGCGAACCACCGCCGCGCACGGCGCCGTCGAGGCGGTCCGGGCCCTCCTCCTTGAGCTCCCGGATCACCCCCCGCAGGTTTTCCCCGCTGAAGGTCACCCCCCGACCGACGGCCTCGCCCTCGGGGTCTTTGAACGAGAGTGCGAGCTCCCAGCCATCGTTGGCCTGTACGGATGATCCTGCGATGAACACGTCCACACGCCGCCGCTTCGCAAAAGCACGCAGCTTGGCAGAGTCGTCCGAATCCTTGGGCGGAGCCGCTCCGACCACAGTATGCCCCGCGCGTTTCAGCGCCGCAGCGACGCGCCAACGCAGCGCCCGAGCATTATCTCCTTCGAACCCGAGCAGCGAGACGCGCTCGGCAGAAGCCTCCGCTGCCAGCAGCAAAACCCCGGCGAGCAAGCCCAGAGCAGGCAAAAACGAGGTGCGCCTCCAAGACGGCCGCCGCGCGAGGATGTGCTTCGGCGCCGTGCAAATGGGCGGTGACTCCCCGGGCCCGCTGGAAACGACACGACGTGGACCAACACTCGCAACGATCTCGTCGATCGCAGCGACGGCCGGATCCAGCGCGGATTGCGGCTCAGTTTTCACGGGCCTGTTGCACCACACCCGCTTTTGATTACCGCGAGGCGCCGCGCCGGACAAGGCGAAACCAGACGCAGCGCGGCGCTCGGGTCGGGCTATCCGCCCGGCGTGCACGATTCGAGAGGAGTCAGCAGTGTCGCGACGGGACACACCTCTATCGGAACAGCGGCGTCGTCAGGATAACGCGCCGACACGCGCACGCGCCAATGCACGTAGCGAGCCATACCAGGAGGCGAGCACGATCGGCGCGACCGCGAGTGCGATCCAGGGCCCCGCAGCGTCTCGGGCCATGAAATCACCGAGCAGGCCCACGCCGGGCCCGAGCGTGAGCCCGATGCCGATCAATCCCTCGTGTCCACCCCCGGCATCCACGGCGGCGTTCTTCACCACCATCGCGTAGTACAGCGCCGCGTGATAGGTGACGCCCGCGAGCACGCCAAAGACCACTTCACCCGCGAGCACCCAGGCGAGCGATGTGCCTCCGATGATCGCAGCGCCGCCCAGCGGCAGCCCGATCGCCGCAACCACGAGCGGCCAGCTGCGCCCATGCCAGCCCGAATAGATCGCCAGCGACGCGAACGTGAGCACGCGTACGCCATCCATGCAGGAGACCCAGAGCGTGGCCTCCGCTACAGGCCTTCCGAGCCGCGCAAACACCACCGGCAACAGCGGCGCGAGCAGAAACATCAGGGTGTAGCTCGACAGCATCGTCCAGCGGCTGGAAGCGAGCAGCGCTTCGTACTTGCCGAGCGGTGCCGCCTCGAGCCGCGCGGGGTGCGTTGCCTCGAGGTGCGGCGCCGCGCTCGGTAAAGTCGCGAGCAACCCCAGCGCGAGCAGGTTGATCAACGCTGCCAGCACGAACAAGAAAGCGGGCCAGCTCGAGGCGATGATCGGCCCAGCCACCGCGAGTGCGAGCGGCACGGCGAGCGCCCAGCTGACGTTGAAACGGCCGACGGCGCCGAGCTGCTCGCGCGGCTCGAGGCCGGCACCGACGTAACTCTCGATGATCGGCCATTTGGCGCCCTCGACGAAACCAACGGCCGCAAAGGCCAGCGTTAACGCCATGCCGCTCGGCGAGAGCGCCATCAGGCCGTGCAGGGCGAACAGCACGACCAGCGCGGCGCCGAGCGCCGGCCGGTCTCCGAGGCGACGGGCGAGAAAGTGGCTCGAGGCGGCGCCGCCCGTATATGTGACGCCAAACACCAGCGCGAGGGCCAGATTCTGCGCCGGCGAATAACCGAGCCGCTCGTGGCTGAAGAAATAGATCGCGCGCTCGATCAGGATGGTGGCAAAGCTCTCGATGAAGCTCAGCCACAGCACCCGCTTCCGCCACGCGGCACGGCGGGACATGGTGGCAGTCGGCACGCGCGGCGTGATAGCGCCCCGCGCAGCCAGCGCAAGCACCTTATCGTTCGGCGAGCAGGCGAGCGATCCAATCCACGCCATCGGTCAGGCACGCCGGCCCCGGTTGCAGGATCAGCTCGGAGGGTATCTCGTGCACCCGCCCCGCCCTCACGGCCGAGAGCCCGGAAAACCCAGGCCTGGCCTCAAACGCTGCCCGTTCGAAGGCTTTGCCGCACCAGGAAACGAGCACGACCTCCGGGTCCTCGCGTAGGACGTCGGCAGCGCTCACGAACCGTTCCCGGGCGAGCTTCCCCCGCGAGCGCTCCGCGAAGACATTCCGGCCTCCGGCGATCTCGATGAGCTCGCTCACCCACTCGATGGCCGTGATCATCGGGTCGTCCCACTCCTCGAAATACACGCGTGGGCGCGTGCTTCGCCGCCCGCTACGCTCGGCGAGCTGCTCGAGCCGCGCGATGTAACCCTGGCAAAGCGCCTCGGCCCTCGCCTTCTGGTCGACGACGCGGCCGAGGTCGACGATCGCGTCCAGGATCTGCTGGATGCTGCGTTGATTGAAGATCCAGACCGTGAGGTTCGCCGCCACGAGCTGTTTGCCGAGCTCTGCCTGGATGTCCGAGAAACCGAGGACCAGGTCGGGCTCGAGGGCCACGATCTTTTTCACGCTGCCACCGATGAACGCAGATACCACCGGCTTGTCGCGGCGCGCCTCGGGCGGGCGTACCGTATAGGCGCTGATCCCGACGATCCGGTGCTGCTCGCCCAGCGCATACAAGATTTCGGTGGTCTCCTCCGTGAGGCACACGATGCGCCGGGGGCCACGCGAGATGGTATGGGCCATGGGCAACTACCCTGGCCGCGTGCGCGCGGCCGCGCAAGCTTCGCACACAAATGCGCTCGCAAAGGCGGGCGCCGCACGTGCTACATAGGCGGCCGTGGCCGGTTCGCCCGCTAAAAAAACCAACGCCTGCCGCGCGCTCGATGCGCTCGGCATCACCTACGAGCTTCGAGTTTATGAGTTCGACGAGGACGACCTGTCCGCCGAGACGGTGGCCCGGAAGGTCGGTTTGCCCGCCGAACAGGTGTTCAAGACGCTGTGCGTGC
>WUUC01113681.1_pt1 | contig 11311 bp, 9 predicted proteins | sample 6278441 | NCBI WGS metagenome assembly WUUC01 (sample SAMN13675441, study PRJNA597444) | soil metagenome | isolation source: soil | place: USA: Washington | collected 2017-10 | reverse complement strand
GCGAGGAGGCGGTCGAGCTTGCACGACGCAACGCCGCGCACCTGCGGTTGCAGGATCGCGTGACCTTCATGGCCGGCGACCTGCTCGCGCCTTTCGACAACGCGGATTTTCATGGCGCGGTCGACGTACTCTCCTGCAATCCGCCGTACATCAGCAGTACCAAGGTCGAGCAGATGAACAACGAAATTGCCAAGCACGAACCGCGCCTGGCCTTCGACGGCGGAGCCTTCGGCGTGAACATCCTCATGCGCCTGCTGCAGGATGCGCCGCGCTTCGTGAAGCCGGGCGGCGCGCTGGCCTTCGAGGTGGGACTGGGGCAGGGACCGGCGATGGCCAAGCGGCTGCAGAAGGTCGCGGGGATCACGCAGGTGACGCCCTTGACGGATGCGCACGGCGATGTGCGCGCGCTGACCGCGCGATTCTGACCGCTGGTCGCGCGGCGCCTGTTCAGCCCACTCGCTCGGCGAGTTCGGCGAATTTCGCTTTTTCTTCCACGAGGAGCTCGCGCTTGAGCGCGCCAACTTCGCGCCTGAGCTCGGCATGGCGCGCATGCGCCGCGAGGATCTCGCGCGCGATGCTCGCGGCGCTGTTGTCGGTGAACAGGGCGCCTTTGCGGAAGTAGCTGCGCGTGGGCGGATTGTCGGACAGCACCATGGGCACTTCCGCGCTGGTGGCCTCGTAGGCGCCGCAGACCATGCAATCGGCGCGCGTGGTGAGATCCAGCACCAGGTCGGCTGACACCAGCCGCTGCTCGAACTCGGCTTCCGAGAGAAAGCCGGCGAGCCTCACGTTCTCAGGCACGGGTTCGCTCCAGCCTATCTTCTCGAGCCGGGGCCGGCCGGTGATCGACACCACCGCGTCCGGCAGCGTCTCCCGCAGCAGCCGCGCGGCCTGCAGCACTTCGACAATGGGTTCGTCCGGCGCCCAGCTGCAGACGAAGAACACATCGAAACCCGCGATCCTGGGCCGGTCGGCCGCGGCGTGCGCGTGCAGCTCCGGGATGGGGTCCGGCAGCGCCAGGGTGCGGCCGCCGAGCGCATGGATCGCAGGCTCGAGATTGGTATTGGAAACGATCACCAGGTCGGAATGGCGCACGATCCAGGGCACGAGAAAACCCATGACGGGCGGGTGAACGCCGGCGTTGTGGAAGTCACCTACAAGCTTGGCGCGCGTGATGCGCAGGAATCTGAACGTCGCCAGCAACGCCGACAGGATCAGTGACGGATTCTGGTAGTAGATGACACGCGGCTGCTCACGGCGGATCACGCGAAAGGTCCGCCAGGACAGCGCAAGGTAACGCGCGAGCCCGTTGCCCTTGTAGATCATCTCGTGCAGCGTCGCGCCCAAAGCCCGTGCCAGGCTGCGATTGCGGCGTTGAACTTCCCAGGTAAACCAGATGGCTTTCATCGTTCGACCCGCGACAGCACGGCTTGATAGATAGTGGCGTAACGATCCGCCATCGCAGTGGCGCTGTAGTCTTGGGCCACGCGGTCAGCAGCGCGGGCGCCCAGCTCGCGAAAACGCGGCAGGTCCTTGGCGACAGCCGCGATTGCTTCGGTTAGGGCCGCGCGATCGGCCGGCGGCACGAGCAAACCCAGATCTCCGAGGACTTCCGGGATATCGCCCACGCGGGTGGCGATGACCGGCAGTGACGCTGCCATTGCTTCCAGCAGGATTATTGGCAGGCCTTCGGTCAGCGACGGAATCACCAGGACGTCGAGGGAAGCGAGGTAGTCGCGTCCGTTGGCGACGTAACCACCCAGCAACACGCGCTCGCCTAGGCCGAGGAGCGCAATGGTGCTCTCAATTGCCGCGCGCTCCGGACCTTCGCCGAGCACGACCAGACCCGCGTGAGGGGCGGCCGAGCAGGCGTGCAGCGCCTCGACAAGGGCCACGACATTTTTTTCCGGTGACAACCGCCCGACGACGCCGAGCAACAGCGGACAGCGCGTGCGCAGCGTGGCAATGGATCGTGCCAGCGGCGCATCGTCCGCGGCCGCGGGAGCGGCTGGCGTGACGCCATTCGGAATGGTCACGGCCGGCCGGCGTAGGCGCGCAAGCGCCGGCAGCCGCCGCATCTGATCGTTCACGATGACCACGCCGTCGAGGCGCGACAGCAGGCACTGGTCGAGCAGGCGGTACATGCCGAGTTTCGACCACGCTCGTTTTGCGGTCCAGCCATGCAGGGTCGTGATCACCGGCGCGGCACGCCGGTGGCGGGGCAGCAGCCCGAGAAGGATATTGCCCTTGTACCCATGGGAGTGAATGACATCGGCGCGCTGCTCCCGCGCGATTCGGGCCAGGCGAAGCGCGCCCGTCAGATCGATGCCGTGACGGAGGCGCACCGGCACGCAGTCAATGCCGCGGCGACGCGCTTCGGTCTCGATCGGCTTTTCGGCCATGCCCAGGCCACCCATGCTGAGCAGCATCGGATGCCCGCCACGCGCGCGTTGTTCGCTCGCCAGGCTCAGCAGGACGTTTTCCGCGCCGTAGATACCCGAGCTGTCGATCGCGTGCAGAACGCGCAGCGGGGCCCCGGTCATTGGCACACGCCGGAGAAACGCAGCGCGCGATTGAGCAGCGGGACCAGTCGGTCCGCGGCGCGGGCCTGCGCCTCCGCGTGCGGATGATTGTCGGTGCCGCCGTTGCTCGCGAACTGCAGGAAGTTGGAGCTGCCACCCGTGAGCAGATCGAAATAGTCGAACACGGCGATATTCCGGTGTGCATGGCCGGCGAGCCAGCCATCGTCGCGAGTCACCCAATCGTTGAACTCGCGCGCGATTTCCGCGGAGCGTCGCCGACGTGCCGCGAGCGTGGGACGTCCAAGGATGCGTTTTGCGACGCTTTTCCAGCCGGGCTCGTGGTCCGAGTCATCGCGCAAAGGAGGCGCGGTCAGGTACAGGAACAGTACTTGCGGATGTCTTGCGAGCTGCTCGCGCAATGCGCGCAGCGTCGCCTTGGCGTTCGCGAGAGTGAGCGAGGGGCCACGCGCGTCGCCAGCCGCGTCGTCCGGCTGAAAGTCATTGTTCGGGTAACACGACTTGAACATCACGACCTGGTTCGTGGCCGACGTGAGCTCTTCATTCTGCCAACGCGTCGCGAGGATGCGCGGCATCAGGTCGCGGAATTTCGGCAGCCAGTCAAACAGGTCGGTCTTTTGCCCGATGTCGCTGCCGTAGGATGCCTCGTTGACGAGATAGCCCTGCGAAACGAGCCTCCGGCGCAGACCGCCGCCATTGGGGTGCGTGCGATGCAGGCTGCGTCGCGCGTCGGGAACGGCCTCGAGCTCACCGGGCTCGGCCAGCAACTGGCCGCCGACCGAATGGTGGATGAACAACAGGTTGACCGGCGCGGGTGGCGGGGCGTCCGAAAACGCCTCGAGCTGTGGGGGAATTGACTTGCTTGGCATCGTCAAAAGCACGGGAACGGGCGCTGCGTATAGTACCTGCTCTCGAATCGCAAATGTGGACGCACCCGCCGTGCCGAGCGAGATTCCCATGCTGGCGCGGCGCCAATGGTAACGATCCGGTTCGAGTTGGCATTTCCAAAAAGTAGTGGAAAAAGCAGCTTGCCGGCTCTTGCCGGGCTGGCAGACTTCGTCCCTCGCAACAGGCCTGCCCTTCGTCGGGACGGGCCGGCCTGGAACTATGACAAACGAGACGCCACAGTTTTTCCTAAATCGGGATGGCCAACGCCTGTTCGGCGTACTGCATCGTGTCGATTCAGCCGACAGCGCCGTGGTCGTGTGTGCGCCGCTGTTCGACGAGAAACTGTGGGCCCATCGCGTGCTGGTCAATTTTGCGCGCTTCGTCGCGGCGCGTGGCGTGCCGGTGCTGCGTTTCGACTACTACGGCGACGGCGAGAGCGACGGCCGCTTCGAAGAGGCGAGCGTGAGCACCCGCGTGCGCGACATCCACGACGCGGTGGATTTTTGCTGCCGCGAAGCGCGTGTATCACGGGTCCATCTCGTGGGGCTGGGTTATGGCGCGACGCTCGCGCTGCGAGCCACGCTCGAGCAGCGTCATGACGCCGTCGCGGGTGTCGTCGCCTGGGCGCCGGTCATCGACGGCGAGCGTTACCTCAATGACATCTTGCGCGCGCATCTTTCCGCGCAGATGCTCGTCCATCGCAAGGTGATCCATGATCGCCCGGCGCTGGTCGAGCAGATCCTGCGCAACGAAAGCGTGAACATCGAAGGCTACGAGATCGCGCGCCCGCTGTTCACCGAAATCGTGGAGGCGAACCTGCTCGACCTGTTGCGCAAAGCCACCAAGCCCGTGCTGGTGCAGCAGATCGGTCCGGCGCCGCGCGTCGACGCGCAATACCAGGAGCTCACGCAGCTGGCGGGGACGATCGTGGACTTCGAGGTTGTTCAGGAACTGAAATTCTGGATGCAGCAGAAGAAGATCTTCCCCGCCTGTGACGTGCTGTTCGAGCGCACGGCGCAGTGGCTCGCCTCCCGAAAGGCGGCCTGAGAGCTCACGTGGAGAAACCGGTCACTTTCGTGAATCGCAACGGCTGCCGCTTGTTCGGCATGTTGTACCTGCCGGACACGACGCCGTCACGCCATATCGGCATCATCATTTCGGTGAACGCGGTGAAGTACCGGCTGGGTACGTTCCGCCTGCACGTGCTGCTGGCTCGTGCACTTGCCGCACTCGGATATTCGGTCCTGAGTTTCGATCCCGAAGGAATCGGCGATAGCGAGGGCGAGTTCGAGTACAAGTTGTTGAGCGAGCACTACTTCGACATCCAGACCGGCAAATACAGCAACGATCTTGCCGATGCCATCGATTTCTTCTGGAAGGAATGCTCGCTCGATACCATGCTGCTGTTCGGGCTGTGTGGCGGCGCGATCTCGGTGCTGATCGAGGCGGGGGAGGACGAACGCGTGAGCGGGCTCATCCTGCTCAACATTCCGGTGCTCGTCGAGGATCTGAAACGGCTGGGACAGGTCGACAACGCGGCGATGATCACTTCCTCGGAGAGTGCCGGTCGCTTGCTGCGCGCCAAGCTGGGCCGCGCCATGCAATGGTCTTTCTGGCGGAGGCTCTTCAAGAAGAACGTGAACCTGCGCGAGGAAGCCAGGCTGGTGACGCGCGCCGGCACGGTGCTCGTCCAGAGCATTGCCGCGCGAGTTTCAGGATTGACGAGCGTGCGTCGTCGGACGGCGCAGGCCTTGGCCAGGCCCGTATCCAAGAATCCGTTGTACAACATGAATTTTCAGACCGCGTTTTCGCGCGCCGCCATTGCGCGCAAGCGCATCTATTTCCTTTTTGCGGAGCTCGATCAGTGGACCTGGGTGTTCAAGAGCGAGTTTCAGGACTTCGTGCTGACGCCAGGCAATCGATTCGAGGAAAATTGCCGCGTCGAAGTCATCGACGGCGCGAATCATATTTTCTCCGGGCGCGCGAGCCAGACGGAATTGCAGTCGCGCATCGTGCATTGGTTGTCGGGTAATTTTCCGGTTGGCGACGTCGCAGGTAACAGATGAACTCAGATCCCAAGGTCAGCGTCGTGATGACCTGCTACAAGTACGCACACTTCCTGCCCCAGGCGCTGGATTCCGCGCTGGGTCAGACGTATGGGAACGTCGAGGTGATCGTGGTCAACGACGGTTCGCCCGACAACACCGACGAAGTCATGCAGCCCTATCTGGCCGATCCGCGCGTGGTCTACATCAAGCAGGAGAATGCCGGCCAGGCCGTGGCGAAGAACAATGGCATCAAGGCGGCAAGCGGCGATTTCATCGCCTTCCTCGATGCCGACGACATCTGGGATATCGAGAAGCTGGCGCTGCAGATGCCCTTGTTCGCCGATCCCGAAGTGGGAGTCGTTTACTCGGGCATGAGCTACATGAACGAAGAGGGCGCGACCATCGCCGGTCCGCCGCTCCAGGAGATGTCCAGGCCGCGCGCCGGGTGGATCACCGAGCCGCTGTTCATCGACAACATCGTGCCGTTCTCCTCGACGGTGGTACGCAGGGCATGTTTCGAGTCCTGCGGAATGATGGACATTTCCTACCGCATGGCGATCGACTGGGACCTGTGGCTGCGGATGTCCGTTCGCTACAAGTTCGCCTTCGTGGATGCGCCGCTCCTCCGTTACCGCCTCGGGCACACCGGGCAGATGTCGAAGAACCTGCACGTCCGCGAAGTGGACACCATGCGCATCATGCAGAGTTTCATCTCTGCCAATCCCGCGCTGCTGCCGCGCCGGCTGGTCAACTGGGTGATGGCGTATTCCTATTGCCTGTGGGGTTACCGCTCCAGGAAGACCGACGGCTGGAAGTCGATGCGCTGCTACTTGCACGCGATCCGCTGGCGGTGGACACACGGAACCGCATACGCGGGCATCGCCAAATTGGTGGTCTACAAGTTGCTGGCGATTCCCGGTCGGGTTCGATGAATGAGGTCTCCGCCAGTCCCCGGCGCGTCCTGGCGGGGGAGGTCGCCCCCGCTCCCGACAGGGCCGGGTACGACCGCATCCATCCGCTGGTTCTGGCGGCGTTCTGCGCGTACATCGTCACCTGGTTCCTGCAGCTCGGGAACCGCGTGGAATTCCTTGGCGAAATGCGCTTCGAGTTCCTGCTGGGCATGACGCTCATCGCGCTGGGCTTCGTGACCAAGCGACAGCCGTCGCAGACCAAGACCAACCTGTACGGGTGGCTCGCCGCGTTCTTCGTGGTGCTCGTCATCCAGATCCCGTTCTCGGCCAATGTCGACTATTCCTGGACGGTGTTCGTCGATCGCGTCATCAAATTCGCTTTCATGTGTGTGTTCATCGTGGTCTTCGTGCGCAGTCCGACGGCGCTCAAATGGTTCCTGATCGCACTGCTGCTGGCCTGGGGAAAGATGGGACTGGAGGGCATGGTCGGGCAGATCACCGGATCGAAGGTGTGGCAGAACCAGGGAATCATGCGGCTGCACGGCTCCACGAACCTTTATCTGCACCCGAACTCGTTTTCGGGCTTCGCGCTGGGAATGGTGCCGTTCATCTACTATCTGCTTCCGGTCGTGAACAAATGGCAGAAGATTCTGCTGCTGGTGATGATGGTGTTCGCACTCAACATCATTCTCAATACCGGCTCGCGCACCGGCTATATCGGATTCCTCGCGTTCCTCGCGATCATCTTCCTGGGCGCCCGGCACAAGCTGAAGGTCGCCATCGGACTCGTGGTACTCGCTCTCGTCGCCGTGCCGTACATACCCGATCAGTACGTGCAGCGCTTCGAGTCGATCACCGGCAAGGAAGCGGAAGGCAACTCGAAGGGCGTACGGCTGGAAATCCTCCGGGATGCCGCGGTCATCTTTTCCGAGAATCCCTTCGGTGTCGGAGTCTCCGCGTTTCCAACGGTCCGGGAGGAGCGCTTCGGACGCACGCAGGACACGCACAATCTCTACATGGAGGTCCTGACCAACCTCGGAGTCCAGGGCTTCATCGTGTGGGCATTGATGATTGCGGCAATCTTCAAAAACGCCCGCCGCATTACCCGGGGGATCGACGAGCAACTAGTCAGGTTGGCGGGCGTACCGCCCGGCAATGGCGACGCTGCGGTGCTGTCCGAACACATGGGCAATCTGAAGCTGATGCGCGCGATGCTGTCGGCGGCCAGCGCCTATGTGCTGCTGCGCCTGATCGTGGGTTTCTTCGGCATGGATCTCTACGAGATCTACTGGTGGTTTGGCCTTGGGATCGTCCTTGCGATTCACAACATGGCGCAGGTGGCGGCGCGAATCACCGAAGGGCTGCTGACCGGCAAGACCAACCAGGGCGCGGCACCGCCGGCCGCTGAACGATCCGCCGTGACGGGCCGGCCGGTACTCCGATGATCATGGTCTGCTTGTTGCTGAACGGCCAGCCCGTAGGTCAATATCTTGTCGCAGATTCATATCGCGGCATCTCACGCAAATTTTCATTTCAACAATAACAGCGCATATGAAACCAACGAATGCCATCCTGATCGAGTTCAACGAGCTGTGTCCGCCGCTGTTGGACCGCTTCATCAGCCAGGGCCAGCTACCTAACTTCAAGAAGTTTCGCGACGCCTCGACGGTGTACGTGACCGATTCTTCGGCGGACCAGCCGAACCTCGAGCCCTGGATCCAGTGGGTGACGGTCCACTGCGGCATGCCATTCGCGGAGCATGGCGTTTTCCGCCTCGGTGACGGACGGAAGCTGCAGGCGAAGTTGTTGGGCCAGTGTCTCGCCGAGGCCGGCATCCCGGTCGGCATCTGCTCGAGCATGAACGCGAGTTATGGCTCGCTGCGCGGCGGCTACTATCTGCCGGATCCGTGGGCCAAGAACGAGCCGCATCCGCAGAAGTTGCTGCCGTTCTACGACGTCGTGGCGAAACAGGTGCAGGAGTCTTCGCGGCCCGACGAGCAGATGAGCGTCCGTCATGCCGCTTCGTTCCTGTGGTTCATGCTGAGAAACGGCCTGTCCCTCGCGACGATCAAGTCGATCCTGAAGCAGCTGTGGAACGAGCGACGCAACGCGGGAGTGAAATGGCGCCGCGCCGCGCTGCTCGACCAGTTGCAGTACGACGTCTTCCGTTCCCTGAACAAGCGCTACGGTGTGCGCTTCGCCACCTTCTTCTCGAACAGCACCGCGCATTACCAGCACTACTTCTGGCGGAACATGGAACCCGAGGTGTTCGATGTGCCGCCGGCAGCGGGCGACCATCCGTCATTGCAGCGCGCCGTGCTGACCGGCTACCAGGACATGGACGCGCTGCTCGGCAGGTTCATGAGCGACTACCCGGATTCGCTGCTGATCCTTTGCACCGCGCTCAGCCAGCAGCCGTGGACTGAAACGCAGAAAGTCACGTTCCGGCCCAAGAGCTTCGAACGGTTCCTGGCATTCGCGGGCCTCGACGGCGAAGCGATCGAGATCGAGCCGGTCATGGCGGAGCAGTTCCACATCGTGTGTCGCGACGCGGACACCGCCAAACGCGTCCATGACAAGCTGGCCGATCTGTCGGTCGACGGGCGGCAACTGATGTTCATCAGGCTGGAAGGATCGAACGTGTTTGCCGGCTGCAGCGTCATCGACAACTCTGCCGATGGACACCAGGTTCGGCGCGGTAGCGATGGGACGAGCGCCGGATTCGACGAGCTGTTCTACCGCATCCACACGGTGCGCAGCGGCAAACATCATCCTGACGGCGTACTGTGGATCCGCAATCACGCGCCGCGAGTGGTCCAGGAGAAGGTGCCGCTTACTGCGATCGCACCGACGATCCTGGCGCACTTCAAAGTGGCGCCACCCGCAAGCATGCGAGAGGCGCCACTATCATTGTGAGGCGGGTTGTGCGGCTGGACCCGGCGGCGGCTCAGCGGGCTTCGACGTTGGTCGCAGGCCTGGCTGCCGGGGTGGAAATCACGGGGATGCCCACCGAGTTAGCGGCGCCGGTGCTGTCGACGACGTAGAGATAAGCCCCGGCCAGGCTCGGCAACCCACCTCGGTTGACCCGGACGCTTATCTGGTTCCCCGCCCAGCTCACCGCCGGCTGAATCTCCCGGCGTCGACAATTCGCCCAGGTTGCCGACGTGCACAGTTCCACGCGCGCTTGCGACTGCGACACGTAAATATCATCGAGCCACAACTTCGTCGGACCGGGCGTTCCCTGGTACGAACCGTTGCCCATGTAGTTCTGGAAAACGATGTAGCGATAGCGTCGCGTTTCACTGTCCGCGTAATTCTTGACATCAGTGAAGCGTTGCTCCTGGACGAGGCCATCGCTGATGCGCGTGGTGCGCGCCCAGAACACGCCGTCCGACTGGGTCGGCGAGCTCGAGGGCCTGATGTAGGTCTCGACGCGATACCACCCGCCGGACTGCGGCAGGATGTTGCTGGTGAACCAGTTGTTCTTGCTGTCGCCGCCACCGGCGTGCACCTGGAAGAAATCGCTGGTGGTTCCCGCCCAGTTCGACATGTAGGCGTTGGGAATGGAGTCGTCGACCACCGAATTCGTGTAGCACCAGCGGATCATTTTCCACTGGCCATCTGACGCGCCGCCGCTGTCGAAGTACGCGACATACGAGGAATACAACTCGCGGAAATTGGCGCCGGTGTCGAAGATCAGCCCGAATCGGCCATCGCGGTGGCGACCCAGTGCCGGATCGAATACCAGGGCCTGGCTGCCGCTGTAAGCATGCCTGCGGTCGAACAGCGCCTGGTTGTTGTCACCGTCCTCCCACCAGCCGTCGCGTCCCGAGGAGACGAAAACCGATCCACTCGCGCCGGTCTCGATCGCACCGTTGCTGCCGCCCAGCCATTCGACTTGCAGCGGATTGGCGCCGAAGCCGAGGCCGTTGATCGTGATGACCTGGTTGTCCGCAATTGAGCCGGTGATGCCGGTCACGGAAGGAGCGCCGTGCGCCACCGCCGCGAAACCGATGAGTACCCCGGCCGCGATTCGTTGATACATATCTTTCATCTGCATTACCTGCACTTCCCGTGACTGTACGGACCGTTTGTGGCCGTGAAAAATCACTATAGTTCAGGCTGGATGCTAGTTCCTAATGTCGAAATAGCGCGACATCGTGCCGGAGCGGCAATTTCGCAAAGTGCAGTGGATTGCCGCCATAACTGCCGAAAATTGTGACAGCCGTCTGATTTCCGGCGCTCCGGACCGGCTGATTCACTAGGGGCGCGCCGCAGCGCGTCGCGCAGCGGGCTCCTCAGTTCGCCCGCACATCTGTCGCCGGGTTCGGCCGCACTCCCGCAAGACAGCCGACGCGTTCTTTCGACACGACCAGATTGTCGAACATCGCGCCTTCCACGCTGTGCTCGCCGTGATGGAAAATTCCCAGCGAGAGATGCGAAAGCTTCAGGTTGGAAGTAGTTCGGAACCACAGTCCGGTGAACGGTCCGTACTCGGTGCCGTCGATCCAGAAATTCAGTGAGCCGTTTGCCTGCGCGTCGGTGGAGACGGCGGTGCCGGCATCGACCATCACTTCCAGGCAGTACCACCGGTCCGTCTGCATCAGCGGAGGCATGATCCTCTCGCGGTGCTGCGGCTTCTCGCAGTAGTTGCTGCCCTCGTCGAGGAAGCAGGGGAAGTGATCGCCCCAGCACGACCCCGACGGGTTGGAGCAGTCCTGGTACATGCCGCGATAGTAGACATATAGATTGAGGCGGCCCCTGTCCGGCTCCAGCCACGCGGAGAACCAATCGGCGCCGGTGGGCCGATTTCCGGATCGACCCATGAGATTGCGATCGCCGGCGTGCGGTCCGCCGCCATGGTTCAACGCGGAGAAGTCATAGCCGTTCTCCCACTTCTGATACCAGCGCATGTAAAGCTTGT
>WUUC01105744.1_pt1 | contig 11311 bp, 6 predicted proteins | sample 6278441 | NCBI WGS metagenome assembly WUUC01 (sample SAMN13675441, study PRJNA597444) | soil metagenome | isolation source: soil | place: USA: Washington | collected 2017-10 | reverse complement strand
GGCCGCCGTGGCACACCTCGTCACCGCGCGCGGCGGCCGTCCCCGCAGGCTCGAAGCGCGCGAGGCCGCCAGCATCGCGACGTTGCTCGTTCCCCTCCTGGCAGTCGTGGCAGTGCCGTCCGCGGAGCTCGGCGCCCTCGCGGCGTCCCGCAAGATCTCCGGTGCGGGCGCCTCGTCCGTGGGCGCGATCGCGCCGCCCGTGCCGGAACCCGGAGAAGCCCTGTCGTTCATCGACATCTACTACGCGGGCCAGTCCGAGACGCACGCGGCGGAGGCCGGCATCGCCGCAGGGATGGAGGTCGAGCTGACCGGGTTCGTCACGCACCCGCGCGACCTCCCCGCAGGCACGCTCGGCCTCACCCGCTTCCACGTGTCGTGCTGCGCCGCGGACGCGGTCCCGTACACGGTCCCGCTGGTCATGGACCCCGACGGCGAGAGCGACGACACCTGGCTGAGCGTGTCCGGGCACCTCGTCGTCAAGGACGGGGTATTCGCGCTCGATCCCGTGCGAACGGACGTCGTCGACGTGCCCGCAGATCCGTACCTGTACTAGTCTGCGCCGGTCCCTCGGGCGAATCCCTTGCAGGAGGTCCCTTGCCTAAACGCGTCGTCGCAGTGGTTGCAGTCGCCGCCGCCGTGGCGCTTGCCGCGTGGTACGTGCTGCGGCCCGACACCGGTGTGCCCGACGGTGCACCGACGGAAAACGCCATGGCGTCGGCCGTCGGGGCCGAGGTCATGCAGCACCTCTATCTCGGCCACGTGTCCGGGCGGTCGGGCGAGGTCCTGATGGTCCCGAAGCCCCACCACTTCCTCATCAGCGATTGGGACATGACGCAGCTCGACGGGCCCTCGCCGCCGTTGGGAAGCACGCACCCGAACCCGTGGGACTACCTGACACGCGTCCCGATCATCGCCCACGGCTCTGGCGTCCCCCGCGGCGTCGTGGTCGAGGATCCGGTCGACATCGCGGCGCTCGCACCGTCGTACGCCGAGATCCTCGGGATGGAGGACTTCGAGGGCGAGGCGAACCCGCTCGAGGAGATCGTCGCAGCCCGTCAGACGACGCCGAAGCTCATCTTCACGATCGTGATCGACGGCGGCGGCTGGAACACGCTCCAACAGCACCCCGATTCGTGGCCGACGATCAGATCGCTCGCGGACGGCGGCACGACCTACGTCAACGCGACGATCGGCTCCGCGCCGTCGATCACCGGAGCGCTGCACGCGACGTTCGGCACCGGCGTGTACCCGCGCACGCACGGGTTGCCCGGTCACGTCATGCGCGACGGGGAGGGGGAGCTCGTCGACGTGTTCCTCGACGAGGCGGACCCCCGGTTCCTCGACGCACCGACCGTCTCGGAGATCTGGGACGTCTCGAACGCGAACCGGCCGATCGTCGGCACCGTCTCGTTCGAGGGATGGCACCTCGGCATGATCGGCCACGGCGCGCAGAGACAGGGGGGCGACAAGGACATCGCCGTGCTCTGGGAGCGGGACGAGCAAGAATGGTGGACGAACGAGTCCTATTACACGTTGCCGCCGTACCTGCAGACCGTCGACGAGGCGAGGCTTGCGGGCTACGAGGAGGAGCTCGACCCGCGCGACGGCCTGACCGACGGCACCTGGTTCGGCCACACGCTCGAGGAGCTTCGTCAACCGGCGACGCGCCCGGGCACCCCAGCGTTCGTCCGCCTGACCGGCGACGCCATCGTCGACGTGATCCTGAGCGACTCACTCGGCCGGGACGACGTCACCGACCTCTTCTGGGTCGAGATGAAGATGCCCGACCACGCGGGCCACTCGTGGAACATGGTCGGTCCGGAGCAGGCCGACGTGCTGCGCGAGACCGACGCGCAGATCGCGCGCATCAAGTCGTCCCTCGACACCGTCGTGGGACCGAACAACTACCTGATGGTGATCAGCGCGGACCACGGACAGCAGCCCCTGCCCGACCTGCACGGCGGCTGGCGCATCAACACCGGCGAGGTCAAGCGGGACATCGAGGAGCGCTTCGGCAAGGTGGTCGAGAAGGTGACGCCGGCCGACATCTTCTTGAACATGGACGCGATGGGACGCGAGGGCTGGGTGCCCGCGGACGTGGCGCGCTATCTCGGCACCTACACGGTCGGCGACAGCATCCCGGAGGGGAAGCCGGGCTCCGACCTGGTCCCGGACGCGAGGCTGGACGACCGTGTCTTCGCGGCCGCCTTCTCGACGGGGTTCCTCGACTCGCTCGACCCGGTAGTCGACCCGCGCAGGATCGAGTCGTTCGGCGAGGGCGATTATGCCGAGGGATCGTTCGTGCTGCGCGATCGCCCCGGACAGTAGGGTTCGCCGGTGCTCAGACGCGGTCTTGCCCTGTTGTTCCAGAACCGTGACTTCGGATCGCTCATGGGCGCGCAGTTCTTCGCGCAGGCCGGCGACGGGCTGGTCCAGGTCGCGCTGGCGGCGAGCATCGTCTTCGGTGGTCAGAAGGGCTTCGACCTCGAGGGTGCGAAGTCGCCCGACGACCTGCTGAGGATCGCCCTCTACATCTTCGTCCCCTACACGATCGTGAGCCCGTTCCTCGGCGTCCTCATCGACCGCTGGGACCGGCGCCGGCTGCTGATGGTCGCGAACGCGTTCCGCGCCGGGGTCGTCGGCATCATCGCCCTCGCCGGAGTCTCCGACCTGCCGGACGCGGTCGTCTTCGGCGCGTTCCTGCTGACGCTCAGCTCGACGCGAGTCGTGCTGGCCACCAAGGCGGCAGCGCTGCCGGAGACTCTCCAGGGCTCGTCGCTCGTCGAAGCGAACGCGGTGTCGCAGCTCGGCGGCGCGCTGTTCCAGCTCGGGGGTGCCGGCGTCGCGCTCGTCGCCAAGGAGTACCTCGACGCGGAGCCGATCGTGCTGGCGGGTGCGCTCGTGTACCTCGTCGGAGCGTTCTTCCCGCTGGCAATGCGGCCGATGGACCCGGACAGACGCCGCTCGACGCTCGGCGAAGAGGTCGCGCACGTCGCTCGGTCGATCGCCCAGGGATTCCGCGAGGTCGCGCGCACTCCCAAGGCCGGCGCGTCGATCACGACGTACTTCTGGCTGCGCTTCCTGTGGAGCTTCACGCTCGTCGGCATCGGCTTCACCGCGCGCGAGCTCCTTGCGGACGACCCCCTGCGAGTAGCGATCTTCACCGGGGGAGCCGGCGCGGTCGGAGCCGGGCTCGGGTTCCTGTTCGCGAGCAAGCTCCTCAAGCGCGTCGCGTCGACCGCGCAGCTCGTGTTGTCGGCGTCGGCCGTCGCGGGCATCGCGGTCGCGGTGCTCGGCGCTCTCGAGATGAAGCTGTCGATCGCAGCGCTCGCATTCTTCCTGGGGCTCGGGTTCTTCCTGGCGAAGATCTCGCTGGACTCGATGGTGCAAGAGGCGTTGGGCCCCGACTTCAGGGGGCGCGCGTTCTCGCTGTACGACATCGCCTACAACGTCGCGTGGGTCCTCGCGGCAGGGATCATGAAGATCGCGTGGAGCGACGACGTCAAGGGCCCGTTGGTCGCGGGGGCCGGCGTGGTCTTCCTGGTCGGGATGGCCGGCCTGGGCGCGTGGTTCAGGAGGGCGGGTCTGTTACGGACGGCGACGGAAGCCCGAGCCGCAGCTCGCTGACCCGGCGCGTCGCGGGTGCGGTGACCGCCACGGTCGTCGCGATCTGCGCTGCCGGGATCGGGATCGAGGTGTACGAGGTGATCAGTCTCGGGCCGGTTCCGTCTTTCGAGGAGCAGGCCTGCTCGCTTCCGCGGGCCTGGCTCGAGCGCACGCGCCGCGGCTACTACGAGCCTCGCTCCGGGCAGATCTCGTTGCTGCCCCGGACCCCCGCGTACATGGCGAGTGGTGGAGACGGGTGGAGCCACTCGGGGCCGTGGCCCTATCTGCAGGACGTGCCGCTGGTCTTCTACGGCCCCGGCGTCGTTCCGGCGACCGGAGAGGTCGAGGGCCCTACGACGATCGCCGACGTAGCGCCGACCATCGCCGCGCTCGCGGGAGGGTCGTTCGAAGCCGGTGACGGCGAGGTCCTGGAAGAGGTGATCACAGCAGGTCGCCGGCCCCCGAAGCTGATCCTCACGATCGTCTGGGACGGCGGCGGATGGAACACGCTCAGGCAATGGCCGGACGACTGGCCGAACCTCGCGCGCCTGATGCGGCGCGGCGTCTCTTATACGTCCGCGACGGTGGGATCGTCGCCGTCGGTGACGCCGGCGGTCCATTCGACGCTCGGGACCGGCTCCTATCCCCGGACCGCCGGCGTCACAGGCGTCCCCGTCCGCGACGAGCAAGGTGAGGTCGTCGACGCGTTCCTGGAGGGCGAGTCCTCCAGGTTCCTGCGGCTTCCGGCGTTCGCGGAGACCTGGGACGAGTCGCACGGCAACCGCGCGCGGATCGGCATGCTGGGCTACGAGCCGTGGCACCTCGGCATGATCGGCAAGGGGGCCGAGCTACCCGGCGGCGACAAGGACGACGCCGTGTGGCTGAACGTCGAGACGAACGAGTGGATCACGAACCCGGACCACTACACGCTGCCGGACGCCGTCGCACGCACCGAAGGTCTCGAGACGTACCTCGACGAGCTCGACGCGGAGGACGGAGCCATCGATCGCGCCTGGCGCGACAACGCGATCCTGGACGCGCCCGATCGGGTCGAGGAGACGCCGGCGTTCATCCGCTATCACTCGGACGCGCTGCTGAACCTCGTGCGGGCGGACGGGTACGGCGGCGACGGGATCACGGACCTCCTGTTCACCAACTTCAAGCAGATCGACCGCGTCGGGCACTACTTCAACATGGCCTCGGAAGAGGTCCACGACTCGCTGATCGAGACCGACGAGCAGCTCGGGCGCATCGTCGCGAGCCTCGACGCCGCCGTCGGGCGCGGCCGGTACGTCGTAATCGTCACCGCCGACCACGGCCAGCAGCCCGATGCTGCCGCGATCGACGGGTACGGGATCGACCCGAACGAGGTCCAGCGCGACATCGAGGCCGCCTTCGGTCCGGTAACCGACGAGGTCTGGCCCACGGAGGTGTTCCTCGACGACGAGGCGTTGCGCGACGAAGGCGTCTCGGTAGACGAGGTCGCGCGCTGGCTCGGCGACTACCGCCTCGAGAACAACGCCGTAGCCGAAAAGGCCGATGTCGAGGGCGAGCTGTCCGCCACCGACCGGGTGTTCCAGATGGCGATCCCGGCGCGGATGCTCCCCGGGCTCGATTGCGCCGGGTAGGATGCCGCCATCCATGGCTACCTCGACCCTGACCGAACGCGCCCAGGTCCCGCCCGGCTCCGTGCCCGCGTCGAAGATCGACCGGTGGTTCGGACATCCGATCGCGTTCCTCCTCACGGCAGCGATCCTGCTGCTGATCTTCGGCTGGACCTTCCTGGCAAACCCGGGGCGTCCCGCGCCCGCGGACGACCCCGCGTACTACACGTGGCGGACCGAGGCCCTGATCGAGAACCACCCCGTCGCGCTGCTCGAGGCGACGGGCCCGCTCGACATGTACTCCGGCGGCTACCGCGTCACGACTCCCGTGATCGCGTCGTACTTCCGGGAGATGGGCGGCGCGGCGATCCTGACGCCGACGTCGTTGCTCGCGGTCGGGCTGCGCGTCGTGATCCCGCTCTTGCTCGCCGGGTTCGCTTTCCGGCAACGCCGCGACCCGTTGATCTTCCACGCGGTCGCGCTCGGGTCCGCAAGCCTTCTGCTCACGCCGCCCTTCGGCGGCTACCTCGACAACGTGCTGACGCTGTTCTTCCTCGGCGCGGCGCTGTTCCTCATCGAGCCGTCACGGAGGTCGTGGCCGGCGCGTCTCGTCTTCGTGGGACTCCTCGTGCTGTCGGGGATGACGCACCCCACCACGCTCGCGATCTTCTGTGTCGTTCTCGGTGCGATGGCCGCGGCGCGCTGGTGGTTCCGGGGGTTCGACCTCCGCTCGGTGCTGCGCGACGACGGGCCGATGCTCGCGTCCGCGTTCGCGTCGGCGGTGATCACGTACCTGATCTGGAAGATCGGCATCTGGGGCGAGTCCGCTCCTCTCAGCGACGCCGCGCTGCCGCCCCCGGCGGACGCGGACTTCTTCAAGACGCGACTCGGAGGCTGGCTCACGGCGATGCGCCCGGCGCTCAACGGACCGTTGTTCCTGATCGGGGCGGCGGGCCTGCTGGCCGCGGGCAAGCGTGCGGCCGAGGACGAGCTCGCGCGGACGGCGATCATCTGGCTCGCGCCCCTCGCCGGGATCTTCGGGTTCCTGGCCGGGGTCGCGTACCCCTACTACCGGTTCTTCAACACAACGCTCGCCTGGATCCTGCTCGTCGGCGTCGGCATCTACTTCGCGGCGCGCTGGTTCATCGGCGTGTCGAGGCGCGGCGGCGCGGCGCAGCTAGCCCTCGTCGGGATCGTCGCCCTCGCCGTGGTCGTGGGGACGAACTTCAGCTCGGGCCTCGAGCAGTCGCACTGGAACGATGGCACCGACGCGTGGCTGAAGCCGGCGCAGCAGGAGGAGCTGGGGCCGCTTCGGAGCGCGCTGCTCGAGGAGCCGGAGGACACCCCGGTCGTCTTCGTCGTCGACGACGAGGCCCCCGAAGAGGTGCGCATCTACGGTTTCGCGAAGCTGGCCGGGAACGTTACGCGCTATGCGGTGCCGGGTGCGATGCAGGACCTGACCGGCTACTACCTCGGATCGCTCGACTCCTACCTCGCCGGCGAGCCGTCGGAGCGTGGGGACGACGACTACTACCGCGAGCTCTCCGAGGCATCGCTGGACGACGTCGAAGAGGTGACGGCGCGCTCGGACCGGGAGCCGATCGTGATCGTGCCGAGCGTGTTCAACGCGACCGGCGCAAACGCGGAAGTCGTCGAGGAAGGTGGAGTCCGCGTCACCGCCGGGGACACGCTGCCGGCCGTCCTCGACAACCTCGGTGTCGAGGAAGATGACGGATCGTTCCTCCGTGTCATCGTGATGCTCGCCCTGCTGGCGCTGCTCGCCGTGCCGGGCTGGCTCGTGATGAAGTCGGTGTTCCCGGAGGCAGGGCTGAGCGACGCGCTCGGGCTCGTCCCGGCCCTCGCGGCTGCCATGCTGGCCCTTACGGGGGTGATCGTGCTGGCCGTGGCGCGCTCGCCGTTCGGGGCGGGCCTCGAATGGGCGGCATACGTCCTGGCCCTCGTCCTCGCCGGGCTGCTCTTCCTCCGAGGCCGCCGAGCCCCCTCGCCCAGCTGAGCGCCCGGTAGCCTGCCCGGGTGCCGTCTCTACCACCAGGATCTCGCACCCTCTGGGGGCTCGCACTCGCAGGGCTCGCGGTCGGGCTCGTCGCGTCGCTGACCGGAGGCGTGGGCCCGGGCGTGGTCGGGCTGTGGTCGTTCACGGTCGCCTCGGTCGCCCTTGCGTTCGTGCTACCGATGCCGTGGGCGGTCGTGTCCCCGCTGTACATGGGGATCGCCGGGTGGATCGTCGACATGCTCCCGTTCGTGATCCTGGCGGGCTGGACGGCCGTCTCGAGCAGGTGGGGGCTCGGTCTCCTGAAGGAGCGGCGACTGCCGCGCGGCGGCCGGTGGATCTGGCTCCCGATCTTCCTCGTCGCGTGGACCGCGCTCGGCGTACTCGTGATCACGTCTCTCGACTTCAAGCACTTCCTGCTGCTGCTCGGCATCCAGGTCGTCGCGAGCGCGGCGGTGCTGATGGTCGTCGACGTGCTGGCGACCCAGGAGAGCCGTGTCGACCTCGTGTCGGGCCTCGTGGGGTTCGTCGTGGTGCTGTCGGCCGCCGTCTTCCTGCAGTGGATCGGGGTGCCGGTCGAGAGCCTGCAGGACTCCAGCGCCCGGCGCCGGGTCGAGGCGGCATACGGCGTCGACGCATTCCCGAACAACATCGGGATGATCAAGTACGCACGATCGGTCAACGCCGGCGCGCTCGAGCTGCGCCGTGCCGTGACGGACGTGGCGGACGCGAATCCGGACCTTCCGGAGTTCGAGGTCTTCCGGCCGAAGTTCCAGGCGTACGAGAACAGCCTGGTGGTCAGGTTCGAGGGCTCCGCGCGCTCTCACGCCGGGGACCTCGATGCCGCGGGGGTCTCGCTGCTCTACGACAACGTCGGGCTCGCCCCCGCGAACACGGTGCCGCGGATGCGGTCGTTCCCGCGCAACGCGCTGACGTACGCGGGCGCGTCGGCCGCGCTCCTGCCGTTCGCGTTCTTCCTCGCGTGGCGCGACGAGCGGCGGCGCCGGCTCCTCGGGCGCGCCGGCCTGGTCGCGTGCCTGTTCGGTGCAGGGTTCTCTCTCGCCCGGGGGGCATGGGCGGCGATCGTGCTCGGCATCGTCTACCTGTTGATCGACGGCGTGGTCGGCAGGCCGAAGAAGATGCAGGTCGTGGCGGCCCTTCTTGCGGCCGTGGTCGTGCTCACCGGCGTCTTCCTCGTGAAGTACGAAGTCGATCCACTGACGGGCCGCGCCGGCGGTGGCGCGAGCGTCAACACGCGCGACGACCTCTACCGCGAGACGCTCGGCAACCTCGGGGGCATCTACGCGATCCTCGGGTACGGGACCGAGAAGCCGCGCACCGAGTCGGGGACCGTCAAGGAGGGGACGCGCTACGTCCCGCGCGCCGGGACGCACTCGACATATCTCAACTACCTCTTCAGGACCGGCATCCCGGGCGCGCTTGCGATCCTCGCGCTGTACGCGGCGGCCGTGTTGCACGCGCGCGCCGCGGCCCGCACGGCAGAGGGCGAGGAGCGTGAGTTGAGCACGGCGGCGGCCTGGGCGGTCGTGATCGCCGCAGCGCACGGGGTGATCCTGAGCCTGTACGTCGAGCCGATCTACACGCTCGTCGTCTCCCTGATCATCGGTGTTGCTATGGCGCCGGGGATGCGCCTGCCGGTAACGGTCCTCCCGTTCCGCCGCTCGCGCCGCGCTGCCGGGGCGTGAGCGAGCGCCAGGACCCTCTGAAGGACGAGGGCCTCACCCGCGAAGCGGCGCAGGACATCCGCGTCGTCGCCAAGGGCGGCGCGGTGCAGATCGTCGGCCAGGTCACGCAGCGCGGTCTGAGCTTCGTGTTCACCGCGGTCGCGTTCCAGCTGCTGGGGCGCGCCGGGTACGGCGTCTACCGTCTCGTCGCCCAGATCCTCGGGATCGCCGCGCAGGTCGGCCTCGCCGGTTTCAACTACGCGGCGATGCGCTTCATAACACGCGCCCGCGCGACGGGGGATCCCGGCGGAGTACGCGGCGCGGCCCGGGTCGGGATCGGGGGCGCGCTCGTGGGGTCGACGCTCGTGCTGGTCGCGCTGGTCGTGTGGGCCGGACCGCTCGCAGGACGATTCCCCGACGTCGGCGACAGCCGTTCCGAGGTCGCGGACCTGATCCGGCTCGGCGCCCCGTACGTTCCGTTGTTCGCGCTGCTGCAGGTGCTGCGCTACTGCACGCAGGCGTACAAGACGATGGTCCCGTCGGTCATCGCCGGCAACGTCGTCCAGCCCGGCATCCGTTTCGTCGTCGGCGTCGGGTTGTTGCTCGCGGGGTTCCAGGTCGCCGCGGCGCTGACGACGCTCATGGTCAGCATCGCGGTCGCCGCAGCGGTCGCCGGTTGGTACTTCGTGAGGATGATGACGCCTGAGGAGAAGGCGGCAACGCCATCGGTCCCGGTCGGGGCGATGGTCCGGTTCGCCCTCCCGCAAGGCGGCGCGTCGCTGCTCGGCGTGCAGAGCCTCGGGCTGGGCGTCCTCGTCCTCGGCGTGAACACCGGCGACGTCGCGGTCGCTCTGTTCGCGGCGGCGCTGTCGCTTCAGGGACCGGGAACGGTGTTCCTCGGCGGCATCGTCAACATCTGGGCTCCCGTCGTGTCGGACCTCTACGAGAAGGGCGAGCTCGAGCGTCTCGAGTCCCTCTACCAGACGATCAACCGCTGGATCGCTACGTTCTCGTTCCCGGTCTTCGCCGCGCTGATGCTCGAGCCCGACCTGTTCCTCGGCCTCTTCTTCCCGAAGGCGACGGAGGCAACGGCCGCGGTCGTCGTCCTCGCGGCGGGGAACCTCTTCTACACGGGGACCGGCCCGACGGGCTACGTGCTGTCGATGACGGGCCGGCCCGGGATGAACCTCGTGAACTCCGCGGCCGGCGTCGCGCTCTACCTCGCGCTCGGAGCCGCGATCGTCCCGCGGCACGGCATCCTCGGCATGGCGGTCGTCGACTCGATCGTCACGGCGCTGGTGAACACCGCCCGCGTGGTCGAGGCGAAGATCCTCGTCGGCGTCCAGCCGTTCGGGAGGTCCTTCTTCAAGCCGGTGGTCGCGACGCTCGCCGGCGCGGCCGTTCTTCTCGTATGGCGCGTGATCCCCGGCGACGCGCTCTGGATCGAGGTCTCGGGTGTCGGCGTCGCAGCGTTCGTCTACTTCGCGGCGTTGAAGCGACTGGGCGTGGACCCCGAGGAGCGGATGGTCATCGACACGATCAAGAAGCGCGCGTTCAAGAGGAGAGCCTCGTGACCCCCGACCGCCGCGCCGTCCGCAAGAGCCTGAGGACGAACTTCGACCCGGGCCCCCGCGACTACCTGAACCGCGCAGCGCTGCGGTTACGGCAGGGGTTCCATCTGCCGGCGTACCTGCTCGGAGGGAGGCTCGACCGCCCCGTGTTCGTCGTCGGAGCGCCGCGCTCGGGGACGTCCCTTCTGTACTCGGTGCTTCGCTCGGGCCCCGCGTTCGCCCACTGGCCGGGGGAGGCCCACGAGGTATGGGAGGCGGACTACCACCCCGCGCTGCGCGGCTGGAGCTCGAACGCTCTGACCGCCGCCGACGTCGAGCCCCGCGCTGCAGAGAGGATCAGGAGGTCCTTCTTCCTGGTCGCCGGGTCGCGCCGGAGGTTGATCGACAAGACGCCGCGCAACGCGCTGAGGGTGTCGTTCGTCGACGCGCTGTTCCCGGACGCGCGCTACGTCCATCTCGTGCGCGACGGGCGTGAGAACGTCAACTCACTCGTGAACGCGTGGCGGACGCCGCGCTACCGCACCTACCGGCTCCCCGAGCCGCACTCGATCCCCGGAGTCGATCCCCACTGGTGGAAGTTCGTGCTCTACCCGGGCTGGCGCGAGGACGCGGCCGGACCGCTCGAGGTCGTGTGCGCCCGGCAGTGGGTGGCGTCCAACGACCACGCGCTGCGGGACCTGGCGGACGTGGGGGAGCGCGCCGTCCGGGTTCGCTACGAGGACCTGGTCGATTCTCCGGAGAACGAGGTCGGCCGGGTGCTGGAGTTCCTGGGCGTGCCGTTCGACGCGGCGCTGCGCGCGAAGGCCGCGGCCGTGCGGACGACGCCGGTCAACG
>WUUC01092445.1_pt1 | contig 11311 bp, 7 predicted proteins | sample 6278441 | NCBI WGS metagenome assembly WUUC01 (sample SAMN13675441, study PRJNA597444) | soil metagenome | isolation source: soil | place: USA: Washington | collected 2017-10 | reverse complement strand
TGGGAGCCGTACCGGCGGCTGTACGCGGGGATGCTCGGCCGGCGCGCGCTGGGGGAAGGCGCTGCGGGTGCAGCCGACATCGCGCGGATGAAGGACGCCTACGCGTACCTCGACGGCTTCCCGAACGTCCCGACCATCGGCGCGTACGGGGGGACCCTCCACGAATGGTCGATCTTCGACCCCGGCGAGGAGACCGCAGCGCTCGAGCAGCTCACGCGTCTCCTGGAGCTCGACGAGTACAGCCCCACCGGCCGGATCGCCGCGGCGGAGGCGCTCGTCCGGCTCGGCCGCGCCGGCGAAGCCGTGGAGATCCTCGAGTTCATGCTCCCGGAGATCGAGTCCGAGCTGCGCGGGTACACGCGCAACCGCCCGGAGCTATGGGGCGCGCTGGCGGTGACGTACTTCCACGCCGGACGGGTAGACGAGGCGCGCGCGGCCGTCGAAGACGCGCTGGACGCGGACGCGGGAGACCCTCCCGCAAACGACTGCCACGTGATCGTCGCACGGGAGCTGCTGCGGACTCGCGGGGGCGGAGCGACCCGCGCCGAGTACCTCGAGTCCTCTCCCGGGTTGTTCACCTGCCGGCTCGCGACGCTCGCGCTGCTGCCGGGTTACGACCCGCAGGACCGCTGAGGTCTCACCCCGCGGCGCGGGAGTGCGCGTTGATGGCGTGGATCGCCGCGGCCGACATCGCTTCCAGGGGGGCCGCTTGCCCGGTCCAGATCGTGAACGACGCCGCGGCCTGACGCACGAGCATCCCGAGGCCGCCCCACGCCTGCGCGCCGTCCGCACGCGCTGCGTCGACCAGCGGCGTAGACGGGGGCACGTAGATCAGGTCGACGACGCACTGGCCGGTGCGGAACGCGACCTCAGGCAGCGGATGCTCGCCGGAGGCGCCGAGCGGCGTCGCGTTCACCACGACGTCGACCTCGCCCGCGAGCTTCGGCGCGTTGCGCCACTCCTCCGTGTGAGCGGAAGTCTGTCGCGCCAGGCCTGCGACCGGGTCCGCCTTGGCCGGGTTGCGCGCGGCGACCGCTATCTCCCCCGCACCGAGCGCGTCGAGCGCCTTCACGACCGCGCGCGCCGCTCCGCCCGAGCCGAGTACCAGCGCGCGCTTGCCGGCGACGTCTACGCCCGCGTCTCCGGCCAGGAACTCCGAGAAGCCGTCGACGTCGGTGTTGTGGCCGATCAGCCGGGCGCCCAGCCTCTGGATCGTGTTGACCGCACCGACCTCGCGCGCGTCGCCCGACAGCTCGTCGAGGTACTCGATCACGGTCTCTTTGTGCGGCATCGTGACGTTCGCGCCGCGGGCGCCGAGCGCCCTCAGCCCGCGCACCGCGTCTGCGAGCAGCGCGGGCTCGACGGGCCACGACAGATACGTCCAGTCGAGCGCCAGGCGCCGGAACCCGACGTTGTGGATCACCGGCGACAGCGTGTGCTCGAGCGGCCATCCGAGGATGCCGACGAAGCTCGAGCTCCCTCCCTTCACGAGCAGTCCAGCGCTTGGTACGCGGCTTTGTCGGCCAGGAACTCGTCGTAGCTCACGCTGAACGCGTGGCGGCCGTCGCAATCGGCCAGGACGTAGAAGAGCCAGTCGCCGGAGGCCGGCTCCGCCGCCGCGCGCAAGGCTTCTGCCCCCGGCGCGCCGATCGGGGTCGGGGGCAGACCGGGATACAGCCGCGTGTTGTAGGGCGAGTCGACCGCGAGCTCGGACGCCGTGAGGTCCAGCTCGTGGTCGCCGATCGCGTAGTTCACCGTGGCGTCGATGCCCAGCTTCTCGCCGATCGCGAGCCGGTTGTAGATCACGCGCGCGACCTTCGGCCTCTCGGAGTCGATCTTCGCCTCGGCTTCGACCATCGACGCGATCGCGATCGCCTCGTACCGGCTGTAGCCCATCTCCTCCGCGACGCCGAAGTCGACCGGCGCGACCTGCTCCTCCATCTCGGCGACGAGACGCCGGGCGACCGAGACCTCGTCGTCGTCCTCCGAGACCTGGTACGTCGACGGGAACAGCAGGCCCTCGTGGTTGGTCGATCCCTGCGGCAACAGCGACGAACGGACCCTCCCCTTCTCGAGGACCCTCAGGAAACGGTCCCCGGAGAGGTCGGTGTGCTCTTCGAGGATGCGCGCGAAGTCCTCGAGCCACAGTCCTTCGGGGAAGGTGACGGTGACGAACTCCGCGACCGGGGGGGACGCGACCATCCTGGCGAACGCGTCGCGCGCGGTCAGCCCCGTCGGCAGCTCGTAGCGGCCGGCCTCGATGTCCGCGCCGCCCTCCAGGTATGCGGCGATACGGAAGCCGAACGCGGACTCGATCACGCCCTCGTCCTCGAGCAGCTCACCGATCGTCTCGACGCTGGCACCCTCGGGCACGACGAGCTCGACCGGCGCGCCGGGATCGCTGCTGCCGAAGACGCCGATCGACCTCAGATAGACGGTCGCGGCCAGCGCGGGGACGGCGACGATGGCGGCGAGGATCGCGAGCAGCACGACGATGCGCCCCCTCTTCGTGAGGCTCATGGCCGGGCGTCCAGGTATCCCTGCAGCATCACCTGCGCGGCCACCGCGTCGCGCAGCCTCTTGCGCGCCGCGCGGCCGGCTCCTCCGGCGCGCAAGGAGCGCTCCGCGATGACGGTGGTCAGCCTCTCGTCGTGCTCGACGACCTCGACCGTCAGCACTGCGCGCAGTGCCTCGACGAACGGCGCGGCGTCCACGACGGCCCGTCCCGCGTCACCGGAGAGCGCGAGCGGCTTACCCACCACGACGAGCGTCGCGTCGTGCTCTCGCGCGAGCGCGGCGATCCTCGACACCGGGTCCGTCGTCGTGCGGTCGATCACCTCGAGCGGGCGTGCCCAGAGCGTCTCCTCGTCGGCTACGGCGATACCTACCCGCCGCTCCCCCGGGTCTATGCCGAGGATCATCCGGCGATCGAACGACGCGCGGCTTCGGCCACGGCCTCGAGGGCCTCGTCGATCTTCCCGGCCCGCGGGCCGCCCGAGATCGAGAGCTCCGGCTTGCCGCCGGCGCCGCCGCCGAGGAGCCCCGCGCCGGGCCCGAGGATCTCGCGCGCCGACAGGCCCCGCTCGACCAGGTCCTTGGTCAGCGCCGCGACCAGGTTCGCCTTGCCGTCGCCCGAGGCACCGAGCACGATCACCGCCGAGCCGAGCCGTCCCTTCAGCTGCTGCGCGAGCTTGCGCAGGGCGTCGACGCCGAGGTCGCGGCGCGCGACGACGAGCTTCGTGCCGTCCAGCTCCTGCGCGCCGTCCGCCAGCGATGCCGCGTCGGCCTCGATCGAGCGCTGCTCCGCCTCCGCGAGCCTGCGCTCGAGCTCCTTGTGGGACGACACGAGCCGCTCGACCCTCTCCGCGACCTCGTCCGGGTTCGTCTTCAACACGGACGCAGCGCGGGCCAGCACCGCGAGCTTCGACTCGAGGAAGCTCAGCCCGTCCTCCCCGACGAGTGCCTCGACGCGGCGCAGGTTCGCCCCGACCGAGCTCTCGCCGGTCACGACGACCACGCCGATCTGGCTCGTGTGGACGACGTGCGTGCCGCCGCACAGCTCCTTCGAGTAGTCCCCGACCTCGACGACGCGCACGAAGTCCCCGTACTTCTCGCCGAAGATCGCCATGGTGCCGATCGAGCGCGCGTAGTCGAAGCTGGTCTCGTAGGCGCGCACGCCGTCGTCTGAGACCACGCGCGTCTGCAGCTCGCCCGAGATATCGGTCAGCTGCTCGCCGGCCACCGCGTCGAAATGGTTGAAGTCGAACCGGAGACGTCCCGGCTCGACGAGCGAACCCGCCTGCTGCGCGTGCTCGCCGAGCCGGTCCCTCAGGACCCAGTGGAGGATGTGCGTCGCGGTATGCGCGCGCTCGCAGCCGCGCCGGAACGCCGCGTCGACCTCGAGCTCCACCTCGTCGCCGACGCGTATCTCTCCGGCACGGACCTCGACCCGGTGCCCGGTCAGGCCCGGGACGAGCCGGCGCGTATCGAGCACCTCGGCGTGACCCGACCGCGAGCGGATGAGGCCGTGGTCGCCGACCTGGCCCCCGCCCTCCGCGTAGAACGCTGTCCGGTTGAGCACGAGGTCCACGACGTCGCCCTCGCCGGCGACGGGAACGCCTTCCCGTCCGGAGACGATGCCGACGACCTTCGCGTCGGCGCGGAGGTGCTCGTTGCCGATGAACTCCGTGCTCCCGTGCTCTTCGAGCAGCGCGAGCGCCGCGTCTACCGAAGCGGCTTCCTCGCCGGCCTTGCGTGCTGCGCGAGCGCGGCTGCGCTGCTCCGCCATCAGCACCTCGAACGCCTCGATGTCGACGTCCAGCCCGGACTCGCCCGCGATCTCGACCGTCAGGTCGATCGGGAAGCCGAAGCTGTCGTGCAGACGGAAGGCCTCCTCGCCGGGGATGCCGGCTCCGAGATCGCGCGCCCGCGCGATCTCCGTCTCCAGCACGCCCATCCCCTGGCGCAGCGTCTCGTCGAAGCGGTGCTCCTCGCGTTCCGCGACCTCGGAGACGAAGTCGCGCCGCTCGACGAGCTCGGGGTACGCGTCGCCCATCAGCTCGATGGTGGTCCCGATGAGAGCGGGCAGCACCGGGTCGTTGCAGCCGAGCAAGCGGGCCTCGCGGATCGCGCGCCTCATCACCCGTCGCAGGACGTAGCCGCGCTCGGTGTTCGAGGGCATCACGCCGTCCGCGATCAGAAACGTCAGCGACCGGCCGTGGTCGGCGAGGATGCGCAGTCCCCTGTCGGTGCGCTGGTCGGTCCCGTACGATCTGCCGGTGAGGCTCGAAGCGGTCTGCACGAGCGTGCCGATCGTGTCGGTCTCGTAGATCGACGCGACGCCCTGCAGGGACTGCGCGAGCCGCTCGACGCCCGCGCCGGTGTCGATGTTCTTGCGCGGCAGCTCCGCGACCGGCTCGATCGCCGCGTTGCAGTCGTTCTGCATGAAGACGAGGTTCCAGATCTCGAGGTAGCGCTCGTCGTTGCCGATCGGTCCCTCGTCCGACGCCTCGCCGAAGCGCTCCCCGAGGTCGACGTAGATCTCCGAGCACGGCCCGCAGGGCCCCGCGACGCCCATCGACCAGAAGTTGTTCTCCTTGTCCCAGCGCAGGATGCGCTCCGGGCGCACGCCGACGCCGTCGGCCCAGATATCGCGCGCTTCGTCGTCGGTCTCGTAGATCGTCACCCAGAGGAGCTCCGGGTCGATGCCGAACGCCTCCGTGACGAGCTCCCACGCCCAGGGGCAGGCGAGCTCCTTGTAGTAGTCGCCGAACGAGAAGTTGCCGAGCATCTCGAAGAACGTGAGGTGGCGCGCCGTCTTGCCGACCTCGTCGATGTCGGTGGTGCGGAAGCACTTCTGGATGCTGAGCGCTCGGCGCCACGGCGCCTGCTGCTCGCCCAGGAAATACGGCTTGAACTGGTTCATCCCCGCGTTCGTTAGCAGCAGGGAGGGGTCGTTCGGAACTAGCGAGGAGGACGGGACGCGCGCGTGCTCACGCTGTTCGAAGAACGCGACGAACTTCTTGCGGATCGTGTTCGAGTCCACGGGCGCGCCTTGTCGGTCAGACGCGGTCGCCGGGCCCGGGGGCCGGCGCCTGGGAAGCTCGTGCGTTCGACTCCTCGAGCTTCTGGTTCACCTTGTCCAGCAGCGTCCCGGTGATGGCGTCGGGACGGAACCTGTCGCGCTGCTGCCGCATCCACCGGTCGGCCTGCAGCGCCCCGGCGGCGCCCACCGCGATCCAGAACAGTCTTCTGAGCATGTGGGGACCTTACCGTTAGCGAGGGGCCCCCAACAGCCGTCGCCTCGACTTCTTCCCGTTCATCGGCGGGTGCTCGTCGCCGTTCCCCTCGCCCGACCCTCCATCCGGCGAGTCGAGGTCGACCTCGGCCGGAGCCGCCCCCTCGGGCGTCTCGAGGAAGCTTCGCAGCGTCGTGACCGCGGAAGAGAACTCGGAGACCCTCGTCCCGATGTCGCCGACGGTCGAGTGCGCATGGTCGAGCATGTCCCGCGCCCGGTCGCGTGCGTCGGCGATGAGCTTCTCCGCCTCGGCCCGCGCTCCTGCGAGCAGCACGTCCGCCTCGCGCCGCGAGGCCTGCACGGTCGCGGTCGACTCGTACGCGGCCGACTCCTCGAGCTGAGCGGCCTTCTCCCGCGCCGCGTCGAGGAGGGTTTCGGCCTCGGCAGACGAGGTCGCGAGCAGCTGCGCGACGTCGTGCTCGACCCGGGCGCGGATCTCCGCGGACTCGGTCTCGGCGGCCTCCCGCGCGTGAGCGCGCGCTGCGTCCGCTTTCGTCAGCATCGACGTGACCTCGCCCTCGGCCCGCGCGATCGTCCCGGCTGCCGACCGCTCGGCCTCGAGCAGCATCTCGCCCGCGCGCCCGCGCTCGGCTGCCGCCTCGGCGGCGGCGACACGCCTGATCTCGTCGGCCTCCGCGACCGCCTCCCCACGCACGGTCGAGGCTTCGGCCGCGGACTGACGGCGCAGCGCGGTCGCCTCCTTCTGCGTCAGCTCGTAGAGCTCCGCGGCGCGGCGCCGGAGGTCGTCGGCCTCCCTCTCGCGTGCGGCGCGCAGCTTGACCATCTCTTCCTCGGCGCGGGCCTTGAGCGTCGCTATCTCGTCGCGGGCCGCCGCACGCAGGGCCGCGATCTCCTCGGCAGCCTCGTCGCGCAGCCGGATGGCCTCCGCCTCGGCTTTCGAACGCGTCTCGGCGGCTTCGCGGCCGGCGCGGCTCTTCAGCTCCTCGGCGCGCTGCTCGCTCCGGCTGCGGCTGTCGGCGATCTCCTTCTCGACGGCGAGCCGGACCTCGGCGGCGGCCCCGTCGGCGCGCTTGCGCATGTCGACGGCTTCGTTGATCGCACGGGCGCGGATGTCCGTCGCCTCTTCCTCCGCACGGGCCCTCAGGGCCTGCGCCCCCTCCTCCGCCGCCACCTTCGTCTCTTCCGCACGGGCGTGCGCGTCGGCCAGCTCCTGCGACGCGAGGGCGCGGGCCTCTTCGAGCTCTCGCGCGGAAGTCGTGCGCGCGCGCTCGAGCTCCGACGCCGCCGACGAACGCGCCTCCTCGCGGGCGGCCGTCGCGGCGGCGGTCGCGTCCTCCAGGGTCTTGGAGGCGGACGCCTCGGCTTCGGCCGTCATGCTCGCGGCCGCCGCGACGGCCTCTTCGCGCATCTGCGCCGCGGCCGAGGCGGCTTCCTGCACCTGCCTGGACGCGGCCGCGGCCGCCTCGTCCCGGATCTGCGCGGCGGCGGATGCCGCTTCGTCCCTGACCTTCGCGGCCGTCGACGACGCTTCCTCGGTCATGCGGGCCGCCGCGGTCGTGGCTTCCTCGAGCGCTCGCGCTGCCGAGGCGGCGGCGTCCTTGGTGACCTCCGCCGCGCCGGCCGCAGCTTCCTCCCGGAGGCGCTGGGCCTCTTCGGCCGCCGCGCGCAGGTCGGCGGCGGCCTTCGCCTCCGCCTCCGCGGCGAGGTTCGTCGCCACCGCGCGGATCCCCGCGGCCTCTTCGTTCGCCTCAGCCAGCACCAGGTCCGCCCCCGCGTGCGCGGCCGCGGCCTCGTGGCGCGCCGCGGCGAGGATCTCCTCCGACTCCCGCGTCGCCGCGGCCACGGACGCCTCCGCTGCGGCGGTCGCCTGCTCCGCCTCCGCGAGTGCCGCGGCGCGCTCCGCCTCGGCTTCCTCGGAGACGCGGCGCACGACCTCGCGCGCCTCTTCCTCGGCCTTCTTCCGGATGCCGGCGGCGGCCTCGGAGGCGGCGGCGAGGATCTCCTCCGACTCCGCCCGGTGCGCGGCCGCTTCCTTCTTGGCCTCGGAACGCAGCCCCGCGGCCTCGCGTCCGGCCAGCGTGCGGACCTCGGCCGCCTTCTCCTCGGCGTGGAGCCGGATCTCGGTGGCCTCTTCCTCGGCGCGTGAGCGGAGCTCCACGGCGCGCGACCGCGCGCCTTCCGCGTCCGCTTCGGCGGCGGCGAGGAGCCGCGCCGCCCGGTCCTCCGCCCCCGATGCCACCTGCGCGGCCGACGACTCCGCGGAAGCCATCAGCAGAGCGGCGGTCTCCCGGGCCGAGGCGACGATCGTCTCGGCCTCGGCGCGCGCGGTCGCCTGCAGCGCCTCGACCTCCTGCTTGGTCTGACCGCGCAGCTTGGCCAGGTCGGCGTCGACCCGGCGGCGCAGCGCGACCACGTCCTCGTCGGCCGTCTGGCGCATGCCGGCCGCCTCGCGCTCGGCGGTCGCCCGCAGCTCCGCAGCCTCCTCGCGCGCTCCCGCACGGATCTTGGCGGCCTCCCGCTCGGCCCGCGCCCGCGCCTCCCCGGTGACCGGATCGGCTGCCGCGGGCGTCCGTCCGGCGACGGCCGGGGTCTTCCCCTCGGTTGCGGCCCGGGGCTCCGTCGCATCACCCTTCGCGGCCGCGGCGGGCTCGGCTCGTGGGACCGGTGTCTCCCGGGTGGCCGGGGGCTTGGCCCGTGCCGCGGCCGGCTTCGCAGCCGTGGCTGCGGGCCCCGGAGCCTTCTCGGTGGTCGTCGCCTGGGCGGCGGAGCGCTCCCCGGTGGGGGCCTTCGCTTCCTTCGTCGCGGTCGCCGCGGGCGTCTCTTCCGCCGGCGTCCCGAGGTCCGACAGCGCGGTGGCGACCTTCTTGCGGGCGAGCTCGAAGGCCTGGTCGACCTCGGCCCTCAGGTCCTGCAGGTCACCGGCGACCTCGGACGGGAGCACGTGGCCGCGGGGGCAGCGCTCGGCGGTGGCGGAGACCTCGGCCCCGCACCGGGGGCATTTACGCGTGCTCATAGCGGACCTCTTCCGGGAGCGTCTATGGGAGTGCCTGAATGATATGGAGTCCCGTCAGTCTTTCCGAGGCTTTCGCGCTGCGTTGGTCGCGCGGGACAACTCGTCCTCGGCCCCCCGGACCGGCTCGAAGTAGCGGCGGCCGCGGAGCTCCTCCGGCAGGTAGTCCTGCTCGACGTACCCGCCGTGGTCGTGGGGGTAGGCATATCCCTTGCCGGCGCCGATCGAGCGGGAAGCCGGCGAGTGGCTGTCGCGCAGGTGCGCCGGCACCGGGAGCGGGCCCGCCTTCAGGTCCTCCTCCGCCCTCCACAGGGCCACCGCGCTCGCGTTCGACTTCGGCGCGAGCGCGAGGTACACCGCCGCCTGCGCGAGGTTCAGCTTCGCCTCCGGAAGCCCCGCGAACTCGAGCGCCCGGTGTGCGGCGACCGCGACCTGTAGCGCGGTGGGATCGGCGTTGCCCACGTCCTCGCTCGCGAAGATCACCATGCGGCGCGCCACGAAGCGCGGGTCCTCCCCCGCGTCGAGCATCCTCACCATCCAGTAGACGGCCGCGTCGGGATCGCTCCCGCGCATCGACTTGATGAACGCCGAGATCACGTCGTAGTGCCAGTCCCCGGCCTTGTCGTACGGGAGCGCGCGCCGTTGCAGCGCCTCCTCCGCCGCGTTGAGGTCGAGCCGTCCTCCGGTCGACGTCGCGATCGAAGCACCGGCCTCGAGCGCGTTGAGAGCGGCACGCGCATCGCCGCCGGCGCCCATCGCGAGGTGCGCGACCGCGTCGTCGTCGATCTCGACCGGAAGTCCGCCGATCCCGCGCTCGTCGTCCTCGATCGCGCGCCGCAGGACCTCGGCGAGATCCTCCGTCGTCAGCGCCTCGAGCCGGAACAAGAGGCTGCGCGACATCAGCGGGCTGTTGACCTCGAACGACGGGTTCTCGGTCGTCGCGCCGACGAGCACGATCCATCCGTTCTCGACCGCGGGGAGCAGCGCGTCCTGCTGCGCCTTGTTGAAGCGGTGGATCTCGTCGAGGAACAGCACGGTCCGGCGCCCCTGCTGGCCGAGCCGGTCGCGCGCGGCCTCGATCACCTTGCGCACGTCCGCGACGCCGGACGTGACCGCGGACATCGGCTCGAAGTGCGCGTCGCTCGCGCCGGCGATCACGTGTGCAAGCGTCGTCTTGCCCGTGCCGGCAGGCCCCCACAGGACGATGGAGGAGAGGTCGCCGGATTCGACGAGCGCGCGCAGCGCCTTGCCGCGTCCGAGCAGGTGCTTCTGTCCCACGACCTCGTCCAGCGAGCGGGGCCGCATCCGGGCGGCGAGCGGCGCGTACTCCCCGAACCGCTCCTCCAGCGCGCTGTCGAAGAGATCCATCTAGCCGCTCGGCCGGGGCGGCGGTGCGGTCGATTTCAGGTGCAACACCTCGAGCTGCACGTCGTCGACCTCTGACGGCGCGTCGGTCAGCGGGTCGTACGCGGTCTGCGTCTTCGGGAACGCGATGACCTCGCGGATGTTCGTCTCGCCGGCTGCGAGCGCGACGATGCGGTCGATCCCCGGAGCGATGCCCCCGTGCGGCGGAGGTCCGTAGCGGAACGCACGCAGCAGGAACCCGAACTTCTCCTCGGCGACGTCCGGGGTGATCCCGAGCGCGCCGAACATCCTCTGCTGCAGCTCGGCGTCGTGGATACGGATGCTCCCGCTGGCGAGCTCCCAGCCGTTGAGCGTGATGTCGTAGGACTTCGAGATGACTTTGCCGGGATCCGACTCGAGGTGCTGCATCGTCTCTTCGACGACGCCGGTGAAGGGATGGTGGATCGGGTTCCAGCGGCCCGCTTCGTCGTCGTATTCGAACCACGGGAAGTCCGTGATCCACGCGAACTTCCACGCCTCGGGATCGTCCCGGGCGCGCTCGGGTATGAAGCCGAAGCGCGCCGCGAGGCGGTTGCGCAGCGCGCCGAGCACCTTGTAGACGATCGAGGCGCGCTTGTCCGCGACGATCAGGATGAGGTCACCCTCGGCCGCGCTCGTCGCCTTCAGCAAACCCTGCCTCTCGTCGTCGCCGAAGAACTTGTCGATCGGGGACTTGAAGCCGTCGGACGTGACCCCGATCCACACGAGCCCGCCCGCGCCGAGCGACTTCGCCTCCTCCACGATCGCGTCGAGCTCCTTGCGCGGCAGGTCTCCCTTGCCCCCGATCGCGATCGCCTTGACCGCGCCGCCTTCCGACAGCACGGACCGGAACACCTTCACCTCGGTCGAGGCGAAGACGTCGGCGAGGTCCGCGAGCTCGAGGCCGAAGCGGAGGTCCGGCTTGTCGACGCCGAAGCGCTCCATCGACTCGTGGTACGTGAGCCGGGCGAACGGCGGGAGGTCGACGCCGAGGGCCTCGCGCCACACGGAGCGGAACATCCGCTCGGTCGAGTCGAGCACGTCCTCGACGTCGACGAACGACATCTCGACGTCGAGCTGCGTGAAGTCGGGCTGCCGGTCGGCGCGCAGGTCCTCGTCGCGGAAGCAGCGGACGATCTGGTAGTAGCGGTCGAGCCCCG
>WUUC01143392.1_pt1 | contig 11312 bp, 9 predicted proteins | sample 6278441 | NCBI WGS metagenome assembly WUUC01 (sample SAMN13675441, study PRJNA597444) | soil metagenome | isolation source: soil | place: USA: Washington | collected 2017-10 | reverse complement strand
GTCCCGGCTGCAGCGGCGGTGGCCGGAGCGGGCGTGGCCGCCGGGCGGGCCGGGGGCTGGGTGACCGGTGTGCCCTGAGCCGGCGCTCCCGTCGCCGGTGCGCCCTGGGCCGCCGCGGTGGCCCCCGCGGGCACGGGCTGCGGGGCCGGCTTGGCGCCCGGGGCGGGCGGCGAGGTTGCGGGCTTGGCGCCGGCGGTGGCCGGCGCGCCGGGAGCGGGACGGGCGCCGGTCGGCGGCTGGGTCATCGGGCGGGCAGGGGCGACGGCCGGCTGGTCGCCCGTGGCGGGGCGAGCCGCAGGCGGCTGGGTGGCCGGGCGTCGCGCCTGTGCCACCACCCGCTCCTCCAGTTCCTGCGCGCGTTCCGGGGCGCGGCCCGCCCACTCGCGCAGGCGCCTCAGCTCCCGGGCCTGGGAGAAGACGAGCAGGGCGAGCACGGCCAGGGCCGGGATCGCGGCGAAGCCGGCGTAGGCGCCGAACCTCTCGACCTGCTCCTGCAGGGCGACGGCGAGGAGGAGCATGAAGGGTTCCAGTCTAGGTGGGCGCGCGCACGGCCGAGTCCGCGCGCGCGGTCGACAGCTCAGCGACCTTAGCGGCCAGCCCGGCCGCGTCGCCTTCCAGCACCAGCACGTTGACCTGGTCGAAGGTCCGCTCCACCCACTCGGGGTCCAGCGGTTCGCGCTGGGCCAGCAGGATCTTGTCGGCGGGCGTGGGCTGCGGGCGCTCGTAGGGGTTGAACAGCTCCTCGTGCAGCTTCTCGCCGGGCCGGCGCCCGACCTCCTCGATCGCGATGTCGCGGTCGGGCTCCAGGCCCGACAGGCGGATCATGTCGCGGGCCAGTTCCACGATCGCCACCGGCTCGCCCATGTCCAGCACGTAGACCTCTCCGCCCTGGCCCAGCGAGCCCGAGCGGATGATCAGCTGCACCGCCTCGGGGATGGTCATGAAGTAGCGCGTCATGCGGGTGTCGGTGACGGTGACCGGGCCGCCGACGGCGATCTGGCGCCGGAAGATCGGCACAACCGACCCCGACGAGCCCAGCACGTTGCCAAAGCGCACGCTCGCGTAGCGCGTGCCCGCGTGGCGGGCGCCGGCCGCCTCCACCGCCCATTCGGCCAGCGCCTTGGAGGCCCCCATCACTGTGGCCGGGGAGACCGCCTTGTCGGTGGACACGAGCACGAACGTCTCGCAGCCGCTCTGACCGGCGACGTGAGCCACGATGCGCGTGGCCAGCGCGTTGTTGCGCACCGCCTCCACCGGGTTGGCCTCCATCAGGCCGACGTGCTTGTAGGCGGCGGCGTGGAACACCACGCCCGGCCGGTAGTCGCGGAAGACCTCGCGCATGCGCTCCTCCTCGCGGCAGTCGGCCAGCACGGCCACCAAACCGCGCACATGGCGGTCCTCCTCCAGCTCGCGCACCACGTCGAACAGGTTGTCCTCAGCATGGTCGAGCAGCACCAGCTGGCGCGGGCCGGCGCGCGCAATCTGGCGGCACAGCTCGGACCCGATCGATCCCCCGGCGCCGGTCACCAGCACCACCTGGTTGTCCAGGTAGGCGCCCACCCGCTCCAGCTCGATGTGCACCGGCTCGCGGCCCAGCACGTCCTCCACCCGCAGCTCACGCACCTGGCCCATCACGGGCGTGCCGGCGGCCAGCAGCTCGAACACGGTGGGCAGGGTGCGGACGGGGATGCCGCGTGCGCGGCAGGCCGTCACCACCCGCGCGCGCAGAGTGCCGGGAGCCGACGGGATCGCGATCAGCACCTCCTGCGGCTCGGCGGTGTCGAGCACCGCCTCCAGCTCGTCGGTGCGCCCCAGCACGCGCAGGCCGTGCAGGCGCTGGTTGCGCTTGCGCGGATCGTCGTCGACGAACCCCACCGGCCGGTAGCCCAGAGCGGGACTGCGCACCAGTTCGCGCAGGACCTGGTTGCCACCCCAGCCGGCGCCCACGATCAGCACGTCGCGCGCGTCCGGGCGGGTGGCGAAGCGCGGGCGGGCCAGCGCCTCGGACACGGCCAGGCGCACGCCGCAGGTCAGGCCCGCGGTCAGCAGGAAGAACAGCGCTATCACGCCCGCAGGCGCCGCCACCGCGACCTCGCGACCGCTCACGTCCACGCTCACCGGGTGCGTCAGCGCGATGTAGGCCGCGACCGCGACGGTGGCCAGGAGCACCGAGCGCAGCACCCCGCGCAGGTCGTCGCGGCCCAGGTAGCGCCACCACTTCTGGTACATGCGCCCCAGGGCGAAGATGGCCAACGAGCCCGCGACCACGGGCACCAGCGTGGCTCCGAACAGCTCCTGGTAGCGCGGCGGCACCCCGTTGTCGAAACGCAGCCGGAACGCCAGCCACCAGGCCAGCGCCACCAGCACGCCATCCGCCGCCAGGTGGGCGATCGAGTGGCGATGCACGGGGAGGTCCGCCGAACGGAATATCCGGCGCATCCGGGGATTCTAGGCGCTGGTGGCTCGATCTCGCGGGCGCGCACGTGCGGAGCGGACGGCGCGCCGGGTGTCTGGCGCGCGAATCATCCGTGCAGCGGCGCCAGCAGCAACCGCGTCAGCTCTGCCGGGTCGCGCCGCACCCGCTCGGCCGCCTTCGTCGCCGGCGGCGGCAGCTGCGCCTGCGCGGGGTCGGTGAGGCGGAGCAGGCGCCCCTCGGCGATCAGCTGCTCGTCAACCGCGCCCGGACGCCCGGCGAAGGTGGTGAACACCGGGGTGCCCAGCGCCACCGCCTCGCGGTTCATCGTGCCCCCGGCGGAGATCACCAGGTCGGCCAGGGCGACCAGCGACTGGGCGTCGATCGCGTGGGTGGGCAGCACGAAGCCACCCCGCCTTTCCAGCTGCTCGCGCTGGGCCGCGGTGCGGGCCAGCACAACGGTCTGCTGGCCGCGCAGGCGCTCCAGCACCGCGGTGAACAGCTCGTTGTGGAAACGGTGGTAGAGCGAGACCTCGGGCGGGGTGCGCACCACCGCGATCGGACGTGATCTGTCCAGGCCCAGCTCGTCGAGGACGGCGGCGTCGGGCTCGAAAGCTGACAGGTAGTACTCCTCCTTCAGGCCGGGGTAGCGGTGCAGCTTGCCGCGGGCGCCGTAGCGGTGCAGGCGCTCGGGGGGGATCGCCTCGGGGACCACCACCGCCCGCGCCAGGCGGCAGTTGACGTTGTGCTGAACGGTGGCCCACTCGTAGTCGAACGTGGTGGTGGACGGGATCCGCAGCAGCGCCGCAGCCACGCTGACGTCGTTGGAGCCGTGCCCCAGCGCCAGGTCGAAGCGCCGCCCGCGCGCCCACCGCACCAGCGCCGCCGAGCGCGACACCAACCCGGCGCCCTTGGCCAGCAGGCGCCCGCCCCGGTGGCGGCCGATCGCGGTGTGCTCGATCCCGTGGCGGCGGCACAGCTCCAGCGTCTGCGCGAAGTCGCGGGCCGTGACCTCGACGTCGGCCCCCTGCGCGCGCAGACGCTCGATCACCGGGGCCAGCACCAGCACGTGCGGTGAGTTGGTCAGGTCGATCCAGACGCGCATGGCGGGCGGCGCCCGGCCCTACTCGCGCGCACTACGGATCGCCGACACGACCTCGATCGCCTGCGTGCGGACCAGCACCGGGCTGATGGGGATGGCCAGGTGACTCTCGGCCACCTCGTCGGTGGCGGGCAGGTCTATGCCCTGCGCGTACTCGAGCATCGCCGGCTGCCGGTGCACGGGGACGCGGTAGTAGCCGCGGGCGCCGATGCCGACGCGGCCCAGCGCCTCCTCCAGGCGGGGCGCCAGCGGGTGGCGCACGACGTACAGGTGCCAGGCCGGATCGGCGCCCGTCACCGCCGCCGGCAGCACCACGTAGTCGCCCAGGCCGGCCTGTTCGTAGTGGCGAGCGGCGACGCGGCGTCCCGCCGACCACCCGTCCAGCTCGGGCAGGAGCACGCGCAGCAGCGCAGCCTGCAGCTCGTCCAGACGGGAGTTCCAGCCCACCTGCTCGTAGGTCACCTTGTCGCGCGAGCCATGGAAGCGCAGCATCCGCGCCGTCTCGGCCAGGCCCGAGTCGGCGGTGGCGATTGCCCCGCCGTCGCCGAACGCGCCCAGGTTCTTGGAGGGAAAGAAGGACAGCGTGGCCGCGGTGCCCAGGGAGGCTGCGCGCCGGCCGTGCAGCGTGGACCCTGCCGCCTGGGCGGCGTCCTCCAGCACCGGCACCCCCAGCGCCTCGATCTCCCCCACCGGTGCCACGTTGCCGAACAGGTCAACCGCGATCACCGCCTTGGTGTGCGGCGTCAGGGCCGCCCGCACGGTGTCGGCCGTGACGCAGAACGTGTCGGGGTCCACGTCGCAGAACACCGGCCGCGCTCCGGTGGGCGGGATCGCCTCGGCGCTGGCGTAGAACGTGAACGAGGGGACCACCACGTCGTCGCCCGGGCCCACCCCCATCGCGCGCAGGGCGATGGTCAGCGCGTCGGTGCCGTTGGCCACGCCGATCACGTGCGGCACCCCCAGGTAGGCGGCCAGCTCGGCCTCGAACGCCTCTACCTCGGGGCCCAGGATGTAGCGCCCGGAGTCCAGCACCGCCACCGCCCGGTCGCGCAGGGCCTGGCGCAGCGGCTCCAGCGGGGTCGCGGTGTCAAACAGCGGGACGGCCACCGTGAGCAACCCTACGACTGTGGGCGGCGCGCCGGCCGCTACCCTTCGCCGCCGCATGTCCCCCCTCGTCCTGGCCTCGATCACCGATCCGATTGTCGAGTTCGCGGTCGGCGTCGTCGCCGATCTCGGCCTCACCGGCATCTTCGTGCTGATGCTGCTGGAGAGCGCCTGCATCCCGGTTCCCTCCGAAGCGACGATGCTGTTCGCCGGCTTCAACGTCAGCGAGGGCGAGTACAGCCTGTTCGCGGTCACCGCGGTCGGATCGCTGGCCAACCTGGTGGGATCGTGGGTGGCCTACGCGATCGGGTACTACGGGCGCGTCGAGGTGCTGGAGCGCCACGGGCGCAAGCTGCACATCAGCCGCAAGCATCTGGACTGGGCCGACAACTGGTTCGAGCGCTACGGCGACGCGACCGTGTTCTTCACGCGCATGATGCCGATCATCCGCACCTTCATCTCGCTGCCGGCGGGCGTGGCGCGAATGCCGTTCTGGCGCTTCTCGGTGTTGACGCTGGTCGGGTGCGTGCCCTGGGTGTTCATGCTCAGCTACATCGGCGTCAAGGCCGGCGACAACTGGGAGAGCTGGAAGGACTCGCTGCATTACGTCGACTACGCCGTGGCCGCCGGGATCGTGATCGGCGCCGTCTATCTGTTCGTGCGCTGGCGCCGCGGCGGCGAGGGCGAGAGCCGGCCGGCCCCCGACACGCCGGCCTCCGACACGCCGGCCGTGTAGGCGGCAGTGCGCCGGCGCGGCCCGCGCCTGCCGCTGCGCCACGCGCTGGCGCTGGGGGCGCTGCACGGACCGACCGAACTGCTGCCTGTGTCCTCGAGCGGGCACACCGAGCTGGTGCCATGGCTGGCCGGGTGGAGCTACGGGGAGCTGGACGGCGAGCTGCGCAAGGCGTTCGAGGTTGCCCTGCACGCGGGCACGGCCGCCGCGCTGCTGGTGGCGCTGCGCGAGGAGGTGGGCGAGGCCGTGGGTGGTGTCGACCGCCGGCGCGTGCTGCTGGTCGTGCTGTCGGTGCTGCCGCCCGCGGCGGCCGCCCTGGCGTTCGAGCGGGGGATCGAGCGCCGGCTGGGCACTCCGGGCACCATCGCCGCCGGGCTGCTGGCCGGCTCGACGCTGATGATGGCCGCCGACCGCATTGGCCCCGATTTGGGCAACGCGCGCCCGCGCGAGGACGCCGGGGCGATCGACGCACTGTGCCTGGGCCTGGCGCAGGCGGCCGCGCTGATGCCCGGCGTGTCGCGCAACGGGGCCACACTCGCCGCCTCGCGCCTGCGCGGATTCGGTCGTGAGGACGCCAACGCGCTGTCGCGTCACGCCGCGCTGCCGATCATCGCCGGGGCGACCGCGCTGAAGGGGGTGCGCCTGGCGCGGCGGGGTCTGCCGGCTGAGGTGCGGGCGGCGTTTGCCGTGGGGACCGCCGCCGCGTTCGCCTCCACGCTGGGCTCCACGTGGCTGATCCGACAGGTGGAGCGCAATCGCTCGCCGGCTCCCTACGCCGCGTACCGGACGGGGTTGGCGATGGTGGTCCTGGCCCGTCTGGCGCACGAGCGGCGGGCAGCCCGCTGACCGCTGACGCCGCGATACTGGGGCAATGAGCGACACCTATGCCCGCGCCGGGGTGGACACCGGCGAGGCGGCGCGCGGCGTGCGCGCGCTGGTTGACGTGCTGGCCCGGATCGACACCGGCCGGGCTTCGCGGTCGGTGCTGGGCTCCGGCCACTACGCCAGCGTGCTGGAGATCGCGCCCGGGTTGGGCCTGGCGCTGTGCATCGACGGGGTGGGCTCGAAGGTGATCGTGGCCGAGCAGGCGGGGCGCTTCGACACGGTGGGGATCGACTGCGTGGCCATGAACGCCAACGACCTGGTGTGCGTGGGCGCCGAGCCGATCGCCCTGCTGGACTACCTGGCGGTCGAGCAGGCCGAGCCGGCGATGCTGGAGCAGATCGCTGAGGGGTTGAGGCTGGGGGCCGAGCAGGCGGGCGTGGAGATCCCGGGCGGAGAGCTGGCCCAGCTGCCGGAGCTGATCCGCGGCCACCCGTCACCGTCGGGCTTCGACCTGGTGGGGGCGTGCGTGGGCACGGTGGCGCTGGACGAGCTGGTGACCGGCGAGCGCTGCTCTGTGGGCGACTCGATTCTGGGGCTGCCCTCGTCGGGCGTGCACTCCAACGGGCTCACGCTGGCCCGTAGGGCGCTGCTGGAAGAGGGCGGTCTGTCGTTGGACGACTCGCCCCACGAGCTGGGAGGCGAGTCGGTGGCCGACGTGCTGCTGGAGCCCACCGTGATGTACGTACGCGGCGTGCTCGACCTACTGCGCAGCGACGTGACCGTGCACGGGTTGGCGCACATCACCGGCGAGGGAGTGCTCAACCTCCTGCGGTTGAACGACGGGGTGGGGTTCGAGATAGACACGCCGCTGCCCGTGCCGGCGGTATTCGATCTGATCGCGCGCCTGGGCGACGTGCCAGCGGCGGACATGTGGCGGACGTTCAACATGGGCTGCGGGCTGTGCGCCGTAGTGGCGTCGGGCGACGAGGCCCAGGCGGTGGCGGTGCTGTCGGAGCGCCACCCGGGAACGGCGCGGATCGGGTGCGTCACCGGGGAGGCAGGCCGAGTGGCGCTGCCCCGTCTGGGGTTGGCGGGGGGTGCGGACGGGCTGGTGAGCGAAAGCCTCGCCGGCTAGAGCGTGCTGCAACCGCCCCGACGGGCATACGCGCCTCACGCCAGCGCCCACAGCTCCCCACCCACCCGCGTCTCCGCCCGCACCCGCCACTCCGCCGCCAACCGCCACAGCTCGGCCGCGGCCGGTGGTCCCGGCAGGTCGCAGACCGCGGCCACCTCCGGCGTGGCCATGACGCCGAAGCGCCGCAGCGCGTCTTCGATCGACAACGCGCGCCCGTCATCCGAAACCACCGCGCCCGCCGCCAGCGCGGCGTCCCGCAGCGCCTCGTACTCAGCAAACCCGTACACAGCCCCGACGACCTCGCCGCTGCCGTCAAAGAACTCCAGCGACGGCAGCGGCACCCGTCCCTCCACCCCCGCCCGCTCCCCCGCGGCCTCCGCCCGCTCCAGGTCCGCCCCCAGCAGCTCGGCCGTCGCGTTGGAGCCCATGTCCACCCGCAGCCGCGCCACGTCCAGCCCCCGAACGGCGCCCCCAACGTCCACCAGCGCCTCCAACCCGTCGAGCTTGCGCCTCTCGCAGGCGAACCCCTGGCGCAACACGCGCAGATAGGCGCTCTGCACCTCGAACCCCTGCTCCCCCGCCGCGTTCACCGCCAGGCAGGCGGGGTAGGAGGAAGTCGGTGGCGACTCGATCCACAGCCGCGCGTCAACCGGCATCCCGCTGGCGGCGCCGGCGCCCAGCCACTCCCCAACCACCGACAGTGCCGGCCCAAACTCCCGCGCCAGGCCGCCCATGACCGGCCTGAAGATCACCGCGCCGGCGAACTCCACCTCCAGCCGGCGAAGCTGCGGCTGCATCGCCCACGACCACGGACAGGCCGGGTCGGTGTAGAAGCAAGCATGAATCTGGACCACGGCAGCAAAATAGACAGGACCTCATGCCCACGCTCGTCGGCAGCCTCCTGAACGACCGCTACCGCCTGGACGCCAAGATCGGCTCCGGCGGCATGTCCACGGTCTATCGCGCCTTCGACCGCCGGCTCGAGCGACCGGTGGCGATCAAGCTGCTGCACCACCACATCGCCGCCGACTCCGACCAGATCGAGCGCTTCCGGCGGGAGGCGCGTGCGGTGGCCCAGCTGTCGCACCCCCACATCGTCACCGTGATCGACGCCGGCGAGGACGCCGAGGTGGACGGGGCCGGGAACGGCGGTGAGGCGGCCGGGCGCCCCTACATCGTATTCGAGTACGTCGAGGGCGAGACGCTCAAGCAGCGCATTCAACGGCTGGGGCGCCTGCCGGTGGCCGAGGCGGTGGCCTATGCGATCGAGATCGCGCGGGCGCTGGGGATCGCTCACCAGCGCGGGATCGTGCACCGCGACGTCAAGCCCCAGAACGTCCTGATCGACACCGAGGGCTCAGCCAAGGTGACCGACTTCGGCATAGCCCGCACGATGGAGGAGGAGGGCCTGACCGCCGACGGGCGGGTGCTGGGCACCACTGACTACGTCTCGCCCGAGCAGGCGCTGGGGCACGACGTCAGCGGGCCGTCCGACCTGTACTCGCTGGGCATCGTGCTGTGGGAGATGTTGACCGGCAAGGTCCCCTTCCGGGGCGAGAACCAGGTCGCGGTGGCGATGAAGCACGTGCGCGAGGACGTGCCCGACGTGCAGGTCCGCCGGCCCGAGGTGTCAGCCGCGCTGGCTTCGGTGATCGAGCGCGTCACGGCCAAGGACCCCAAGCGCCGCTACGCCACCGACGCCGAGCTGATCGCCGATCTGGAGGACGCGATGGCGATCGAGACCGCGCGCTCGGGCAGCGTCACGGGGGAGGCGACCGCCGTTCTGCGCACGCTGCCCAGTCACGCGCGCCGGCGCCTGCCGTTCCGCCTGCGCCACCCGGGCTGGCTGGCGGCGCTGGTGATCGCCGCCGTGGCCGTGGCCGGCGCGGGCGCGTACCAGCTCAGCCGCCAGGCCCAGCGCGGGACCGGTCCGCGCGGCACTCCGCCGCCCGGATTGGAGCGCGTGGGCCTGGGCCAGACCGCCGCCAACGACTTCGACCCCGAAGGCGACGACAACGAGCACGCAGGCGAGACCGGGGCGGTGCTGGACGACAACCTGAACACCACCTGGAGCACCGAGCGCTACGACGGCGGGCTGGCGGGCAAGCCCGGTGTGGGGATCTACGTCGATGCCCGGCCGGGGGTGGCCGCCCGGGCGCTGGAGCTGCGCACGCCCGACACCCAGGAGCCAGGATGGACCGCCGAGGTGTACGCGGCGCGCGAAGGGCCGCCCGACGAGCTGGACGGGTGGACGCGAATCAGCGGCCCGCGCCGGATGACCAAGCCGAAAGAGAAGATCGACCTCGACAGCGCCGGCCAGCGCTTCGGTTACTACCTGCTGTGGATCACCGAGCTGCCGCCCTCCGGGCAGGTGAAGCTGGCCGAGCTGTACCTGGCGCGCTGAGACTCATTCCTCGCCCTCGCCCTCGGCGCGCCGGGCGCGAAACAGCTTCACCGGCTCCTTGATCCCCTTCAGGCGCCGCTCCCCGGCGAACGACCACCGGTAGCCGTCCTCCAAGCGCTCCTGCACCTCGAGCGTGGCCAGCACGCTGCCCGGCCGCGCGGTGCCGGTCACCCGGCTGGCCAGGTTGACCGTGTGCCCGAACCAGTCGCCGGCGCGGGTGAGCGCGGGCCCCAGCGCCATGCCCGCCTTCAGCTCGGGAAACTCGTCGCCTTCCTGGTCCGCGGCGCCCACCAGCGTCAGCACTGCGTCCAGCAGCGGCTCGGGCTCGGCGCACACCAGCATCGCCGCGTCCCCGATCGTCTTGACCAGGCGCACCGGCGGCTCGGCCACCGCCGCAGCCATCTCGGCCAGGCGCCCGGCCACCTCGCCCAGCTCGCCCACCTCGACCTGGGTGCCCAGCCGGGTGAAGCCGACCAGGTCGGCAAACGCAACGCCCACGTCGTCGCGCTCGGCGGTGGTGCGTCCGGCGCTGCGCTCGGACGTGGTGATCACCGCACCCCGGATCTGCTCGAGCAGGTGGCGGTTGGCGATGTAGCCGAGCGTGTCGGGCAGCTGGGGGGTCAGCGCCCGGGCGACCGCGGCGTAGCGCAGGGCCAGGTCACGCTCGCTGTCCCCGGGCTGGACGAACTTTCCTCCCACCTGCTCGCGCAGCGCCTCGGCCACCTGCGCCATGGCCCGGCCCAGCACGCGCGAGAGCTCCAGCGTCTCGGTGGCGGAGAAGCCGGCGTCGCGGAACTGCATCGTGCGCTTGACGGCCTCCACGTCCTCCTGGCTGAACAGGACCGCGTCGGGGTCGGGCCGCGGCAGCCCCAGCGCCTGACGCTGCGACAGCAGCCAGTCGAGGTCCACGCCCGCCTGCTCGGCCACGTCCCGCGCGGTCAGGTCGGCCCCATCGGAGAACACCAGCTCCACCGGGAGCAGCACCAGGCGCTCCTCCTCGATCGCGCGCCGCAGCTCGTCGATCGAGACCCCCCGCTCGTGCAGGCCCTCCAGCAGCTCCAGGCGCCCGGCGCGCTCGTCCTCGCCTTCCAGCCCGTCCAGCAGGCCCTCGGCCTCGAAGTCCGGCTTGTCGGCCATCAGTGGCGCAGCTCGCTCTCGGCCACGTGGTGTTCGAGCGCGTAGCCCAGCAGGCGCTCCAGCAACTCCTCGTACTCCACCCCGGAGGCGGCGAACAGCTTGCCGAACACGCTGGTCTGCGTGAACCCCGGCATCGTGTTGAGCTCATTGACCAGCACGCGATCGCCATCCACGAAGAAGTCCACCCGCGCCAGGCCGCGGCAGCCGGCGACCAGGAACGCCTGCACGGCCAGCTCGCGCACCCGCTCGCGAACCAATTCGGGCACTCGGGCCGGGACCATCAGCTCCATCCCGCCGGGCGTGTACTTGGCCTCGTAGTCGTACCACTCGCCGTCGACCACGATCTCGCCGGGCGTCGAGGCCAGCGGCTCGCGATTGCCGATCACCGAGCACTCCAGCTCCAGTCCATTGGCCGCCGCCTCGACGATCGCGCGCGAGTCGTGCGCCAGCGCCATGTCC
>WUUC01026151.1_pt1 | contig 11315 bp, 11 predicted proteins | sample 6278441 | NCBI WGS metagenome assembly WUUC01 (sample SAMN13675441, study PRJNA597444) | soil metagenome | isolation source: soil | place: USA: Washington | collected 2017-10 | reverse complement strand
GCATGCTCGACAGCGATCGCATGGAAGCCTCGACGCTCGGAGCGCTGGCGATGATCGCTGCCGGCGAAGGCCGCCTCGAGGAATCCCTTGCGATGCTCCGCGACTGCCATCGCATCCACGACGATCACGGTGATCTCGTGCAGGTGTCGTTGAACGTGAGTCGCTTCGCTCATGTGCTCGCCACGGCCGGACGAGTCGAGGCAGCCGCCCGGGTCCTCTCGAGCTCTGAGGCCGCGCGTCAGGCCATGGGAGCTCGGGTCCCCTGGGTCACGGACATGAACGAGAAGACCCTGGCCACGATTCGCTCTCAACTCGATGACGCCACCCTCGCTGAAGCATGGGGCCAGGGAGAGACGCTCGCAGCCGAGGAGGCCGTCGCCCTGGCCCTCGACGCTTTGGACTGAGCCCGCCGCCTATGCCTGCTCGGGCTCGTCCTGGCCTCTGGCCGGATGCGCGAGCGCGTACACCAGGCCCAATCCCAGGTAGACCAGGGCCAGCAGGAACACCCCTCCCCGGAACGTCAGCGGGATGACGGTGGCCCGTCCAATGGAGATCGGCAGGATCGCCGCGACGAACGCGCCGGCCACCCACGCCAGCTGAAACAGCACTTCGTATCGAACGAACACGCGCCCCTGCGCGCCCGCCGGGGTGCGCGCCTGCATGAGGCTTTGAAAGGCCAAGCGGCCCATCTCGGTCGCCATTCCGGCCACGCCGGCGAACAAAGCAAGCGTCGGAAGCGCGAAGTACTGAAAGGAGACGAACGCCACCGCCCCCGCCACGATCAGGGAGACGCCCAGCAGCGCCTCCTCTCGGACGGCATTCGGAATCCTTGGGGCGACGACGTCTGCCAGGAACCCGCCCATCACGGCAGCGCCTCCCAACACCGCGTACCAGTATGCCGGCTGGCCGCTCCGGCGCAGGGCGAAGGCCAAGAGGAATAGGAGGAACCCGCCTGCTCCCCGAAGGACGGCCGCCGCCAGAGCGGGGAACGTGAGCGAGACGACCCGTCCGCGCTCGCCGACGAGCCCGGGGCGCCCCTGGTCCTCAGGCTCCGTCAGCCGAAAGGAAAGCAGCATGGCGATCGCGTACACCGCCGCCGCGAGGTACAGAGCCGCAGGGCCGCCGGCGGTGGCCGCCAGGACGATCCCCGGCCCGGCCGCCAGGACCCCACCGGCCACGGCCACCCGTCCGAGGCGCCCGTTTGCCCGGACCAGACCCTCTCCACGCGGTGCGTACGCGGCCGTGAGACCGTTCTTGGTGACGCCGTGCGCCTTCGACAGGGCCAGCAGCGCAAACGCGGCAGGAAACAACACCAGGGATGAGGTTCGGGGCGCAGCGTAGATGACGGCCACGCAGCGCCCGGCCGCCGCTGCGACCGAGATGGCCCTGCGGAAGCCGCCCCGGTCCAAGAGAGGGATCAACGCCGGCGCGGCCACCGCCAGCGGGGCCATGGTCAGCGCCAGGTAGAGGGCAACCCGGACCTTGGCCTGGCCCACGGGGAGGGAGAAGAACACCGAATCCGCCAGCGCGATGGCCACCAGCGCGTCACCGGCGGCGCTGGCCATGTGCACCAGGGCGTAGGCATCCAGCGGTTCGTGGGAGGACCACATGCGGGCGATGGGACTGAACGCAGCCCCGGTCGCGTCACGCAGCCACCCGGCGGCCCGCGCAACCCAGTGTTCGTCATCCGGGGGACGGTTGATCACGGCGAGACGGGCCGGGGAAGCAGGCCTGCGTCGCGAACGACCCGTTGCACCGGGTCGGGGTGGCCCAGGCCCATCAGATGGACGCCGGCGAGCCCCCCAACCGACCTCAGGGCGAGAACCACCTCCACAGCCACCCGCACCCCTTCGGCTTCGGCGTCCGGCCCGGCGTCCTCAAGACGCTGGATCAACTGATCCGGAACGACCACGCCGGGCAGGTGCTCGCGCATGTACCGCGCGCTTCGCGGGCCACGCGGGACGGCCACTCCCGCCAGGACGAACATCCGCTCGAACACACCCCGCTCCCTGGCTCGGTCTGCCCACTCCCCGAACGCGTCGACGTCGAACACGATCTGGGTCTGGACGAAGTCGGCACCGCGATCGGCCTTCTGCTCCAACCGGTCGAACGTGTAGCTTGGATCGAGCGGCACGTCTGCGACGCCGACGAAGTACCGGGGCGGGTCCGGGATCACCGTGTCCGAATACAGACGACCCTCCGCCCGGAGCGCGGTGGCCAGCGAAACCAGCTCGAGCACCGACAAGTCGTACACGCCCTCGGCCCCCGGATGGTCCCCGACGCCCGGAGGATCTCCGGTCAGACAGAGCAGGTTGCGAGCCCCCAGGGCCCAGGCACCCAGCAGGTCGGCAGTGACCCCCAGGCGATTCCGATCCCGGGTCGTGATCTGCATGACCGGCTCCACCCCGGCCTCGGCCACCAGGGCGGCACCGGCCACAGCCGACATGTGGGCGGACGACGTGGGGTTGTCCGTGACGTTCACCGCGTCGGCCACCCCCACCAGCCCTCGGGCCTGCGAGGTCACGGGGCCGGGGTCGGCCGACCTGGGGGGGACCACCTCGGCGGTGACGCAGAACATGCCCTGGTGCAGGAGCCGCTCGAGCCGGCTCTCCGATCGGATGGCCACGTCTCAGGCCGGCGAGGGTGACCCTGCCGCCGCGCGCTCCGCGGCCGTCACGGTGTTCGACATGAGCATCGCCACCGTCATCGGGCCCACCCCGCCGGGCACGGGCGTGATGGCACCGGCCACTTTGGAGACACCCTCGAAGTCCACGTCCCCGACGAGCGTTCCGTCCGGTCCCCGATTGGTGCCCACGTCGATCACCACCACCCCGGGCATCACCATGTCGGCCGTGATGGCGCCGGCCTGTCCGGCCGCGACGATCAGGATCTCCGCCCGCCGGGCCTCCGTGGCCAGGTCCCTCGTCCCCGTGTGGCACAGGGTGACGGTGGCGCCTCGGCCCTCGCCCTTCAGGGACAACAGGATCGACACCGGTCGCCCCACCAGCACCGACCGCCCCACCACCACCACCCGGGCTCCCTCCACCGGGATGCGTTCCCTCCGAAGAAGTTCGACCACGCCCGCCGGCGTGGCCGGGACATACCGGGGCCGACCCATGGCCAGCAGGCCCTGGTTCTCGGGATGCAGCCCGTCCACGTCCTTCTCCGGATCGATGGCTCGCTGGAGGTCGAAGATGTCGATAGGGCTCCCATCGGGAAGGGGACTCTGGACGATGATGCCGTGGACCTCCGGGTTCTCGTTCAACTCACGGATGATCGCCAGGGCCTCGTCCTTCGTGGCGGCGGCCGGCAACGTGTGCTCGAAGGCCCGCATGCCGGCCTCGGCAGCCGCCTTGTTCTTCATACGAACGTAGGTGGCCGAGGCGGAATCGTCCCCGATCAGGAGGTCCACGAAGCCGGGGACGATCCCCCGGCCGGCGAGGGCCTTGACCCGCTCGGCCACTTCGGCGCGGACCTGGGCGGCGATGGCCCTCCCGTCGATGATCCGGGCACTCACCCCTTCACCTTATCCGTCAGTGACGGAAGTGGCGGCGCCCGGTGAAGGCCATGGCGATGCCGTGCTCTTCGGCGGCGGCGATGACCTCGTCGTCCCGGACCGACCCGCCCGGTTGGATCACGGCCGCCACACCGGCCTCGGCTGCCCGATCCAGTCCGTCGCGGAACGGGAAGAACGCGTCCGAGGCCAAGCTCGACCCGGCGGCGCGGTCCCCGGCGGCGCGGCAGGCGATGTCCACGGACGTGACCCGGTTCATCTGTCCCGCCCCGATGCCGACCGTCGCCCGACGGGACGCCAGGACGATGGCGTTCGACTTGACCCGAGCGGCCACCTTCCATGCGAACAGGAGGTCCTCCCATTGCTGGCCGGTGGGCTCCCGGGAGGTCACCACCTGGAGGTCCTCCGGCCGCTCGCTCACCGTGTCTGCATCCTGGACCAGTGCCCCTCCGTCCAGAGGACGAACTTCCAACCCGCCCGGTCTCGGCAGGGGGGCTCGGAGAACTCGGAGGTTCTGTTTTCGGCCGAAGGCCTCCATCGCCTCCGGGGTGAAGCCGGGGGCCACCACCACCTCCGTGAACACGTCCGCCATGGCCGCGGCGGCGCGGTCGTCCACCTCGCGATTGAACGCCACGATCCCGCCGAACGCGGACACGGGGTCGCCTCGCAACGCCAGGCCATACGCCTCGGCCAGCGTCGACGCCACGGCCACGCCGCACGGATTGTGGTGCTTGACGATGACGGCCACCGGCTCGTCGAACAGCGCCGCGGCCTCCCGGGCCGCCTCCGCGTCGAGCCAGTTGTTGTAGGACATCTCCTTTCCCTGCAGGACCTCGGCCCCTCCCAACGGGCCGGCGTCGTCCTCGGTGCCGTAGAGCGCGCCGCGCTGATGAGGGTTCTCCCCATACCGGAGCTGTCCCAGCGACCGGAACGAGAGGAGAAGCCCGGCCGGGAGCTCACCTGCCGCGGCGTCGGGATCGGCGAACCACGTGGCGATGGCGGCGTCGTAGCTGGCGGTGTGGGCGAAGGCCTCACGCGCCAGCGACAGCCGGGTGGCGAAGGCGATCCCCCCCCTTTCTTTAAGCTCGTCCAGGAACGCGCCATACCGATCCGGATTGACCACCACGGCCACCGAGGCGAAGTTCTTGGCTGCGGCGCGGACCATGGCCGGCCCCCCGATGTCGATCTGCTCGACCGACTGGTCGACATCTGCTCCCGACGCCAGGGCCTCGCGGAACGGGTAGAGGTTCACCACCACGAGGTCGAACGGATCGATGCCGTGGGCCTCCAGCTCGGCCAGATGCTCGGGTCGTCGCTTGTCCGCCAGAATCCCGGCATGGACCCGCGGGTGCAGGGTCTTGACCCGGCCGTCCAGCATCTCGGGGAACCCGGTGACGTCCGACACCGGCCGCACCGTGACGCCCCCGGATTCGAGCGCCTTCGCGGTGTTACCGGTCGACACGATCTCCACGCCGAGTCCCGCCAGGCCGGAGGCCAGCTCGACCACACCCGCCTTGTCCGAAACGGCGATCAGGGCCCGGCGGATGGGGAGGACGTCGATCGATTCGCTCACCTCTCGCCGCCTTCCAGGATTCGAACGATTCGGCCTTCCACCTTGAGCCGGCCCTGGGCCAGAAGACGGGCCGCCCTCGGATACAGCTCGTGCTCGACCTGGTGGAGGCGGGTCAACAGGCTGTCCTCGTCGTCGGTGGGCAAAATGGGAACGGCTTGCTGGAACACGATCGGTCCGTGATCCACCTCCGGTTCCACGAAGTGGATGGTGACCCCGGTGACCTTCGCTCCCCAGTCCAGGGCATCCCGGATCGGATGGGCCCCGGGAAACGCCGGCAACAGGGACGGATGGACGTTGAGCCATCGGCCTTCGAAGGGCTTGACCACGACCGGGGTGAGGATCCGCATGTAGCCGGCGAACAGAACGAAGTCGACTCCGCTCTGCTCCAGGAGCTCGAGGAGTGCCTGATCGTGGGATTCCCGGCTCTCGTAGTTGCGAGGCTCCAGGACCGCGGTCCGAACGTCCCTCGACCGGGCGCGCTCCAGGGCGTACGCCTGCGGCTTGTCCGAAACGACCAGGACTATCGAGGGACCGACCTCGGGATCGTCCAGGAGGGCCTGAAGATTGGTTCCCGACCCGGAGACCAAGACGGCCATGCGAGCGCCCACGGCGGGGCACCCTATTGGGCGCCGGCCGGATCCGTCAACCGCGTACCCTAGGCCGGTGCCGGAAACACCAAGCGAGCAGGCCGGAATCAGAGCGTCTCGATGCGCGCATCACCAGACCGTGGCCCGAGTGGCCACCTGCGACCTGTGCGGCCTACAGCTCTGCATCGCGTGTGCGGTGCCCGTACGAGGGCAGACAGTCGGGCCCGAGTGTCTTGGCCAGGTCCTGGACGAGACTCCTGCGGCCCCTCCCCCGCCCCCCGTGGTTTCGAGCACGGATCTCCTGGCCGTGGCCGGGTTCGGCTTGGTCGTCCTCCTCTCAATCTTCCCGTGGACGAAATTCGGCGACACGTCTGGCTTCTTCCAGGCCTGGACATTGCACTGGTCCCTGGTGGCGGTCGGTGCGGCCCTAGTGGGCCTGATCGCGGGTATCTCAGCGCGGCGCCGGCCTCACGATGCGCGTCTCGAGGCCTCCCTGCAGATTGGGCTCGGATTGCTTGTAGCGCTCGGGGCCTACCTTCATTACCACCGGCCGCCGCCCCTCTCTGCGCCGTCGCCGGTACCCGTCATCGCCATCATGGCTGCCGCCCTGGCCGTGGCAAGTGGCATATGGAAGGCCCTGTCCGCGAGCCGTCTGGGACGCCGCTCAGCCCTGGTCTAGCCAACCGACTCCGGCTGGTCCCGTGCCGCGTCGGCCTCGGTGCGTTCCTCCGACGAGGACCTCCCCGGGCGGACGCGCCGTCCCCACCAGATCCACCCACCCAGCGCACCCCCGACCACCCCCCACGTCGCGGCCAGAAGCGCTCCGGACACGACCTGCGGTCCGCCGTGCAAAGCGCCTTCGGGAAAGAGACCGCCCTGACCGCCATCGACGCCCACCGACACCTGCGTCAGAAGGGCCGTCATGACCATCAACGCACCGAATACCGCGCCGGCAGCGGCGGCCATGCCCGCCGCTTCCCCGGGATGCTCAGCGGCACCGGCCCGAGCCGCGGTCAGACCGCCAACCAGGACGGCGATCATCGGGACCAGGAGGAACAGCAGATGGGCCGGCGGGACCGGCGGAAGCTCGATGGGGCGAGAGAACAGGGGCGGATCCCCGAATCGAATCCCGCCGCCCGGATACTGCCCATAGGACAGCACGCACCAAGACAGCGCACCGCTCAATCCGGTGCAGCTTCCCAGGGCCGGGGCCAGCACCCACGCGCTCACGTTCGGGACCACCAGCGCGGCCAGGATCACCAACACCGTGCCCCGGACGGGCCCCCCGGAGAACACGGCGTCCACGAACCCCGTCGTGTCCTGGGGCTTGAGCGCCGCCAGGACCAGGAGCCCGATGAAGGACAACGCCAGGCCGGTCCACAGCATGCGCCACCCGCCAGTGGCGGCACCGCGCACCCACCGACCCCACCGGCCACCCGAACCTTCCGGGAGGGACCAGAGTCCTCCGGCGAATCCGGCCACCGCACCCAGTGCCAGGGGCCAGAGGAGGGCTGAAAGCGGATCTGGATGGACCATCGGCCCGGGCTCATCGCCGGCAGCCAGCCTCACCCGGACGGCGAACGAGAGGACGAAACAGAGCAGGGCATAGGGCGGGGCCACCTTGAGGCCGTGGAGGCCCCGAGCCAGCGCTTCTCCTCCGGTGGTCTCGGCCACGGCCCGGCCGGCCCTGGACAGCGCCCACAGCACGGCCGCGGTCGCGGTGACGGGCGCCCAGGCCAGCGTGACGCTCGTGGCCGGGGCGAGCTGCGCGGCCTCCAGTGGGGGAAACAGCGATCGGGGGACCTCGAACACCAGAGCGACGTGGTGGAAGGCGTAGAACAGCGCGGCCCCGCCGCCGGCCACGGCGGCGGGGCCGGGTCGCGGCGCTGGGGCAACCAGGGCCATGGCCAGAACGATCGCCTCGGCCGCCGCACCGACCGCCAGAACGGCCAGAATGGCCCGGCGGGTGGCCACCCACCACCCCATGGTCAGCGCGTTGGGACGGTCGTGGCGGGCGGCGCGTGACGGGACGGGGCTCTCGGCGGTAGCCGGGCGAACAGGAGATTCGTCGCGTGAGCTCAGGCCCGAACGGCCTCCTGCATGAGATCGGCCACTTCACTCGGGTTGCGGCCCACCCGTACCCCCACGGCCTCGAGCGCTTCCTTCTTCGCTTCCGCAGTGCCGCTGGAGCCGGTGATGATTGCCCCGGCGTGTCCCATTCGCTTGCCCGGGGGCGCGCTGAACCCGGCCACGTACGCCACCACGGGCTTGGTGACGCGTTCCGAGACATAAGCCGCGGCGATCTCCTCGTCGCTGCCCCCGATCTCGCCGATGAGGATGACCGCCTCGGTCTCGGGGTCGGCCTGGAACCGCTCCAGAGCTTCGACGAATCCGATGCCGTGGATAGGATCGCCGCCCATCCCCACGCACGTGGACTGGCCCAGACCCCGCTGAGACAGCTCGTGGACGATCTGATAGGTGAGCGTTCCCGAACGGGAGATCATCCCGATTGGGCCGGGCGAGCAGATCTCTCCGGGGATGATCCCAACGTTGGCCTTGCCGGGCGAGATCAGACCGGGGCAGTTCGGGCCGACCAGCACGAAGTCCTTTCCGTTCAAGTAATTGACCACCCGGGCCATGTCTTGCACCGGCACCCCTTCGGTCACGCACACGCCCAGGCCCACCCCGGCCGCCGCGGCCTCGAGGATGGCGTCGGCGGCGAAGCGAGGGGGAACGAACGTCAGCGCGGTGTTGGCCTCTGTCTCCTGGACCGCTTCGGCCACGGTGTCGAACACGGGCACACCGTCGACGGACTGCCCCGACTTCCCGGGGGTGACGCCGGCCACCACGTTCGTCCCGTAGGCCTTGTTCCGAAGGGCGTGAAAGGACCCCTCCTTTCCCGTGATTCCCTGGACCACCAGGCGGGTCCCCTCGTCGATCAGGATCGCCACGCTACATCTCTTCCCGCTGGGCCAGCTCCACGGCTTTCTGGGCCGCCTCCAGCATGGTTGAGGCCGGGACGATCTTCGGATGGGCCGCGTCGGCCAGGAGCTCCCGGCCCTCCTCGGCGTTCGTTCCGTCCAGCCGGACCACGATCGGAACCTCAGCATCCACCCGGCGGAGGGCCTCCAGGATCCCCCGGGCCACCACCTCTCCCCGGGTGATGCCTCCGAAGATGTTCACCAGGACGGAGCGAACAGCCGGGTCGGACAGGACGACCTCCAGCGATGTGGCCATGCTGTCGGCGCTGGCGCCGCCGCCCACGTCCAGGAAGTTGGCCGGCCGGCCCCCGGCCTGGGCGACCACGTCCAACGTGCTCATGACCAAACCGGCCCCGTTGCCGATGATGCCGACGTCGCCGTCGAGCTTCACGTACTGCAGGCCCTTCTCGTTCGCCCGGGCCTGGGTCGGGTCCACAGGGAAGGAGGACCGGAGCTCGGACACCTGGGACTGCCGGTACAGGGCGTTGTCGTCGATGGTCACCTTCGCGTCCAGAGCCACCACCACGCCGCCCTTGAGCATGGCCAACGGGTTGACCTCCACCAGCGTGGCGTCCTTCGAGCACAGGAGGTCGTACATCCGCCGGAGCACGTCCCCGGCGCCCTCCCGGGTTTCCGGAGGGAGGTGGCCTACCAGGTAGCGGACCTGGAAGTCCTTGAGATCGATCACCGGGTCGATGGTCATCTTGCGAAGGGCTTCGGGCTTCTCCTTCGCCACCTGCTCGATGTCCATCCCCCCGTCGGCGGAGACGATGGCGAGGTATCTCTGCGATGAACGATCCAGCGTGATGGCCGCGTAGAACTGTTCGGCGATGTCGACCAGACGCTCGATCAGCACTCGGGTCACCGGGGTTCCGCGAAACCCCTCGCTCAACATCTTCGCGGCGGCCTCGGCGGCTTCGTCCGGGGACTGGACCAGGGCGATGCCCCCCGCCTTTCCCCGCCCCCCGATCTGGACCTGAACCTTGACGGCCACCTTCCCTCCCAGGCGCTCGGCGATCCGCCGGGCCTCGTCGGCCGACTCGGCCACGAACCCCTCGACCAGAGGGATGCCGACCTGCTTGAACAGGTCCTTCCCTTGATGCTCGTAGAGATCCAAGGGCTAGCTCGCCTTCTTGGACAGGCGGCTCTCGAGCCATTCCAGGATGGCCGAGGTCGGCGCGCCAGGGGTGAAGATCTCCTCGATGCCCGCCGACCTGAGCTTCGGGATGTCGTCTCGAGGGATGATGCCGCCGCCGAAGACGAACACATCGGACGCTCCCTGGTCGCGGAGCAGCTGAACCACCCGGGGAAACAGCGTCATGTGCGCACCGGAGTGGCAGGACAGTCCCACGGCGTCCGCGTCCTCCTGGATGGCCGTCTCGGCAATCTGCTCGGGCGTCTGGTGCAGACCCGTGTAGATGACCTCATACCCCGCATCGCGGAGCGCCCGGGCCACGATCTTGGCTCCTCGATCGTGCCCGTCGAGTCCCGGCTTGGCGATGACGATGCGATAGGCCATGTTCAACTCTCGTTGAATGCGGGATCGGTGGCCGGCGGCCACCGCGACGAACTATAGAGGATACTGCCGCTCGCCCATGCGCATGCGTCGTCCGAGGTTCCGCCCTCCGGGGGTCAAGCCCTGGACCAGAATCGGTCCGCTGGGTCCCTTCCGGGGGCGGCTGGGGTTGGCTTGGGTAATCGCCCCTCTGGTCCTGGGCGTCGTCCTCTTGGTATTCGCCTGGCTGCTTCTGGCGCGCTGACCCACCGGCCCAAGCAGGCCCTGGGCGCTCATGGCCGAACAAGCAAAGGGCCCGCTCCGTTCGGAGCGGGCCCCAAGGCTTCGCGTTCGAAGGCTTACTGGTCGGCGTGGGCCTTCTTCCGCCGACCGGCGTAGATGAGCCCGAGTCCGACCGCCACCAGGATCGCCAGAAGGATCAGACCGAGCGAGATGTTAGTCCCGGTGATGGCCACTCCTCCGCCTGGAGCAGGAGGAGGGGCTACCCCTTCGGTGGTCACGAAGAAGTCGTCGAAGACGGTGGCCGGGTCACCTCGGAGGTCCCGACCCTCGAAGATGATGTCGTGCAGGCCGGGCCTGGCATTGTTCGGCACGGCGGTGTCCTGCTCGAAGCTGCCGTTGGCGTCGGTGTGCGCCGTGGCGATCAGGACGGCCGTCGCAGGTGCGAACAGCGTGGACGCGACCGACATACCGACGGACGCCCCGCCGCCACCACTCTTGACTCTCATGTCGAAGAAGATGTTGACATCGGAATCCGGCAGCCAGTTGTCCCCCTCACATTCGAGAGGGGTGCCGGCCGGGCCGCGGCCCGGGTCGCATTCCGCGGTGGGCGGCGGGTATTGGGCGAAGGCCGGAGCAGCCAGCCACAGCCCGACGGCCGCCACGACCAATATGACGATGCCCGTACGCCTCATCCGTTGACCCCTTTCGTCCATTCCATCCCGAGGGTGGAGCGGCGGTCCGCCGAAGATTACAAGTAAAGACCGACCGTTGCAAGACACTGTCCGGCCGGTCTTTACGGGCGAATCGACCGTTCGAGCGATCCCAGTTTACCCGATTCTGACCACCGGTCTAGTCAGGAAGTCCCATGCCCGGGTCCACAGCTTCTCCAGCAGCGGCCGCTCAAACCGAATCTCGATGTCCT
>WUUC01177222.1_pt1 | contig 11316 bp, 9 predicted proteins | sample 6278441 | NCBI WGS metagenome assembly WUUC01 (sample SAMN13675441, study PRJNA597444) | soil metagenome | isolation source: soil | place: USA: Washington | collected 2017-10 | reverse complement strand
CCGCCATTCATCATCCTGTTCTTTCTTTTTCGCCGAACCTTTGATCGTTTCAGCAAATTCCAGAAGCTTTTCGGTAGCATCATCGGTCCGGTTCAAAATAACATCCTCCACTTTTTCGAGAAGGTCTTTTGGGATCTCGTCGTATACTTCAAGCATGGTGGGATTCACAATACCCATGTCCATACCATTTTTAATCGCGTGATAAAGGAAAACGGAGTGCATCGACTCGCGGACCTTTTGATTTCCCCTGAAGCTGAACGATACGTTACTTACTCCACCGCTCACGTGAGCATGCGGTAGATTCTCCCGGATCCATTTCGCAGCCTTGAAGAAATCGACCGCATAATTCCTGTGCTCTTCAATACCCGTTGCGACCGGGAAGATGTTGGGATCGAAAATGATGTCAGAAGGAGGAAAATGTACTTTATTGACAAGAAGATCGTAAGCACGTTTACATATCGATATCCTGCGCTCGTATGTATCAGCCTGACCAGTCTCATCGAAGGCCATCACCACAGTAGCGGCACCGTAGCGCCTTACCAGTTTAGCCTGTCGAAGGAACTCTTCCTCACCACCTTTGAGACTGATGGAGTTTACAATGCCTTTGCCTTGTATGCACTTCAGGCCTGCTTCGATGACTTCCCATTTAGAGGAGTCAATCATGACAGGCACCACCGATATCTCCGGTTCGGATGCCATCAGGTTGAGGAAGCGGACCATGGCAGCCTTGCCATCAAGCATACCTTCGTCCATGTTGACGTCGATCACCTGCGCGCCGCCGCGTACCTGGTCGAGCGCCACTTCCAGCGCTTCTTCAAATTTATCTTCTTTAATGAGTTTCAGGAAACGGGCCGATCCAGTCACATTGGTTCGTTCTCCTATATTGACGAAGTTCGATAGAGGTGTTATGGAAACGGCTTCGAGCCCGCTTAAGCGTAGTGGTTGGTGATTCATCAATAGGATTACTTAGATCGCAGCAGGTTCTTCTGCATGTATCGTTCTGGGTTTATACTTTGCTGCAACTTCAGCTATTTTCTTTATGTGCTCTGGTGTCGATCCGCAACAGCCACCGATAATATTGATCAGGCCTTCTTTCAGGAACTCTTCTATCTGGGCTGCCATTTCATCGGGAGTCTGATCGTATTGACCGAACTCGTTCGGCAGGCCTGCATTGGGGTGCGCGCTCACGAAGAACGGCGCCTTTTCATTCAACACCTGCAGGTATGGACGCAATGCGGCCGCACCCAATGCACAGTTCAACCCAACGCTCAGCAACGGCACGTGCGACACCGATATCAGGAACGCTTCCGCTGTCTGGCCCGAAAGTATCCTCCCGCTGGCATCGGTAATGGTCCCGGAGACCATTACGGGTACTTCACGTCCGGTTTCGTCGAACAACTCCTGTATGGCGAACAATGCCGCCTTCACGTTGAGCGTGTCTGTAATGGTTTCGGGGAGCAGCATGTCGGCGCCTCCGTCGAGCAGGCCGCGAGCCTGTTCCTTGAAAGCGTTTACGAGCTCGTCGAATGAGATTGCGCGATAGCCTGGATTGTTTACGTCAGGCGACATGGACGCAAGCTTGGTGGTCGGTCCCATCGATCCTGCCACGAACCTGGGCTTATGTGGTTCCCTGGCCGTGAACTCATCGGCCACTTCTTTGGCGAGCTTCGCTGCTTCGAAATTAATGCGGTATACAAAAGACTCCAGGTGATAGTCTGCCTGCGCTACCCACGTGCTGCCGAACGTGTTGGTCTCGGCAATATCGGCGCCGGCTTCGAAGTACTGCCGGTGAATCTCCTTGATGACATCCGGGCGTGTAATGCTCAGCAGGTCATTGTTCCCCTTCAACGAATGCGGATGATCCTTCAGCACTTCCCCGCGAAAATCTTTCTCTTCCAGCTTGTACCGCTGGATCATTGTTCCCATGGCGCCGTCAAGCACCATGATTCTCTGCTTTAAAATGTCCTTGATGTTCACTCTTTCTGGTTTTATTGATCCGTACTTATTCAGAAAGAGGCTCGGTGAGAGTGGCTGCCTATCTGCTCTCCGCTCAAGGCGAAGACGGGATTTAGCACAACGTTCCAATACATCGGAACAGGTTGCTAAGACGTCAACGGGCCCAATCCCTCGGTCTTTCTGAATAAGCACTACAAAGAAACATAAACCGACCTTTAATTGCAACAGTTCATTTCACTGTAATCGATTGTAAAAACAGAAATTATCACTGCCATATTACCAAACCAAGAAGCTCTTGTTCTGCGCCTAGAACTCAGCGGTAAAAAGTTGATCTTTGTGAAAAATAGATTTGAAGCTCGCCGCAGTCGATATCGGTTCCAATGCCATTCGTTTTCAGATCTCCACGGTCCTTGTCAACGGATCAAAGATCATGTTCAAAAAGCTCGAATACGTCCGCTTCCCACTTCGTCTTGGTCACGATGTATTCTCTACCAACCGCATCAGCGAGAAGAGTATAGAAAAATTCGTCAAGCTGATGAGGACCTACAAGCTCCTTATCGAGCTCTACGAAGCCGACGACTACATGTTCTGCGCTACGTCGGCCATGCGCGAATCGGAGAATGGAGAAGACGTCGCAAAGCGCGTATTGGACGAGCTTGGGATCACCATCAACATCATCGACGGTCACCAGGAAGCGGAGATGGTCAATCGGGCCATCGCGTCCTATCTCGGCGACAAATCATATATTCACATCGACGTCGGTGGTGGAAGCACCGAGCTTAACATCTACAGCGATGGCAAGAAGATAAAGACCAGGTCGTTCAAGATCGGTTCGGTGCGTGTACTCGAACACACCGACTCCCCGATCATGTGGCAGGACATGGAAGCGTGGGTCCGAAAGAACATCGACAAGAACTACGGCAAGATAACCGCCGTCGGGACCGGCGGAAACATATCCAAGATCTTCGAGCTGGCGCGACTCAAGGCCGGCAAGTCACTTACCCTGAAGAAGTTCAAGGCCACCAAAGAAATGATCGAAGGCAAAACGATCGAGCAGCGGATCTACGAGCTCCAGATGAATCCCGACCGCGCCGACGTCATCATTCCGGCAAGCGACATCTACATGAAAGTCATGCAGTGGGCAAAGGCGGGCGAAATGATCGTACCGGAGGTGGGGCTGAAGGATGGGATCTTGCTGCATTTGTTGGAACAGGCGCAGCAGCAGAAGAAGATTGAGTTTACGAGTCCTTAATCGTAGTTCGTTAATCGTTAATCGTTATTCGTTATTCGCGGCAGAGCTTAGGTTCTTTCGTGTATCGCTAATGGATTCGGTTACGACTTCGTTAATCGAGGCTACGTCGAAACCTTGCGGAGTATCGATACCGCGAATAACGAGTAACGAGTAACGATCTATTCAAAGCGCAGAGATTCGATTGGATCCAGCTTCGAGGCCTTCCATGCCGGATACCATCCCGAAAGCAGTCCTACTGCGACACAGACCACCATACCGAAGAACATCCAGAACCAGGGCATGACGAAGGTCGAAATACCCATCACCCCTGCGAGGAGATTTCCGATCAGGATGCCGAGAATGATCCCAAGGATACCCCCGAGAACACACACAACGATCGCTTCAATTACAAATTGCTGACGGATGCGTAATGGTGTGGCACCCAGGGCCTTACGAACCCCCACTTCTCGCGTTCGTTCGGTCACAGAAACGAGCATAATATTCATTAATGCGATAGCGCTGCCGAGTAGAGTGATGAACCCGATGCCCAAACCGGCACCCTGAATGACACCCATGATGGTGTTCAGCTCGGTAAGTGTGTCGCTCTTCTCAACCTGGAATGACTCGGGATTGCCGATGCGGTCGTGGCGGATGGCCCGCATTAGTCCGGTGGCTTCGCCCATGGCCATGTCCATCTTGGAGGGGTCAGAGATGCCGACAGCAAGGGCGTAATCAAGTCCTCGCCCACTCGCCATCTGATTGGCAACCAGTATCGGGAAAAGAACCATGCTGTCGTAGTTATCCTGGGAGAGCTGTCCTTTTTCAGACATGACTCCAATGACCCTGAATTGAACACCCTTAAATGATATCTCCTTGCCTACAGCAAGTTCGTTCTTCTCAAATAGCTGCGTGTATATTTTGTACCCTATCACGGCGGCTTTTGTTCCATAGTCAATCTCACGTTTCGAAAAGTTTCGACCTTCGGCAAGGCTGAGTGAGTTGAGCGCCATGTACTCATCATTGACACCCTGCAGTACAACGTTCGGATTTGATTTCTTGGAACGATATTTGACTTCCGCGTTCCATGAAAGCTCAGCATTAAGCGCTACGATGGATGTGACCTGATAGCGATCGATAAATTGCTGAACGTCATTCAGTTGAAGCGGGGGGAATCGTTTTTCGTTGATGCCGTTGTTCTGGCGGTTCCTGTTACGCTTGGATTCGATATAAAATGAGTTGGCTCCGAGGGACGAAAGGCTTTCCGTAAGGGTGTATCCGATGCCGTCGACAGCCGTGAGGGCTCCCACAAGACACGTGATACCGATGGCCACAATGAGGGCGGTAAGGACCGAACGGAGCAGGTTTGCGTAGATCGACCGGAGACCTTCCTTAATATTTTCGATTAAATTCATGAATTATGGGCCTGAACTTGACAAATTTACCTTGTAGAACGTTTACTCTGAGACTGGCAGGGAAATTAATTGTTACACCAGTCCTGGACTAATTGCTGAAACGATGCGGTTTTCGATTTTGTTTTGTCTGTTGTTGATCTGCCGGGTGGCTTCCGCCAACTATATATTCATTCCCATGGATGAAAAGCAGACCGATCACCTCAAGGCATATGGGATCGCGTACTGGGTGCTGAAAAAAGACACCGAGATCGACTGGCTCCTCAACTATCGGGGAGGCAGTTTCATGACCAAATATCATCCCACCATCCAGAATGAGTTAACCACCAGGGGCGTTTCCTTTGAGATCATCAGCGACGCCCAGGCCAATCAGATCATCACAGAGATCGCCAGCCCAGCAACGAATAGCGACATCATGAAGCTGGAGAAATACCCGCGCATCGCGGTATATTCTCCCAAAAGCAAGCAACCCTGGGACGACGCTGTGACATTGGTCCTCACCTACGCCGAGATCCCCTACGACATCATCTTCGACGACGAAGTATTGAATGGCGAGCTTCCGAAGTACGACTGGCTCCACCTTCACCATGAAGACTTCACCGGACAACACGGTAAGTTCTTTGGTTCCTACGGCAACATGCCCTGGTACATCGAAGCTCAGAAAGAAGCTGAAGACCTCGCGCGAAAACACGGGTTCAGGAAAGTATCGCAGCTCAAGCTGGCCGTCGCCAAACGTATCAAAGAGTTTGTTGCCGGCGGCGGATTCCTATTCGCCATGTGTTCAGCCACCGACTCATACGACATCGCTCTGGCCGCCGAAGGTGTCGACATCTGTGAACGTATGTACGATGGCGATGGAGCCGACCCGGCCGCCCAGGAAAAGCTTAACTTCGAAGCCACTTTCGCATTCACCGACTTCCGCCTTTCCAGGGATCCATACCAATACGAGTTCTCCGATATCGACAACAACCTGCAGGATCGCGGACTCCGCCAGGACAACGACTACTTCTCCATTTTCGAATTCTCAGCCAAGTGGGATCCTATTCCCACCATGCTCACGCAAAATCACACAAGAGTGATCAAGGGTTTCTACGGTCAAACCACCGGTTTTAAAAAACACCTGATCAAACCCGACGTGGTGATCATGGGAGAGAACAAAGAGATAAAAGAAGTTAAGTATATGCATGGTATCTTCGGCAAAGGCTTCTGGACCTTCTATGGCGGTCACGATCCCGAAGATTACCAGCACACCGTCGGTGAAGAGCCGACAGACATTAATCTCCACCCGAACTCTCCCGGATTCAGACTGATCCTGAACAACATACTCTTCCCTGCAGCGAAAAAGAAAAAACAGAAAACGTGACAGATGTATAAGTTGGTCATTGGATGTTGGTTATTGGTTATTGGATGTTTTTGCGATGCCTCGGCACAGACGCAAAAAGTTGAAAACAAAGACAAATCTTTTACTTTGATCAAGACCGACACGACCAACGCGTCGGGAATTCCCGTTTTAAAATACAAGGTGATGCGTAACGGCGATAAGAAGATCATACTGGAAGGATCGATAACGATGGGTGTGATCGAGTGGTCGGCTGACTATGAGCTGGAAGAATCCCGGTGGCTGGGCTCGCAGGCTCCGCCAGGTGGGGGGAGTAAAAGGAAGATTGACGTGAGGGTGTTTCTGAACTGAACGTTAGTCGTTGTTCGTTGTTCGCCGCAGAGCATAGGTTCATTTAAGTATAAGCTAATTGAACTCGTTTAAGACGTCGTGATTGAAAGCTACGTCGGGCACCATACCAGTTATCAATACCGCGAACAACGAACAACGAACAACGACCTAGTGCATTCTATCCCCCCGCACCCCCAACGTCTTCACGATCTCTCCCTCCGCCACCAATATCTCCCTCCACCGTTCCATCACACGTTCGGGATCCATATATTCCTTAGCAAGGGCGAGGAAGTTCTTATAATGACCCGCTTCCGACACCATTAGCTCATAGTAGAAATTACTGAGCTCTCCGTCCTTGATCTCCCTCGACAATAACCGGAACCGCTCACAGCTGCGTGCTTCAATCAAGGCGCTCATCAAAAGTTTTTCAACGAGCTGTTCTTCGCGGCTTCCACCCTTTTTCAGTATGGTCTGTACTCGCTCGACGTAATCGTCCTTGCGGTTAAAGCCCAATGCGAAGCCGCGTTTTCTGAGCTCGGCCACCACTCTTTCGAAGTGACTCCACTCTTCGGCAACAATGGGTGTGAGCATGTCAACAAGTTTCTCGTGACCGGGATACTGGATGATGAGTGAGATGCACGTCGAGGCGGCCTTCTGTTCGCAGTAGGCATGATCGATGAGTATTTCCCGGATGTTCATTTCAGCGATGTTCACCCATCGCGGGTCGGTCGGGAGCTCGAGTCCCAGTACGTGCTTGTCCATGGTCAGTCGAATAGCATGAGTTCAAATCCGAAGTCGACGATGCTTGGAACGCCCCGGTAGTAGGGCGTCGGCATATAGCCCACGTTGTTTGCTCTGAAGCGCTGAATGGCGTTGTGATACTTGACGAAGAAGCGGCCGCGTTTGATCTTTCCGTTGAAGAATATATCGGCGAGCGCATATGCTGGCGGTTTCACATCGTGCTGGTTGAAGAATGTTTGTGTGACCGGGTCGTAGCCCATCGGTTTATACGCGCTGTGCCAGTGTACGTCGATGCCGATCTGGACCTGCATCGCATTCTTGAATAAGTATCCTTCGAAAGCAAATTGCGTATTGACGAACAGCTCAGGTATCTGTAGCACGCTGTCCTGGTCGGAAAGGATCTTTGTGTACATGGCCTGGGGACGGAGATAAAGCTTCTTCAGGAAGCGAAGCTCCAGGTTCACCTGCGGTGTGGCGTAGGAAATAGGCGCTTCGGTTTGTCGTGGCAGTACCGTCTGATCGGTGTTATCGTATTTACCCTTCAGGAAATAAATGTAATTAGCAAACGATGTGAACGAAAGTCCTGGTGAGATGAACAGCGGACCGAGCTGGACCTTCGGGAAAGCCGACAGGTAAAGCGACTCGACACTTTTGAAGTTGTTGTTCCACAGATCGAAATGACCTGCGTAAGCTGTTTGAAGAAAACTCGGTTTCGAGATACGGTGGACTGCGGTGAAGTCGAACCATCGCATGTGCCCAACAGATTCGATCCTTGAATATCCGCCGCCAAGCACTTCGATAAGCCCGGTGATGTGTTGTATCGAATCCAGCGCATACTGGATCTCGCCGCCGATGTATTTTTCGACAGCGCGGCCGGGTTGCGACAGCGTGTCGGACGACATGTACCTGTTCCAAAGGTCGTAGGTCCTGAACTTGATCCATCCATTGTAAAACAGGTTGTTCTTCTTGCCGATCTGGCCTTTTATACCGAGCTGATGTTGCTGGGTCTTGAACCGGGTGCTGTCGAGAACATTCGTCACTGTATCGATCCTGTCGAAATCATAATACTCCCGGGGATCGATACTGAGGTCATCGCGGTACCAGTTGACCTGTGTCTCGAAGTCGGCGATGTGATACGCCTGTATCTTCCCGAGATTGAACTGGTGGAAGACATGGAACTTGTTGTGTTGTTCGTAGCTGCTCGCACGCACGAGGCTGGGGCTGACTGTATCGAAGTAATCGTCATAGGTCGAATCTGAGGCGATTGCTGTGAATGTAAGCCCGCCGTTCTCGATCACACGATGGCGGATGCGCTGATAGGCTGCCACGATCTTGTACCGGTCGTCCTTGGTGGTGTAATGAGTGTAGAGATCGTAATAATGACTGATGACGTTGCGGTCGGCGCGGCCGTTGCGGAGTACTTGCTTGTCGGTAAGGATCGGGCGATAGTTGAAAGTGATGTTCCACTTCGGATTGATATTGCGAGAATACTCAATCCGTGTTGCGGCCCGCCCCTGCCCTCCCCAAACCAGGTACATTCTTGTGTAAGGCGATTTGGTATCGAACAGCTTAAGCTCTTCGGTCCAGTAAGGTGCGTAGCCGTTGAAGCCTGCGGATGCGCCGATGGTGGACGGCAGCACAGGATATATCGGGTTGAGGGCGGTGCCGTTGTTGCCGAGATCGTGGTACAGGTTGTTCGACTTCTGGACGTAGGTCCAGCGATGGTAGTTGGCAATGGTTGTATCGATGGGCCGGAAGTTGGTCTTGGCCGTGAACATTTCACGCTCGGTCGTCCAGTGCGTTGAATGAGGTCCGTATACGTTGCGTGTGGTGTCGTCGACGATGGACGACCCTGTGCGGGAAGTGGAACGGGGGGCTGTCGGGGCAACGGTCTTCGTGCGGACCGGCCGACGTGTGGTGTCGGGTCTTTCCTGCGAGAAAGCGTTGAACGCCAGCCCGATAAAGACAATGATCAATAAAGGATTTACGACGTGCAATTTACGATGAACGATTTTGTCCCGGACAGTCTGTGCACTGCAAATCGTACATACATCGTAGGTCGTAAATTCCTTCACGGGGCAAAGATAAGACACGGGGTCAATCACGCTTCAGCTGACGGGCAATGAGCATATCAAATTCCGCTCCATTTTCAAGGAAGTCCATCTCCACGGGTATGTAGAACCAGGGATGACCCGGTACGGAAGAAAAGGAACGAAGGCGGACCATGTCTTTCTCGGTGGTAAGGACCGACACGTCGGACATCTGCTGGGCTTCGTAATGAATGTCGTTCACCTCCGATTCCGTGAACATGTGATGGTCGCCAAATTCGAGATGCTTCACGATCTCGAACCTGGTTTTCAGATAATCGACCAGCAGGTTCGGACGGGCAATACCGGTGACGATGATGATCTTGCCTGTCGGCGACGACAGGTTCCCGAATGGAACAAGCTCGCCGTACTTCAGTTGTGAAAAGAAGACAGGCTTACTGCCAGCATATCTGCGAATCTCCGCGGTAAGCGACTCCATCTCGGTCTTCGCTCCCGGACATTTGGTTACCACCACGACGTCGGCACGTGAAGCACCCTTGCGCGCTTCGCGGAGATTACCGGCAGGCAAAACATAGTCCCTGGTAAAGGGACATGCGTATTCGGTCAGCAAGATCGAGAAGTGCGGATCGACGGCGCGATGCTGAAAAGCATCGTCGAGAAGTATTGCTTCGATGTCGTCGAACTCCTGTAGAATATCCGGGATGGCAAAGGCGCGTTCTTCCCCCACAGTGACAACGACCTGATCACGGAACTTGCGAAACATCTGCATGGGTTCATCACCAATGGTTGCAGGAGTGTCTTTACTATTGGCGATACGGAAGCCTTTGCTTCGTCTTCCATAGCCGCGGCTTAAAGTTGCCAGTTTGTGTTTCGTCGACAAGAGCCGGATCAGGTATTCGGTCATCGGTGTCTTTCCGGAGCCGCCCATATTCAAATTTCCGATAGAGATAATGGGTACTTCGAAACGAAAGGACGGCTTGGACCCTATGTTGTATAGGTGATTTCTTGTGCGGGTGATTAAATCGTAGATTATGGAAAAGGGAAACAACAGCAGTCTAAGCATTCCAAATAGATACTTTAGTACTTTTGAATCCAAAACTAACCGAAAAGGTCTTATGATCACCATTGGTGACGTGGTAAGGTATCTGGACGACCTTGCCCCTCCCGCTTACCAGGAAGACTACGACAACAGTGGTCTGCTGACCGGGGACCCATCGCTGACGGTGACGTCGGTGCTCGTTACACTGGATTGTACGGAAGAAGTCGTTCATGAGGCGATCGGCCTTGGCGCAAACCTGGTCATCGCACACCACCCGATCATTTTCCGTGGCCTGAAGAAGCTAACGGGAAGGAACTATGTAGAACGAACGGTGATCAAGGCGATCAAGCACGACATCGCCATCTTCGCCATACATACGAACCTGGATAATGTTTACTCGGGCGTGAACCGGAAGATTGCCGAGCAGATCGGCTTGAAGAATCTGAAGATCCTCGAGCCCAGGAAGGAGACCCTTGCCAAGCTGGTGACTTTCATTCCGAAAGAGAATGCCGAAGCGGTACTGGCTGCGCTCCACGAAGCCGGCGCGGGGAATGTCGGCAACTACAAGAATTGCAGTTTCACAGTAGAGGGCACCGGCACATTCATGCCGACGGGCGATGCTGAGCCGCATGTCGGTAAAACGGATGTTCAGGAAAAGGTAAACGAATTAAGAGCGGAGCTGATCTTTCCGATACACCGCAAAAGCCGGGTGCTCGAAGCGCTGCACGCGTCGCATCCGTACGAGGAGGTTGCATATTACATTCAGGAGCTGGTGAACGACAACCAGGATGCCGGCTCAGGAATGGTTGGCGATCTCGAAGCGGACGAGGAACCAATTGAATTTCTCCAGCGTTTGAAAACCAGCATGCATACAAATTGCGTGAGACACACACCGATCGTGAGGCCGGTAGTGAGGCGCGTGGCGGTATGCGGCGGTTCGGGAAGTTTCCTGTTGCCTGCTGCGATCCGTTCGGGTGCGGACGTATTTGTTTCTGCTGACTTCAAGTATCACGAGTTCTTCGATTCCGATGGGAAGATCATCATCGCCGACATTGGTCATTATGAAAGCGAGCAGTTTACGAAGGAATTGATCTCGGAGGTTTTGAGGGAAAAATTTCGTACCTTTGCGATCAATTTTTCAAAAACTGTTACCAATCCAATCAGATACCTGTAAATAATGGAAAATCAATCAGTTGCAGCGAAGCTGGAAGCGCTGGTCAAAC
>WUUC01013828.1_pt1 | contig 11316 bp, 10 predicted proteins | sample 6278441 | NCBI WGS metagenome assembly WUUC01 (sample SAMN13675441, study PRJNA597444) | soil metagenome | isolation source: soil | place: USA: Washington | collected 2017-10 | reverse complement strand
ATCCGCAAGCGCTCGGCGACATGATGAAGATCGGCCGGCGCGGCTCGCAGAACGGCACGCTGGTCATCACTGGCACGCAGGGGCACGTGGCCTATCCGGAGCTCGCGGACAATCCGATCCGCGGCATCACCACGGTGATGAACGCGGTCAACGCCGAGCCGATCGACAACGGCACCGATCATTTCGGACCGTCGAATCTCGAATTCACCTCGATCGACGTCGGCAACAGGACCGTCAACCTGATCCCGGCGGAAGCGCGCGCCCGCTTCAACATCCGCTTCAACGACATCCGCACCCGCGCGGAGCTGCGCGAGGAAGTCGAGCGGCGCGTCGCCAAGGCGGCCGGCAACAGCATCCGCTGGCACATCGACTGGGAGCCGTCGAACTCGGACGTGTTCCTGACCACCCCCGGCCCGTTCGTCGCGATGATCAGCAAGGCGATCACCGAGGTGACCGGCCGGATGCCGAAGCTGTCAACGACCGGCGGCACCTCGGATGCGCGCTTCATCAAGGACTATTGCCCGGTCATCGAGTTCGGACTGCTCAGCCGAGAGATGCACAAGGTCGACGAGCATGTGGCGACTGCCGACCTGGTGGCGCTGACCGCGATCTACCGGCATATTCTGGAACACTATTTCGGCACGTGAGCCGCGCCCCTGCCGGGTCCTTCAGGCTACCCTGAACATTGGACGTGATGACAATTCAACGAGAAGTCATCACGTGGCAAGCCGTGCGCGCTTCGCTCGCGTGACAGCGCGGTCCACAGCTTCTATTACATTTGTCATCCAACTGAAACATATGTATGATGACCAAGGGAGGAAGCTCGCAGCGGTGAGCTTCGCCGCGCGGCTCCAACAACCGCCGGCGTAATCGGCCGAGTTTGGTTCCGACCTCGGAACCTCCTCCCCGTTCTGGAGGGAAGACGATCGATGCGTGCTGCGGTGCTCTACGACATACGCGATATCCGGATTGCGGATATTCCGCTGCCGACCGGCGCGGAAGACGAGGTGCTGGTGCAGGTCAAGGCGGTCGGCGTGTGCGGCAGCGATCTGCATTCCTATGCGGAGGGCAGCACGACCGGACCAACCAAGATCAAGCCCTACATTCTCGGCCACGAGTTCTCCGGCATCGTCACCGACGCGGGCGCGAAGCGTGCGGGCCTAAGTTCCGGCACGCTGGTGGCGGTCGATCCGGCCAAGGCCTGCGGCAAGTGCGAGTGGTGCCACCGCGGCCACACCAATCTCTGTCCGCATGTACGATTTCTCGGCTACGCCCCGACCAACGGCGCGCTGGCGGAATTCATCAGCGTTCCGGCCTCGACGATCCATGTCGTGCCGCCCGGCATCGATGCGCCGTCGGCGGCGCTGCTGGAAACGCTGGGCGTGGCCATCCACGCGATGGATCTGGCGCAGGTCCGGTTGATGGAAACGGTCGCGGTGCTCGGCTGTGGCCCGGTCGGCCTTCTCCTCGTGCAACTCGCGCGACTGTGCGGCGCGGGACGCATCGTGGTGGTCGATCCGCTGGTCTATCGCACCGCGCTCGCACGTGATCTCGGCGCAGATGTCGCGTGTGCCAGCGTGGCCGAGACGCAGGAAGCAACCAGCGGACGCGGCGCCGATCTGGTGCTGGAGGCGACCGACTCCTCGCTCGGCTTCGAGCATGCGGCGCGCTCGTGCCGGATCGGCGGCCGGGTGGTGATGGTCGGCATTCCGGAAGGCAATCAGTACACGCTGAGCGCCGCCGAAGCGCGCCGCAGAGGCCTGTCGATCAAGTTCTCGCGGCGCATGCCCGAGGTCTATCCACGCGCGATCGCCCTGGCGCAATCGGGACGCGTCGAGCTTGCGCGGCTTGCTTCGCACCACTTCCCGCTCGACGACACCAAGGCGGCGTTCGAGCTGCAGGCGGCGCGCACCGACAACATCATCAAGGCCATCATCTATCCGTAACACGCCGCCGCTATGCCGGCGGTCCGCATACGAGACGTCCATGGTTCGCGTCGTTCAGATTTCCGATACTCACCTCAGCCCGGGCAAGCGGCATTTCGCTCCCAATTGGGAGCCTGTGGCCGCATCTCTGCGGGCGTGGCGGCCCGATCTGGTCGTCCACACCGGCGACGTGACGGTCGATGCGGCCGACCAGGAGGCCGATGCGGCGCATTGCGCGGAGTTGATGCGCGCCCTCGGCGTCCCGCTGCTCGCGTTGCCCGGCAATCACGACGTCGGCGACGCCCGCGATCCGCATCAACCGATCAATGACGAGCGGATCGACCGCTGGCGGCGGCATTTCGGTCTCGACCGCTGGGTGCGCGACATCGCCGGCTGGCGGCTGATCGGCTTCAATGCGTTGCTGCTCGGCAGCGGCGGCGCGGCCGAGCGCGAGCAATCCGAATGGCTCGAATCCGTGATGCACGAGGCGCAGGGGCGGCCGCTCGCCTGGTTCCTGCATCGACCTCTGTTCCTGGCGGACCGACACGAGGGCGATACCGGCTACTGGTCGGTCAAGCCGCAACCGCGCGCAAAACTGTTCGATCTGATTGACCGTTATCACGTCGCGCTGGTCGCCAGCGGACATCTGCATCGCTGGCACGACATGCGGCTGAACGGCACCCGCTTCATCTGGGGGCCGGCGACGGGCTTCCTCGTCGGCCCTGGCATGCATCCGCCCATGGCCGGGTCGGCGCAGCTTGGTGCCGTCGCCTACGAGTTCGGCGATGACGACGTCGCCGTCACGTTGAGCGGGATCGGTGGGCTGCAGGATTTCTGGATCGACCACGTCGTGCACGAGGTCTATCCGCCACGTCCGCAACAAGCAGGGTGAATCGTGGCAGAGGTCGCGCTTCGAACAATCGCCAAGTCGTTCGGCCCGACGCCGGTGCTCAAGAGCATCGAACTCACCGTCAAGGACGGTGAGTTCCTCGCGCTCGTCGGCCCATCGGGCTGCGGCAAGTCGACGCTCCTGCGCATCATTGCCGGGCTGGAGCAGCAGGATGCCGGCGCGGTCTCGATCGCCGGGCGGGAGGTCGACCACCTGCGTCCGCACGAGCGCCGTGCCGCCATGGTGTTCCAGAACTACGCGCTCTACCCGCACATGAGCGTATTCGACAATATCGCGCTGCCGCTGGTCATGGCGCGGCTCAACCTCCTCGAGCGCTTGCCGCTGCTGCGTCTCCTCTCGCCGCGGCGCCGGCGCATCGCCGAAGAGATCGCGCGCGAGGTCCGCGCCGTCGGCGCCCAGCTGCAGATCGATCAGCTGTTCGCGCGCCGGCCGTGGCAACTCTCCGGCGGCCAGCGTCAGCGCGTTGCGCTCGGGCGCGCCATGGTGCGCCGGCCCGATGTGTTCCTGATGGACGAGCCGCTGTCCAATCTCGATGCAAAGCTGCGCGTCCACATGCGCACCGAGCTTGCCGAGCTGCATGCGCGCCTCGGCGCGACCATCGTCTACGTCACGCATGACCAGGTCGAGGCGATGACGATGGCCAATCGACTTGCCGTCATGGAGGCCGGCAGCATCCTGCAGCTCGGCACGCCGAGTGAACTGTACGAGCGGCCGTCGTCGATTGCGGTGGCGCAATTCATCGGCAGCCCGGCGATCAATTTGCTTCCCGGACGGGTCGGTGCGAATGGCGAGGTCGAGCTGTTCGGCCGGCCGCTGCCGCTCAAGGTCGCCGGAAAACCGGGTAGGCCGGTGACGATCGGCGTCCGGCCGGAAGCCGTCCATGTCAGCGGCGGGCAGCGCGCCTGCGCACTTCCCGGCCGGCTGCGGCGACGCGAGAACCTCGGGTCGGAGACCATCCTGCACTTCGATCTTGCCGTCACGCCGGCCGCCTCGATGATCTGCCGCATTGCCCATGACGGCGGCGTCCCGCTCGTGCCGCTGATGGACGAAATGCTGCTGCGGTTCGACGCCAGCACCTGTCATGCATTCGATGAAGAGGGACGCCGCATCGAAGCGCACGCCGCCGAACATTCGGTGGAAATAGCGCCGATCAACTTCACCGCCGGAGCGCAGCGATGACCGTTCTCGCCGCGCCGTCGATCGCGATGCAACCGGCCCGGCCGATGCGGCGAACGTGGATCGAAGCCCTCGCCGGCATCGGCTTCGCGACCCCGGCCTTCATTCTCCTGCTGACGACACTCATCGCGCCGGTCGCCGTCCTTGCCCTGCTGAGCTTCACGAATTACGAGCTCGGCGCACTCGACCTCACATTCGTCGGCCTGAAAAACTTCAACAAGGCGCTCGCCGATCCAGTGCTGCGCCGCTCGCTTGCGAACACGCTGCTCTATGTCGCCATCGTTGTGCCCGGCGGCGTGGTCGCGTCGCTGGTCGTCGCCGTCCTGGTGCACCGGCGCACGCGCACGCGCTCGCTCTATGAGGTCATCTATTTCCTGCCTGTGACCTCGACCCTGATCGCGATGGCAACGATGTGGCAGTTCCTGCTGCATCCGACGCTCGGCCCGATCAACGCCGTCCTGAAGACGATCGGGTTGCGCGAAATCGCGTTCCTGAGCGAGCCGTCGCTGGTAATCCCGACGCTCGCCGCGATCGGCATCTGGCAGCTCGTCGGTTTCAACATGGTGCTGTTCCTGGCGGGCCTGTCGGCGATTCCGCGCGAGCTTTACGAGGCTGCCGACGTCGACGGCGCCAGTCATCCGGTCGACCGCTTCGTGAGGGTAACGTGGCCGCTGCTTGGACCGACCACGATGTTCGTGACCGTCACCACCTTCATCACGGCCTTCAAGGTGTTCGATACCGTCGCGGTGATGACGCGCGGCGGTCCGATGGGCTCGTCGGAAGTGCTGCTCTACGCCATCTATCTCGAGGGCTTCCAGTACTTCCATCTCGGCTATGCGGCGGCGCTGACGCTGGTCTTCCTCGCCTTCACGCTCGTGTTCTCGGTCGCGCAGACCTTCTTCCTCGATCGCAAGGTGCACTACTGATGCGCGCGCCCTCGCCATTGCGCGCCCCGGTGACGCCGAACATGGCGCGGCTGCGCCGCTTCGCCGGACTGGCGCTGGCGCACGGCGTGCTGATCACCGGCGCGGTGTTCGTGCTGCTGCCGTTCGTGTTCATGCTGGTCACCTCGATCAAGCCGCCGGCCGAGGTATTCGAAGCCACGTTCCGGCTCTGGCCGCGCAATTTCCACGGGCTGCAGAACTACGCCTCCGCGCTCACCACGGCCCCGCTACTGCGTTTCATGCTGAACGGATTGATCGTGTGCGGCGGCATCCTGGTCGTGCAGCTTCTGGTGGCGATCCCGTGCGCCTATGCGCTTGCCAAGCTGCGCTTTCCGGGCCGGCCGGTTCTGTTCGCCCTGGTGCTGATGGGTCTGTGCATTCCGGTGCAGGTGCCGTCGCTCCCGCTCTACATGGCGCTCGCCGAAATCGGGCTGCTCAACACCTACTTCTCGATGATGATGCCGTTCTTTCTCTCGGTGTTCGCCATCTTCCTGTTCCGGCAATTCTTCAAGAGCTACCCGGACGAGATCATCCAGGCGGCGCGGCTCGACGGCGTCGGCGAATTCGAGATCGTGTGGCGCATCGTCGTGCCGAGCGCATGGCCCGCAATCGCGGCGTTCTCGGTGTTCTCGGTCGTGGCGCACTGGAACGATCTTTACTGGCCGCTGATCGTCATCTCGGACACCAAGCTCGCGACTCCGCCCCTCGGCATGATGTTCTTCGCCGATAGCGAGGCCGGATCGAACTACGGCGCCCTGTCGGCGGGAGCAACCATCATCACGGCACCCCTCGTCATCGCTTTCCTGATCGCAAGGCGCCGTTTCATCGCCGGCATCACCATGACCGGCATCAAGTAGTCACCATCCAACGGGAGAACCAGCATGCTGCATCGCCGAGACGTGTTGAAAGGAATGGCGTTTGCCGGAACCGCGCTATCGGCGCCCCTGCTGCCGACGGCAGCGCACGCGCAGGCCGTCACGCTCGACGTACTCTATGCGTTTCCGGCCTTCGCCAAGTTCCACGAGCCGATTGCACAGGAGTTCATGAAGCGCCAGAGCGACATCAAGATCGCGTTTCGCGCCCCGGCGCCGAGCTATGACGAAGGCCATCAGACTATGATGCGCCAGGCGATGACCAATCAGCTGCCGGATGTGTACTACTCCGGCTACCATCTGCTCGCCGAACTCGTGCGCAACCTGGTCAAGCGCAAGCAGATCACCGAGATCGAGCCGCTGCTGGCGGCGGAGGACGCTGCCTGGCGCAAGGCGAACTACACCGACGCAATCCTGGCGCTCGGCAAGGTCGACAGCAAGATTTACGGTCTCGCGTTCAACGCCTCGCTGCCGATCGTCTATTTCAACGAGCAGCTGGTCCGCGCCGCCGGCGGCGACCCGCAAGCGATGCCGGATACCTGGGACGGGGTGATCAAGCTCGCAGCCGCGATCAAGGCCAAGGGCTCCGACACGGCCGGCATCGCCTACAACATCCACGATTGGCCCGACGACTGGCTGTTCCGCGCGTTGATCCTGCAAGGCGGCGGCAGCATGCTCGACGCAGGCGAGACCAAGGCCGGGTTCGGCGGCGAAGCCGGCGCGCGCGCGTTCAGCCATGTCCGCCGCTTCGTCACCGAGGCCGGCATGCCGCTGATCGACTGGGACCAGTCGCGCCAGCAGTTCATCGCCGGGAAGATCGGCATCTTCATCGATACGCCGGCGCGCCTGCGCCAGGTGACCGATCTGATCGGTGACAAGTTCACCTTGCGCACCACGGTGTTTCCGATCGACGACAAGCAGAAGGGCGGGCTGCCGACCGGCGGCAATGCCGCAATCATCACCGCCAGGGACGCCGCCAAGCAGAAGGCCGCATGGCAATTCCTGAAATTCGTCTCCGGCCCGGAAGCGCAGAAGATCGTGGTCGAGACCACCGGCTACATGCCGACCAATCTGCGTGCATCGGGCCCGGAATTCCTCGGACCGTTCTACGACGCCAATCCGAACTTCCGCACGGTGTCGCGGCAGCTGGAGCGGGCGCGCCCGTGGCAGGGTTACCCAGGCGGCAATTCGGTGCGCATCTGGCGCACGCAGCGCGAGATCATCAACGCGGTGATGCGCGGCGAGGCGACCGCCGATGCCGGACTCAAGCGCGCGGTCGACGAGACCAACGGCCTGATGAGCGCGGGCTGAGCCGTCGAGTGTTCCGGCAGGGCGGCCGCGTGCTGCCCTGCCGTTTCCTCCCAGACAGAAGGACGGTGCGTGCTCATCTTTGCCCAGATCAGCGACCTGCATGTGCGGCCGCACGGCCAGACCGCGTACGGCGTCGACACCAATGCGATGTTCGCGGACGCGCTGCGCGCCGTACGCGCGCTCGCACCGGCGCCGGATTGCGTGCTGGTCACCGGCGACCTGACCGATTGCGGGCTCGATGCCGAATACGAGATCGCCCGCGAGGGGCTTGCCACGCTACCGATGCCGGTGTTCGTCATTCCCGGCAATCATGACCGGCGCGAGCCGTTCCGCCGCCACTTGTCGCGATCCTATCGCTATCTCGATCATGACCGGGAGCGCCTCGACTATGTCGACGACCGCTTTCCGGTCCGGTTGATCGGGCTCGACAGCCTGGTCGACGGCGAGACCCACGGCGACCTGCTGCCGCAGCAGTTGGAGTGGCTCGATGCACAGCTGATCGAGGCCAACGGCAGGCCGACGCTCGTTTTCGTGCATCATCCGCCGTTTCCAACCGGCATTGCCGCCATGGACGATCTGTGGCTGCGCTCAGGCGACGCGCTCGGCCGCGTGCTCGCGCGCCATTCCGGCGTGCAGCGGCTCCTCGCCGGGCACTATCACCGGCCGATCACCGCGTTGTTCGGCGGCACGCTCGCATTCTGCGCGCCGAGCATTGCCCATCAGGTCGCGCTCGATCTTGCGCCCGGACACCGCACCCGCTTCATTATGGAGCCGCCAGCCGTCGCCGTGCATACATGGCGGCCGGATATCGGCATGACGTCGCACCTCACGCCGGTCAAGGACCATGGTCCAGGCTTCGACGTCGTGCTCGAAGCGGACTATCCGGGCGCGCGCGTCGGCGCGGTGTCCGTCCATGCATGACGTGACGACGCGCAGTCCGATGCTGCTCATGCGCGAGGTGGAGCGCATCGTCGGCGCCGCGGCCGAGCGTCTCGTCCTGATGCAGAACGGACCGCTCGTTGCTACCCGCAAGGAGCTGCGCGACATCGTCACCGAGGCGGACCTCGCCTCCGAGAAGATCGTCATCGACGGCCTCAAGGCGCTGACGCCGCATGCCGCGATCCTCGCCGAGGAGAGCGGCCTCAGCGGCGCTGCTTCCGGCCCGCACTGGATCATCGATCCTCTCGACGGCACCATCAACTACGCGGGTGGGCTGCCGTGGTTCTCGGTGACGGTTGCGTATCACGACGGCGATGAAGTGATCCTGGGCCTGACCAGGGCGCCGCTTGCCGGCCTGACAGCGCGCTACGTGAGCGGCCACCTGGCAAGCGTAAACGACCAGCCGGCACGGGTGTCCGGCACGCGCGCCCTGTCCGACGCGATCGTGTCAGTGGTCCTGACCTCGCATTTCTCGCCCGACGACGTGCGCCAGACCGCAAGGGTCGTCGAACGGCTTGGCAGCATGGCACGCGGCGTGCGTATCATCGTGTCGGGGGCATTGGAGATGACACTCGTGGCGAGCGGGCGCTTCGACGCATTCGTATCGCTCAAGGCGGACATCGTGTCGCATGCGGCCGCAATGCCGCTGGTACGCGCCGCGGGCGGACGGGTGACGAGGCTCGACGGACGGGACTCAGGCGTCGACGATCTGCAGAAGATTGCGTCCAATCGCCTGATTCACGACGAGCTTCTGGCCTGTCTCAACGAGGCGCTGCGGTGAACGACCAGCTCAGCATCCGTGTGGCCTGGCTCTATTACCTGGAGAACATGACCCAGGCCGAGATCGGGGAACGCCTCGGGCTCACGCGGGCGCGGGTCAATCGCATGCTGTCGGAGGCGCGCGACAGCGGACTGGTGCGCATCACGCTGAATTCGGCGCTGGCGGAATGCGTCGCGCTGGAGCAGAAGCTGAAGCGCAAATTCGGCTTGCGCGACGCCGTCGTCGTGCCCTCGCCCGCCGACCAGAATGCGGTGGCGGCAGTGATCGGCATGGCGGCCGGCGAATATCTGTCGCGCTTCCTGGAAGAACATCGCGTATCGACCATCGGCATCGGCTGGGGCTCGACCTTGCGAGAAACGATCCGCCACGTGGCGCCGGCCTCCTATCCGGACCTCTGGATCACCTCGATGATGGGTGGCTTGTCGCGCGGCCTCGAGCTCAACACATTCGAGATCGCCGGCGAGCTCGCGCGAACGCTGCAGGCGCAATGCAGCTACCTGGCGGCGCCGATCTATGCCGGCAGCCAGCGCTCGCGCGACACCATCCTGGCGCAGGAAGTCTTCAAGGACGTGCTGGAGCGCATCGACTCGGTCGAGCTCGCGCTCCTCAGCCTCGGCGATCTCAGCCGGCGCTCGCTGCTGGTCCGTCACGGCCTGCCGAGCGACGTATCGGCGGACGAATTGCGCGCGGCCGGCGCGGTCGGCGACGTGCTCGGCCAGTACCTCGACGCCAAGGGCAAGCCGATCAACCATGGGATCAACCGCCGCGCCATCGCGCCGCCGCTCGATCGCCTCGACAAGATCCCGACCGTTATGCTGATCGCCGGCGGAACGAACAAGGCGGCGATCATCGCGGCGGTGCTGCGTGGCGGCCTCGGCGGCGTACTGATCACCGACGAGAAAGCGGCGTCTTCCGCACTGGCGCTGATCGAAGGGAAATGATGCCCGCGTTTCTCGGCATCGATGTCGGGACTTCGGGCGTCAAGTCCATCATCGTCGACGAGCATGATCGCGAACTCGCCAGCGCCTGTGCGCCGCTGGCGATCCAGCGGCCGCAGCCGCTGTGGTCGGAGCAGAATCCAGACGACTGGTGGAGCGCGACGGCCGCGACCCTGGACCGGCTCGCTGCGACCCATCCGGACCTGATGGCACGCGTCGCGGCGCTGGGTCTCTCCGGCCAGATGCTCGGCGTCACGCTGCTCGACCGGGATGATCGGCCAATCCGGCCCGCCCTGCTCTGGAACGACGGCCGCGCTGCGGCCGAGTGTGCCGAGCTCGAACGGCGCATTCCCGATTTCGTGGACCGTGTCGGATGCCGCGCCATGCCGGGCTTCAGCGCGCCGAAAATCCTCTGGCTGGCACGGCACGAGCCGGAAGCGATCGCGCGTACGCGGCGGATCCTTCTCGCCAAGGACTATGTGCGGCTGCAGCTGAGCGGTGAGGCGGTGTCGGACGTCGCGGACGCGTCGGCGACCCTGCTGATGGATACGCTCGCCGCAACCTGGTCGGCGGATATTGCCGCCGCCAGCGGGATCTCGGTCGATCTGCTCCCGCGGCTCGTCGCCAGCAATGCGGTGAGCGCCTCGCTACGGCCGTCGCTCGCCGCGCGCTGGAACCTGACGCCGGGACTGCCGATCGCCGGCGGCGCCGGCGACAACATGTGCGGCGCGGTCGGGGCCGGCGTCGTGCGGAGTGGCGATGCGTTCATCAGCCTCGGCACATCCGGCGTCTACTTCGTGCCCGATGATCGTTTCGTTCCTGCGCGAGGGAAAGGCATGCATACGCATCGGCACGCCGTGCACGGCCTGTTTGCGCGGCACGGAGTCGTGCTCAGCGCGGCGAGTGCGCTGACCTGGATCGCGGGCCTGGTCGGGGCCACGTCCGTCGATCGCTTCGTGGCCGAGGTCGAGGCTGCAGACCTGCGGGCAGACAGCATTCCAGTGTTCTCGCCCTATCTCTCCGGCGAACGCACGCCGCACGATGATCCCTCGATCACCGCGACATTGTCGAACCTGACCGCCGATGCCGGCGCACTCCACCTCGGCCGTGCGGTGATCGAGGGTGTGGCGTTTGCCCTCGCCGATTGCCAGGACGCGCTCATCGAAGCAGGAGCTCCGATCGAGCGTGTCGCATTGATCGGCGGCGGCGCGCGCAGCCGCTTGTGGGGCGAGATCATCGCGACGGTGCTGGGGCGGCCATTGTGGCTGCCACCGAACGCGGCGCTTGGTCCTGCGCTCGGCGCCGCAAGGCTCGCGCGTCAATCGGTCGGCGGCGATCTCGGCGATGACCTCGCCGCCAGCGCGGCGACTGTCATCGATCCCGAGCCGCGCTGGCATTGCGAGCTCGAGACACGGCGGGAACGCTATTCCCGGCACCACAGGCAGTTCAGGGGCTGAGCCGGATGTCGGCTCGGCGCGCGAGATCGAGCCACTTCGCGATATCCGCATTGACGAAGGCCG
>WUUC01151236.1_pt1 | contig 11317 bp, 10 predicted proteins | sample 6278441 | NCBI WGS metagenome assembly WUUC01 (sample SAMN13675441, study PRJNA597444) | soil metagenome | isolation source: soil | place: USA: Washington | collected 2017-10 | reverse complement strand
CGCAAGTGACCGAGGACATCGAGGTGATCGCCCGCTCCAAGAACCTCAAGGTGGCGGCCGTCTACGGTGGGGTCCCGCTCCACGCGCAGTCAAAGCGGGCACACTCGGCACACATTCTCGTGGCCACGCCGGGGCGGCTGAACGACCTCCTCGAACGCCGCGCGGTTTCCCTCGAAGGCGTTCGGATCCTCGTCCTGGACGAGGCCGACCGGATGCTCGACATGGGTTTTCAGCCGCAGGTCGACCGGATCGTCGCGAAGCTCCCGCGGAAGCGGCAGACCATGTTCTTCTCCGCCACGCTCGACGGAAAGGTCGGCGAGCTGGCGCGGATGTACACGAACGATCCGGCCCGCTTCGAGGCGGAGTTCGCCACCGAGGGAGACAAGGGCGAGGTTACGCACCGCTTCATCTCTGTCACCTCGGACACAAAGGTGCAGACGCTCGCCAAGCTCCTCGAAGAGGATCGCGGGCTCGCGCTCGTCTTCGTCCGCACCAAACGCGGCGCGGACAGGCTTGTCCAGAAGCTGAAGGCACACAACGTGAGCGCGGTCGCGATGCACGGTGACAAGACGCAGGGCCAGCGCGAACGGGCGCTCAAGAGCTTCGAGACGGGCAAGGCGTCCACGCTGATCGCGACAGACCTCGCGGCCCGCGGGCTCGACCTAGACGAGGTCAGCCACGTCATCAACTACGACCCGCCGGAAGAGCACACGGCGTACGTCCACCGCGTCGGGAGGACCGGCCGCGCCGGCCGCGACGGCGTCGGCGTGACGCTCGTCCTTCCGGAGCAGCAGGCGGACGTGAGCCAGGTTGCTCGCATGGTCGGCCACACCGAACAGTTCATCAGCACGGGGATGAAGGTCGCGCCTCCAAGGCGCGTCTACACCTCGCGCCGCCGTAGCTCGAAGTGGGGCCCCTCGCGGCCTCGCCGCAAGATCTAGAGACTGGCATGCTGCGCTCGGCTTTCCCCGCTCGGAGGGACGATCTTCGCAATGTCGCGATCGTGGCGCACGTCGACCACGGCAAGACGACGCTCGTCGATGCAATGCTCTGGCAGTCCGGCTCGTTCCGGGCGAATCAGGACGTCGCCGAGCGGGTCATGGACTCGACCGACCTCGAGCGCGAGAAGGGCATCACCATCCTCGCCAAGAACACGGCCGTGACGATCGGCGAGACCAAGGTGAACATCATCGACACGCCCGGCCACGCCGACTTCGGGGGCGAGGTGGAGCGCGGCCTGACCATGGTCGACGGCGTTCTCCTGCTCGTCGACGCGAGCGAAGGGCCGCTGCCGCAAACGCGGTTCGTGCTCCGGAAGGCGCTCGAGGCGCAGCTGCCGGTCGTCCTCGTCGTCAACAAAGTCGACCGCTCGGACGCACGGCCGCAGGAGGTCGTGGACGAGGTCTACGAGCTCTTTCTCGACCTCGACGCAGCCGAGTCTCAGATCGAGTTCCCGATCGTGTATTGCAATGCCAAGGCCGGCCACGCCGGGCTCTCGCCCGATGCGCTCGAGCCGAACCTCGGCCCACTCTTCGACGCGCTTCTCGAGACGGTTCCGCCGCCCTCCTACGACCCCAATCATCCGTTGCAGGCGCTCGTCACGAACCTGGACGCCTCGCCGTACGTCGGTCGCCTGGCGCTCTGCCGCGTCCTGCACGGGGCGCTTCGGCGCGGCGAACAGGTGGCCTGGTGCCGGGCGGACGGGACGATCCAGAACCACCGTGTGACGGAGCTCTTCGTCACCCAGGCGCTCGAGCGCGTTCCGGCCGAGGAAGCGGGACCAGGAGAGATCGTCGCGCTGGCCGGCCTCGCGGAGGTCACGATCGGCGAGACGATCGCCGACCCGGACGACCCGCGTCCGCTCCCCGTCACCGTGGTCGACGAGCCCTCGCTCTCGATCACGCTCGGGATCAACACGTCCCCGCTCGCCGGCCGGGAAGGCGACAAATTGACTGCGAGCCTGCTCCAGAAGCGGCTCGACCAGGAGCTCGTCGGCAACGTCTCGCTCCGGGTCAACGCGACCGAGCGCGCGGACACCTGGGAGGTGCAGGGCCGCGGCGAGCTCGCGCTCGCGGTCCTCGTCGAGATCATGCGCCGCGAGGGCTTCGAGCTCACGGTCGGCAAGCCCGAGGTGCTGACGAAGCAGCTCGACGGGCGCCGCCACGAACCGGTGGAGCGGGTCGCGATCGACGTGCCGGAGGAGTACATCGGCGTCGTCACACAGCTTTTGGCGCTCCGGAAAGGGCGGCTGCAGCATATGGTCAACCACGGCACCGGCTGGGCCCGCATGGAGTATCTGGTCGCCGCCCGTGGCCTGATCGGCTTCCGGACCGAATTTCTGACCGAGACCCGCGGGACGGGGATCATGCACCACGTCTTCGAGGGCTGGGAGCCCTGGCACGGCGAGATCGGGACGCGCCCGACGGGCAGCCTCGTCGCCGATCGCCGCGGGCTTGTGACCGCCTTCGCGATCGCGGGCCTGCAGGAGCGCGGCTCGCTGTTCGTCGCGCCGCGCGCCGAGGTCTACGAAGGCATGGTGGTCGGGGAGAACTCGCGGGGCGAGGACCTGGACGTGAACGCCACGAAGGAGAAGAAGCTCACGAACATGCGCTCTTCGACGGCGGACGAGCTCGTGCGGCTGATTCCACCCAGGCCGCTTTCGCTCGAGCAGGCGCTCGAGTTCATCCGCGCGGACGAAGCAGTCGAGGTGACGCCGGAGAGCATCCGGCTCCGGAAAGTCGAGCTGTCGGCGTCGAAGCGCGCTCGGCTCATCTCGGGCAAGAAGCGCGAGCGCGAAGCCGCGAGCGTGTAGCCCGCGGCGGCCGTCCCGAAGGACGGTCGCCGCGGGCCCAGGCCTACGGAAGCGTCACGTAGCTCGACAGGAACGAGCGGGCCGAGGCCGTATCCAGCCGGTAGGTCACGTTCGTGGACCGGCACCACATGTCCCCGGTGATCGTCGTTGCCGCGACGATGTTCGTCTCGGTCGATCCGGCTCCGAGGAAGTTCGGGCCGCCAGAGTCGCCGTAGCACGTCCCCCCGTCTCCACGGGCGGGGTTCATGGAGATCCGGAGCCACGAGGGGTTGATCGAGTTGAGCGTCCCCGTGGCTACGTAGCGGATGTCCGCGTAGTGCAGCACCTTCGGCCCGCCGCCGCTGGTCACCAGCTGCGCTCCGTATCCGACCGGCGTGAACTTCTGCGAGCCCGAGAGCCCGCTCAGCGAGCCGGCGTTCGGTAGGCGTGCCGGCGTGATTCCCTTGACTGCCTTGTCGAGGACGACGACCGCGATGTCCTTCGGGTCGCTCTGGCTCTGGTCGTAGCCCGGATCGGCGTGCCAGGTGCCCCAGTGGGTCGTTCCGGTCGACGAGTCATAGGTCGAGTCGAACGTGACGGCCAACCGGCTGACACCGTGGTCGCAGTGGGCGGCGGTGAGGAAAACGCGGGGTGAGATCAGCGTTCCCGTGCACGAAGCCCAGGTCCCGTCCGAATACGCCTGGGGAGCGAGCAGGGCGCCGACCTCCGGATGGCCGTTGCCGTCCGGGACCCCATAGGTGATCGCACCGGCCGTCGACGAGAACGCGAGTGTCGCGAGCAGGGCGACGCCGGCAATGATGACTCTCCGCATTGAGCTCCTTCTGGTCGTGGACGTACGAGAGTAGCGCGAAAACGGCTTGACTTTAGGGTTTTCTAGCGCCCGACCGAGACGATGCGGGCCTGCCAGTCGCCCTTGGGCGCCTTGACCCTCACCGTGTCGCCGACCTTGCCGCCCAGCAGCGCGCCGCCGAGGGGTGAGTCGGGGGAGACGCCGCCGACGCTCGAGATCTCGAGGTCGATCTTCTCGCCCTGCTCGTTTTCGATCTGCACCTTGGAGCCGATCGAGACCGTGTCCTCACCCGCCTGCGTCGGCGCATCGACCGTGACCGCGTTCTGGAGCCGGGCACGCATGATCGTGATCCGTCGCTCGAGCAGCCCCTGCTCGTTCTTCGCCGCGTGGTACTCGAAGTTCTCCGAGAGGTCTCCGAAGCTCCGCGCGACTTTGATCGCCTCCACCATCGCCTGGCGCCCGGGCCCTTCCAGCTCTGCGAGCTCGCGCTCGAGCTGTTCCCGCTGCGTCTGCGTCAGCTGCTCTTCCCGCTCGGAAGCCATCGACGGAGGGTAGCGCGCTCGACTACCGTCCCGGCGTGGCGGCCTCGCACGAACTGCTCGTGTTCATCCCGGCCTGGAACGAGGAGGAGAACCTGCCGTCCGTGCTCGCCGAGCTGGCGGCGGACTTGCCGGAAGCCGACGTTCTCGTCGTCGACGATGGCTCGACCGATCGAACCGGCCAGGTGGGGCGCGAAGGCGGCGCCGCGCTGGTGAGCCTTCCCGAGAACCGCGGGCTCAAGGCCGGAATCGCCGCCGGCTGGCGCTACGCAGCCGAGCATGGGTATGAGCTCGCCGGGCGAGTCGACGCAGACGGCCAACATCCGGTCGCCGAGCTCACGCGCCTTCTGGCACTCGTCCGCGAGGACGCCTGCGACGTGGCGGTCGGGTCGAGGTTCGTCTCGGGAGAGGGCTACGAGCCATACCGCTATCGCCCGGATCATGCTCGCCGTTTCGGGACGGCGCTCCTCCGCCGGGCGCTGCGACTGCCGCTCGGAAAGCGCTTCGAGGATGCGACCAGCGGCATGTACGCGGCGAATGCCAGGGCGCTGTCGCTCCTGGCGGAGCCCTACGAGAGCGGCGCGCCCGAGGTCGAGGCCCTGATGCGCCTCGCCAATTCCGGCCTGAGGGTCGAAGAGGTTGCAGTGAACATGCGGGAGCGGGCGAGCGGCGAGTCGAAGCTAAGGGGCAAGAAGGCATTCATGCTGGTCGTGACCGTCATCGGTGCCTTGGTTACGGGCGCGGTGGCGGCCCGGCGGCGCCGGTAGCCTCGGCGTATGCGCGAATCCCGCTGGGCCATCGTCGTTCCCGGCCAGGGTTCACTCGATCCCGAGGGGACGTACACGCTCTCACCCGGTTGTAACCGCGTGCTCGCACTGGCCGCAGAGCTCGCGGATGCCCGCCGGCCGGCCGTCGTCGTCCTCTCTGGTTGGGATCCGTACGGAGGTGAAAGCGAGGCGGCGCAGATGCGTGCCGCGTGGCGGGGTCGGCGGGACGTCGAGCTTCTCGCCGAGGACAGCGCCGTCAACACATCTCAGAATATGGCACGCGCCTTGCCGCTCCTGCTCGGACGCGGTGTCCAGGAAGCCACGATCGTCTGCGCCCCGGCCCACCGGCTGCGCTGCCATTACTTCTTCGGGGGCGTGTATCCGCGCTTCGGCGTGCGGTGCACCTACCGCTCACCCCGGCTTCGCCCGACGACAGCTGCGCTCGCGTGGGAGGCGGCTGCGCTCACGGTCATGCGCCGCCAGAGGCGGGCAGCTCTCGAAGAGCTCGGCCGGCGGGGGAATTCGCTCAGGTCCGCCGACGCTGAGCCGATAGCTGAAGCGTGCGCCGCTCCAAGCTCAGTCTCTTCCTCGCCTTCTGCGTCCTGACGGTCACGCTCGCCGCCGGGTGCGGCGGCGCAACGCCTTCCAGTTCTTCTTCGACCGAGCCTGCCTCAGCGGATGCGCCGAGCGGCGCGAATCTCGCCGCCGACGCCTTCGCCGCTGTGAAGGAGGCCGGCAGCGCCCATTTCGTGCTCGACGCGACCGTGAACGCACGCGGCCCTGCGGCTGCGATGGCAGGCGACGGCCCGGTGCGGCTCCAGCTTGCGGGCGACGCGAGCGCCGACGAGCTGGCGGTGGACGTGAAGCTCGACTTCTCCGGACAGTCCTTCGCCGCCGCCGTCCTCGCGAACCGCCAGGAGCTTTTCATCAGATTCTTGAACCGCTGGTACGGCGAGCGCGACCTGAAGCTTCCCGAGCGGAGTGAGGAGGAACGCGACCGCTTCGAGCGGGACTTCGGGACGCCCGAGGGCTTGCGCCGGAACTTCGACCGGGTCTTCACCGGCACTGTCCTTGCCGGGCCCGTCGTCGAGGGCGTCGAGACCTGGAAGTTTCGCGGCTCGTTGAACGTCGACGGGATCCTCGAGCTCGCCGAGGAGTATGGCGGCGACGCGATCAAGCCAGAGGAGCGCGCAAAGCTCGAGTCACTCGCCGAGGTTGTGCACTTCCAGTTCACGGCCGGGCAAGACGACCATCTGCCGAGGAGCTATTCCATGGACGTCGATCTCGGAGCGGGCGATCTCGAGGAGCTCGGCCAGTCCCAGTCGCTCGACTCGGTCGATCTCCACATCGCGGTCACGCTCTCGGACTTCGGCAAGGACGTCTCCTACGAGCGGCCGGCCGAGTACGAGCCCCTAGAGAAGCTCTTCGAGAGCCTCTTCAGCGGCATCGGGTAGCCGCTGCCGGTGACGAAGCCGGCGTAGAGGAGCACCGCCGCAACGGCGATGAACGCGGCGCTCTGAGCCTCTCCGAGACCGGCGACCGCACTCCCCGCGGCCGCGATCACGATTCCCGCCAGGATCAGGCTGTTCCCCACAGGCCGCCGCTTGATCGTCCAAAGCGAGACAGCAACCGCCGCCAGGGTTCCGAGCGAGTTGCCGAGCACGGCCAACAGCCGGGCGGGGAAGAGCTCCAGGTGCTCCTGGGCATCCGGAATCGCAGTGCCGCCCACGTCTGCGGTGAGTGGGGCGGCAAGCGCGACCCCGACGGCCAGCCCGACGTAGAGAAGAGCGAGCGGGCCCGCCCAGCGCCGGCCGACGAGGAGGAGTGACCCGGCCCCGAGGAGCGCCGCCGTCAGAAGGCCGCCGAACAGGTAGTAGATCCGGAAGGTGGCCTCGCCCCAGCCCCCCGCGGCCCCAGCGGCGAGAGCGCCCGACGCGATCGCGTAGGCGATGAGCGAGGCCGCCCAGGCGGCCAGCTCGGGCCGGCGGCTTGCCCGGTAGCGACGGAGGAGATCGCCGCCGAGTCGCAGCGCGAGGAGCGCAGCACCGAAGGCCAAGAGGGCTTCCACGTCTCGATCCTATGCATGGGCTAACCTCAAGCCCCGGATGCCGCAGAAGCGCTATCTGATGACGCCCGGGCCGACTCCGGTGCCGCCGGCAGTCCTCGCGGCCATGTCGCTCCCGATCGTGCATCACCGAACCCCGGGCTTCCGAGTCATGCTCGAGAAGCTCCTGGCCTCTCTCCAGGAGATCTACAGGACCGCCGGCGACGTCCTCCTCTTCACAGCGTCGGGCACGGGGGGGATGGACTCCGCCGTTGCCAACACCTGCTCTCCGGGCGACCGCGTCCTCGTCGTCTCGGCCGGGAACTTCGGGGAGCGTTGGCTGTCGATCGCTGGGGCCTACGGTTGCGACGTCCAGGAGCTTCGTTATCCGTGGGGGGAGGTCCCGAGCCCGGACGACGTCTCGGCCAAGCTCGAGGAGATCGGCGGTGCCCGCGCGGTGTTCCTGACCCACTCGGAGACCTCGACCGGCGTCGTCATCGACCTGCAGGACACGGCATCACGCATCAAGTCCTCCGGCGCGCTGGTCGTGGTCGATGCGATCTCGAGCCTCGGCGCGGTTCCGTGCGAAACCGATGCGTGGGGTCTCGACGTCGTCGTCTCCGGATCCCAGAAGGCACTGATGACCCCGCCGGGGCTGGCGCTTCTTTCGGTTTCCGCGCCCGCGCTCGAAGCCTCCACACAGGCGACGTCGCCACGGTTTTACCTCGACTGGTCGGCGACCCTCGAATCGCAGCACGAGAGCCCTCCGGTGAACCCGTTCACGCCGGCGATTCCGGCCGTGCTCGGTCTCGACGTCGCCGTCTCGCTCCTGCTCGACGAGGGGCTCGAGGCGGTCTTCGAGCGCCACGTTCGCCTCGGCCGTGCCGCTCGTGCGGGCGTGAAGGCGCTCGGGCTCGAGCTCTTCTCCCCGGACGACGACAGCTCGGCGGTTGTGACGGCTGTCCGCATGCCGGCAGAGATCGACGCGGGGGAAATCATTGCCGACCTCTTCAGGCGCTTCGGGATCACGATGGAGGGCGGCCGCAAGGAGTTGACCGGGAAGATCGTCCGGATCGGGCACGTCGGCTACGTGGACGTTTTCGACGTGACCACGCAGCTCGCGGCGCTCGAGCTCGTCCTCGCCGAGGCCGGTGCCGACATAGAGCGCGGCGCGGCGGTTACGGCAGCGCTCGAGGCCTTCGAGGGCGTCCGAGTGTGAAGATCCTCGTCCGCGAGCGCATCGCCGACGCGGGCATCGACTTCCTCCGCCGGCGTTTCGAGGTCGATATCGACTTCGAGTCGCCCCTCGAGGAGACGATCGGGGGCTACGACGCGATCATCGTTCGAAGCGCCACCAACGTCTCTGCGGCGCTGATCGACCGGGCTGCGCGACTGAAGGTGATCGGCCGCGCCGGGGTCGGCGTCGACAACGTCGACGTGGAGGCGGCGTCCCGCCGCGGCATCGTCGTAGCGAATGCGCCGCAGTCGACGATCGTCTCGGCGGCGGAACACGCTTTTGCCCTTCTGCTGGCACTTTCCCGGAACATCCCGCAGGCCCATGCAGCGCTGAAGGAGGGGCGGTGGGAGCGGGCTCGCTTTGCCGGGCTCGAGCTGGCGGACAAGACTCTCGGGGTGGTCGGCTTCGGCCGTATCGGCCAACAGGTCGCCCGCCGCGCGCGTGCCTTCGAGATGGACGTTCTGGCCTACGACCCCTACGTGGCCCCGGAGCGGTTCCGGGACTTCGGCGCCACGATGGTCGAGAGCCTGGAGGAGCTCTTGGCCGAATCGGACTTCCTGACACTCCACCTCTCGCTGACCGAGGAGACTCGCGGTCTTATCGACCGAACCCGACTCGACCGGGCGCGGGACGGCATCCGGATCGTGAACGCTGCGCGTGGGGAGCTCGTGGACGAGGAGGCTCTGGCGGAGGCGCTCCGGTCGGGGAAGGTTGCGGGCGCTGCGCTCGACGTCTTCTCGGAGGAGCCGTACTTCGGCCCGCTGCTCGAGCTCGAGAACGTGATCGTGACGCCCCATCTGGGCGCGTCGACCCAGGAGGCGCAGGACCGGGCGGGAATCATCGTTGCCGAGCAGGTCGCCGCAGCGCTCGACGGCCATCTCGTCACGAACGCGGTCAACATGCCGGCGGTCGCAGCCGAGGACCTGGAGCAGCTCGGGCCCTACCTGCCGCTCGCTGCCAAGCTGGGCGCGCTTGCCGTGGAGCTGGCGGGTGGGAATCCCCGGCGGCTCGATTTCCAGTACTTCGGCCAGCTGGCCGACCGGGACACGCGGCTCCTCACCGTCGCTGCTCTGAACGGGGTCTTCCAGGGCCGTGTCGACCAGCCGGTCAACTACGTGAACGCGCCGTTGGTCGCTCAGGAGCGCGGGGTGGAGGTGCGCGAGGAGTCCTCTGCCGCCTCGCATGACTTCACGAGCCTGATCGCAGTCACCGCCTTCGCGGGCGGAGACCCGCACGCGGTGGCGGGCACGGTCTCCGGTCGTGGGCAGAGGCCGCGGCTGGTGTCGGCGCTCGGCTACGACCTCGAGGTCGAGCTCGATCAGCTGATGCTCTTCGCGGAGAACGACGACCGGCCCGGCATGATCGGCGCCCTGGGCCGGATCGTGGGCGAAGCGGGCGTCAACATCGCCAACATGGCCGTCTCGCGAAATCGCCAGGAGGCGCGTGCCCTCATGGCCCTCTCGGTCGACAGCCCGGTAGCGGACGAGACTCTGGATCGGCTCCGGTCGGAACCGGGTTTCGTGAGCGCCCGTTTCATCCGACTGCCGGAATGACCTTCGCTCGCCTCCGGGGCCCCTTCTTTGACCCGGTGGAGGAATCTCCCGGTTCCCCCACACTTCCTTCACGCGCCCATTGGCCAAAGGTCGGTCAATGAGCCGCTGGCCTGCACCCGTGGAGCGAGTCGTGGAGTTCCTGGCCGAGGCGAAGGTCGAGGCGCGCGTCGAGGAGTTCCCCGAGGGGACGCCGACGGCGGATGCGGCGGCAAAGGCAGTTGGCTGCGAGCTGGGGCAGATTGTCAAGACGCTCGTCTTCATCTGTGACGGCCGGCCGCTCGTCGCTCTCCTGCCCGGCGACCGCAGGGCCGACCGCGCGAAGGTGGCCCGTGCGGCGGGTTGCGAGCGCGCCAAGGTCGCCGGCCCGGACGAGGTGGAGCGCGCCACGGGCTTCCGGGCGGGCGGCGTGGCGCCCTTTCCCCTCCCGGATATCGATCTCGTCCTGATCGACCGGCGTCTCGTGGCGCACCCGGTCGTCTGGGTCGGCGCGGGGTCTTCCCGCCACATGGCCTCGATCGCGGCGCCGGACCTGGTTCGGCTCACGAAGGGTCGCGAGTCCGACCTGTCGGAGGAAGAGCCGCGGAGCTAGCTTCGGGACGGCCCTCCGGTAACGCTTTCGGCCGAGCGCGTCCAGTACGCTAGGCCTCGCCGTGCGTGAGACCGAGAAGATCTGGATGAACGGGGAACTCGTCGACTGGGCCGACGCGAAGATCCACGTCGGCTCTCACGGGCTCCACTATGGCTCGGGCGTCTTCGAGGGGATTCGCGCCTACGAGACGCCGAAGGGCTCGGCCGTGTTCCGGCTCACGGATCACCTGCAACGGCTCCACAAGTCGGCGCAGCTCATGTACATGGAGCTTCCGTTTTCGCCCGAGGAGCTGCGGGCCGCGACGCTCGAGCTGCTGGCTGTGAACGGGCTGCCGGAGGCCTACATCCGCCCGATCGCCTTCTACGGCTACGGGGAGCTCGGGGTCGGCCCGGGCTCGAATCCGATCGACGTCGTGATCATGAGCTGGCCCTGGGGCGCCTACCTCGGCGAGGAGGCCCTCGAGCGTGGGATCAGCGCCAAGGTCTCGTCCTGGAAGCGGGTCGGGCCGAACACGATTCCGCACGTCTCGAAGGCCACCGGGATCTACCTGAACTCCATGCTCGCGGTCGGGGAAGCCACCCGCGCCGGCTATCAGGAGGCGATCCTCCTGACGGACGAGGGCTACGTTGCGGACGGCTCCGGCGAGAACATCTTCGTGGTGAAGGACGGTGCGATCGGAACACCCGATCTTTCCTCCTCGATCCTGCCGGGGATCACGCGCGACACCGTGATCCAGATCGCGCAGGATCTCGGCTACACGGTCAACGAGACGAACCTGATTCGCTCCGACCTCTACCTTGCAGACGAGATCTTCATGACGGGTACGGCGGCGGAGGTGACGCCGCTTCGGTCCGTTGACGACCAGGAGGTTGGAGATCCGGGCCCCGTCACGAGGGAGATTCAGAGCGCCTACCTGGACACCGTGCGCGGGAAGAGCGAGCGCTGGTCGCACTGGCTCGAGTACGTCGAGAAGAGCCCGGTCGCGG